>Ga0081455_10006906_pt1 | contig 12077 bp, 10 predicted proteins | sample TabmetS3T2R1_FD_70207 | JGI IMG/M metagenome (GOLD analysis project Ga0081455, IMG submission 70207) | Tabebuia heterophylla rhizosphere microbial communities from the University of Puerto Rico - S3T2R1 | ecosystem: Host-associated > Plants > Roots > Rhizosphere ...
CCGCCGAGCAGCTCGGCTCGGATACGAGCCCCGAGCGGCGGAGCCTCCGCGAGAAAGCCCAGGCCGGTCTCCTCCGGGTTCAGTTCCGGGACCGGCCCAACTCCCTCGCCGGGTTGCTCCAGGAATCCAACGCGTGGCTGTCGCTCCTCGAAACCGCGGAGGAGCCGTCGGTCCTCCGGTCGGCGGCGGACCGTGTCGGCGAGTCCTCGCTCGGCATCGGACGCTACCTGCTCGCGCTCGGCAAGCTCGACGACCTCGCGAAGCTCGAAGCCCGCGTGCGCGCCGCGAGCTCCCGCGTGCAGTCCTTCTCGCCCGACACGCCCGACGGCCGCAGGCTGGCATCGCGGGCGGCCATCCTCTTCGCCATGCGCGGCGACGGCTCGCCCTCGTTCCCGCAGGAAGTCCGGATCGGCTGGGGTTCGGGGAGCCGCGAGCGCGTCGTCCGCATCGACGGCAAGCTCGGCGCCCTGACGCTCACCGTCGAGACGCGCGCCGGCGCGACGCGCGACGTGCAGGCGCGCAAGGCCGCCGTCCCGATCCTCCCGGCGCCGGGCTCGCTCCGCATCTCCCCCGACGGCCGCTCCGTCGCCTGGATCGAAGTCGCCGGTCCCTCGCAGCTCGTTCCCGTCATGACCTCGCTCGAGCGCGACGAGCCCGCGCGCGAGGTCGCGTTCCTGTCTTCCGGCCGTCCGCTGCGCGACCGTGCGCTCGCGCACATCGTCGGGTCCCTCGAGGGCTTCTCGAAGGACGGCCAGCGCCTCGGCCTCTCGATCGAGGCCTGGAACTCGACGCCCGGCCCCTCGCCGCGTTACTCGGTCGTCTCGGTCGCGACCGGAGAGCTCCTCTTCGAGACCTCCAGCGACATGAAGAGCTTTCGGCGGCTGCTGCAGTGACGCGCCGCTCCCTCCTCGCCGGCCTCCTTCAGCGCGCCCTGAGGGCGCGACGTTGCCCGGCGGGGAGGGGGCTTCCGTCGCGCCGTGCTACCCTCTTTTCCGTATCCGTAGCCGCGCTCATTCTCGGTTCCGAGACAGCCGAATCGCCGCCCCTGCGGCGGCTTTCGCCCTCCTCCTCGCCCTCGTGGGAGCGACCCCGGCCGAGGAGCGCGCGAGCATTTCCTGGAAGGGCGAGACGCACCCGATCGGGACGCTCGGCGGCCGTGAGTTCGTGGTCTCCGACGCGGCGCGCGCGCTCGGGCTGACCGTCGCGGCCGATGCGCAGACCGGCGTTCTGACGATCACGGGCGGCGGCCACCAGATCCTCCTCGGGCCGGGGACGGCCCAGGTCCCGGTGGACCGGCGCATCGTGCCAATCTCGGGGCCCGCGCGTCTGGTATCCGGCGCGCTCTACGCTCCGGCCGACTTCTTCGAAAAGGTTCTATTCCCGCTCGCCGGCGCTTCCGGCACGTACGACGCCGGGAAGAAGCTCTGGACGCTCGTCCCGGCCGGTCCGCCGCCGCTGGCGATCGAGATCGCCGTCGTCCACGTCGCTCCAACGACGCAGGTCGTCTTCCGTCTCTCCGGACCGGCGAAGACGGCGACGGCGACGTCGGAGAGGAGCTTCCAGGTCCGCTTCTCCGACACGAAGATCGATCCGCCGTTTCCGGAGAAGCGCTTCGACGATCCTCTCGTGGCGTCCGTGCGCTTCGCCGGGGATCTCGCGACGATCGACTTCCGCGAGCCCGGGCTCGCGGCGCGCGCCTATCCGCTGACCTCCCCCGACCGGCTCGTCGTCGAGATCGGCCGGCAGGCCACTCTCCCTTCGGCGCCCTCGGGAACTTCGGGCCCTTCGGCTCCGCCGGTCGAACCCGCGGGGCCTGCGACGGGCACGGGTGTCGCTCCCCTGACGATCGTGGTCGATCCGGGCCACGGCGGCGGCGAGACCGGCGCGATCGGTCCGGGCGGGCTGCAGGAGAAGGAGGCGACGCTCGAGATCGGCAAGCGGATCGCCGCCACTCTGCCGCGCACGCTCGCGTGCCGGGCCGTGCTGACGCGCGATTCGGACATCCAGCTCCCGCTGGACGACCGGACTTCCATCGCCAACCACGAGAAGGCGGACCTCTTCCTCTCGATCCACGCCAACTCCTCGCGGTCCGCTTCGGCGCAGGGCTCCGAGACTTACTACCTCTCGCTCGAGGCGTCGGACAAGCTCGCGCAGGAAGTGGCGAGCCGCGAGAACTCGGCGAACGGCAACGGCGGCGCGCACCCGGAGCTGGCGGCGGGCACGGGGAACCCGGACCTCGACTTCATCCTCTGGGACCTGGCGCAGAGCGCCCACCTGAAGGAGTCCTCCGAGCTCGCCGAAGCGATCCAGGTCGAGCTGAATGCCGTCTCGGACACCGCGAACCGCGGGATCAAGCAGGCCCCCTTCCGCGTCCTCGTCGGCGCGACGATGCCGGCCGTACTCGTCGAAGTCGCGTTCATCTCGAACGCTGACGAGGAAAAGCGGCTCCGGAGCGCCGAGTTCCAGCAGGCGGTGGCCGACGCCGTGGCGCGCGCCGTCGCGCGCTTCTACTCCCGGCGCCTGCCGGCCGCGATCCGCTCCACGCCCAGCCCCAAGCCCTCATGAGCCGGCGCGCGGCCGCGATCCTCCTCGCGGCGCTGGCGGCCGCGGTGGCGGCGCTGATCCTCGTCAACCGCGGCGATCTCGCGCGGCTCGCCCGGCGCCCGCGCCCGTTCCTGCGCGTGACGCCCGCTCCTCCCCCGCTGGTCACGGCGGCGCCCGGCGCGACGCCGGTCCCCGCGCCGGAGACGGTGCGCGTCACCCTCTACTTCCCGGACCAGAACGGCATGCTCCTCCACACCGAGGAGCGCGACATCCCCAAGCCCACCGCCGGCGCGGCGTTCCTCCAGGCGCTCTTCGCCGAGCTCCAGAAGGGCCCCACCCGCGAAGGCCTGATCGCCGTGCTGCCGCCGAAGATGCAGCTCCGCAACGCGTTTCTCCTTCCCGAGGGCGAGGCCGTTCTGGATCTGGCCCTGGATTCCGCGCTGACCTTCGGCTCGGACGAGGAGCTGACGATCGTGGGCTCGCTCGTGGACACGACGCTCCAGAACGTGGCCGAGACGTCCCGTGTGAGAATCCTGGTCAACGGCGAGCCCGCCGAAACGCTCGGAGGCCACGTGGACCTGACCCGGCCGCTTCTCTTTCTGAAGTATCTCGTGGCAACGCCCGACGTCGAGCCGGCGATCACGCCGCCGGCGGCGGAAGGCGAAGCCGGAGCCACGCCATGACGCCGCGCCCCGACGGCCGCGCGCCCGGCCAGCTCCGCGAAGTCTCGATCCAGACCGGCGTCGCGCGGCACGCCGAAGGCTCCGCCCTGATCGCCCTCGGCAACACGCACGTCCTCTGCACCGCTTCGGTCGAGGAGCGCGTCCCGCCGTTCCTGAAGGGCAGCGGCAGCGGCTGGGTCACGGCCGAGTACGGCATGCTGCCGCGCGCCACGCACACGCGCTCGGCGCGTGAGGCCGCGCAGGGCCGCCAGGGAGGACGCACGCACGAGATCCAGCGCCTCATCGGCCGCTCGCTCCGCAGCGTGACGGAGTTGCGCGGCCTCGGCGAGCGGACGATCACGCTCGACTGCGACGTGCTGCAGGCCGACGGCGGGACGCGCTGCGCGTCCATCACGGGCGCCTGCGTCGCGCTCGCAATCGCGCTCGCGCGCCTCGTGCGCGAGCAGAAGGTCCCGCGCTGGCCGCTGCGCGAAACCGTCGCCGCGATCTCCGTCGGCATCTGCGCCGGGCAGGCGGTGCTGGACCTGGGTTACGCGGAAGACGCCGAAGCCGACGTCGACTGCAACGTCGTCGGCACCGCGTCCGGGGCCTTCGTCGAGATCCAGGGCACCGCCGAGCGCCGGCCGTTCTCGGACGCGCAGCTCGCCGAGCTCCTCGCCCTCGCCAAGGCGGGCCTCGCCTTCCTCCGCGACGCGCAGCAGTTGGCCCTCGAGACGCACCTGTCCGGGATCGACCTGGGTTAGGTCAGCCTCCCAGGCGCGGGCGCGCGCCCGCGTGGTGCGGGCTCTCCGCGTAGTGGCGGCGGAGCGCGTCGCCGCCGAAGTCGTTCTCGAGATCGCGGTAGACGGAGTGGACGTGGTCGGCGCCGCTCTGCGTGACGTCGTGCTCGAGGACGAACGTCGGGCCCTGCGCGCGGAAGTAGAAGACGCCTCCCGGCCGGGTCTCGCCCGCCCAGGCGAAACGGATCCCGTCGATGCCGGCCTTCTGGATCTTCTCCGTCTGCGCGCGAGCCTGGTCCTCGCGCAGGTTGCCGGTGAAGACGGCGACGAGGGCCAGGAGGAGCTTCTTCTGCGCATCGTTCATCTGCGACGCGGGCAGTCCCTCGGGTTCCGGCACGTTCTGGCGGCTGGGCCGCAAGATGATGTCGCCCGGAGCCGACGTCGCGATGATCGCGGCCTTCCGCTGCGTCGCGTCGAGGCTCTCGAGGAGCCGCCGTCCGGCGTCCTCCTGATCCCCGAGCACGCGAAGGCCCTTGTGCGGCCCGGACAGCACCGTCGAGGGCTCGGCGCCGAAGAATGCCGGCGTCGACGAAACGAGCTTTCCCGTCGCGGACGAGAAGTGGAGCGAGAGGTGATGGCCCTCGAAGCGGAACGCCCAGGGCGTCGCGGCTCCCTCCGCAGCAGGCTCCCCGAAGAACGTCAGGTAGTAGAGGTCGGGATCGCGGCCGAACCCGAAGGCCGACATCTGGCGGAGGACACCTTCGAGGATGATGACGCCCTCGGTCCGTTTCATCCCCTGCGCCGAGAGGGCCGTGCGCAGGAGCGCGAAGACGGCTTCGCGCTCCGGAGGCTCGAGGTCCTTGAGCGCCACGCCGGGCCGGCGTCCGGGAAAGTAGCTCCAGCTGGTCCGCTCCTCGCCGGCGAAAGGCTGGATCAGCGCCGTCTTCTGCGCCGGCCGGAGCGCCGCCACCAGGTCGCGCGCGGCGCGGGTCGTGTCGGTCCCCGAAGAAGCGACGGCCCCGAGGATCGGCGCCGCCGCGAGCGCCGCGATCAGAAGCCGTGCGGCAATTCGCGGTTTCATGCGCCCGCCAGCCTCGTCACGATGGATTTCTCGCCGCGGAACGTGCGATGGACCGGGCAGCGCTCGGCGATCTCGATGAGCCGCGCCTTCTGCTCGGCCGAGAGATCGCCCGAGAGCTCGATCTCGCGCTCGATGTGATCGATGCGGGCGTCGCTCTTGTTCTCGCAGTCCTCGCAGTCCTTCGAGTAGATCTTGGTCTGCGAGAGACGGACCGTGACGCCAGCGAGCGGCCAGCCCTTGCGATTCGCGTACATGCGGAGCGTCATCGACGTGCAGGCGCCGAGCGCGGCGAGCAGGAGCGCGTACGGATCAGGCCCCGTGTCGGTCCCGCCGGACGCGACGGGCTCGTCGGCACGCAGCGTATGACGGCCGGCGCGAATCTCCTGCGCGTACCCGGTTCCGATCTCCCGAACGACCACTTCGAACGGCATCGACGCCTCCGACCCGCGTATGCGGTTGTCCCGGCCATTCTAGAATCGCCGTCTTCGGGAGGTCATGGGGATGACGACAAGAGTGGGATTCGTCGGGCTCGGGACCATGGGCGTCGGGATGGCCCGCAACCTCGCGAAGGCCGGCTTTCCGCTGACCGTCGCGACGCGGACCGCGGGCAAGGCCGAGACGTTCGCGCACGAGATCGGCGGCGGTGTGCGGGTCGCCGGGTCCGCCGAGGAGGTCGCCCGCGCGTCGGACGTCGTCGTTTCCTGTCTGCCCGATGCGCCGGAAGTCGAGGAGGTCCACCTCGGCGAGCGGGGAACGATCCGCGGCGCCGCCTCGGGAACCGTGGTCGTCGACTGCTCGACGATCGCCGCGGAAGCGGCCCGCGGGATCGGGAAACGGCTCGCGGACGCCGGCTTCGCTTTCATCGACGCGCCGGTCTCGGGCGGCCAGAAGGGCGCCGCCGAGGGGACGCTGACGTTTTTCGTGGGCGGCGACGTGCTGGCTCTCGAGAAGGCCAGCCCGGTCCTCGCGGCGATGGGCAAGCGGATCACGCACCTCGGCCCCACGGGCGCCGGGCAGCTCGGGAAGGCGACGAATCAGATCGTCGTGGCCGGGACGCTCGTCGCCGTCTCCGAAGCCATGGTGTTCGCGACGAAGGCGGGCCTGCCTCTCCCGGACCTCCACGCGGCGCTGATGGGCGGCGCGGCGAGCTCCTGGATGCTCGACGTCCTGGGACAGAAGATGATCGCCCGCGACTTCAAGCCGGCCTTCGCGGTCAAGCACCAGCAGAAGGATCTCGCCATCGTGCTCGCCACGGCGCGGGCGAACGGCGTCCCGCTGCCGGGCGTGGCGCTCGCGCACCAGCTCCTCTCGTCGCTCGAGGCGCACGGCCGCGGCGAGGACGGAACGCAGGCCCTGCTGACCGTGTACGAGGAGCTGGCCGCCGCCGCTCAACGACGTTAAAGCGTTGAAGCGATGAAGCGATGACGCCGCGGGCGCTGCTGCTGGACCTCGAAGGCACCGTCTTCCAGTCCGGCGCGCTCATTCCGGGAGCCGGGGAAGCCCTCGCCGAAGCCTCACGCCGCGGCGTCGCGTGGCGCTTCGTGACGAACGCGACGAGCCGCCCGCGCTCCGTGATCCTCCGCGAGCTGTCGGAGATGGGCCTCGACGCGCACGTGGAGATCGGGCCGGACCGCCTGTTCACGGCGCCGCGCGCGGCCCGGCGGATGCTGCTCGACCGCGGCTGGAAGCGTTGTCACTTCCTCGTGCGGCCCGCGCTTCTCGAGGACTTCGACGGGATCGCTTCCGTCGACAGCGGGGCCGACGCCGTGGTCCTCGGAGACCTCGGCTCCGGGATGTCCTACGAGCGCCTGAACCAGGCGTTCCGTCTGCTTCTCGACGGCGCCGGGCTCGTCACCCTGGCGCGGAATCGCTACTGGCAGGGCGAGGACGGGCTCATGCTCGACGCGGGTCCTTTCTGCGCGGCGCTCGAGCACGCGACCGGCAAGCACGCCGTGCTCGCGGGCAAGCCCTCCCGCGCCTTCTTCGAGGCGGCGCTGTCCTCGACGGGCCTGCCGGCATCGGAAGCCGCCGTGGTGGGCGACGACATCGAGTCGGACGTCGGCGGGGGGCAGGAGGCCGGCATGCGCGGCATCCTCGTCCGGACGGGAAAATTCCGCGACGGCGATCCTGAACGTTCGTCGGTCCGTCCGGATGCGGTGATCGACTCCATCGCGCGCCTTCCGGAGCTTCTTCGTTGATGTAGGCTGACGGCGATGGCCGACGAGCCGGGAAAGCACGAGGATCGTCTCCACGAGTCGTTCGACTCGCTCTATGAGCGGGAGGCCGTCCGCGGCCGGATCGACGACGCGGGGCGCGATGCGGTCGAGAAGCTTCGCGCCGCGGCAGCCGCGCGGGACGGCGACGCCCTCCGCAAGGGCCTCAAAAGCCTGCGGGACGAGCACAGCTGGCTCTATCGCGAGCTCGCGGCGCACCCGCGCCTGGCCAACCTGCTCGACGATCTTGCTCTGCTCGGCCTTTAGGCCGAGGCCTCGCCCTTCTCGGACTCTGACTTCCGCGGGGGCCCGGATCCCCGGGCTCGCCGTTACGTATTGCTGAGACATGCCCTCGCGCAAGAAGTGGACGGAGCTGCTGCGCAGCACCTTCTCGGCCGTCGGGCGGGAGGACCTGACCGGCCTCTACTCGCAGGAGTGGCGGCGGGCTCAGGAAGCCCTCATCGAGGAGTCCGGGGAACCGGTCCGGACGGGCGGCGGGAGGATCCGGCGTTTCTTTCGGACGACCAACCGCGTCCTCTACGGCCTCGCGCGCCGACTCGCACCCGCGCGGCGCGTCGTCTTCCTGGTCGTGCTGCTGTGCCTCCTGATGTCGTTCTGCGGCCCCGAGTTTCACTGGACCGACAACGACGACGAGAACGGCGTGCGGAAGGAGCGTTCCTACACGGTCGATTTCGACGCGTCGTTCCTCTTCGCCTCGACCATCCTCCTGGGCCTGCTGCTCGGCATGGAGCTCGTCGACAAGATCAATTTCCGTGACGAGCTCGAGCTCGCGCGCGACCTGCAGGCGAGCCTGATCCCGAAGGAGCTGCCGAAGACGAAGGCCTTCACGGTCGGCGCGCGCAACCAGATCGCGAACACGGTCGGCGGCGACATCTACGACTTCGCGCCCCTGCCGGATGGACGCCTCGCGGTCCTCTTCGGCGACGCGTCCGGACACGGGATGGCGGCCGGCCTCGTGATGGCCGTCGCGCACGCCGCGTTTCGGACCCAGCTCGAAGTCGATCCGTCCGCCCCGGCGATGCTCGCGACGCTGAACCGGATCCTCTGCCGCACGGGCGGCCCGCGCGCGTTCTTCTCCTGCGTCTACTTCCTGATCTCGGACGACGGCTCTTTCGCCGGCTCGGTCGCGGGCCATCCGCTCCCGCTGTTGTTGGACCGGGACGGGACCGTTCGAGGGCGGATCGGCAAGGGCGCCTACCCGCTCGGGATCCGTCCCAACCTCTCCTGGACGGTCGAGACGGGGCGGATCGAGCCGGGCGGCGCGCTCTTCCTCCATTCGGACGGGCTGTCCGAGGGCCGAAATCCCGCCGGAGAGGAGTTCGGCGACGCCCGCGTCGAGGCGTGCCTGCGCCAGTTCGCGGCCTATGACGCCCAGTCCGAGGCCGACTCCATCTTCGGCAACCTCGAGGCCTTCCGCGGACGGGGTCTTCCCGAGGACGACGTCTCGGTCGCCGTGATCCGAAGACAGGAGGCAGGAGGCAGTAGGCAGGAGGCAGGGAGAGCAGGCTAGGTCGTTTCCTGCCTCCTGCATCCTGACGCCTGCCGCCTGTTCCAGGCCTGATCCTTGCTCCCGCTGAATCTGCGTGGCAGGGACTCACGTATTTGGAATTGCCCGCCGTCAGGGCGGGTTTCAGAGGTGTGCCGGGAGGCGCTAAGCGACTGACCGGCAAGGAGAAAGGTACCCGCGATGGCGGAAATCAACAAGACCGACCACAAGCCTCTTCCGGTGGTTCCCATGCGGAACGCCGTTCTTTTCCCGGGCGTGACCTTCCCGATCTCGGCCGGCCGCGCCGGAACCCTGCGCGCGATCGAGGCAGCGCTGGCCTCCCCCGACCACAAGGTCTTCGCCGTGGCCCAGCGGAACGACGCGGAGAACGTGTCTCCGTCGGAGCTCTACACGATCGGAACCGTCGCCACGATCGGCTCGGTCCAGCGCGGCCTGGGCGGCATTCGCCTGGTCCTCGAGGGCCACGCCCGAGGGATCGCGCTTCGCTTCGCGCCGAACCGCGGCGGCTATCTCGAGGCCACCGTCCAGGAGGCCCACGAGATGCTCCCGATCGATTCGCGCGACGCCGCGTTCGCCGGCCTGCACCGCGAGGCGCGGGCCCGCGCCGCCGAGCTCGGCAAGCGCATCGGCCTTCCCGACGAGGCCGTCGAGCAGATCCTGGCCGAGGTCGACGAGCCCGGCCGCCTCGCGGACCTGGTGGCGGGCTATCTCGACGTTCCGGTCTCTTCGAAGCAGGTGCTGCTGGAGACGCTCTCCGTCGAGGATCGGCTGCGTCGCGTCCTCGTTCACATGCAGCGCCAGATCGACGTGCTCTCGGCGCAGGAAGACATCCAGTCGAAGGTCAAGGAGGAGATCGGCGGGCGCCAGCGCGAGATGTATCTCCGCGAGCAGCTCAAGGCGATCCAGAAGGAGCTCGGCGAGACCGACGGCTCCGCCGGCGACGAAGGCCTGAAGGAGCTGCGCGCGAAGCTCGACGCACTCGAGCTTCCCGAGGATGCCCGCAAGGAGGTCGACCGCGAGTGGCAGCGTCTGACGCGCATCGGACGCGAGTCCATGGAGTCGCAGGTCATCCGGACGTATCTCGAGACCATCGCGGAGCTCCCCTGGAACGAGCGGAGCGCCGAGAAGCTCGACGTGCCGGAGGCCGCGCGCATTCTCGAGGAAGACCACTACGGATTGAAGGACGTCAAGGACCGGATCCTGGAGTTCCTCGCGGTGCGCCAGCTCGGTGAAGAGCGGGAGAAAGCCTCGCCGCCGCCAGCGGCGGACGGAACGCCGAAGGTCACCGACATCGATGCCCGCGAGAAGCCGATCCGGCACTCCGGGAAGGGACGGATTCTCCTGTTCGCCGGCCCTCCGGGCGTCGGCAAGACCTCCATCGCGAAGTCCATCGCTCGCGCGATGGGCCGGAAGTACGTCCGCATCTCCCTCGGCGGCGCGCGCGACGAAGCCGACATCCGCGGCCACCGCCGGACCTACATCGGCGCGCTGCCGGGACGCATCCTCCAGGGGATGAAGCAGGCCGGCACGAAGAACCCGGTCTTCCTTCTCGACGAGGTCGACAAGCTCGGCATCTCGTACCAGGGAGATCCCGCCTCCGCGCTGCTCGAGGTCCTGGACCCCGCGCAGAACGACTCGTTCACCGATCACTACCTCGGCGTGCCCTTCGATCTCTCGGAGGTCCTCTTCATCGCGACGGCGAACTTCGTCCAGAGCATCCCCGGGCCCCTGCTCGACCGGATGGAGATCGTGACGTTCGCCGGATACACCGAAGAGGAGAAGCTCCAGATCGCCCGGACGTACCTCCTCCCGCGGCAGATCGAGGAGAACGGGCTGCGGTCCGGCCAGCTCGCGATCGGCGACGACGCCATCCGCGAGGTCATCGCGAGCTACACCCGCGAGTCGGGCGTACGGCAGCTCGAGCGCGAGCTCGGCAAGCTGGCCCGCAAGGTCGCGCGCCGCATCGCGGCCCGCGAGATCGAGAAGTCGGAGATCGGTCCGGCGGACGTCCGCCCTCTGCTCGGCCGTCCCCACGTCCACCCCGAGAAGATGGCCCGCGAGGACCAGGTCGGCGTGGCGACCGGGATGTACTACACGCCGGCCGGCGGCGACATCATGTTCGTCGAGGCCTCTCTGATGCGGGGCAAGGGCGACCTCATCCTCACCGGACAGCTCGGCGAGGTCATGAAGGAATCGGCACGCGCGGCCTGGACCTTCGCGCGGTCGCACGCCCCGCTGCTCGGGATCGACGAGAAGGACTTCGAGCGGGACATCCACATCCACGTGCCCGCCGGGGCGATCCCCAAGGACGGGCCGAGTGCGGGCGTGGCGCTCACCGCCGCGCTGGTGTCGGTGCTCAGCGGCACCGCGGTGCGGGCCGACGGTCCGGCCCGGCCCCGGGAGCCGTTCCTGTCCGACCTGTCCGGGCAGGAGTTCGCGTCGCTGCTGCGGGCCGGCTGGGTGCCGTGCGCGCTGGTGCTCGGCATCGCGGTGATGGTGCGGCACGACGACTGGGCCACCCAGCGGCAGTCGATGTCCTGGTCGAACCAGGAGGTGGCCGGCTACACCGAGCTGGTGCAGGCGACCCGGGCGGCCGCCCGCGAGACGCTCCGGCAGGACTGCGGCCGGCACGGCGGCCAGACCGTCGTGGTGCGCGAGCTGACCCTGGACGTCGGCGGGCGCAGCTGCAGCACCGTGCAGGACGGGGAGGACCACCTGGCCGAGTCCATGGTGGTCGGCACCGCGATCGTGCCGTTCGAGCATGCCGGCGGGAACGCACCGCAACCGCCGCTGCCGATCCTGCGTCTCTGACTCAACCGTCGTGACTGGACAGTGGACTGTGGACAGTCGCGTGTGGACGACCACCGGGAACGACCGCGGAAGGACGCCGAGATGACCCAGATGGATCCGGCCCAGGCCGGCCTGCCGCAGGACGCGATGACGCGGCTCGCGGAGCTGCAACCCGGCCGGCCCGGCTCGATCTTCACCTCGGACCTGACCGTGAACGAGTTCCTGCTGGTACGGCAGGCCGGGTTCCGGCCGCTCGGGCTGGTGCTCGGCAGCTCGGTCTACCACGTCGGGCTGCAGGTCGGCCGGTGGAGCAAGAACCAGGAGCTGGACACGCTGTCGCAGGCGATGTACCACGCCCGCGAGCTGGCCATGAACCGGATGGAGGCCGAGGCCGACGTGCTCGGCGCGGACGGGATCGTCGCGGTGCGGCTCGCGGTGGAGCTGCGCGAGTGGGGTTCCGACATCGCCGAGTTCATCGCGGTCGGCACCGCGGTGAAGGCCGAGGCCGGCGGCAACTGG
>Ga0081455_10006907_pt1 | contig 12077 bp, 15 predicted proteins | sample TabmetS3T2R1_FD_70207 | JGI IMG/M metagenome (GOLD analysis project Ga0081455, IMG submission 70207) | Tabebuia heterophylla rhizosphere microbial communities from the University of Puerto Rico - S3T2R1 | ecosystem: Host-associated > Plants > Roots > Rhizosphere ...
ATAATCACAGGAGGACGCTGCCAGAATTGGATTTGAGAGATGAATTGTCTGGCCCGAATGATTGGACCCGCAATCAGATGAGGAAAAAATGCGATGAACACCGCGTAATCGACGAAATTTCGCACAGCCTTCATCTTCCCCCAGTAGACGTCGATGGTGTAGGAAAGGCTGGCAAAAGTATAAAAGCTGATGCCTACGGGAAGAATAATTTGCAAGACAACCGATGACTCAGATACATGAAGCAAGCGAGCCAGCGAGCTTGCAAAGAAATCATAGTATTTAAAGAAACCAAGAATACCGAGGTTAACTGCGAGACTAACAATAAGTAGAAGCTTTTTGCGTGGACCGCTAACTGTCTCCAGCGAAATTCCAAGATAGTAATCCACTATTGTGGAGATAAGAATCAACACGATAAATCGCGGATCCCACCACATGTAAAAGATGTAACTCGCAACCAGTAGTAGGTACTTGCCAATGCGAAATGGGACGCTGTAAAACAGCGTCGCCACGATTAAAAAGAAGATCCAGTATTGAAAGCTGTTAAATAACATCGAGTAGCTCGGTTAATAACTAAGTGTCTCGGTCGGCCTACTCCTATCAAAAGCATCGCTAATCGCGCTTTCGGTATTTGAGCCCGGGCTGTCTGACCGACAACAATCCGCTACAGGTTTCAAATCGGAGCGAACGTGTCCCTTCGAATCGGCCGATCGCAGCCGCCCCATTAACTCGGTTATCAGCGTTTCAGTAAATCGTTGCCGGCCTTTTGAATTAAGGTGATATCCGTCAAAGTAATATTCAGGTTTCTCCAGAAAATCGAACGTCTCTTCGGGGAGAGAAAAAATGGTCCTCTCAGTTGTGACGGTGGGAAAAGCAGCGTGAAATGTCATGGAAGCTCCCGGCAGCCCGGCGAACGGCCCACGGGGCACCGGCGTGAGAATAATCTTAGTCGGACTGGCCGAATATCGATTCAGGATGCGCTGGATTCCGTCCCGTTGCAGTCTAAGGAAATCTTGGGTTTCTGATTGGGATGGCTTCACGAGGCTATCTCTGATAGCATCTCGCTGAGTTTCCGTTAATCGCGGCGGAAAAGTGACCTGACCAGTCTTGGGATCATACAACGTGCCGGCAATGTCGAAATCCCGGCCTTTATAAAAATCGCGCGCTCGAAGTCTTTTAGTCCCTTGCCCTTGCCGGACGCTTAGTATTCGCGCGATGGGGTGTGCGAGAAAGTCGACCACGTCACTCTGAAACGCCGAGCCTCTTAGAATGCATGCCGTAAATGCTCTAAAGCGACCCGACCATCGCTGAAAAACAGAAGCAAAAGTAAAACAATCTCGATATCGCAGAAGCGGCGCTGCCATCGAAATCCTCAAAGGATCAGCGGTGCTTGGTTCAAAGCCGACGCCATACGGAACCAGGATCGCCCAGTAACGGTGTCTCGTTGGATCGACCTCCCGCAGCATGTAGTCCCATACGTTCACCGCGGACGCTGGTTCCGCGAGATTCACAAATTTGAACCCATCCAGAGAGCCGAGCTTGTTGGCAATTGTCGGTGAAAATCCCTCGGCCATTCGGGAATCTCCCAAAACCAGCACCTCTTTAAGCCCAGAGGAAGCTCGATGCCTTTCGGCTCTTGTAATGGTTGCCATTCGCCCCGCGTAAGAATCGGGTGCCAGAAGCGAGGTATAGAGGCGGGTATGAAACACGAGGCCATCCACACAAATGAAAATGGCCACGCCGACTAAAAGATTTCGCGCAACGTGAAGAGGGTAAGGCGACGTGGTCGGCTCAAGCGGAAATTTGGTCCGGACCGGCCCCGGCGAGCTCATATAAAGCGCCGTATATGTGAGTGCAAGGAGAGCGGCAATAAGCAGCCAGAATTGGCCATGCGATAACTCCGTTTTTTGAGATGGAATTCCCGCTTCTGCGGCGATGCCGGAAACGGTTACTGTAGCAAGCAGTGATCGTCGCTCAGAATCTCCGTATAACTCGAAGACATAATTGCCGCGCCGAATCCACGGAATAACGCGGCTACCTTCGTGACCTGAAGCGACAAGAGCTGGCGGCCGTCCGTTTACAGTGACGAAAACGAACCCCTTCAATCCATTGCCCGTTTTCCAGGCAATATCCGTCCTGGCAGAATCGTTACCGACCTTAACGCGTTCTGGTCTGGCTGTAATGATCGGTGTTTTTCTTCCTTCGTCTGCTGGTGAGGCGCTTCCTGCGATACATGGCGACACCAAAAAGAAAAGAGGCCAAATCCCCATCGCACAAAATAAGCGGTAAAAAGTTGCCGCGTGCCAAGGCCCGACCGTCGCAGACGATGACAAACAGTTGCCTGTAGATCTTTCTATCATGAGACGAACCTTAAGATTCCCAAGCGCAACGCCGTTTGTGACGTTTCGCGGCGCTGTCTAAGCCGGCACGAATGGCTGGTCTCAAGGAGCGCGTCGGAAAACCTGAAGTGAGAACGCGAACAGTTGTAATCCTTCAACGGAGATCAGCATTCACGCTGATTATTTCATTAATTCTTCGCGAAAGGCAAGCCATAGGAAAAGGCGCCTTCAAAACATGTGATTAATTCACCTGATAGTCCGCTGACGCTTTTTCGATCCCGGTTGAACGCTTATTTGAAATATCGCACCAATGAACAGGCCAAGAATTGCGCCACTACTATCGATCATAATATCCCTTACCGACGCGCCCCGAGACGCCACGAACGTTTGGTGAAATTCGTCAGTGGCAGCCACAAACAAGCACACGGCCAAGACAATCAGATAAAGGATTGGTATCGACCACTTGGACTTCGTCATCAAACTCGCAACGCGAAGCAAAAGCAGCGCCAGAACAGCGTACTCGCCAACATGCATGCATTTCCGAATGATGAAGTGAATCGACGCAAGCGTCTCCGGCGAAATATCCGGTTTCAGCCAGCGCAAAAATGGAACAATGAATCGCGACGTGTGCTCGGCCGACATCAGATCAGTCGAATTAAGAAAGATCAGGCCGAGCCAAATCAGTAATGGCAGCCAGTATTTTATGAAACGGTCGAAATTCATCCTTGTGGCGGCAGGTCTGTCGCCTGCAAACTAGCCGATGCAAGTGGCACAGCTGCCGCTACAGTTGTGGAAATTGGATAATGTCCAAGTTGAATCTTACCGCTCCTCTTACCTTCGAACCCATTTTCATGGAACGCATCTGGGGCGGGCGACGGCTCGAATCGCACTTCGGCAAACATTTGCCGTCGCAGAAGCTTATTGGGGAATCATGGGAAATCGTAGATCGCCCTGAAGCGCAGAGCATCGTGCGCAGCGGACCGTTACGCGGGAAAAGTTTGCACGAACTCTGGACTCAACATCGAGGCGAAATCTTCGGGGACGTTCCTGATACCTCGCGTTTCCCGCTGCTACTGAAGCTTCTTGACGCGCACGACAAACTTTCACTACAAGTCCATCCGCCGGAAGAAGTCGCTGGCAGATTGGGAGGCGAACCAAAAACCGAATTCTGGTACGTTGCTGCAGCCGATCCAGGTGCCGAGCTTTATCTTGGATTTCGTGAGGCGATCACGCGTGATCAATTTGAAAAGGCATTACGCGACGGAACGGCAGCTGATCATATTCACAAGGTCCGAGTTCAATCGGGCGACGCGGCGTTTCTTCCGTCAGGACGTTTTCATGCTTTGGGCGCCGGTAACGCGGTGATCGAAATACAGCAGAACAGTGATACTACCTATCGCGTATTCGATTGGAATCGCGTCGACGACAAAGGCAAGCAGCGGCAATTACACATCGATCAAGCGCTTCAGTGCATCGATTTTGATGATGTTCGGCCGCGACTGTTGAATCCTGAAGGCGATCTCTTGTTGCGTGACGATTTGTTTGAGGTCCAGAAATGGAATCTTCGTTCACCACGCGAGATTGCCGCGCGCACGCAGTTCGCAATCGCTTGTTGCCTCACCGGCTCTCTGACCTGTGCGCGCGTCGATCTTACCCCTGGAGAGTTTTTCCTCGTTCCGGCTCACCTGCGCGACCGGCAAGTGAAGCCGACCAACGCCGGGACAAGCCTTTTGCGGATCACGATTCCGCGGGAAAGCTAAAATTAGGCCTGAATCCAAATACGCCGCGTGACCTCATGATTTTTGACCGGAATTGTCTTTACGCTTTGCGGCTCGTTCGATTCTTCTCGTGAAGTTGAGGCCACGAAAGTACCCGCCCCGCACAAGGCGAAGCAAAGCAAAACGATCGCAATCTTAAGGGTCAGCGGCATGAACAGGTACAGTTTCTGCCTTCACTTCAAAGCTTCTCCCAATCGCCGTAAATAAGTAAAGCTATAAATTCCAGTGCTGTGTCCGTCGGCCCACCGCGGCTGCAATGCGTAGCCTCCTACAAGATCGAAGCCAAGGAGCTGAAAACTTGTATCCGTATAAGTTAGCTGCGGCCGCGAGACATGACCGAGCACGTCGGGTTCGCCACCGCATCCGGCGCAAGGACAAGCACGTCGCAGCGTCGCCAGCTTGAAAAACGATTCCGTTCCGTCATTCCAGGATATGGCAAGCTCGTCCCCTATCTGCTGAATATTTGTTGGTTCGAGCCGCATCAATACTTCTGCCGTTTAGGTCGCTCGCCGAAAATCGCCGTGCCGACGCGTACAAGCGTCGCACCTTCCTCCACTGCAACCAGAAAATCCTGCGTCATTCCCATGGACAGGTGTGGAAATTTCACATCGAATTCTTTCTCAAGCGAATCGCGCAGTTCGCGCAACTGCACAAAAAATTTGCGGGAAGCTTCTGCTTCTTCTGCGAGCGGCGGAATACACATGAGCCCCTCGATCGCCAATCGCGGTAAGGCAAGAGCGGATCCTACTTCGGCACGTAGAGTTTCAGCCTTAAAACCGAATTTGCTCCCCTCGCCCGCTACGTTTACCTCCAGCAACACTCGCGGCTGTTTTCCTTCCTCGGCAGCGATCCGGTCCATTTCCTGCGCCAGGGCAAGCGAATCGACGCCATGAAAAAGATCGAATAATGGCAGTGCGTGCCGGATCTTATTTTTCTGGAGATGTCCCACGAAATGCCAGCGCAAGTTTGATGGCAACTCTGGAATTTTCGCCCGGGCTTCCTGGACCCGGCTTTCACCAAACAGTGAATGCCCGGCCTCAACTGCCTCGCGTACTTGCTCGGCAGGATGCATTTTCGTGATCGCCACTAGCTCAATTTCATTCGCTGTGCGACCCGCTTTTGCGGCCGCTTGCGCGATTTGCTCGCGAACATGCTCAAGATTTTCGGCAATCGGCGCCATGCAGAATTGTAGAACAGCCGCTCGCGCTGCCAATGAAAATCAAAGAGGCTGGTTCCAATCACTTAAGTTGCCTAACGCGACAGGGGCGCACCGTTTCTTACGATTATTTACTCGCCAGTTCGGGTGAAGTCGGGCAGAACCAGTCGATCATGAAAAGTTACTCATTTCTACCCGGAATCGTCACTGTAGCACTCGCTTGTTCTAACTTGTCGGCGCAAGACAAAGTTGCCCTCCCGCCTAACGCGACTGTATTAAGCATCCTCCAAGCCAGCGCGGGCAAAGCTGTCGAATTGCATTTGAGATCTGGTGAAAAAGTCGGAGGCAAAGTCGACCAGGTAACTGACAATGTCGTTCACGTTTCCCATCTGACCGGCGCCGAGTTTTACGACGCCTTCATTGACGTTAAAGATGTTTCAGCAGTAGTGGTTCGCGCGGGCGGCAGGTAGCAGTGGCCGCAAACGCGTCGACGTTTTTGGGTTGTCACGTTCAGGGGCAGTCAAAATACTGCGGCATGAAACTCATCAAAAATGTCGGCATGTTACTGCTCGGGGTCTACCTCATTATCGACGGCCTTTTAGGATTCGGTTTGAACCTCGGACCGTTTATTTTTCTTTTATACCTTGTAGCGCTGGCAGCCGGAGTTCTTATCCTACTTGGCAAGTAGCTGAGCAATCTTGACTCAGAGTACGCTGCTTTAGTTAGCGTAGTAATTCTGTCATTCGCGAAGCCAGCTTTGGGCCGATTCCTGCTTCTTCGTGTTTGAAATAAACAAAGGCATTGGACCAGCGCGATTCTTGTTCACGAACAAAACTGGTCCAGCGCTCGACGTCGCTTTCCGTGTACTCCTCGCGGCGTAACCGCAGATAGCCCCAATCACTAGTAGCGACCTTTGGCGTCTCCAGCTTCTCAGTGTCCGCGATACACAGAGCAACGCCCCGGGTCCGCAACGTTTCAAAAACTTCATCGTCGAACCATGACTCGTGACGGAATTCGAACGCCGCCCGCAGGCCACCAGGCAGTCCATTCAAGAAATCGGCCAGCACAAGCGTGTCCTTCTGGAAATTGGGCGGCAACTGGAACAGGACCGGACCTAGTTTTTCGCCCAATGCCGAGACTACATCATAAAAATATCGCAGCGTATCAGCGCATTCTCGCAACTTCGACCAGTGTGTGATTCTCTGTGGCGCTTTCAACGCAAATCGAAAGTTGCCCGGAGTTAAAGTCTTCCAGTTATCGATTGTCTTCGGCGCAGGAATCCGATGAAAGGTATAATTGATTTCCGTAGTCGAAAGCCGCTCCGCGTAATACGGTAGCATTTTTGCAGCCGGCAAATCTTCCGGGTAAAAATTTCCCTTCCATTCGGCGTACTGAAAACCCGATGTCCCAATCCAAAATTTCATAAAGGTATCAGACTGAAGATTTCTCTAGTAAAGGCACGCTCCAAGGAGCACGACGAGCTTTTTAAGCGTCCGCCGCAGACACGGCGTCCGAATCCACTATAGCGGCGCGTTCTGGGCCCGCTCAATCAAAAAGGGAAGGGAAAGGTCCGGCATCGCCGCAACTCAACGAAGAAGGGAGAAAACATGAAGAAAGTACTTTTAAGCATTGCCTTGGCAGTTGTGGCCCCGTTTGCGTGGGCACAAGTTTCCGAGACAACCACGACAACGACTACCACGGACGGAACTGGAACGATCACGGAGTATACACCGGGAAGTGCAATCGTCCTGAGGGAAACCAGCGGACCTGTCCACTATCGCTTCGGTCCCAAAGTCGCTTATGTGACCCGGGGCGGCACGGTTCTGGACGAAGACACAGTGAGAACCAGAATCAAAGTCGGCGTTCCTGTTCGCGTCCATTTTGTGGGAACGGGCGACAACAGGTTGGTTGACCGTGTGGTCGTCGACGAGGATTAATAGCTAACTCGTTTGTCTCCAACGCGCCTTTGTGTTCTGCCTGTTTGACAGGGGGGATAACAAAGGCGCGTTTTTGTTTATCGAGGCGAAGTCTTTTCAAATTTAAGAAGTGGCCTTCAAGGGAGCTGCGATAAATTCTAGCGTCCGCTTCCGCCACCGTATTCGAATTTTAGTACAGCGGCGTGTTCTCTTTGCCCGCAAATTCAAACGGAAAAAAGAGCGCTTATCAGCGTCGCAATTCAACTAAGAAAGGGAAAATGATGAAAAGAACCGTTTTGGGAATTGCACTGGCAATGGTGGCATCGTTTGCGTGGGGACAGACCACGCGGCAGCCGCTCATGAATGAGCGAGATCCAATGCCGCAGCGGCCGCAGCGCCAGACAACCACCACCCAGACAACGAGTACCACTGACGCCAACGGTACCATCACGGAGTACACTCCCGGAAGCGGGATTGCGCTTAGCGAGAGCTCCGGCCCGGTGCGCTATCGCTTCGGCAGGACCGTGACCTATGTGACACGCGAGGGCAGAGTCTTGGACGCAGCGGCCGTGAAGTCAAAAATCAGAGTTGGAGTTCCAGTCCGGGTCCATTACTCCGGGACAGCTCCCAACCAGGTTGTTGATCGTGTCGTCCTCGAACAGGACTAATTCTATCTAAGCTCGTTTGCCTCCATCGCGCCTTTGTGTCTGTCTGATCATGGGCGGAAGAGCAAAGGCGCGTTTTATTTTCCACAGCCAACGCTGCCGATTACAGCGATCAAATTGAGTGAAGGCGACGCTTCGTTTCGCACTTGTCGCACTACTAATTTCAGGCACAGTTTTGCCAGTGGTGGCGAGGAAAAGGGCAAGCCACCAGGCGCGAGATCCAAACAAGACCGATATTGAAGCGGCCGTCCGCCTACAAGTATTCCTCGATCGCGCGAACTTCAGCCCGGGCAAAATTGACGGCCACTACAATGATCTGACGTGGAAAGCACTTACGCTGTATCGGCAGTCCCGTGGCGAACAGATTCAAACGCCACCGCCACAATCCAACCACAGACCAAATAGTGCTCCTGATGTCACGGGTCTCGATCTCCCGAGCGCGGACCAGGTGTTCGTCCCATACACCATTACCGACGCAGATGTTCAAGCTGTTGGACCGCTGTCCGCCAATGTAGCGCAGCAGGCAAAGTTGAAATTTCTGCCGTACCGAACTGTAGCTGACGCGATCGCCGAGAAGTTTCATAGCGACATTCGTCTGCTCGAACATCTCAATCCGGGTAAGTTGAAAACGGCTAAGGCTGGCGATCAGCTGATGGTGCCGAATGTCGAGCCGTTTGAACTTGCTTCTGTAAAAGACATCAAACCCGGCAGCGAACAGGCTGCAAACGAAATGGAAGACCAGCCTGATGTGCAAGGTGCTACTCCGAGCGAACCCGTGAATACCGGTGTCGTCGTCAAAGTGGATACCAAAGCGAACACGCTTGAAGTACTGCAAGGTGAAAAACTGATTGCGGCATACCCCGTCACCGTCGGTTCTGCTCATACCGCCTCGCCCATCGGCGAGTGGAAGGTGCGCGGGGTCGCTAAAATGCCTACGTTTCGTTGGGACAAGGAAATGCTCAAACACGGCAACCGCAGCGGCAATTTTTACCTGCTCCGACCCGGCCCCCGAAATCCCGTCGGCGTGATGTGGATCGCGCTCAACAAAAAAGGCATCGGTATTCATGGGACCAACGATCCAGCATCGATTGGCCATGCTGCCAGCCACGGCTGCGTTCGTCTGGCCAATTGGGATATCGTCCGCGTTGCCACAAAAATAAAACCGGGCGACAACGTTTCGATTCACTAAAGTTCGACGATGAACGAAACGAATGCGGCGTGCGCGTCAGATATTCTCCATGAGTGGGTCCAATCCGAAAGTCTGCGAAAACATTGCTTCGCAGTTGCCGATTCGCTGAAGCATTTTGCGCGGTTGCGCGGCGAAAATGCCGATCTTTGGGAAGCCGTTGGCCTGTTGCACGACATGGATTATGAACGCCATCCAAATCTTGAACGCAGCCCCACCGAGGGACATCCATTCGTCGGCGTTGCATGGCTGCGCGACCACGGATGGAGCGAAGAAGTCTGCCGCGCTATTCTTTCGCACGCGGATTACGCAAACGTCTCGCGTGAAACAGCGCTTGAGAAAACGCTCTACGCTGTCGACGAACTAAGCAGCTTTGTGGTCGCCGTTGCCCTCGTGCGACCGACTAAGAGCATTCACGACGTCGATGTTCGATCCGTTAAAAAGAAAATGAAAGACAAAGCATTCGCTCGTGCTGTGAACCGGGAAGACATCGTCCGAGGCGCTGAAGAACTGGAAATGCCGCTCGATGACGTGATCACAAATACCATTACCGCATTGCAAGCAGACGCTGACCGCCTCGGATTGTCGGGAGGTTCAACCTAACCGTTCCCGAGTCTTTAACCGGTCTTTTCTGCTACAATCTCCAACACCAGTGGCGTGATCATCAGGGCGTTTGGATTTTTTTCTGCATTCGTCAGATCAGCCCAGACTTTGTCCGCGAACTCTTGATCGATCCGTCCCATCTCGATAAGCCGGGGAAGATAGGTTTCAATAAAGGTTGCCGGCCATTGCCACATGTAATCAGTCGGGCGCACACAAAACAGGTGCGGTGTGACTGAGCGAATAATAAAGCCGTTCGCTGGAAGCAGTGTCGCCAGGGGCACCGCACCGTCAGGTTCGCCGCCTGACTCGCGCCATGTTGCGATCAGGTGCTCGCGGAAACGCTCCTGATTCGGCAAACGCGGGAAGAAATGCCACGTTTTGTAATGGCTGTATTCATGGAAAATCACCCGGCTGCCTGTGCGCAAAGCGTCGCCCAGCTTTCTGATCAGTCGGGGATCATTCACAAATGAAATGACCCATCGACACCAGGCGAAGTCGTAATCACCCTCCGGCAATTCATCCGTCACCAAATCGAGTTGATGAATGTTCACGTTGGTTAGGGATCGGGCTCGGCAGGCGTGTTCCATTGCGTGGATAAAATTCTCGGAACGCTCCACTGCCACCACTTTGCCGGTCGGTCCGACGATTTCCGCAAGATCGATCGTCGCGTACCCAGGGCCCGCACCCACATCCAGGATTCGTTTGCCAACCGTGATACCGGCTTTTTGCCAGCAATCCAAAACCACCGGACGCCACACACGATGCTGCAAGCCGAGTCTGGCTAATTCCTCATTGTGCGTACCCAGAACATAATCGCGGTCCACGCAAACAACTTAAGCGCTCGCAAGTCGTGGTGCATTGACGAAATTCAGGCACAGAATTCTCGCCCCGCGGTATCAACGATGAGTTCCAGACCCAACGCGAGACTGGCGTTTTGTCTATTATCCACGACAATAGAAACCTAACTTGCCAATGGATTACGAGATTCGACCACTCCAAGCAAACGACGAGCCGATCCTTCGGGAGATGTTGTATCAAGGACTGTCTTCTGTTGGAAACCACCAACCTTCGCGCGAGATCCTGCTACAACCAGAGTTTTCGCATTACGCAGACGGTTGGGGCCGCCTGGGGGACACCGGCTTTGTGGCGCATGACAAGAAAGACGGATCAGTGGTTGGCGCCGTTTGGTTGCGTAAGCCGGCCCACAAACCTGATTCGCCTCCGGAACTCGCGTTTGCGGTAAAACCGGAACACCGCCGACACGGAATCGGCACTGCCCTTTTAACGCAATTGGTCCGCGCGAACCCTCATGAGTCAACAATCTCACTTAGCTTCGTCGCAGGTAAGCCATTGCTGCGCCTTTACGAACGATTTGGCTTCAAGGTCGCTCAGGAAGGACCGGACGCCATCGTAATGCAAAGGCAGGTGTAGGGAGACTTTCGAAGTCGGCGCACGGAGCACGCTCCGATCAATCATTAGCTGGCGTCTTGCTTGAGCCAGCTTAAGGCGCAAAGATCAGCAGCACAAAAACAGCGAATAGCAGCAGGTGAACGCAACCCTGCAAGATATTTGTTTTTCTGCTTGTAAACGTAACCACACTCACGGCCAACGTTAGCAGCAACAGCGGAAGATTGCCGCCTTGCACTCCGAGGATTACCGGTCGTTTTGTGACCAGGCTGATCGTCAACACCGCGGGGATTGTGAGTCCGATGGTTGCGAGCACAGAGCCGAGCAGGATGTTTATGGAACGCTGCAACTGATTACGCAAAGTGGCTTGAACGGCGCCAATTCCCTCTGGGGTAAGCACCAGGGCAGCGATCATTGCACCGCCAAACTCTTGAGGCACACCGAATTTCTCAATGCTGTTGTCCAATGGGATGGCAAACTTCTCCGCCAATAAAATCACGATTAGCAAATAGAGCAGCAGCATCGGCGCATGAAAAGCTGTCGATTGGACGTGAAGCGAGTGATGAATCGGACCCTCCGGCACAACGGCCTGGTCTGATTCCAAGAAGTAGCCGCGGTGCCGCATCGTCTGGATCAGCAGGAAAATCGCGTAAAGAGCCAGTGACGTCACAACGAGGAAGATTTTCTGTTCAGTGGAAAATGTGAAGTCGCCCGTCGTGGTGGTGAAGTTTGGGAGGACCAGGCCCAGAACGGCCATGGTCATGATCACGTTGAGGTACGAGTTAACGCCCTGCAGATTGTAATACTGCTCGCCATGGCGTAAGCCGCCGAGCAGCAAAACCAAGCCGACAAATCCGTTAAGAGCAATCATGATCACGGAAAAAATCGAGTCTCGCCCAAGGGCAGGATTGTTTGCGCCGTGCAACATGGCCGTAGAAACCATCACGACTTCAATGGTGATTGCGGACAATGTCAGCACTAGCGTTCCGTAGGGCTCGCCCCATTTGATCGCGAGGCAGTCGGCATGTCG
>Ga0081455_10006908_pt1 | contig 12076 bp, 13 predicted proteins | sample TabmetS3T2R1_FD_70207 | JGI IMG/M metagenome (GOLD analysis project Ga0081455, IMG submission 70207) | Tabebuia heterophylla rhizosphere microbial communities from the University of Puerto Rico - S3T2R1 | ecosystem: Host-associated > Plants > Roots > Rhizosphere ...
CCGCTTGGCGGTCGGGCGCTTTGCTGCCGGGGCCTTCGGCTCGGGGCGTGTGGGGGCCGGCTCCTCGATCTTCGGCAGGCCCTCCCACGGGGGGACCTCGCCGAGCCCGAGAGGCTGGGGCTTCTGTGCCTCGTGCCGGTGGTCCGCCCCGGGGTAGACCCGCAGCTTGGTGGCCATCTGCCGGCCGAGGCGATTGTGCGGGAGCATCCCCTTGATCGCCTTCTCGACGGCGAACGCCGGCTTCTTCGCGAGTAGCCGCGAGTAGACGGTCTCGGTCAGCCCGCCCGGGTGGCCCGAGTGGTGGTAGGCCACCTTCTTGTTCTCCTTGTCGCCCGACAGCGTCACGTCCTTGGCGTTGATCACGATCACATGGTCGCCGGTGTCGGCGTGTGGCGCGTAGATCGGCTTGTGCTTGCCGCGCAGGATCGAGGCGGCCTGCGTCGCCAGGCGGCCGAGGACGGCCCCGCTGGCGTCCAGGACGTACCAGCGGCGCTCGATGTCACGCGGCTTGGGCGAGTAGGTCTTCATCACATGAAAGATGCCGGCCGGAGCGGCCGACGGCCCATGCTACCTGCGGTTTCGCACCACCGTCAAAGGAAGGAGGAGATGAGTCGGTCAGATCGTTCCACCACGGCCTCGTGGTTCGTCCCGAACCGCCTGCAGCACGCTCACCGGTTCGCTGATGCCCTTCAGCTCAAACGCGCCGACCTCGATAAGCCGGAACCCGCTGGGTTCGACGAGCGGCGCCACGTCGGCGCAGACGTACACCTGGCCGGCGGAGGCCTGAGCCGCGATCCTGGCCGCGATGTTGACGGTGCGGCCGAAGTAGTCGCCCTCGTCGTAGATCACCGGTCCCGCGTTCACACCGACATGAGCGGGCGGCAGCCCCGCGGGTTCGACGGCATCCACCACGTCGAGCGAGGCCATGACCGCGTCTCGAGGCTCGTCGAAATGGAAGTGCACCCCGTCGCCCAGCATCTTGACGACGACCCCGGCGTGACGAGACGCGATCTCGCTCACAAGGTCGGCCAGCTTCATGGAGACGCGCGCCGCCACCTCGTCTCCCGCCTCCTCCGTCAGGCGCGTATAGCCCGTGAGGTCGGCGAAGACGCTTCCCTGGGGGCGGCTCTCCTGCCTGCGATGAACGCCAGCATCCTCCATGGCGGTTTCGAGATGCCCGAACATGTGCTCCAGCTCGAACTTCTCCGAATGACGCCGATAGAGCCACCCGAGCAGGTCCTCGCCCGATCGCCCGGCGCGCACGCCCACCTCCCGGATGGCCGCCTCGAGGGCGGCGTTGTCACCCAACCCCTTTCGACGGAATGGCTCCTCGATCGAGTGGTGGAGGTAGTGGGTCTGGAACTGTGCCACCTTGCGAGCGCTGTCCCCCCAGACCCTCGCCAGACGCAAGATGTCACCCTCGTCGACACCCGCCGCGAACAGGACGGGAACGGCCTTGATGAAACGGAGGTCCTCCTCGCGCACGAGCTCGTCGTGCTCGGGTTTCGGGAGTCCGAAGGCGATGTAGAGGCGTTCCAGCGTCGGATAGGTGATCCCGATCTCCTCACTGAGGTCCTCGAACGTGCGATCCGAACGTGGCGGGCGGCGGCCGCCCATCTCCACGTACCCGAGGGTGAGGTCGCCGGAGGCCATCGCGGCCGCGACCGCCTCCTCGTCGATTCCCATGCGATCCAGGTCGAGAACGACGCGGGCGCGAAGGACCGACGCACGTGGGTAGGTGGCCTCGTCGTCGGCCTCCAGGATGCCCAGATCGGCGAGCCGGCGGATCCGCTCCGGTGTCGTACCGACACGCCGCGCGACCTCGGCCTCGGTGAAACGGTCGCCGGTCAGGCGACGTACTCGCTCGGGTTCGCGACGAATGCGTCGTGGCACACCTGAGAACAGAAGTAGTAGGTCGTTCCTTCGCGGTCGGCAGTCCCGGCCGCTTCCTCACTGTCGATATGCATCCCACAGACGGGATCGACCACCATCGCCATCGCTTCTCCCTTCGGCACCGGACGCCCTTCGCCAACCGGACGCCGACCTCCCGCTCAACTTGACGCTCGCACCTTGAGAGGTTGCGGCCCCCATCATCCCACTGGCCATCCCCCGTCTACCGGATCGGTCACCGTCCAGTTGCCATTCCTCGTCCGAACTGCCCCAACGTCGTTGACTCCATACGGAAACGTGTTTCGGATGCCATCCCGAGGCAGTTCCTCAGGGCTCACGTCGTTCGGGATCACCGGCAGAGATGGGTCATGCAGGTCATCTGTTTCGTGTTTCGTCATCCCTATTTGGAACCCCGACCGAGCTCCCGCCCGGCAGGTCCGCGAGCGCGCGGGGGAGCAGATCCTCGATCTGCTCCCAGTTGAACCAGGGCTCGATGCCGAAGGTCTTCCAGCCGTGATAGATCACGCCGAGCTGGAACACCCAGAACGCGCGGAACAGATCGAGTCCCTCGAACGCCTCGCCGACGGCCTCCTCGTACAACCGAACGAACACGTTCTCCCGCGCGGGTCCGAAGGGCACCGTCCCGCGGAGGTGAGCCAGGGCAACGAGCTGGCCGACATCCGACCTCGGATCGCTGATGCGGGCTTGCTCCCAGTCGACCACGGCGACCACCTTGCCGTCGCGGAACAGGTAGTTGAACGGGTTGGGATCGCCTTGGCACAGGGCCAGGCGCCCTTCCGAAGGGGTCGATGCACGTAGGACGGACAGGGCCCGAACCAGCAGGGGGTCCTGGTCGCATCCGAAGGCTCGCATCCGGTGCTCGACGACGTCGATCTCCCGGGCCAAGGCGGCACTCGGCGGATCGGGGACACCGAGGAGGTCGAGGCCCGCCGCCCGCCAATCCAGTGCGTGGATCGCGGCGAGGGCCTGCGCGAAGGGCGAGAGATCGGCGGTGAAGCCGGCCACGTCCACCTCCGGGGCCGGCATGTGCGGAGCATCCACCCACTCCATGAGCAGACACGGAGCGCCGAAGAAGCTCGTGTCGCTGTCCGTGGCAAGCACCCCCGGCACGGGCACGCTTGTGCGCGACAGGCAGCGCAGCACCCCCGCCTCACGCACCACGTCGTACGGCTCGAAGATCCCCTCCTTCGGCTGCACCCGAAGGACGGCGAATTCCACCGGCGAGTTCGCAAGCGAAAGCCGACACGTCACGTTGGAGAGCCCGTCGGTCAGCGGATCGACCGCGTCAACGCGTGCATCCCCGAAACCCGGAAGGCCACTGAGCCATGCCTGCACGCGCGCCGCTTCCGGGGCGCCACCGGGTTCACTCCTGGCCTTCGGCACGGGTTCCAGCATCGGAGGGTTGCACGCGCTGGCGCAAGTGCCTAGACGTGCACCGCTTCCCGAGCCGGTCACGCAACGGGTACCTCCATCAGGCCGCTAGAGTGCGAGCCTCGACACCCTTGCGTGACTCGACGATCAGAGAAGCCGTAACTCGGGAGGTAGGGCAGTGAGTGAGCTGATGGGCATCGCTCGGTTCAGGCTCCACGAAGGCAAGCTCGACGAGTACAAGCGCCTGTCCGCGGAGGCGATGGAGATCGTGCGGACCAAGGAGCCCGGAACGCTCCAGTACGACACCTACTTCAACGACGCTCAGTCCGAGTGCGTCGTCATCGAGCGGTACAGGGACTCCGAGGCCGCCATGGAGCACGCCGCGAACCTCGCCGAGCTATCGGCGGCGGTCCTCGCGGCGGTCTCCGTCGTTCACGGCGAGCTGCTCGGGGAGCCGAGCGCGGAACTGAGGGCGAGGCTCGCCGACATCGAGGTGCCTCAACTCTTCACGCCGTACGAGTCGATGTAGGCGGGGTCAATCGAAGAGCAGCGCGGCGGCAGCCACGATCTCGTCGTGCGGGACGTCTCGAAGGTGCTGGCTGATGTTCCAGCGGTGGCCGAAGGGGTCCTCGAGCTGGCCGTGAAGGTCGCCCCAGAACACTTCAGCAAGCGGCTGCCGCACCGTCGCACCGGCGGCCTCCGCACGTGTGAACGCCGCCTCGGCGTCGGGAACGCTGAGTCCCAGGACGACGGGCGTGCCTCCGAGCGACGGCGGGGCCAGCACCCCCATCTCGGGGAACTCGTCGGCGATGTGCAGGGATCGGTCGCCGATGCGCATCTGCAGCGACATCAAACGCCCGTCCGGGGTCGGTATGCGTTCGACCTCCTCGGCACCGAAGGCTGCGCGATAGAACTCGGCGGCGCGATCCGCGCCTCGGACGACGATGTGCGGCGAGAGATCCATGCGGCGATGGTACGACCGGACGGGACGATGGGCATGATCCCCTACTTCTCTCCGTGGGTGCCCTCCATCCTGGCGTAGCCCATGTCCCGAAGCGGTCGACGTGTGAACAGGCGCATCACCCTGTCGAGTGGCGCAAGCGGAACCGGTCGATGGAGCCGTTCGGATTCCTCGCCGAGGTATGCGATCTCGATGACGCGCCAGCCGCGATCTGCGAAGAACGCTTCCCAACTCGGTGGATCGAAACGGACCGGGATGGTCGGATGCGGAGGGTGCTTCCGATAATCCGCCAAGAGCCGCGGTGAGAAGTAGTCGAGGACCCAGGACTCGCAGCCAGGCCGAGCACGAAGGTCGTCCGCGAGGCTTCCGGCCTCCTCCACGCTCAGGTCTCCGAGGACCCCTTCCGTGAGGACCATCGATCGTGCGCCGCTCGTCAAGATCCGATCGAACAGCTCCCGGCGGGCGCCGAGATCGGCCAGATCGAGGCCGACCCGTTCCACCGAGCATGCGGGCACCTCGGCGCTCAGCCGAGCCTCCTTGCCTTCGATCAGGCTCGGGTAGTCGACCTCGATCCACCGGAGGGACGAGGGGAGATCCATCCGGTAGGGCCGGGTGTCGAGCCCGGCCCCGAGGTTGATGACCGTGTCGATCCCCGACGAGATCGCGGAGCGGAGGTACCCGTCGATCAGACCCGTCCTGATGGCGAGGACCCATGCCCCCTCCGGCCGGGACCTCGCGATCCGCATGCCGCGCTCGCCCGCGAGGTCGGCGGCGAGCGGATCATGGAACAAGGCATCTGGCCGGCTGGACTCGATCGCACGCCACGCGGCAGTCAACAGGGCGGATTCGGTGGTGTGCTGGATCTGCTCGTCGCCCACATCGGATGTGTAGCACCACGGACGAGTCGGGTCATGAACCCATGTATGAGGTCGTCCTACGTCGTCTTCTCGGCGTGGCCCCCGAACTGCTTGCGCATCGCGGACAGGATCTTGTTCGCGAACTCGGACTCGCCGCGTGACTCGAACCGATCGACCAGCGCCGCCGAGAGCACGTGGACCGGCACGCCCTCGTCGACCGCCGCGAGCACGGTCCAGCGGCCCTCCCCGGAGTCGCTCACGCGGCCGCCGAACTGCGCCAGCTTCGGGTCCTCCATCAGGGCCGCGGCGGTGAGGTCGAGCAGCCACGAGGCCACCACGCTTCCGCGGCGCCAGACCTCGGCGATCTCGGGGATGTCGAGGTCGTAGCGGTAGTACTTCGGCTCGCGCAGGGGCGTCGTCTCGGCGTCGACCTCCTGCGGCTCGGCGAGGCCGACGTTCGCGTGCCGGAGCACGTTCAGGCCCTCGGCGTACGCGGCCATGATCCCGTACTCGATCCCGTTGTGGACCATCTTCACGAAGTGGCCGGCGCCGGGGGGCCCGCAGTGCAGGTACCCGGCTTCCGCGGTGGTCGCGTTCGCGTCCGTCCGTCCCGGCGTGCGCGGCGCCGACCCCACGCCCGGCGCGATCGTGGCGAAGATCGGGTCCAGGCGCTGCACGGCCTCGTCCTCGCCCCCGATCATCAGGCAGAACCCCCGTTCCAGGCCGAACACGCCGCCGCTCGTCCCCACGTCCACGAAGTGCACGCCCTTGGCCGCGTAGCGCTCGGCGCGGTCGATGTCGTCGCGGTAGTAGGAGTTCCCGCCGTCGATCACGACGTCGCCCGGCTCCATGAGCCCGGCGAGCCTGTCGGTGGTCTCCTCGGCGAACGCGGCCGGCACCATCACCCACGCCGCTCGCGGCTTCGAGAGCTTGCTCACGAAGTCCTCGAGCGAGCCCGTGCCGATCGACCCCTCGCTCTCGAGCTGCGCGACGGAGTCCGCGTTCACGTCGTACACGACGACCTCGTGTCCGCCGCGCATCAGCCGGCGCGACAGGTTCGCGCCCATCCGGCCCAGACCCACCATGCCGAGCTGCATCAACCCACCTCCATCAGTTGCTTGAACGTGACCCTGGCGATCCGGCGCCCGCGAGTGCGGAGCGACCGAAGGTCGCCGAGCGCCTGCGCGTCGATCAGCGTGCCGAACGTGTAGGGCTGGCCGGGGATCGGCACGTCCACCGAACGCGACGCGTCCACCACCTGGATGAACACGCCGCTGTTCGGGCCGCCCTTGTGGAGCTGCCCGGTCGAGTGCAGGAACCGCGGGCCGAACCCGGTCGTGGTCGCCACGCGGTAGCGGTCTCGGATCGCGAGGCGGACGCGCTCGATCGCGTCCTCGGTCTCCGAGGTCCGGTCCAGGTACGCGAGGATCGCGACGTAGTCGCCCTCGCCGATCTCCTTCAGCAGCGCGCCCAGGTCGTCGAACCCCGCGTCCTCGACGGGGCCGGACGCGAGGATCTCCTTGGTCGCGTCCTTGGCCTCCTGGACGTTCGGCTGGTCGAACGCGTTGATGCCCAGGATCGACCCGGCGACCGCCGTGGCCAGCTCCCAGCGGAAGAACTCACCGCCGATCTGCTCTGGGCCGTCGAACGCGAGCCGCGCGACCGGGTGGCCGGCGTTCTCGAGCGCGTCGACCCCGTCCCGCTCGCCGATCGCGACGAACACGCGGTCCTGCCCGTACGCGTCGGGGGGTCCGAGGGGCTCGCCCACGACCGGCACGATCCCCTTGCCCTCCTTGCCGGTGGACTCGGCGATCAGCTGCTCGACCCAGCTGCCCAGGCTCGCGATCTCGTCCGGGAGGAAGAGCGTGAGCTTGTCGCGTCCGGCGCTCGCGGCCTCTCCCATCAGAGCGCCGAGCGTGGCGCCGGGGTTCTGCGCCGCCGGGACGATGCGGGCGGAGGCGACCTCCATCTCCTCGGCTCGGTCCAGGACCTCGTGCAGCGGGGCGCCGGTCAGCGCCGCCGGCACAAGGCCGAAGGACGAGAGCGCTGAGTAGCGACCGCCGATGTCGTCGGGGTTGAGGAACACGTGCCGGAACCCGTGGTCGCGCGCGAGCGTCTCGAGCGGCGTCCCCGGGTCGGTGATCGCGACGAACCGGTTGCCGACCGGCGTGGCCTCCCAGAAGTGCGCGAAGTGGCTGAGCGTCTCGGTGGTGCCGCCGGACTTGCTGGCTACGACGAACAGCGTGGTTCGCAGGTCGAGCTCGCCCGCGATGCGCTCGATGGTGGCGGGGTGGGTCGTGTCGAGCACGATGAGCTCGAGCGCGCCGTCGGCGCTCCCGAACGTGCGCATGAAGACCTCGGGCGCCAGGCTCGAGCCGCCCATCCCCAGCAGGACCGCCGTGTCGAACCCGTCGGCCGACGCCTCCTTCGCGAACCCCTCGAGCTCGCCGATCCGCTCGTGCATCAGGTCGGTGACCGAGAGCCAGCCCAGCCGGTTGGTGATCTCGGTCGGGTCGTCCTTCCAAACCGTGTGGTCCCTGCGCCAGATCCGCTCGATGAGCTTGTCGCGGTCCATCCGCTCGAGGCGTTCGGTGACGGGGGCGAGCATCGTGGACAGGGTGGTGCGCTGGTGTTCGCGGCCGGCGCGGACCCGCTCGAGCTTGTCGGCGATCGTCTGCAGGAGCGCGTCGAAGTCCTTCGAGAAGGAGGCGATGCCCTCCTCGAGCAACGCGTCGGTGACCTCCTCCAGGTCGATGTCGTACGTGTGGAGCGCCTCGAGGTCGGCCTTCGCGTCGTCCAGGGCGTCGGTGATGGCGTTCGGGCGCACGGTGCCGTGGTCGCGGACCGCGTCCACGGTGTTCATCGGCATCGTGTTCACCGTGTTCGGGCCGACGAGCGCGTCCACGTACATCGTGTCGGGGTACGCGGGGTTCTTCGTCGAGGTGGAGGCCCACAGCGGCCGCTGCACGCGTGCGCCGGCCGCGGCCAGGCGCTCCCAGCGCTCGCCGGAGAAGAGCTCGCCGAAGCGCTCGTAGGCCAGCTTGGCGTTCCCGATCGCGGCGGTGCCGCGGAGCGGCGAGTCCTCGGGGAGTCTTGCGTCCACGGCCGAGTCGACGCGGGAGACGAAGAAGGAGGCCACCGAGGCGATGCGGTCGACGGGTTCGCCGGCCTCGGCCCGGCGCTCGATGCCGCGCTGGTACGCGGCCACGACGGCGGCGTAGGCCTCGACGGCGAACAGCAGCGTGACGTTGACGTTGATCCCGTCCGCGATCGACTGCTCGATCGCCTGCAGGCCCTCGGTGGTGCCGGGGATCTTGATGAGGACGTTCGGGCGGTCGATGTGGTCCCACAGGCGGCGGGCGGCTTCGATCGTCCCGGCCGTGTCGCGCGCCAGGCGGGGCTCGACCTCGAAGCTCACGAAGCCGTCGCCGCCCTCGGCGTCGTAGACGGGCCGCAGCGCGTCGGCGGCCGCCCGGATGTCGACGATGGCGAGGTCCTCGAAGACCCGAAGGGGTTCGGGGTCGTCGCCCGCGACCCGCGCGATCTCCTCGTCGTAGTCGGTCGAGCCGCCGATCGCCTTGCCGAAGATGCTCGGGTTCGAGGTGACGCCGGTGATGCCCTCGTCGATCAGTCGCCCGAGCTCGCCGCCGGAGATCAGGGTCCGGCGCACGAAGTCGAGCCACGGGCTCTGGCCGGCGGCCGAGAGGTCCTGCAGGGGGGTCATCCAGGTGCTCCTTTCGGGCCCGGCGGACCGGGGGAGTAACCGTAGCCGGTCTCGCGACGAGAGGTCGAAACGAGCTGCCTCAGGCGCCGGCCGCGGCGCGGATCGCCCGAGCCGCAGCCGGCGGATCGGGCGCCCGGAAGATCGCGCTCCCGGCCACGAGCACGTCCGCTCCGGCCGCGACGGACTGCCCGGCGCTCTCGGGCGTGATCCCGCCGTCCACCTGGATCCGGAACGGGAGGTCGCGCGCCTCGCGGATCTCGGCGGCGCGCGAGACCTTCGACAGGTGCTCGGGCACGAACGCCTGGCCGCCGAACCCGGCCTTGATCGTCATCACGAGGAGCAGGTCGATCCGCTCGTCCACGTACGGCTCGACGGTCCCGAACGTGGTCGGCCCGTCGATCACGACCCCGGCCTGCATCCCCAGCTCGCGGATCCGCTCGAGCAGCGGCGTCGGGTCGCCGAGCTCCACGTGGACGCTGCACAGGTCGGCACCGGCCTCTGCCAGCGGCTCGAGCCACATGCCGGGGTCGGTGACCATCAGGTGGCAGTCCAGGAACAGGTCGGTGTGCTTTCGGATCGAGGCCACGACCGGCGGCCCGATCGACAGGTTCGGCACGAAGTGGCCGTCCATCAGGTCGACGTGCAGCCAGTCGGACTCGGCGCGGACCTCGGCGATCTCCTGTGCGAGCACGGCGTAGTCCGCGGCCAGGATGGAGGGCGCGAGCAGGACGTCGTTCGGCACGGGCGTAGTCTGCATGATGCGGAGGATCGGGGTTCGAGGAGCGAGCGCGAACGCGAGCGGTCGCCCCCGACGGGAGGGTCAGTGATGGGAGCGGACCGCTGATGGAGCCGAACGAGATCTTCGAGCTGATCATCAAGGCCGACGAGCGGCTGAAGTACGCGCACGAGGACAACGCGGGCCTGCGCACGCAGCAGGCCCGGGACCTGCTGGTGCAGGCGCGCGACGCCGCGCGCGAGATCGGCAACGACGGGCTGGTGCAGCAGGCCGAGACACGCCTGGCTGACCTCGACGCCGGCCCTACGGCGCAGGACGCCTGAGCGCTACGCGTTCCATGCCCGGAACGCGCCGAGCAGCGCCTGCCGCGCCTGGGGCGAGACCTGCTCCTCGGTGAGCATGCCGGTGAGCCGGATCGTCGTCTCGAACTGCGCCATGTAGGCGGTGCACCCGTCGCAGCCGCGCAGATGCTCCTCGAACCGCGCGCGGCGGTCCCGGGGCAGGGCGCCCTCGAGGTACTCGGTGACCAGCTCGACCAGTTGGCTGCAGTTCACGGGCCCGGCGCCTCCTCCGCCGCGAGGTAGCCCTCGAGCGCCCGCCGAACCTTGGCCCGGGCGCGGTGCAAGAGCACCCGCTGATTGGTCTCGGAAAGCTCGAGCGCGTTACGCACCTCCTGCGAGCTCCAGCCCAGCACGTCCCGAAGGCGGATCACCTCGCGCTGGTTCGGCGGGAGCGCCTCGATCGCTGCCGCGATGCGTGCGAGCGTCTCCTTGGCCTCCAGGCGCTCCTCGGGGACGGCATCCCACGACGCCGGCGCCTCGGCCCAGTGGCCCGGTGACGCCGAGTCCTGCGGCAGGAAGCGTTCGGGCTGGACCGACGGTTCGCCCTCGGGGTCGGGCAGCCAGACCGAGGAGAACGGGACGCTGCGCGCCTCTCGCTGGCCGCGCGTCTTGGCGATGTTGACCAGGATGCGGAAGATCCACGTCCGGAGCGACGACCGCCCCTCGAAGCCGTCCAGCCCCTTCAGCACGCCGACCCAGGCGTCCCCCACGACCTCTTCCGCCACCGCCTGCGTGGAGACGTACATGCGCGCGATCCGAAGCATCGAGGGCTGGTAGCGCTCCACCAGCATCATGAAGGCGGTCTCGTCGCCGGCGCGCAGGGCGCGGACGATCGCGAGGTCTGACTCGGACGCGGCGGTGGGTTCTGCGCTCACGCGCCCGGCGTGGGGCGGATCAGCCCGGGCGGGCGGCGCCCACGAAGCTGTCCCAGTAGATCGGCACCACCGAGACGACGCTTCCCGTGTGCGGCGAGTGGATCATGCGCCCGCCGCCCACGTACATCCCGACGTGGGAGATCGGGCTGTAGAAGAAGACGAGGTCGCCGGGCTGCAGGTCCTCGCGAGACACGTGGGGAAGCGCGGCGTACTGGCCGGCCGAGGAGTGCGGCAGGTACACGCCCGCGTGCGCCCACGCCCACATCGTGAACCCCGAGCAGTCGAACCCGGTCTCCGGGCTCGCGCCCCCGAACTGGTAGGGCGTGCCGATCATCGAGTACGCGGCCTGGATCACCGCGCCGACGCCGCCGCTCACCGACGGGGGCGGCGGGATCGGGCCGCCGGAGGAGGTCGAGCCTCCGGAGCTACTCGCAGCGGCGGCCGCCGCGGCCGCGGCCTGCAGGGCCTCGTGGTACTTGCGGTTCAGCGTCTCGTACAGGCTGCGGGCCTGCGAGACCCGCTGCTCGATCGCCGTCTTCTTGCTGGCGATCGACTGCACGATCGCGCTGCGCTCGTCGGCCGTGGCCGCGAGCTCCTGCGCCGACCACGCCGCCTGCTGCCTCGCGGTCTCGGCCGTGACCGCCAGGTCCGACTGGGACTGCGCGATGTTGCCGATGAACTCGAGCCGGTCGGAGAAGTCCGCGATCGAGGAGGACTCGAACAGCGAGGCGATCTGCGAGCCCACGCCCCGGTACGCCCGGCCGGCGTTGGCGTTCAGGCTGGCGATCGCGCGGTCGGCGGTGGCGCGGGCCCGGTCGGCCTGCGCCCGCACCTCGTCGAGCCGGGTCTGGACCTCCTGGAGGCGGATCTGTGCCTGGTTGTACTGCTCGACCATGAGATCGAGTTGGCGATTGAGGGTGTCGAGTTGCGCCTGAGCGCGCTGGACCTCTTCCTTGCTGGGAGCCGCGGAGGATAGGGAGGCCGCACCGATGGTCGCCGAGGCGGCGACCAGCACGGCGATCGTCAGCCGTGCGGCGAAGTGCGTTTGCTTTCCGGTCATCATCCTCCGCGGCAACGAAACGGGCTGTCCTAAGACAGCCCGCGCAGCAGGGTACCGTCACCCTATGAGGGCGTCAAACGTCCCCGCAACCTTTTGCCAACCTTGTCGGGACGGCGGGATTTGAACCCGCGACCTCAGCGTCCCGAACGCTGCGCGCTACCAAACTGCGCCACGTCCCGTAGCCAAGAAGTGTATCGGTTCGGGGTTCCGGGCGGCCCATCGGTAGCATCGGCAGGGGTA
>Ga0081455_10006909_pt1 | contig 12076 bp, 18 predicted proteins | sample TabmetS3T2R1_FD_70207 | JGI IMG/M metagenome (GOLD analysis project Ga0081455, IMG submission 70207) | Tabebuia heterophylla rhizosphere microbial communities from the University of Puerto Rico - S3T2R1 | ecosystem: Host-associated > Plants > Roots > Rhizosphere ...
CTGCGGATCTTGGTCCGGATATCACGCTCACGAAGATCGAGCACCAGCCGGTTGACACTGCCGAGTGCGAGATAGCGCGCGAAGATCAGGCGGACCCGGTCGGCTTCGTCTGCCACCATTGCAAGCTTGCCATTTTTAAGTTGATAGCCCAGCGGCACCATCCCGCCGACCCAGAGACCCTTGCGCTTGGAGGCTGCCACCTTGTCGCGAATGCGCTCGGCAGTGACCTCCCGCTCGAATTGAGCGAAGGAGAGCAGCACGTTCAGCGTGAGCCGACCCATGGAGGTGGTCGTGTTGAACTGCTGAGTGACAGAGACGAACGACACCCCGTGTGCATCGAACAGCTCGACGAGCTTGGCGAAATCGGCGAGTGACCGCGTCAGGCGGTCGACCTTATAGACCACGATGACCTGGACCTTGCGCGCCCTGACGTCTGCCAGAAGACGTTGCAGGGCCGGCCGGTCGGTCGAGCCGCCAGAGAATCCGCCATCGTCGTACCGTGTTCGGACCAGCGTCCAGCGCGCGTGCGCCTGGCTGCGGATGTAGGCGGACGCGGCATCGTACTGAGCGTCCAGTGAGTTGAACTCCTGATCGAGCCCCGAGTCGGTCGACACCCGGGTGTAGATCGCGCAGCGGATAGGCTTTGCGCGAGCCGTCATGCAGTGGCCTCCGCATCCTTTCTGTCGCGCAGACCAAAGAACCGGGGGCCATTCCATTTGGTCCCGGTTATGAGCTTGGCAATTTCTGACAAGCTGCGGTAAGCCCGCCCCTCCCAAACGAAGCCTCCGTCGCGCACCATGACCCGGTGATGCTGGTCGCCCCACTCGCGGGTCAGCACCGTGCCTGGCGACAGGTCGCGCCTCCGCCGCTCGAAAGCCTGCGTCAGAGGAACGGCGGCCTTCTTGGATGGTGCCAAGTCGACTTGTTTGAGGAAGCGAACGGTGTCGGCATCGAGGTCGCCCATCGCCTCGGCCTGCAGACGATAGGCGAGCATCGCAAACAGGAGATGCCGGGCGACGTGAGTTGGCGCATCCTGCCCGAAGCTGGTCCGCCATCGCGCGCGCAACACTTTGGCGTCGAGACCGCGCAGGCGCGCGATCTCGGCTTCGACGGAGAAGGTCTCGGGGACCTGCGCAGCGATCCTGGCTCGCGGCATGGCGGTCAGGACTTGCGGCCGTCCGACTTCCGTTCCGCGGGCGTCGCAGAATGCTCACCCGGGATCCGATAAATCCGGATACCCTCGACAAGACTCGATTCCAAATCGAGCTTGAGACGCTTGCGCACGACCCCAGCAAGAAAGCCACGCACCGAATGCGACTGCCAGCCAGTGGCTTTTGTTAGCGTAGCGATGGTCGTGCCACCGGGGGAGCGCAGCATTTCTATGGCAGCCGATTGCTTCGTGCCGGGTCGGACCGCTGCAACGCGGTTGCCCTTCTGACCGGCCTTGCTGGGCTTCAGTCGACTGCTCGATGGTGCAGCGGACCGCGCCGCCGTTCGCTTCTTTGCTGGCTTTGTCATCGGGATCTCCTTCGGTTCAGGTGCAGCCTCCCGGCTGCACTGCCGAAGCCCCGCAAAAGCCTTGAGCCGGCGGGGCGGGATCCCGGAGCGGCAAAAGCGCGCCAGGAAGCAATGCACAGTAGCGCTCCGATCACAGCGAAATGCCAGTCCTTTCTGGATAATCTTGTTGCTCAGATCCTCGACCGCGCCGACGAGATGATTGAGTAAACGATCGAATGTCCGCTTTTTGGCCCATAGCGGACATCCGAAAATACGCATCCAATGTCGCTTTCGGGGGTAAAGCGGACAGGCGTACGATGCGAAAAGCCTGTTGCTTGCGCCAATCAACTGGCGCGAACAAGGGTCGGATTAAGCGGATCATTTAATTCTGTGCATCAGATTAAGCGGATCACTTAATTCTGCATCAGGTTAAGCGAATCATTTAATTCTGTGCATCGGATGCACGGCATGGCATCTCCGTCTCACTTCCACGCGTAGGACGACGAAGACTGTCACGCGGTTGCCGGTCGCATTGCGGATCTATAGCCAGCGCTCCGCAAAAAGGCATGCCATCAGCGAGACCGCCTGCCGAAGAAGATAAAGTCTAATAAGCCAGGCGGCTCTCGAATGACGTCGTCAAAATCGACTGCGTCAACGTCCTCGTCTACGAACCTACGTCCCGCCGTCGGGCGGTCCAGGTAACGTACCTCCGCATTCCCACTCCACCTGCGGCGGTCCGGTTGCTCCCGCTCGCGCACTATCCGCTGCTCGGCAGATTTTTCGCAGAGCCGTCGCGCGCCACCGTCGAACGGCTGATAGGTGCAGTCGTTTGCGCGGAACGAGCGGTAAGCGCCTGCGCAGGCCAGAATGTCGCAGCGGTTATGCGACGAACCCAGCGTGGCCTGCTGTTGAGAATTTTCGGCGCGGTTCGATGAATTTGCTGGATAGGCTGCCTGCCTTTTGTTCTCCTCGCGCACGGCTGCGCCGGTCGTTTCAGCCCGCGATTGTTGAGCGCCAGGCTGCGGCGCGGCCGCAGATTGTGTGCTTGGCGCCGGTGCCGGCTGCTGAGGGGGCACCGGCTGCGTTGCCGATGCAGGTTGTTGTGAGGGCGCACTCTGCGGCGTGGATGCGGGAGGCTCAGGTTGCTGTGCCGGGACGGTCATAGTGGTCTGCGCGGGAGGCTGCACAGGCGTGTTTGTTGCAGGCGTGGTCTGGCCGGTGGTCTGGCGCGTGTCGGTGGTCTGCGCTTGGGAATCGCTCTCGAGCGGTCGCGACGCATCAGGGTTTTTCGGATAGACCGTCCTGACTCCCGCGTTGGAATCTTCGGTCTTCGGAGCCTGTGCGCGCGCGCTCGTCTGAACGGCCGGCTTGGGTTGCGGCTCCGGCGCAGCGAGCCAATGCACTTCAAGCAAGACGGTGCTGATCGCAACCATCAAAATCGCCAGGTAGACCAGGAACTGCATGTTTTGCGGCCCGCCTTCCTTCCCTCACTGAACGAAAACGCGGCGATGGCCCCGGCCGTTCCGTGCAGGGGGCGCTCCCATTTCCGTGAAAAACTTTTACACAATGTGAATTGTCTCACGCGGAACTTGCGCTTTAGCAAGCTAGTTTCATCCACATGACGAAGCCACTGTATCAATGTTGCGAATTTATCGGCTGGGCTTCAGCGATGATCGCGTTTGCCGGCATGGGTTCACTCGCTTTGACAGGCATTGCGGTTGATGTTTTCCGCTAAATTAATTTAGACAGGCCGCGAGCTACGCAATCGTTATGCACAAAGATAGATATTTGATCCAGATTTAAGCAAATAACTACGAAATCTGATTGTTATGCGTGGCCAGCAGAACCGCGCATGGAGACAGGAGAAGCCAATGAAAAGAAGTTATAGTTGCTGTTGGCCTCATGGTTGTAACCGCCACGCCAGGTTTCGCGCAGGCTTACTGTGCCTGTTATGGCACCGGCACTGTGATTTATACGCCGCTCCTCGAGAAGACTAATGCCGCTTATGGATATGAAATGTCAGTCCCCCCGCGAGGTGGTGGTGCACAAATCGGCCTACGCGCAAAAAATAACGGGCAATTCGGCTTACGCTTATTCTCCCGCAGCGGGCGGTTCGAGCCGTCACATGAAGCATAATCGGCGGCAATAACTCACAGCCATCAACAATCGAATGGGAAATGGTCATATCTGATCCCTGAAAAAATTCGGGATCAATCAGTGTGACCCTTCGTGCAGAACCGGTTTCAAATCGAGTTCCGGCAGACCGGCCTTTCGCAAACCCGTAAGATATCGCTCTCGGTCCCCCAGAAAATGTCCGCTTGTGGCCCTTAGCGGACATTCGATTTGGGCCGCCGAATGTCCGCGATGATCTCCTCCACCAAAGTATTCTCCCGGAGGCCGTTTGCCATCGGCCCGGTGAGGGATTTTTGTGGCACGATGCCTTGCCTGCTGGTTTCACAGAGGGTGGGTCGGCCATGCAAGCAATCTGGAATCTTGCGCGATGGAAACTAGGTCTCGCGATCGCGCTGGCGTTGTTCTGTACAGACGCAGCGGTGGCAACATCCGTCCTGCTGCCACCGGGGTCTTACCAAACCGTTCCACCAACGACTGCCGCGCAAGAGCCGGATTTGGTCGGATGAAAAGGTCCGACAATGCGGGCTTTTTTTGCTTCATTTCAAGCGGCTTCCGCGTCCTGATTGACTGCGGTTTCGGCTATCTCCGTTAGAAGAACATCTGTCTTCTTTTCCTCCATAAGCGTTTCCTCTAAAAGCCGAACAGCGTCGCTTAAACCGAGCTCCTGGGCCCAAGTCTTTAGTGTGCCGTAGCGGGAGATTTCATAGTGCTCGACGGCCTGGGCGGCCGCGAGCAAGCCGGCGTCAAGGGCGGGCGAGCCCTTATAGTTCTTCATAATTTGCGCGCCTTCGCCGGTGATCCCGATGATCGCATCACAGGTCTTGCCTTGGGGCTTTTTATCGATTGCCGCGAAGACCTTTTCGAGCCTCTCGACGTGGCCTTCGGTCTCTGTCTTATGCTTGGCAAAGGCCCTTTTAAGCTCAGAGCGATGCGACGCTTTCTCCATTTTAGGCAGCACGGTGAGGATCTTCTTTTCTGCGAAGTAGATGTCTTTCAGCGTGTCGTGGAATAGCTCGTCAAGCTTCTTTGATTCCTTCTTTGGCATTGCGGCCTCTCCTGTTGCTTCGTCGAGAACGTCGGCAACGACTGATGGTTCGAAATGGACGCAGCGACGCCCTTCTCCGCCCGTCGGGCGCGCTTACTCGATTACTTCTCGGAGCATGCGATCCTCGCGGAACCTTTCTGAAGTACCTGCTTTCAGGTCCAGATCGGGCAAAATTGGAACGGCACCGTAACCGGGGACGTTACAAAAGACCCCTGACTATAAGGAGATCCGTCATGCAATCTGGAAGAACGATCTTTATCGCCGCCTTTGCAGCGAGTACGGCCATGGCGGTTCCGGCTTCGGCAGAGACCATTGCTACGGCCATGACGCCCTTAAATATCCGGTCTGGGCCCGGACCGCAGTTTAGTATCATCGGCGCCATCCCCAATGGTGGGCAAACGACGATTATCGGTTGCATCCGCGATAGCTTGTGGTGCCAGGTGAGCTACAGCGGACGACAAGGCTGGGCCTATGCCGAATACTTGACGGCACGTTTGTCCGGTCGTTCGTTGGCCGTCGCCGAACGCTTGACCGAATTTCCAACAGTGACGTACCAAACGCCGGTCGAGACAGTTGGCAGCGTCACAGCGCCCGCTATTACCGGGACGCTGATCGCGCGTCCGGCTACCGCGCAGCCAATTGTCATCGCTCCACCGTCCGCCGTAGGCACCTACGTCGTCAATCACCCGGTCGCGCCGGTCTATCTGAACGGCGAAGTGGTCGAAGGTGTCGGACTGCCGGAAAGCGTCGTGCTTTCACCGGTGCCAGGCTCAGACTACGACTATGCATATATCAATAACGTACCGGTTTTGGTCGAACCATCGACACGGCGGGTGCAGTATATCTATCGTTGAGCTGCGAAACGTACTAGGCATCGTCGGTGGGGAAATTGTATGCGACTACGAGTGCGCCCTTTGCGAAACAACGATGAGCGGGCGGCAAAGGCGCGTAGCCGCTCCTAAGCAACGACGCATCGGCACGCTCACTCACGAGCCGCCAATAAAAGGAAAAGGAGCTTGTGGCGGTGTCTAAAACGTACCGTCTAAGGCCCCGCGTTGCGGCGGGCGCTTTTGGGATTTTTGACTTTGATCCACGCCAATTTAGTTCGGCGGTCTGCCGGAACTCTTTTCCCGCACTGTGCATTTTTCAAATGACACATTGAGGTCCCAGATGAGTATGCACAGAAAAAATTTCACGCCATCAGATGATGCGCTGATCCTGGAGCAGCCGGTCAGTCGCATCGGGATCGAGAAACTGGCAACAATGCTGCATACCAGCCCAGGGAGAGTCATGCGTCGGGCTGACGAACTCGGCGTGTCGCTGGCCCTCAGATATCATGACGAGGCTATCGACACGCGAGCGCACCGATGCACCGATGGACTCGTCGACCCGCTACTAAAACGGCTGAAGCAGGTACACGGCAACCGGAAGTAAACCGTTCGCACACTGTCCCTTCCGAAAATTCCATCCGGCCTAGATTCGCGTCATGAGATAGAATCATCGCATCATTGAGAGCGATGTTTGCCATTCTGCACGCGCTCGGAATGTTTGTAGCCGACCAGTTCAAGTCGCGGTGTCGGCTTGAAGCTGAGAATTTGTTTCTCCGTCATCAGCTCAACGTCGCATTGCGGCGAGCACCATCTCGTCTTCGACTTTGCGGCAGCTCATATGGATGACCCAGCTCTGGCCGAGCCTTCTAGGTGCGGCCCAGGTGGTTCAGCCGGAGACCATCCTGCGGTGGCAGCTGGCTTCAAAGTGTTCTGGCGTTGGAAATCCCGAAATAGGGCAGGGCGGCCAAAGATCGATCGCGACCTCCGAAGCCGCCGTCGCAAACCTGGAAGACGTTTCTTCGAAATCACGCGGAGGCGATCGCCGCTATTGATCTGTGCGTTATGCCGACGGTGAGCTTTGATCGCTTGTTTGCGTTCTTGGTTCTCGGCCACGGCCGGCGACAGCAAAAGGCCGCACCTTTCAGCGCGGCCCCTAGTAAACGTGAACGCGATCAACCTATGTTGGGCGCACGAACTAACCGCAGACCCAAACGAAGCCAATCGGGCTCGCCCGCCAGCATTCGCCTACGCCATATGGCCACCACCGGCCGCCCCAGTAGCGCCGTCCGGTGCCGTACCAAACGCCTCCGTAATAGCGTTGGCCGACGCGATATCCGCCATGAGGGCCGCGCACCGCCACACCGCCATGCGGGCCGCGGACCGCCGCTCCGCCATGTGGGCCACGATAGGCCTCTCCGCCACGGGGGCCACGATAGGCCTCTCCGCCACGGGGGCCGCGATAGGCCTCTCCGCCACGGGGGCCACGATAGACTTCCTGGGCCAACTTGATATCGGACGCGGGAGCAGCAGCACTGAGCGGCTGCGGGTTGACTGGGACAGCATGGACCGTATCGTAGTCTGTGATCGCGAGCATGGCAGCGATGGCGAAAGATAACGTCCAAACACTACGCATCAACTAATCCTTCCTTGTTTCACTCTTGGTACAACTCCGGTATTGGTGCGCCTTTGCCCCGGATTTCGGCCCCTCAAATTAAGACGGGCACATGAACGCGAACTGAACGGCATTAGTGTAATAGCGCCAGCGCCCTCGCTACCGGAACGATCTGGCCTTGTCCGAGTTAAGTTGGTGCTGTCAGCTGATATCTCCCCCTTACCCCCGTCCAGCTGGCAAATCATCAATACGTCCGGATAGATTTTCGGAAAGGACAGCTTGAGGGTGTCGCAGCTGTAACAGTGGGGACACTCGTGCCAGAATGCCTAATGATCCCTTGGAAGGATTCAGAGTCCCACTCTTTGGTAAGCCATTGATTGGACTACTGTGGTGTAGTCCTCTCGGGACCACCAAAAAAATTATTGCTTACTTTGATTTCGCTGCATTTTTGCGGTGAAATTGTCCCACTTTCAAAAGTGGAGTCGCACCTCCTGTATTTGGCGACGGCTAGTTGTGTTTGCGAACGGCTAAAGTCGGTATTTCTAATGTCCGCTTTACCAAAGCGGACATGTGCAGTGCAGTAGCCGATGTCCGCTTTGGGCCAATAGCGGACATGCCGTGCTTCATTCGATCACCTCGTCTGCGCGTTGCTGCAGAACGAGGGCACGTCCAACCCGAGCGCCTTGGCGGTCTTGAGGTTGATGACCAGCTCGAACTTGGTCGGCACCTGGACCGGAAGGTCGGTCGGTTTCTCGCCTTTGAGGATGCGATCGATATAGGTCGCCGCCTGCCGAAACAGGTCCACATAGGAGGGACCATATGCCAGCAAGCCCCCATCTGTCGCGTTGACGCGCAACGGATACACAGTTGGAATCTTGTGACGAGCGGTCGCCGCGATAATTGTGTGGCGATGGACCCGGACGAAGCCATCACTCATCACTACAAGTCCGCCGCCTGGTTGGCTGGCGAGCGAGGCGATAGCCTGCTCAATGTCGCTGTCGTTTCGTACGGGGGCCTTAAGTGACTGTATGCCGAATGCCTTCGCTGCAGCATCTAAAGCAGGTGAGAAGTAACTGCCCTGACCGGGCGACGTATCAGGATTGAACATCATCGCAACCCGACGCACCTGGGGTGCGATCTCCTTGAGCAACTCCAGCCATTTGCCTCCGATCGAACCTTCGAGGTGCAGGAACCCAGTGATGTTGCCGCCTGGTCGGCTAAGAGAGCCGACAAAACCATCGCCGATCGGATCGCCAGCAATGACAAAAACGATCGGAATAGTTTTCGTTTCCCGCTGGAAAGCAGCGATCACCGGCGTGGTGTTCGCGAGAATCACATCCGGTTGCAGGCCAACCAATTCCTTAGCAAACATTCGCATTAAATCGGTATCACCGCCTGCCCAACGATACTCCGAGATCAGATTGCGATTGGCCTTCCATCCGAACCCTTCGAGCGCCTCTGCGAACGTATGCAGCAAGAGCTGTCCTTCTGGATCGCTTTCAGCGTATGCCATCGTAACGGCGACGCGCCTCCTCCGATCGGACTGTTGTGCACGCGCCGCGAGCGGCCACGCTGCCGCCGCCGAGCCAGCAATCGCTTTGATGAAATCGTGCCGCCTCATTGGGACATATGCAGTGCACCAACCAATGTCCGCTTTGCCCCCAAAAGCGGACGTGGACGACGCAAGCGAAATGTGAGTAAGGGCCATAAGCGAAGATGGACGATTCACTGCACAGGCAATGGGTGACGTCCGCTTTTGACCAAAGCGGACCTGGAGTGGTCTCTCTCTAGGCGCTCTTCAGTCTGGCGTCGTCAGCATGCGGCAAACCGCCGATTGCAAACCGGGTAATGAGATCGGCCAGTTCATCGACAAACGGCTCGTCGATCGTCATCCGGAATGGATCTTGTGCAAACAGATCGCGGTTTCGCACGAAAACGTCGCACTGCCCCATCAAGCATATGGCTGCACAGAGAGCTGCCCGCTCTTGCGTGTTTGGTGGCAGGAATCGCCGCACAATATCGACCACGGCCGAAAGGTACGAGGTTGTATTGGTCGCTACGAACTTCCGAAAGACCTTTGACGGATGCGCGCTTTCCCAGGCGAACATTCGTATGTAGCGACTCATTTCATCCTGAAAAAGCAGCGGCCGCAGCTGGTGGCGCACGAAGCGGCGTAGCGCCTGTTCGCGTGAAAGTGATTTGAGTTCTTCCGCATCGACCCCCGCATTCTCTGTTAGCCTTGCGAACGCGATTTTGAGAACTTCGAAGTACAAACCATCCTTGCCTTTGAAATGATAATTGATGGCAGCCTGGTTGACCCGAGCCTTGGTGACGATGTCACGCACGCTCGATCGCTCGAACCCATTTTCCGCGAACAGCGAGACCGCGGCTTTGATGATCAGGTCGCGGGTATATTCGGCGGGACGGGTCATCTGTTTCCCTAATTCAAACAATCGTTTGAACTAAATTTGTAATCCTTCCGTGGCCAAAATGCAACTTTTACCCAGAAAAATGGGTCTCTAGACGGCCATCATGTTGCCTAAAACGGTCGTTTGAATTATAAAAGACCGTTTGAAATGACCGTTTGCCGACGAAGCCGCTCAACGATTTGGGGGTCTTCCGTGCTTAAGCTGACATCGCGTTTTGTCCTGCAAGTGCTGCCTTATCTGCTTATGGCGCTGGCTGCAGTTGTCCTGCTACCAGGGGCTGCCGGTTCGCTAATAGGGGCCGCTCTCCCCGCGGAAGCATCGTCACCGCACCGCGAGATAGAGACGATGATTGAGCCCTTCGGTCACGGCGAAACGACACTTGATCTCATTCATCAGGACCATGAGGCGTTTGCACCGAACCGGTTCTTGCGTGAAATCGCAAAAGCCGCCGAAACCGATCTTGAGGATCGCTAACGCAAGGAGTTGCGCATGCGCTCACAAAACGGAATGTCGGAGTTGTCTCACCGGACCCCTTGGTGGGGTCTGGTTCGGGCGCTAAGGGCCGCAATCTTCTCATGTTGGCCGGAACCGCGGGAGAGACGGTATCGGCCCGAACGGCACTACATGCGCGGACCTGGGCCAAGATGGCGCGCAAAGCACCGTCACTCTGGTTGAGCGGCGATTTGCACGATTCGAAATTGAGTTAGACGCTGTTCCGACAAGCGGTTCGGGAACCGGTGTCTTTCGGAGGCGAGGCGGGTGCTCGTGCCGCGCCGCGCGTACGTGACCCACCAAGATCCTCGCGGACCTGTGCGCACACTGCTCGCGCCCGCAGAGGGGCCCGCCTCGTCCGCGTGCGTCCGTGCTCGGCCGGACATGGGCTAGAGCCAGGCGTGCTCGACGAGCGCAAGTTCGACGAGATGGCAGCGGCCATTGCGGCGAAATCCGACGCTCCGTGGCTGAAGCGGAGCAAAGGACCGAACGGCGCTGAGGAAATTCGCGTGGTCGATCTTGATCGAGGGGTAGAGCGACCTGCGACGACGGTATCGAATATCGCGACTACGACCACTTCAAAGATGGGAGAGCAGCATGAAACGTCAGGCTAATACCGACGCCAGGCTATCGACCCCTGTCCCTGTTGGAAACTAAATCCGCACATATTGATGGTGCAACCCGCCCAGGATTGGCACGGGCAGAATGCGGCCGACGGGTCTGGACGGCGCGGGACACCGGCGCATCTTTATTAAGTGAGAGGTGCGTCCGGGTTTGATTGTAGTAGTTTGCGTAAGATCGAAGCAGTTGCCGCAGATGCCGCTCACCAAAGACGACAACATGGTCAAGGCAGTCCCGTCGGATCGAGCCGATGAGCCTCTCACAATAGCCATTCTGCCAGGGCGATCGCGGCGCGGTTGGCCGATCCCGAATGCCCATCGCCCGAAGACGTCGGATGAAAACATCACCGTAGATGCCGTCGCGATCGCGAACGAGATAGCGTGGCCCCTGCTGCCAGCCACAAGCTTCCGTCAGTTGGCGGCTGACCCATTCAGCGCTCGGATGCGTGGTTGCTCCAAGACACAGGATTTCACGGCGACCATGCTGAAGGATGAGCAGCCCATACAATAGCTGAAACGAGATCGTCGGAACCACGTGATCGACGCAATACCGTCAGCATGGTTGCGGAGAAATGTCTTCCATCCTTGGGACGGAGGTCGCCTCTCCCGAGCCATGTACTTGGCAACCGTCGTCTGCCCGATATCGATGCCAAGCTTAAGGAGTTCGCCATGGATCCGGGGTGCGCCCCAAAGCGGATTCGCGACACTCATCTCTCGAATGAGCTGCCGAACCTCCAGCCCTGTCTTTGGCCGGCCGCCTTGCGGTCTCGGCTTCCACCGCCAATACGAGCGGAAACCGGCGCGATGCCAACGGATAACGGTCTTTGGTTTAACAATTGCCAAGGCGCTCAGCACACCAGGAGCCAAGCCATACAGCCCGGCAAAGAACGAGCGGTCGACATTAGTGAATGGTGGCTCGCTTCGGTAACTTGCGTCGCAGGACGTTGATCTGTTGACGAAGCGCCAGGTTCTCTGCTTCCAGCTAGGCGCGCGATCGAAACCGACCCACAAGCGCATACCAGATCAATCTGCAAAAATTGGGCATCGGACAAAACATCATCCGATTCGCAGTTCCTCACCAACCGTTTTCGGTTTGCGTTAGGGACAGGGGCTCTGTATGAAATTATTACAGACGAGAAACCCATCTCCGAGGATAAGGCGGACTGCCGAGTCTGCGGGAAACAGATGGACGTGACGAAGGGCTTGAGCATTCGACGCTACGAACTCGTCAAGATGCCAGACGGCACGAATGTTTGAGCAGGAGCGGGGCCGCGTGTCGCTGAATGTGAACTGATGATGGGATTTCATCGTCCAAAACCACGGCTGATCTTTCGGTGCTTGCGGGTGCAGCATGATGCGCCCAACTACTTTGCCGTGGCTATCTCGCACATCGTAATCAAACCCCAAGGGGTCATGAG
>Ga0081455_10006910_pt1 | contig 12071 bp, 14 predicted proteins | sample TabmetS3T2R1_FD_70207 | JGI IMG/M metagenome (GOLD analysis project Ga0081455, IMG submission 70207) | Tabebuia heterophylla rhizosphere microbial communities from the University of Puerto Rico - S3T2R1 | ecosystem: Host-associated > Plants > Roots > Rhizosphere ...
TTCTCGACGTCGAGAAGGCGCATACCGTGCTGTTCGTGAAGCGCGGCATGGCCTCGGGCTATGCCGGCGTCGACAACGAGCTGTTCTTCCGCGACAACACCATGATGCTGTTCGCCGACGCCAAGGTGATGTGCGAGAACATCGTAAAGGCGCTGGAGGGTTCGGCGCATTAGAATACCGGCATGGAGTTATCCATTGCCGAGGAAAAAGAGCCTGCAGTCCGGCGTCGGATCGTCGAAAGCCTGACGGTTCGGCTGCCGCAATGGTTCGGCCGGAACGAGTCCAATCGACACTATGCTGAGCAAGCGCAGGCCTTGGAGGCCTGGGTCGCCCGGCTCGGTGATCAAGAGATCGGTCTGGTGCTGCTGAGACGGCACAGCTCGGTCAGTGCTGAAGCCTACTGGCTGGGCGTCGATCCCGATCATCATCGGCAGGGCATCGGGCGGGCTTTGCTTGAGGCGGTCGGGTGCCGGCTGAGGCAGGATAAGGTCAAGTTTCTCTTCGTCATGACGCTCCATCCCGAGGACCCTTACGAGCCTTACCGGCGCACGCGGGCTTTCTACGAGCGCATGGGATTCGAGCTGGCCCTGTCGGCGACTCAGGGGCCGACGGCATCGTCCTCTGATCCGCTCGCCTACTATCTCAAGCTGTTGTAGGCAATGCGATATCGCGCTGTCCTGTTCGACATCGGCGGCCCCATCGACATGGAGTTCGCCTGGGAAAGCGCCATGGACAGCGCCATCGCGTCCGCCTGCGGACTCGAAGGCATCCGCGTCGACCAAGCAATGATCGAAGCCGCGTCGGAGAAAGCGGTCGCGGCCTACGCACCCGACGCCTATGCCCATATGGTGGAAGCGCTGTGCGCTGGCGATCCGCAGACAATCGAACGGGTCCACAGGCGTGTACGTGCGATGGTGGGCAATCTCGATGTCTTCCAGCTCCGGCCGGACATCGATGGGCTGCTACGAAGACTGCGCCTATGCAACCTGAAGCTCGGCATCGTCGCCAATCAGCCCGAGGCCGCACGCGAGCGGTTGGCGCGCGCCGGTATCGCCGATCTGTTCGAGTATCAGGGACTGAGCGGCCTCACGGGCTTGCGCAAGCCCGACCTCCGCGCCTTCCAAGCGGCGGCAGATGCGTTAAGCGTGCCGGCTTGCGATTGCGTTATGGTTGGGGACCGTATCGACAACGACATCGTTCCTGCCAAGATGTTGGGCATGGCCGCGATTCTGTTTCGCAGCGGCAGACATCGCCGCCAGCGTCCGCGCATGCCGACAGAAGAGCCGCACGCGGTCGTTACGGATGTCGCCGAATTGGAGGAAGCGGTCTTCCGATTGGACACATAGGATTTTGTTTGCGCTGTCGCACCGAACTTTCATCGAGTCCGATAGTCTTGATTTTTGTTCTCTATATGTTCCAATATGCGCCCAGGGGGCGGGGCTCAATTGGAGGAGCTCCAATGCAAGGCGCATTCGAATTTTATCGAGATCTGCCCCGGCGACGCAGGCGGCCTGAAAGACTGATTTTTGTGGCCATTCCAGATCCCTGGAAGTCGAGTGAAATTGGCGAGTTTCGGGAACAGTATGTTTGCGAGAATGGGCTTAAGGGGGCGCGGATCAAGACGGACCGTCTTCATATGTCGCTTCCCCATGTCGGAGACTTCGGGCATCTGCGAACCAAGTTGGTCTATGCAGCGAGACAGGCCGGGAGAGGCGTTTCAATGCCTCCCTTCGAGGTGACGTTCCGGTTCATTACGAGCTTTGAAAGTGCGCCACGGGCCGGCAGCCGGCCGGACAGGTGGCCGCTGGTGTTGCTGTGCGAGGACAACGAGGTGCGAGAGCTTTACCAGCGTCTCGCCACCGCGATGGAGAAGCATGGACTGGAGGCCGGGGCGGTTGAGCATTTCATCCCGCACATGACATTGATCTACGGATCCAAGCGGATGCCCCTCAAGGCGATCAAGCCGATCCGCTTCGTAGTCAACGAGTTTGCGTTGATCCATAGTGAGCTGGGATTCACGCGATACAACGTACTCGACCGGTGGCCGCTGAGGCTCACAGCCTGAACCAACTCTGGCGATTTCAATGAGCATGATGGCTCGCTCCGTAACGGTGGATGTGCAGCGGCGCCTTGGCGAGGCCCGGGCAGAAGGTGCCGACCACTTTCTCCAGCCGGTGGTAGAGCTTCTTCGCGCTGCCTTGTAGGTCGGATCGTCGGGCTTGCGACGCCTCGACCTGCGCGGCGAGCTCGGGCAAGTCGATCGTGAGCAGCTTGCGATTTTCGACCACCATCCGACCGCCGATCATGACGGAGTGCACTGACGTGCCGTCCTCGGTATGGACCAGCGCGTTCACCGGATCGTTGGTCGGAATCCAGTTGATATGGTGCAGGTCGAGAAAGACGATGTCCGCCTTGTAGCCGGGAGCGATCCTGCCGATCTGCTTCTCCAGACCGAGGGCCCGCGCACTGCCTTCGGTGGCGGCGCGCAGCACTTCGTCCGTTGTTATCCAGCGTTGCCAATCCGGCCCCTGCACCTTTGAGGCGAAGGAGGCAAGCCGCATGGCCTCGTACATGTTGAGATTGTCAGCGCAGTTGGCGCCGTCGGTGCCGACACCGACATTGACCTTGCGAGTCAGCATGCCGCGCACGTCGGCGATCCCGCTGCCGAGGCGCATGTTGGAACCGGGATTGTGAGCTACCGAGGCGCCACGATCGCCCAGGCGCTGCATGTCCTCGTCGTCGAGCCAAACGCCATGCGCAACGGTGAAGCGCTCGTTCACCAGGCCAAGATCGTCGATGTGGGCGGCGAGTGACTTGCCGTAGCGCTTGTAACCCGCCACGACCTGGACCTTGGATTCGGCAACGTGGCTGTGAATGCCGACCTCGTATTCCCGGGAAAGGTCACGGCAGGCAATCAGGAAATCGTCGGTGCAGTGATGTGGGATCGTCGGGGCCACGGCCAGCACGACCTTTTCGGAGGACCATCTCTGCAACGCCTTGCGCATCTGCTTGGTGGTGGCCTTCCACGGCGCCAGCCGGAAGCTCTCGACCTCTCTTTGCAGTGAAGGCGGCAGGCAGTCCATCAGGCCGGGAATGGCTTCGAAGAAGCTGAGATCGGCCACCATCGGGGCCAAGACGGCGCGCATGCCGACTTCCTCGTAGGCGCGCGCCATGGCCGAGAGGCCTTCGACAGAAGGCAGAGGGAATTCTGCCGCCAAGTCGTATGCCGCCGTGCAGCCTTTCATCACCATCTCGGCGGCGCCGATCAGGCTCGAGAGATACTTATCCTCGAGATTGCGGCCGATGCCGACCCATTGGCTGCCGGTCAGCAGCAGCTCGAGCGTCCAGCGGTCGTGCAGGCCCTTGGCGAGGTTGCCCGGCCCGTGCGTATGGGCGTTGATCAGCCCGGGATGCATCAAACGGTTCTTGGCGTCGATCACTCTCGCACCCGCCGGGGCGGCGAGCCCTGGCCGGCCGACCTCCGCGATCGTGTCGCCCTTGATCAGGATGTCGGTGGGATGGGCGGCACGCCTGGTGATGTCCAAGAGCTTGCCGCCACGGATGACGGTGTGGGATCGTTTGGGAAGGCTCGTCATGATCCCCGGAGAATGCCATGAAACTTGAAGGCGGATGCTACTGCGGGTTTCGGCTATACCAAGGGAACGCCCAAGCAATTCAGGCGCCGCGACCTCGAGCGGCCGGTGACGCGTGAATTCTGCGCCGATTGCGGCACCCATCTGGTAACGCGGCCATCAGGTTTGCCGGCGCTCGTCCTCGATGGAACGCCGGCCTTTGAGCGGCTGCCGAGGCGGGTAAGCTCTCAAACAAAAACCCCCGGCATGCCGGGGGTGGTTCTCTACGGAAGAAGGCTCCTAGTAGCCCTCGCGCTCCAGGCGCTTGCGCATCAGCTTGCGAGTTCGGCGGATCGCCTCGGCGCGTTCACGGGCACGGCGCTCGGAGGGCTTCTCGTAGTTGCGGCGGAGCTTCATCTCGCGGAAGATCCCTTCGCGCTGCATCTTCTTCTTCAGGACGCGCAGCGCCTGATCGACGTTGTTTTCACGGACGAGAACCTGCACTTCGATTGCTTCCTTCCATGCATACCAACATGCCCGGAAACGGCTCCGGGGATAATTCGGAGGCGGGTAGGTATCACAGGGCGGCACTCTTGGGAAGCCCCAGCCAGATCCCTATATTTCCCACAATGAACGCTCCAAATAGCCCCGAAAACGACCCAGACGCCGATTTGCGCGACCGGCTGGCCGATGCGCTGGCAACGGAGGCGGCTTTTGACGGCTGGACCCGGGCCGCCCTTTCGGCGGCCGGCCGTCAGCTCGAGTTGCCGCCAGGCGAGGCCGAACGCTTGTTCCCAGGTGGCCCTATCCAGGCCTTGACCTATCTCAGCAAGCGCTCCGACCAACGCACGGTCGAGGATATGGAGAAGGAAGGCGTCGCCGGCCTGAAAATCCGTGATCGCATCAGGCAAGCCGTGCGCATTCGCATCGAGCGCCATGCCGGCGAACGCGAGGCGGTGCGCCGGGCTCTCGCGCTTCTCGCGCTTCCCTTGAATGGGGCCATGGCGCTGAAGCTCTTGTACAGGACAGTGGACGCCATTTGGTACGCGGCGGGCGACGCCAGCACGGACTTCAACTTCTACACCAAGCGGGCGATGCTGGCGGGCGTGTATTCTTCGACTCTGCTTTATTGGTTGAACGACCGCTCCCCGGCCAGCGAGGCGACCTGGGGCTTCCTCGACCGGCGTATTGATGACGTCATGAGGATCGAACGCCTGAAGTCACAGGTGTCGTCGTGGACGAGACCGACGACGAGGGCTGCGTCACGAAGGTGACGTGACCCATCTTGCGGCCAGGCCGGGTCGTGGCCTTGCCGTAAAGATGCAGCCGCGCCGCCGGATCCGCGACGTAGCGCGGCCAGTCGCGAGCTTCGTCACCGATCAGGTTCAGCATGCGTGATGGCGCAAGCATATCGACGGGACCCAAAGGCAACCCGCAGATTGCCCGCACGAGCTGCTCGAACTGGCTCGTCGCGCAGGCATCCATCGTCCAGTGACCCGAGTTATGCGGCCGCGGCGCCATCTCGTTGGCGAGCACCCGCCCGTCCTTGGTGACGAACATCTCCAGCGCCACCAACCCGACCAGGTCCAGCCCGCAGGCCAGCCTGACGCCGAAGCGTTCCGCAGTGGCGAGCGGATCGTTCGGGAGGCCGGCTGGAACGGTCGTTGTGCGCAAGATGCCGTCACGATGGTCGTTCAGGCCAATTGGAAAGCAGCGCGTCGCCCCATCCAGGCCACGGGCCACGATCGCTGAAATTTCGCATTGGAAGTCGACCAGGGCCTCCAGGATACAGTCGCGTCGGCCGAGTCGTTGCCATGCATCGGCGAGCTCGGCTCGGTCGGCGATGCGAATCTGACCCTTGCCGTCGTAACCCTCGGTGCAGGTCTTCAGGATGCCCGGCAGAGCGGTGGCCTCAGCGATATCAGCGTCGGTGCGAATGGGCTGATAGTCGGCCGTGCCGATCTCGAGCCGGCGGAAGAATTCCTTCTCGCGCAGACGGTGCTGCGCGATGTGGATCGGCTTCGTGCCCGGGCGCACTGGCTTCAGCTTCTGGCACGCAGCGACTGCTACCTCCGGCACGTTCTCGAATTCGTAGGTGACGACATCCACCTGTGCGGCGAAGCGGGCGAGGGCGATGGCATCATCGTATGCACCGCTGACATGGCCGGCAGCGACATCGCCTGCAATCGAATGCTCCTCGGGGGCGTAGATGACGCAGCGGTATCCCAATCGCGCTGCTGCAAGGGCGGTCATACGGCCCAATTGGCCGCCACCCAGGATGCCGATGGTCGAGCCCGGCGGGATCGGCGCGGCTGTCATTTTAGCGGTGGGCGGGCGCAGGTTCGTCCGAAGGGACATTGGCGACAGCGGCCGTCTGGCGAGCTCGGTAGCGCTCAACGGCAGCCATGATCTTGGCGTCGCCAAGACCGGCGATTGCCGCGGCCAGCAAGGCCCCGTTGATGGCTCCGGCGCGGCCAATGGCAAGGGTTCCGACCGGGATGCCGGCTGGCATCTGGACAATGGAAAGAAGACTGTCCTGGCCTTTGAGTGCCGCGGTCTCTATTGGCACACCCAAAACCGGCAGCGGGGTCATCGACGCGGTCATTCCGGGCAGGTGAGCGGCGCCGCCAGCGGCCGCCACGATCACCTTGAGCCCGCGGCCTTTGGCGGCAGCGGCGTAATCCATCATACGCTTGGGCGTCCGGTGAGCGGAGATGATGCGGGCCTCGAAAGGCACCCCCAATCCTTCGAGTGTCTCGGCGGCATGGCGCATCGTTGCCCAGTCCGACTGGCTGCCCATGATTAGGCCGACCAACGGACGGCGTTTGAGGGAAGATCTGGCCATCTGGCTTTTTGTTCTCAGGCGATGATATCGGGAATCAACTGGCTTTCCAGCTTGTGGATCTGGTCCTTCAGGCCGAGCTTGCGCTTCTTCAGGCGCTGGAGTTGAAGCTGGTCGAAGGGAGGTTTCTCGAGCAGACGCTCTATGACCTCGTCAAGGTCGCGATGCTCGCTTTTCAACGCTTCCAGCTTGTTCCTGATCGCCTCGGTGTCCAACGGCTCCGAAGTCGGGTTGCTCATGCTCGCGCCCTCATCCAGGCGGGCTAGCCACGCAGCCCCCGGCCGTGTACCCCTTCGCCCGCCCGAAGGGAAGCGCGCAAAGCGAAGCAGCAGTGTCCGATTTCCTGCCCCATCCGTTCTGGAACTTCTCCCTCGAGATCTACGCCTTCCAGGGCGTGGCCGAGGCTTGTCTTGACCTGCAGGAACGGCGCGGCTGCGACGTCAACGTGCTGCTCTTCTGCTGCTGGCTGGGTGCCTCGGGCAGGCCAACACTCACGGCAGACCGCCTGCGGGCGATCCTGAAGGCAAGCGAGGCCTGGCAGGCCAGGGTCGTGCGTCCATTGCGCGAAGTCCGGCGGCTGTTGAAGGATCAGCCTTGGCCCGAAGCGCTCCCTGAAACCCTGGACGCCGTCCGTCGGCGTGTTGCCGACGCCGAATTGGCGGCAGAGCATGCCGAGCAGATCAAGCTGGCAGCCCTGCACATGCCACCAGCCGATCGCGACCGCCCCGTCGAGAAACGTCTACGGGCTGCGGTCGGCAATCTCGGCGTCTATGCGGTTTGCCTAGGGGTTGTTCCTGACGCGAAGGACCGCTTGGCGGTAACCACCTTGATGGAGGGCACCTTTCCGACGCTTGCCCCGGAAGAAATCGTTCACGTTGTGGGCAACTAAGACTTTGGGTCAAAGATGTTGACCATCTCACGGGAGTTATTCACAGCCGGTGGATAGGGCTGATTCAGCGTGACTCTGCGCAATCTCGGAGTCACAGTTTTCCGTCCGCAACCAGCTCGGAGGTCGCCTATGAGCACAGTGGACCACATCGAAGCACTCAAGGCCAAGCACGCGTCTCTTGAGCAAGCGATCAATCAAGAGAATATGCGGCCGCATCCCGACGACGATGCGATCTGCAGCCTCAAGAAGAGAAAACTGCAAATCAAGGACGAGATCGCCCGCCTGACGGCATCGCCAAGCACCACGCATTAGCCCGATCTGGGTCAACCAAGACCACACGACCGGCCTCGGCGCCACCGCGCCAATGGTGGCGTATCGGCTGGACGTAATGCCGCTTGTCGTCAAAGTGGCGTCAGCGGTCGGTCACGCCTGCAGCCAACTGTGGCAAACCTGCCTGGCTCAGTTCAACTTGTGCAAGTTGACGGTCCACGACACCGGTCCGTAGGCGCCACGCGAAAAGCCGCTGCACTGCGCCACGTTGTCGGCGCCGCGCTGGCAGGTGAGCTGGTCGGCATACCAGTGCGAGCCGTCATTGCAGGTGGTGTCGCCGTCGCGCAAGCGTAGAACCGCCCCTTCGAAGCGCGCCTGCGCGCGCGTGCGGCAGGCAGTACGGCCGCGCCGCCATTCGAGCTGGCCGTTGCCGCTGGCATCGAAGCAATAAGATGAGACACCGGGCTGCATCTGGACAGTCTCATGGCGAAAGGGATCGGTGCGCCAGCAGCCAGACATGAAGGAATAGTCGTTCGTAGGCGAGGTGGGTAGCCTCAGCCGATTATCGTAGCGCGGCGGTGGTTGGGGCTGGGGCTGCGGCTGCGGTTGCTGTACCGGCGGCGACGGTGCAGGTACCGGCTTGGGCGGTGGTGGCGCAAGCGCAACCTGTGGCGGCGGCTTGGGCGCTTCCTTTGGCGGCTCCGGCGGCTTGCAGCTGGCGATGCGCTTCCTGAGCTCGGCTTCGATCAGCGACAGCTCCGTCTTGAGGACGCGGCCACGCGACTCTTCCGTTGAAAAGGCGGCTTTCAGCGCGGGCAATGGATCAGGCGCCGGTTCGGGGGCAGGCGGCGCAGGCGGTCCTTCGCGAGTCGCAATGGCAAGGTCGGGTTCTGCTGGCAGGAGCTCACGAAGCAGCCAGGCACCGGCGACCAACAGGAGCAGAAGCGGCAGCGCCGCCAGTAGTGTCCGTACCCAAGGAATAGTCCCGACCGGCGATCGGCGCGGCGCTTGCACAAGCGACCGTTCTGGTGCCGCGAGCACCGACCGTCGCTGCGACGGCCGCGGCAATGTGGCGGGCAGCAGCGCTCCGGCTGCCTCTTTTTCGTAGCCCCAGCAGACGATGACTGGCCGCTCGCCGACCATGAAGATGAATGGCTCCGAGGGGGCGCGGGCCGCGAGCTGGAGGGACAACCCGACCACACCCATTTCCTCGCGCGCGCCGGCGCCGGCAAGTGCATCGCCCAGGCGGTGAATATCGGCAAGCGTGTGCTCAATGTCGGCGAGAACCGCCAGCCGGCGTTCCGGCCCGACGGCCGATAGCGGCTGGACGAGGCCTGTCCAGCCCGCGTACCAGTCGATCGCCTTGCCGTCCTCGTGCAGCTGGGGCTCGGCCAGGAGGTCGGCCGCGGCATCGCCCAGCCGCCGACGCACCACGCGGCGCAATTGGGGCGCGGCATTATGCAGCGGCTCGCCCCGTACGCCCAAGGGACGCACGCCGCTTCGCGTCGTGACAATCAGCGTGGTATCGCTCGCCATCTCACGACAAAAATAACCCAGTGATTATGGCGGTGCGATGGTTTGCTACACCTGCTTCGCCCACTCCCGCAGCACGAATTTCTGCACCTTGCCTGTCGAGGTCATCGGCAAGTCGCGGAAGACCACGTAGCGGGGACACTTGTAGGAGGCAAGATTGGCGCGACAGTGGGAAATGATGTCCTCTGCCGTCGCCGACGCGCCGGGTTTCAGCACGACGAAGGCGCAGGGCGTCTCGCCCCATTTCTCGTCGGGCTTGGCGACGACGGCGACGTTTGCGACGGAGGGATGCTCGATGATCACGCCCTCGACCTCGATGGTGGAGATGTTCTCGCCGCCCGAGATGATGATGTCCTTGGAACGATCGCGCAGCTCGATATAGCCGTCCTTGTGCAGCACGCCGAGATCGCCGGAATGGAACCAGCCGTGCTCGAAGGCCTCCCTGGTCGCCTGCGGATTCTTGAGGTAGCCTTTCATGGTGAGATTGCCGCGGAACATCACCTCGCCCATGGTGGCGCCATCGCGCGGGACTTCTCTCATCGTCGCCGGGTCCATGACGGTGACGCCGTCTTCGGCGGCATAACGCACCCCTTGGCGCGCCTTGAGTTGCGCGCGCCCATGCGGGGGCAGGGCATCCCACTCTTCATGCCAGGAGCAGATCGTCGCCGGGCCATAGACCTCGGTCAGGCCATAGACGTGAGTGACGCGGAAATTCTCCTTCTCCAGCGCTTCCAGCACGGCGGCTGGCGGCGGCGCGGCTGCGGTCATGAACTCGACCCGGCGTCTCAGCGGGCGTCGCTCCTCGGCCGTGGCGCTGATGATGAACTGCATGATGATGGGCGCGCCGCACATATGGCTGACATTGTGGTCGGCAAGCGCGGCATAGATAGTCCGCGCGTTGGCCCGGCGCAGGCAGACCGAGGTACCGGCGACGAGGGCCAGCGTCCACGGGAAGCACCAGCCATTGCAGTGGAACATCGGCAGCGTCCAGAGATAGACGGGATGTAGCCCCATCGCCCACTGCGTGGCGTTGCCGTAGGCGGAGAGCGTGGCGCCTCGATGGCTGTAGACGACGCCTTTGGGGTTGCCGGTCGTACCTGAGGTGTAGTTGAGCGAGATCGCGTTCCACTCGCCGCTGGGATAGTCCCAGGCATAGTCGGGCTCGCCCGTGTCCAGGAACTCTTCGTAGGTCGTATCGCCGATCTGACCGCGATCCTCGCACTGCGGATCGTCGATATCGACCACCAGCGGCTGGACCTTGGCGATGGCCAAGGCCTCGGTCATGACGCGATGGAATTCGCGATCGACCAGCAGGACCTTGCTCTCGCTGTGGTCGAGGATGAAGGCGATCATCGCCGCATCGAGGCGCGTATTGAGCGAGTTCAGCACGCCGCCGGTCATCGGCACGCCGAAATGAGCCTCGTACATCTCCGGGATGTTGGGCGCCATGATCGCCACCGTGTCGCCGATGCCGATGCCGACCTTCTCCAGTGCCGAAGCGAGCCTGCGGCAACGCTGGTAGGTTTCCGCCCAGTTCTGCCGCCGCTGGCCGTGGATCAGGGCGACATGGTCGGGATAGACGCTGGCGCTGCGTTCGATGAATTGCAGGGGGGTGAGCGGAGCGTAGTTGGCAGGATTCTTGTCGAGGTCGCGCTCGTAGATGTTCGGTGCCAGCAATGCCGCCTTGTGCAGCGCTGGTCGCGGCGATGGCACCCGCGCGACGGAGGGCCGGTTTTTCAGTGATCGGCGCAAGGCCGGTGCCGCGACGGGCTTGGCGAGAACAGCCTTCTTCCTCGACGCAGTTTTGCGACTGGTCGGCTTCTTTGCCTTGACCATCTTGCGTGACGGTGGCTTGGGCGATGTTGGCCGCTTGCCTCCGCCTCCCTTTTTCGACTTGCCTTTGGCCATGCCTGCTTCCCGTCATCTCCGATGCGAAAGCACTTTCACATAAAGGGTAGTGTCTACTCCAGCTTGATATCCAGGTCTTTCAACAACGCGGCAAAGAACGTCCTGTCGTCGGCGACCTGGCGCGCGAACTCCGCCGTGGACTGGTAGTGGGCGTATTGCGCCACCATCAGAAGCTTCTCCTTCATGTCGGCCGTGTCGGCGATGCGCGCCGCTTCGTCGGCGATACGCGCGGCTATTGCCGTCGGCAGGCCCTTTGGTGCGAACAGGCCGAACCAGCTGCGGTCGCGAAATCCCTTGAGGTCGAGCCCGACTTCGCGCGCTGTCGGAACGTCGGGGAAGTCGGCAAGGCGCGCAGGCCCGTCGGTCAGCACCATCCGCACCTTGCCGACCTTGGCGTACGGCACGAAGGACGGATCGAACACCATCTGGATGCGGCCATCGAAAATGTCACCGGTGGCATCGACGATCGTCTTGTAGGGCGCGTGCTGCATCTGGATGCCTGCGGTGCGTGTCAGGACCTCGCCTGTCAGATGCGTGATGGTGCCGAGCCCGGAGGAGCCGAACCAGTACTTGCCCGGATTCTGGCGGGCCAGGGTCGTGAATTCCTGCCAGCTTTGGGCCCCCAAGGCATTGGTAATGGTGACGGTGAGAATCGGTGTCGACAGCCTGCAGACCGGCATCAGGTCGTCTGGATTGTAGGGAACCTTGCGGACACCCGGCGTGATCGCCATGATCGCGGTGGGCGAGAGCAGCAGCGTGTAGCCGTCGGCTGCGCTGCTCGCCACCACCTGTGCGCCAACGCCGCCCGAGGCACCGGGCTTGTCCTCGACAATCACTTGCTGGCCCAGCGCCGTGCTCAATCGCTCGGCGTAAAGTCGCGCCACCTGATCCGCCGAACCGCCAGGTCCGTAAGGCACGATCAGGCGGACCGGCCGCGTCGGCCAGGCTTGCTGGGCCTGCAAGCGGGCGGGAACCAACCCCGCCAGGCCGCCAAAGGTCACGACGCGCCGTCCGATCATGCATTTCCTCCTCGTTCCTTGCCCGGGAGGATAGGCGG
>Ga0081455_10006911_pt1 | contig 12071 bp, 11 predicted proteins | sample TabmetS3T2R1_FD_70207 | JGI IMG/M metagenome (GOLD analysis project Ga0081455, IMG submission 70207) | Tabebuia heterophylla rhizosphere microbial communities from the University of Puerto Rico - S3T2R1 | ecosystem: Host-associated > Plants > Roots > Rhizosphere ...
CAATCTTCCAACCGGAAACCCACCTGAGGCGGGCGAGATTTCAGTAAAACGGAGCCTTTTCGACAATCTCTTGTTTAAGCGCGCTCGCGAGCTTGGAGCGCAAGTTCGCGAGGACACCACCGTCACAGCGTTGGTCCACGATCAAGCTTGGAAAATCGAAACCGCCACACGAGAAAGTTTTCGCTCCCGGATCCTAATCGGCGCAGATGGACGAAACTCTACTGTAGCGCGGCTGTGTAATTTGCTGCCCCGCCCCTCGCGCGAACGTGTCGCGTTGCAAGCGCACATTCCACTTCCCCTAAACTTTGACGAGAGAGTCGTCCTGCAATTTCTTCGAGAAGGCTACTCCGGTCAGGCTCCAGTGAACGAAAACGAGCTTAATCTTTGCCTCGTCGGCAAGCCGTCCACTATTTCCAGACTCCGGCAATGGGCCCAACGCCAATTCGAAATCCCCGCCAATCAACGCTGGCGTACCATCACGCCGCTTACCCGGACGCCTGTCCCCTGCGCCCACGAGGATCTTCTGGTTATCGGTGATGCTGCCCGCGTTGTAGAGCCATTTACCGGCGAAGGAATTTACTATGCACTTCACTCCGGAGAACTGGCCGCACGGGCGGTCGTAAAGATCAGCAGCGGCGAAGATCGACAACCAGCATTACGGGAATTCACGCGCGCGTCCGCCGAAATGAGTCGGGGAAGACTTTGGATCAATCGACTGGCGCGCGCGGCGGTTTTATCACCCCGCGTGGCATCTTTTTTAATTCAAGCTGCGCGGCCTCAGTCCCTATTGGGCTCGCTAACCGGGAGAATTGTTTCAGCTTCGCCGCGTTAAATCGTTGAAAGGTTGAACCGTTGAAGCAGAAAACAAGGAGGAGCGGCTTGGGCAGCCGTCGAAACATGGCAGCTGGAAAGTCGTATTCCTTGGAGCGGAAATGCGCTATGCGCTTTAACGCTTTAACGAATCACGTCTGCTGCGAAGCAATTGCCGAGCTGCCTTGACCGTATTGGCCATCAGCATCGCAATGGTCATCGGCCCAACACCGCCTGGCACAGGAGTGATCGCGCTTGTTTTTTTCGATACTTCGTCAAACGCGACGTCACCGACCAGTCGATAACCTCGCTCCGCCGTCGCGTCATCCACGCGATTAATTCCAACGTCTATGACGACAACACCGTCGCGTACGTGATCGGCTTTCAAGAATCCGGCGCGACCAATTGCAGCGACAATAATGTCAGCCGACCGGGTAATCTCCGCGAGATCGCGACTGCGTGAATGTACCACGGTAACAGTGGCGTTTGCGGTGGCATTTTTCTGCATCAGAAGCAGAGCCAATGGTTTGCCAACGATCATGCTGCGGCCAAGAACCACGACGTGCGCGCCGTTAATGTTGATTTTGCTTTCAATCAGCAAGCGCTGGACACCCAGCGGCGTGCAAGGGACAAAACCGCTGGGATCATCCAGCACAAGCTTTGCGACGTTTTCCGGATGGAATCCGTCCACATCTTTGCGTGGATCAAGCGCGCGAACGATTGCCGCCTCGTCGATGTGCGCCGGCGGCGGTGACTGAACCAGAATACCATGAATCTTTGAATCGGCGTTCAATTCTCTGACGCGGTCAAGAAGGTCGCTCTGAGTCGTCGATGCTGGTAACTCCAATTTCAGCGAGTGCAGCCCGAGCTCCCGGCACATTTTGTCTTTTGAGCGCACGTAAGCGCGCGATGCCGGGTCGTCGCCTACCAGAACCACGGCAAGGCCTGGCGTAACTCCTCGTGCTTTTAGTTCCGCGATCTCACGGCGAAGATCGACATAAACTTTCTCCGCGATCGCGCGTCCATCGATAAGTTCGACCATAATGAAAGAGGCAAGCCTGCCTGCGACGGGCTGGTGCGCAAGTGAGCATTGCCTTAGTCGCGTCAGCGCATTTCAACCAGCGCCATCGTAGCTTTCTGAAGCCTAAGACGTTCAGCTTCGAATTCTTCGCGCGTGCTGGTGGCCACTACTCGATGCGCCGGTCCGAAAATTACGCGCACTTTTGAAAACGGACGCGGCAAAATGAAACCGTCCCAACTATTCACTCTCCAGCAGCCGGAAAATTCCATGTTGATTGGCACGACTGCCGCCCCCGTTTTCTGCGCGAGAAATATAATGCCCGGCCCGAGTTCATACGCTGGCCCCCGTGGACCGTCTGGCGTAATCAAAACGTCACGGCCGGATGCAAGCACGCTCTCAAGCTCTCGCAGCGCGCTGGCGCCGAGACGAGAACTGGATCCGCGCACAACTTCAAAGCCAAATCGCTGCGTCAAATCCGCGATCAAATCGCCGTCGCGACTGGCGCTAATGAGTCCAGCGCCGGGACGTTGCGGCAGAAATCTTTTCAGAGCGAATGAAATCAAAAGCAATCGGTTGTGCCAAAGGGCGGCTATGTAATTTTCGTTCACAGGTTTGCCCACGACGCCCGCCCGGTCGTCCACTTCGTAACGCAGCGTACGTGCCCAAATCTGCAGCAACCAAAATCCAAACGCGATTAACCATCGCGCGAGCCGGCCTTCGATCTTCAATTTTTTTTGCGTGTCGCCGGGCGACTCTTTTCTGCCCACCGATAGGTGTGAGCGCTGGGCAAGCCAATTTGATCGAGAATACGCCAAACCACTGTGTCAACGACTGCGGTTACGGAATCGGGGCGGCTGTAGAACGAAGGAATCGCAGGCAGCACAATGGCCCCGGCCTCGAGTAACGTCACCACATTCCGCGCCTGAATTAAATTCCACGGCGTCTCCCGCGGGACCACAATCAGTTTCCGTCGCTCCTTCAGGAAAACATCGGCCGCCCGCAACAGCGCGCTATCGCTCGAGCCGGAAGCGATTCGTCCCAGCGTACCCATCGAACAAGGGACAATCACCATCGCATCGAAACGCGTTGACCCGCTAACGAATGGAACGTTCATGTCGTTTTCAGAATGGCGCGAAACATTTGATGGGATTTCGAAATTTTCGAGCTCCTGCTTCGCAACTTCCTTGGCAGGCGCGCTCATGACCAGATGGACGTCGTGCGCCGCACAATCGATCTGCGCAAGTAACCTTTGCAGATAGATCGCTCCGCTGGCCCCGGTAGCAGCAATCACTAGTTTCATGCAGTTCTTGTCATTTCGAGCAAAGCTGAAGGCGAAGTCGAGAAATCTCTAACGATATCTGTCTTGTAAAACAGCGGCGCCTAGATCCAGCCAGAGTGGGTTCATCCGATCGACGAGTGCGATCTTCTTCGCGCCTGACCATTTTTTCAATTGTGATTCGCGCGCAATGGCGTCGCCAATATCGCGGTAATGCTCATAATAAATCAACTTCTGGTATTGATAGCGAGCCGGGAAACGCGCCCCGATCCCTTCACGGATGTTTCCAGGTCCGAGTGAGTTGAGGCTTGCGTGGTATTTGATCTTCGGCGAACCGTCTGGTTTTTCGATGCCAAAACATACACTTACCGGCAACATCAAACGGCATCGTGGCTTTCCGTCAAAGATTCTGGGAAACCGCCGCGACATCCTGGTTTATTTGCCACGCGGCTACCGCCGTCTCTCCCGGCGGCGTTATCCCGTGCTGTATTTGCAGGACGGCCAAAATGTTTTCGACGCGGCCACTTCGTTCGCAGGCGTGGAATGGGGCGTAGACGAATCCGCCGAACGCTTGATTCAAGAGAATCTCATCGAGCCGCTCATTGTTGTGGCGGTTGCGAATACGGGCGAACAACGCATTCACGAATACGCGCCAACGAGAGGCGTGATCGACGCCAGGGCGAGACGCAAGAAACGCAGCAAAGGTCTGGCCAGAAAATACGCGCATTTTCTGATCGACGAACTCAAGCCATACATCGACCGAAAATATCAGACCAAGCCAGATGCGGAGTTTACCGGATTAGGTGGTTCGTCGCTTGGCGGTCTTGTCACGCTCGCGATAGGAATTTTATACCCGCAAGTTTTCAGCCGACTCATGGTAATGTCGCCATCCATCTGGTGGGACGACTTTGCGATTTATCGACTCGTCGATTCGATCCAGCAGAAGCCGCCATTGAAAATCTGGCTCGACACGGGCACCGCCGAACCCGGTTGGGAACAAGCGCGCGAGTTACTCAATCGCCTCCTGGAAAAAGACTGGAAGCTTCAGAAGGACCTTTTGTACATGGAGTCTCAAGGCGCCGACCACAGTGAAGGGGCATGGGCTGCGCGGGTCGAACCGGCTTTACGGTTCTTGTTTCCACCAGCAAGGTAGAATGATCCCATTCCTACCTGGGCGGCGTCGGATTCGGCGGTAATGGCTCAGGAGGCGGCGTAGGAGTTGGTGGACTCGGCTTTGGCGGTGATGGGATTTCTGGCATTGATGCTTCTCCGGAGAATCGTCTTTACTGCAGCCATTTCGCGTAAACTTGATAAACGCGGACGTTCCCGCCAATAAAATCCCAATCCTTTTGGTAGGAAAAACTCCGAGTATGCGGAGACCAGGTCAGCTCGCGCGGCGATTCAGGATGATTAGGATCGTAAACAAAATAGCGCTCAACTCCTGGATTCGGAGAAAAAGACTTTTGCTTATAAATTAGCACTGAGTGATTGATGCTTAGACGGGGATACGTAGTAAGGAACGCAACAAACATCTCCCCGCGCGCCAAAGTTGCATTTAAACGTGCGTGAGTTTTTTCCTGATACCCGGGCCCATCCTGAAACATCATTCTCGCATTGCTGAGCCGGAAATAGCTCGGCCAACCATGGCCGATGTTCATTTGTACAAGTTCACGGTGCGCATTGCTCATTTCCCGCAAATCCTTGTATCCTGGAAAAACAATTCGTTGGTCTTTCGGCAACGGCTCTGTCCAAGCCGCTCGGTGTGTCACAGCGCGAATGCGAGAAGCTAACGTTGTGTCATCCAAGGGGGCACTGTGAGGATCGAACCGGGCGAACTTCTTAAATTGCATCGCTGTGCGGCACATCACGAAACAGTGGCGATTATAAGCGTCTTTTCTTACCGCCGACTTTTTCCGCAGGGAAGCGTGTCCATCATGATATTCGAACACGGTTTGATTTGCGAATTCGAAAGTGTCGCGATCGAAACGAAACTGTGGCTCAAGCGCACTTGCAGATGTCGCATTGACCACCACTGCACCGAGCCACGCAAGAACTGTTAGTTTACCCCAGGGCCCAAACATCACATCAAGAGCGGGCCGAGCTGGCGGCGGGTTTGCCTTCGGAAAAGATACCTAGCCTCCGAAATTTTTGATACCGTTTTTCCAACAGTTCGTCGCTTGGAACCTTGGAAATCTCCTGCAGGACGTGGCGCAGTGCCGAGCCAAGATTTGCAGCAACAGAGTCATAGTCCCGGTGAGCGCCGCCATCCGGTTCAGGAACGATTTGGTCCACGACTTCCAGCTTCAACAAATCCTGCGCGGTCAACTTAAGCGCTTCTGCCGCTTCGGCGGCATGTTTGCGATCTCTCCACAAAATCGCAGAACACGCTTCGGGGCTAATTACGGAATAATACGCGTTTTCCAGGATGAGCACATGGTCTGCCACGCCAATACCCAATGCGCCGCCCGACCCGCCCTCGCCAATGACCGCCGCGATGACGGGCACGCGGAGTCTCATCATTTCGAGAAGATTTACGGCAATGGCCTCCGAAATATGGCGTTCCTCCGATCCGATCCCGGGAAAAGCGCCCGGCGTATCGATTAATGAAATGACCGGCACGCGAAATTTTTCGGCCAGTCGCATTAATCGCAGTGCCTTGCGATAACCCTCAGGATGCGCGCAGCCGAAATTGCGCATCACATTTTCTTTTGTGTTGCGGCCTTTTTGGTGAGTGATGACGACGCAGCGCTGTGTGCCAAGTGTGGCCAGACCGCAAGGCATCGCTCGATCGTCAGCAAAGCGGCGATCTCCATGCAGCTCAATCCAGTTTGTAAAACACCGTTCCACATAATCCATCGCGAAGGGCCGCTGGGTATGTCGCGCGATTTGCACACGCTGCCATGCTGTGAGCTTGCCATAGATGTCCCGCCGCGTTTCCCGAAGTTTTTCCTCAACCGCTTGAACGGCCGAATCAAGATCGACATCATGCGCGTCGGAGTGATTTCTTAAATCCTCGAGGCGCCGTTCCAGCTCAAAGATCGGTTTTTCAAAATCGAGCGGTTGCCAATTCATGGAAATTATACGTTACACGGTAAAAAGAGTTACAACGTCCAGAAACTGGCGGCCATGTCCAATTGTGCCGGGTTTTAGCACGGCAATTTTTTAATCTTTACTCTGAATTCAGTCCGTAATCGTGACAGGGGTGCGGTTGTTTACAAGGCTTGCCAGTTCCTCCAGGTCTGAAGCCGCCAGGCCGAGGCCGGCCGGCGGCGGCGGTTGATCGAGATTGGGATGCGCAGAATCCGGTACCGAGTACAGGGTGTAACTTCCCGCGCCAGCAATCCTGATCCAGCGAGTGCTACTGAGATACTCTTTGCTGCCGACGCCCACGCGTTTTCCGCCTTTCCAAGCCATCGTCTCGGCGACTTTTGCGGAGATCTTAGCCGGCTGTTTAGCCGGCAACTTTGTTTCGCGAACGTGATACTGCTTGAAAAATGCACCGTGATTCAAAAGCACGACCGAATTCGCCTTCCTTTGAATAAGCATCGAGAAATCTGGATGCGAGATGAGCACATGGTCGCCAATCCGCAGCATGGTCCCGCTCATGTTGTTCATGCGCATGATCAGCTCCGGGGTCGTCTTGAGCTTCCGCGCAATCTTGGCCAGCACATCTCCCGATTTCACGACGTATTCTGTCTTTTCCGGAGATGGGTAGCGGGATAGCAGAATCGCCACGTTCGTTTCGCCGAGTAAATCCTTGGCTTCTTCGAGATGTTTTCCGCTCGGATATTTTTGAATAAAAGCAATGAGCGCATCGCGAGCTTCGGTCAATTTTCCATCCTGGCGGAGTTGCGCCGCCGCCTGAAACTCGGGAAGACTGATGTCCGGCAGAGGCGCCGGCGTCACCTCGCCGCGCTGCTCTTTTTTGACTGCGATTTCTTCTTTTACAAAGGTGTTATAACCGAACCAGGCGGCGCCTCCGAAGATGATCAATGCCAGCAACAAGACGAAGAGCCACTTCATGGCTGACCAAATGTGATTGAGGCTCCGAGCGAAATCCCAGAAAGACCCCGAAATAGTAAACACCAAGGCAACACGGGATCCATTACACGAAGAATAGTGTGCGAGGAATCAATCGCCGCCACTGAAATCGGCGTTGCCTACGAGGCCTCGGTGCCGGATTCGCTTCCTGGAAAGAAGCGATGCCAGAGCCGTCCGATTGTCGGCTCTTCACGGTTGCTCCAGGTAAAATGGCAATCCTGGCAGTAAAACTCCTTGGGGATGATTTTGAGCGCGCAAAGCACGCCAACGAGCGCAGGAGTCATAAATTTTCGGGTCATCTGTGGATATTCGATGTTCGAAGAGCTGCATTGTGGGCAACGAACAAGGGCCGCGGAGATATCGGGATCGGTCGCCTCCCATTCGACCATAAGATTTTGGGCTCTTTCGAAATCAGCGTCCTCGACCATGACTTTCGCGTTTGCTTGCGGGCGCGACATGAAGCCAACCTGTTGCAACGGTGCCTCGTTGTGGACATCGGCGCGTAACCCCCCGTCCTGGAAGCGGCGTTTTAGTTGCCTCGCCTTGTCCGGATCATTGAACGTGGCAATCGTCACCATAAATCTTCGGCGGTATTAACACCGTGTGATCAAACATCAACTAACGCTTAAGTGCAAGATTTGACGTCAAGTCCCTGGAGGAAACCATTTGTAAAGCATCAAGTACACGAGCACGCCGGTGGCTGATACGTAAAGCCAGATTGGGATCGTCCAACGTGCGATTCTTCGGTGGCGATCCCATTTGCGGCGAAAAACCTGAATGAGGGTGATAATCACCAGAGGGAGGGTCACGAAAGCGAGCAGAACATGCGATGCCAGTATCGGAAAATAAATTACAGCGATCCACCCCGTGTATCCCGACGATTTTTCGCCCACGTTCGCGTGGTAAATGATGTAGCCCGTCAGGAAACAGGCCGACGAAGCCACGGCGGTAATCATGCATGCCATGTGCCGGCGCCAGGCTCCCTGCCGAATAAAGTACCAACCCATTGAGATGAAAATCGTGCTGATTAAGTTAAAGGAAGCATTAATTGCTGGAAGATCGGAGATTGAAAATCTCATTGTTAAATGGTTAAAAAGTTAAATCGTTAAAAAGCTACATCCGCAAACGTTTAACACTGTAACCTTTTAACTTTTCAACTGCGATTCATGCCGCCCGTTCTCGAACCACCTCCGGTTCGGCCATACCTACGACGCCGGAAATCAACGTGGGGACGTCGAATCGCCGTCACCTTCGTGCGCTTGGTGATCCTTGCGTCAATTGTTGGGATTGGCGGTGGCGGATATTACCTAGCCAAAAGAGGATTTGGCCGTCAATGGCGCAACCGCGTAGTCGAGGAATTGCGCAAGCACGGAGTCGAAGCCAGCATCGGGCGTCTGACGCTGGACCCGTTTCGCGGGCTTGTAGCAAAAAATGTGCGGATTTTTGATTACAAGAACCGCGAGAATACGCTGGCCCTGATCAGCGAAGTCTCGCTCGATATCAATTACGCCGCACTCATCCATCATGAAGCGTTTCTCAACGCGCTCGATGTGCGCGATGCGCAAATCAGTCTTCCGTTTAAAACGGCGGACGAAACAGGCGACAGAGCCGTGCTCACCAATTTGCGCGCCCACGTCTATTTTCCGCCGGAACAAATTTACTTGAGTCAGGCAGAGGGAATTTTTTGTGGAATTCGGATTTCGGCGACTGGGCAACTGATCAAACGCGAGAATTATCAACCGTCGCCTGCTCTTTCCGCCGAAGAATGGCAAAGGCGATTGTTGATCGCGCAGCGCGTGGTGAACGAACTCCAAAAGTTCAGATTCCCCGGAAGCCTGCCGTCATTGCAAATAAAATTTAGCGGTGACGTCGCCGAGATCGAGAAAGCGCACGTCGAGGCGACGCTTCGCGGCGATCGACTGCAACGGGGCAACTACGAAATGAGAGACCTTTCCGCGGCGGCGGAATGGAATAACCAGCAACTGAATGTTGCCCATTGCGAATGGAGTGATGGCATGGGCAGTTTTGCAGGGCGCGCGAATTGGAATGTGCAACGCAGCACCGCGAATCTGCAGGCACGCAGCAGTCTGGATTTGAAAGCGTTCCTTGATGCGCTCGGCGTGACCGAGCCGGTTGCGAATATCGAATTTCAAGCGCCGCCGCTCGTCGAGGTTTCCGGCTCGCTAAATTTTCAGGACGATCGCTTCAAGCCGGACATCATTGGGCACCTCGCCTTTGGCCGGTTTACTTACAAGAAAGTTCCGTTTTCCGATCTCGCCGCTGACTTTTCGTGGGACGGTGAGCGCGCGCTGGTCAGGGACCTGCGTTTGCGACATCAAACTGGCCAGGTGCGGGCCGATCTTCTGGATGCGCCGGCGGATTTTCGTTTGAATATCGAAAGCACAATAGCCCCGGACGCGGTGCGTGGGATGGCACCCCCGGAATTGAGTGAATTTCTCCGGCAGTGGGAATGGCAACGTTCCCCCTCCATTCGCCTCGCGATCCGGGGTCAGGATCACAATCCCGGAACCTGGAAGGGTAACGGGAGCATTTTGCTGGGGCGAAGCCGGTTCCGCGGCACATGGATGAATAGCGCAGATGCCAAAATTCATTTCGCCGACGGTGCGCTTACTTGCGAGGATTTGCACGTAACGCGCAACGAAGGCTCTGGCACTGGCAGTTTTACCTACGATTTCAAAAAACACGAGGTACGCATCTCCAATATCAAGAGCTCATTGAATCCGGCCGAAGTAATTTTTTGGATTGATCCAAAAGTTTGGAACAATGTGGCGCCATATAAATTTCGGCGCTCGCCATCCGTCACAGCGAACGGTCTATATCAATTTCGAGGCGGCAAGAACACGCGTCTGGAGATCAAGGTAGAGGCCCCAAACGGGATGGATTATGTCTTTCTTGGGAAGACCCTGCCCTTTGATCGCATCTCGGCGCGATTGCTCTTCACTAACGACAGATTGCAAATCATGGATCTTCGTGGCGGGCTTCTTTCGGGCACGGTGCGCGGGAACGCCGACATCTCGCTCGCGAAAAATGATCCGCGTTACCGGGCAAACTTAACAGTAAGCGAAATCAATTTTCCGCTGCTGACGAATCTGTACTTCAACTATAAGACGGCGCTCGGCGTATTGAACGGCACGTACGATTTTACCGGCCTGGGCAGCGATGCCCGCACCATGCGGGGCCGCGGAAAAGTGGAAGTAACCAATGGCGATGTTTTCGCCATTCCGATTTTCGGGCCGCTCTCAGGGATTTTGAACCGGATTGTGCCCGGCAGCGGATACAGCATCGCCCACCGAGCGACAGCAAACTTCAAGATCGATGAGGGAATTATCCATACTGAGGATTTCGACGCAGAAGGCACCCTTTTTAACATGCTGGGTCATGGCGATGTGCATTTTCTCGATGACAAGCTGGATTTCAATGTGCGGCTGAACATGAAAGGACCCGGCGTTTTGCTCACGCCGATGTACAAACTTTTCGAATACGCCGGCACAGGGAGCTTGAAGAAGCCGGATTGGCGGCCGGCTGTTTTGAAGACCCAGTAGCGATGAGAATCAAAATGAAGAAACGCCGAAACGGAGAAATAGAACACCTAGCCCGTCGCCTTGCTGATTCGCCGGTGCGTTCAATTCTTCTTGGCGCGCACATGTCCATTGCTGGCGGCGCCAGCATGGCGATCGAGCGCGCGCGCTCAATCAAGTGCACGGCCATGCAAATGTTCGTGAAAAGCAACATGCAGTGGTTCGCCCGTCCGCTTGCTCGCGATGAAATCACACGCTTTCGGGAACACCGGCAACGCGGCGAATTGTTATCGGTCTTCGCGCACGCGAATTATCTCATTAATCTCGCCGCCACAAACGGCCAGTTTCACGCAAATTCGATCCGCTCGCTGTCGGAGGAATTGGTTCGCGCCGATCAGCTGGAACTACCATTTTTAGTCTTGCATCCCGGCGCGCACCTCGGCGCGGGCGAAGAAGCTGGTCTCGAAAAAATTGTGGAATCGATTGACCTCGTTTTTTCTGGTCTTCGGAAGGTCAAAACGCGGATTGCGCTGGAGACGACCGCTGGTCAGGGCTCATGCCTGGGGAATAGATTCGAGCATCTTGCATGCATTATCAGCCGGGTACGCGAGCCGAAGCGATTATGTGTCTGCCTGGACACCGCGCATATTTTCGCCGCGGGCTACGACATCAGCAGCGAAGCCTCGGCTAGGAAGACGTTCCGCGAATTTGATCAGGTGATTGGTTTGGATCGCCTGGTGGCGATTCACCTGAATGATTCGAAAACTGCCTGCGGCTCGCGAGTGGACCGACATGAACATATCGGCAAGGGCAAAATCGGACTTCCTGCGTTCCGCTTCATCATGCGCGACCGCCGCTTCCGCAAAATTCCAAAGGTACTTGAAACTCCGAAAGGCAAGGATTTAAGAGAAGATGTGGTCAATCTAAAGACGTTACGCCGATTGCTGTAGTCGCTTCGCTCGGCGAAGCGCGTTTCTGGCATGGATGCTCGATGGCGCCACGTCGCCCGGAGGGCGACGTCTACAAGATCTATGATCAAGCCGATTAATTAATGAGCCGAATCGTAAAGGGATACCGATAGAACTCTCCTTGCCCGGCTTTCACGGATGCGATGATGACGAGCACCGTATTCAACACCCAGAGGCCGATCAAAATCGGAATACCTATGAGGAACAGGCAGAGAATCGCGGCGACGGCGTCATAAATCAGCATTGAAATTTGGAAGTTCAGCGATTCTTTCCCGTAAGCATCGATTTCTGCCGAGTCGCCACGTTTCAGCAGCCAAACGACAAGTGGCCCCAGGATGTGACCCAGGAAATGAAAAAACAATCCGAGCAGGGCGCTGGCGTGGCACAAGACGCACCATGTTCGGACATCGGACGAA
>Ga0081455_10006912_pt1 | contig 12071 bp, 14 predicted proteins | sample TabmetS3T2R1_FD_70207 | JGI IMG/M metagenome (GOLD analysis project Ga0081455, IMG submission 70207) | Tabebuia heterophylla rhizosphere microbial communities from the University of Puerto Rico - S3T2R1 | ecosystem: Host-associated > Plants > Roots > Rhizosphere ...
GGAGCTGCAGTCGACGAACGAAGAGCTCGAGACGATGAACGAGGAGCTCCAGTCGACGAACGAAGAGCTGCACACGATGAACGACGAGATGCGCGAGACGAGCGACGAGCTGAATGAGGTCAACTCCTTCCTCGAGTCGATCCTCGGCAGCATCCACGCTGGAGTCGTCGTCACCGACCGCGATCTGAGCGTCCAGGCCTGGAATGAGCAGGCCACCGAGCTCTGGGGCCTTCGGGCCGACGAGGTGCGCGGCCAGCACCTGATGAACCTCGACATCGGGCTCCCGCTCGAGCGGGTGATGCCACTGATGCGCGCCACGCTTGCCGACTCCTCGGTCCAAGAAGAAGAGCTAGACGCGACCAACCGACGCGGCAAAGCGATCAAGTGCCTCGTTCGTACCTCGCCGCTGATCAACGCGGAGGGCGAGGTGCGCGGCGTGATCGTGCTGATGGAAGCCCGGTGAAGTGCAGCGCTACGAGGAATTCTTCGAGCACGCGCCTGTCGCCTACCTGATCACGGATCAGTTCGGCGTTATTGCGAGGGCCAACGAGGCCGCGGCCAAGCTGTTCGGCAAGTCGCAGCAGCAGCTCGTCGGCAAACCGATTGCAACGTTTGTCTCAGGAGACGATCGGAGGGACCTCCGCAAGCGGCTGAACGACCTCTCTCGAATGAGCGGGCCGGTCGTCTGGGAGGCCTGGCTGAACTCTCAGAGTGGTCGGCCGTTCCACGCGGAGCTCAGTGTTTCCCCGAGCCGGTCCCAGACGCTTGATGTCCACTGGACGATCTTCGACATCATGGAGCGCTCCTCGACAGCTCAAGAGCTGCAGATGCTCGCAGCGGAGCTGGAGGAACGTGTGCGCGAGCGAACCGACGCGCTCACGGCAGAGCGCGCGCGACTTACTGCCGTCGTCGAGCATATGCCGGTCGGGGTCATCATCGTCGACGTCGACGGAGGCGTTCAGCTTGCCAACGAGCAGGCCGTCGAGATCCTCGGTGTCCAGGGAGCGAAGATCCCCCAGCGCGAGTGGGAGGCCTACCGGCCGGATGGGAGCAGGTACGGCGCCGACGAGTTTCCGTTGGCGCGGGCACGTCACAGAAACGAGATCGTTGCGAACGAACGCATGGAGGTGGCGACAGCGGATGGCTCGACCAAGTTCATTGACGCTGCGGCGGCTCCGATTCAGGACACAAGCGGACGGACGATCGGAGCGGTGGCCCTTTTGCTCGACGTAACGACCCAGGAGCGTCAGGAGCGCGCTGAGCACGAGTTCGTCACGAACGCAGCGCACCAGCTCCAGAGCCCGTTGGCTGCGATCGTGAGCGCGATCGACGTGCTGCAGGCAGGCGCCAAGGACGAGCCCGAGCGTGATGTCTTTCTCGGGCACATCGAGCGGGAGACGAACCGGCTGGCGCGTCTTGCCCAGGCGCTCCTGATCCTCGCGCGCGCGCAAACGGGCGTCGAGGCGCCGCGGGACGAACTTGTGGCGCTGTCGCCGCTGCTGAGGGAGATCTCCGCCTCCCTTCTCCTCGCCGAGGGTGTCGAGATCGAGATCTCCTGTCCCGACAACCTCGCGGTCGTCACGAATCGGCAGCTCTTCGAACAGGCATTGCTCAACGTTGCCGAAAACGCCGCCAAGTACACGCGGAAGGGCCTCATCTCGCTGGCGGCTGCGGCCGTGGACAGTGAGGTTGAGATCGTGGTCGCCGATACAGGATCAGGGATCCCGGCGGAGGAGCAGCGGCAGGTTTTCGACCGCTTCTACCGAGGGTCCGGGAACGGGGCTCCTGGCTTCGGCCTCGGGTTCGCGATCGTCCGCTCAGCGGTCGAGGCGATTGACGGGGAACTGGAGCTCAGCTCGTCGGAGGGGTCGGGAACAACCGTTCGGGTTCGGCTTCCTCGCGCAGCGAGCATGATCTCCGCGTGAACCGGGTTCTAGTCGTCGACGACGAACCGGCAATCCGCGACGCGGTCGGCTACGCGCTCCGGACGGAGGGCTTCGACGTGGACGTCGTCGCCGACGGCGAGCAAGCGCTCGACGCGGCGCTCGGGTCCTCGTACGACGTTGTCGTTCTCGACCTGATGCTTCCGGGCATGTCGGGCACCGAGGTCTGCCGGCGCGTTCGGGCCGAGAGCGCCGTCCCGATCATCATGCTGACCGCTCGCGGCGCCGAGCTCGACCGCGTGATGGGGCTGGAGGTGGGGGCGGATGACTATGTGACCAAGCCGTTCTCGATGTCCGAGCTCGTCGGTCGCATCCGGGCAATCCTTCGCAGACGGGCGCTCGATCAGTCGACCGGCGACGGCAAGCTCCGAGTCGGCACGCTCGAGCTAGACTCGATGCGGCATCAGGCGACCGTCGCCGGCGAGCCGAAGCGACTGACGCCTTCCGAGTTCAAGCTGCTGTTGTTTCTGGCGGAGCAGCCCGAACGGGTCTTCAGCCGGCGCGAGATCATGCAGCACCTCTGGGACAGCGAGTACGTCGGCGACCAGCGCGCCTGCGACATTCACATCTCCAACCTGCGCCAGAAGCTCGAGGAGGATCCGGCCAATCCGGAGCGAATCGTCACGGTTCGCGGCGTCGGTTACAAGCTCGCTGCAGTATGAGCAAATCTCGACAAAGCTTGCGGTAAACGCTAAGCATCGGCAGCTAGTTTGATGTGAGTGTCGGAGCTGGACTTCGGAATCAGAACGGCAGGGCTGGACGGCGACGCGTTCGTCGTCTCGCTGAACGGCGAGGCGGATGCATACAACGCGCCTGAGCTCGAGCAGGCGTTGCAGGGGGTCCTGGCGTTGGGCGGGACGACGGTGGCCGTCGACATGGTCGAGGTCACCTTCATCGACTCCACGGTCCTCAGCGTGCTTCTGCGCTACCAGGGCCGGTTCAAGACGCTCGGCGGAGACTGCGTGATCGTTACGGACGATCGCCGGGTGCTTCGCACCCTCGAGGTCACCGGCCTCGACAAGACCTTCATCATCAAGCACCGCCTCGCCGACGCGATCGCCGGCATCATGCCGGCACAGCGTGCGTCGGACGGCGCCGCCTAACCGGCCGGCGTCAGGGGAGCTTCGAGCGCGCGTCCGGCCGCGAGCACGAGCGGGTCGTAACCCGGTCGGCCGACGATCTGAACGGATACTGGGAGCCCTGCCTCGGCGGTGTCTACCGGGAGAGAAAGGGCCGGCCATCCGAGCGCGTTGAACGGCAACGTGAACCGGATCATCGCCTCCCGGACGGCGAGCTCGTCGACGTCGGCGGGCGGGGGGACGAAGCCGAGCGTCGGCACGAGGAGCAGGTCGAAGCCCGCGAGGGCCGCATCCGCCCGCTTGCGGTAGTCCTCGCGCTGGCGGACCGCTCGTTCGTATTCGTCGTCGGTGATGGCCAGGCACCGCTCGACCTTGCTGCCGACGTTCGCGCCGTAAAGGTCCCGGTGCTCGTCGTAAAGATCGCGGTGAACCTCGGCGACCTCGCGCATGAACATCGTGCCCACTCCTTCCATGAGCGGGAAGTCGACGCTCCGAGGGGTCAGCGCGGCCGCTGCGTCGCGGACGCGGGCGGCGACCGGTGGATCGCAGTGCTCGAGCCACGCGATGCCGACGGAGAAGGTTTCTTCGTCGGCGGGCTCGAAGCCGGGGACGAGCGCCTCCATCAGGTTTGCGCACGCGGCGACCGTTGGCGCCATCGGGCCCGCGTGGTCGAAGGTCGGCGCGAGCGGGAACACGCCGTCCAGCGGCACGAGCCCAAAAGTGGGCTTGAAGCCGACGACCGCACAGCAGGCGGCCGGGATGCGGATCGATCCGCCCGAGTCGGTTCCGAGCGCCGCCTCGGCCAGGCCGGCGGCGAGCGCGGCAGCCGACCCGCCGCTCGACCCTCCCGCCGTCCGCCCGGGCGCTGCGGGGTTCGGGACCGTGCCGTAGTGCGGGTTCTGCGAGGTGATGCCGTACGCGAACTCGTGGAGGTTGGTCTTGCCGATGTCGACGTACCCGGCTGCCTCGAGGCGGACGACGGCCTCGGCGCTTCGATCAGGCACGTGGTCGGCGAAGACGACCGACCCGTAGGTCGTCGTCAGCCCGGCTGTGTCGAAGAGGTCCTTGACGGCAAGCGTGATCCCGTCGGTCGGAAGCGGCTCGGGCCGCGCGAGGAAGATCCCTTCTACCGGCGCCTGTTCCGGCTCTGTCTCTGCACCCATTGGCGCGATTCTCCCCACTACGCTTGGCTCGCTGGGCTCGTGGGTCCCCCCGCCCGGGTGGGGGTATGGGCTGGCAGCGGCTCCGGCTCTCGCTAGTTGAAGGCGAGATAGACGAACGCGATCAGGAATGTTCCGGCGAAGAGCAGGAGCGCAAGGCCGAAGAGGGCGAGGCCCGTGACGTGGTTCTTGTGCGCGAGCTCGTCGCCCAGGTCGACAGGCGGCTGCATCGTCCTCGGCGGGATCGGCTGCTCGATTGGCTCGACGCCGGGCTCGCTCACAGGATCATCGGGTCGACTGCCATGGCGACGAAGAGCAGGGCTAGGTAGGCCAGCGAGTAGTGGAAGAGCATCCCGGCGCGCCTCGGAGTCAGCTCCTGCCGCAACGCCCAGGCGAGCTGCACGAACCGGGCTCCGAGGATCGCGGCGGCGGCCAGGTAGACCGCGCCGAAGGTACCGGTAAGAACGGGGATCAGCGTGAGGCCGACGAGAAACACCGTGTACAGGAGGATCTGCCGCGCGGTCTCCCGCTCGCCCCGGACGACCGGCAGCATCGGGATTCGCGCGGCCTCGTAGTCGCGCTTGATCAGGAGCGCCAGAGCCCAGAAGTGCGGCGGCGTCCAGAAGAAGACGATCAGAAAGAGGTAGAGCGCCGGCAGCGCCAGATTCCCCGTCGCTGCCGCCCAGCCAACGAGTGGTGGAACGGCGCCCGCTGCACCGCCGATGACGATGTTCTGCGGCGTCGAGCGTTTCAGCCACCGCGTGTAGACGAGGACGTAGAAGAGGTTCCCGACGAGCGCGAGAACGGCGGCGAGCACGTTGACGACCGAGGCCAGCAGGACGAACGAGAGCGCCGAGAGCGCAAGCCCGAACTCGAGCGCAAGCTCCGGGCTCACCCGTCCGTCCGCGACGGGTCGCCGCGCGGTCCTGCCCATCGACCGGTCGATGTCGCGGTCGAGCACGTGGTTCAGCGCACTGGCGCCGCCGCAGGCGAGGCCGAGGCCGACGAGCGTCGCTGCCAGCAAGCCGGGATCGGGCATGCCCTGCGCCCCGACGAACATCCCGGCCGCGCCCGTCAGCAGCAGGAGGGACATGATCCGCGGCTTCGTCAACGTCACGTAGTCCCGCCAGGCGACGGCTTTCGGTCGCTCGCCCCGGTAGAGGCGCGCGGTCGCGAGGACGGTCGCAGCGAGGGCCAGGGCGGCAAGCGCGAGATGCAGCGGCCGGAGCCACCAACTCGCAATGGCAGCGAAGAACAGCAGAAGGGCGGCGAGCGCGACCGGGAAAACGGCGCGGTGCGCAAACCAGGTCCCCAAGACCAGCGCCACGAGCAAGGGCGCGGCTACACCGACAAGCGCGCGGTGTGTGATGCCCAGCTCTCCGCTCACGACGACGAGAACGCCGGCCGCAGAAGCGCCGACACCGCACAACCGAAGCCAGGGGCCGGCCCTCATACTCGCTCTCCAGCCAGCCGGCGTCGCAGGTCACGCAAAGGCCGCGAGCTCGTCACGTACGGCACCTTGTCGAAGTTGTGGGGCGGCGGCGGGGAGGTCGTGAACCACTCGAGCGTGTCGCCGAGCCATGGGTCGTTGACCGCGCGCGGACTCCGACGCCGCGCCCAGATCACGTTGGCGATGAAGACGAGCATCCCGACACCCATGACGTACGACCCAAGCGTAGACAGCAGGTTGTAGACCTCCCACGACGAGTCGGTGTACGTGTAGATGCGGCGCGGCATCCCCATGAGCCCCAGGAAGTGCTGCGGGAAGAAGGCGAGGTTGAACCCGATGAACGTCAGCCAGAAGTGCCACTTTCCGAGCTTGTCATTCAGGTAGCGGCCGAACATCTTCGGCCACCAGTAGTAGAGCGCCGCGAAGATCCCGAAGACGGAGCCCCCGAAGAGCACGTAGTGGAAGTGCGCGACGACGAAGTACGTGTCGTGCACCTGCCAGTCGAACGGGAAGGCGGCGACGTAGATCCCGGAGAGGCCGCCGATCGTGAAGACGGCGATGAAGCCCAGCGAGAAGAGCATCGGCGTCTCGAAGATCAGGTTGCCGCGCCACGTGGTCGCGAGCCAGTTGAAGATCTTCACCCCCGTGGGGACGGCGATGATCATCGAGGCGACCATGAACCAGATGTCCAGGCCCCAGCCGAGGCCGACGGCGAACATGTGGTGCGCCCAGACGAGCAGCGAGTAGAAGCCGATCGCCACCGTCGAGAACGCGACCGCCTTGTAGCCGAAGATCGGCTTCCGCGCGAAGACGGGGAGGACCTCGGAGATGATCCCCATCGCGGGCAGGATCATCACGTAGACCTCGGGGTGCCCGAAGAACCAGAAGACGTGCTGGTAGAGGAGCGGATCGCCGCCGTCGCCGGGCAGGAAGAAGTGCGTCCACCCCTGCCGGTCGAGAAGGAGCATCGTGAGGCCGGCGGAGAGCGCGGGCAGCACGAGCACGAGCAGGGCGGCGTAGATCTCGATCGTCCAGACGAAGAGCGGCAGCCGCATCCACGTCATCCCAGCGGTGCGCATGTTGTGGATCGTCGCGAGGAAGTTGATCGCACCGGCGAGGGACGAGAGCGAGAGGACGTGGAGGCCGACGATCCACAGGTCCTGTCCGTTGCCGACGGTCTCTGCCGACAGCGGTGGGTACGCCGTCCAGCCGGCCTTGGCGGCGCCGCCCTGGGCGAACCAGCTCGAGTACAGGATCACGCCGCCGAGGAGGAAGAGCCAGTACGACAGCGCATTGAGGCGCGGGAAGGCCACGTCCCTCGCGCCGATCATCAGCGGCACGAAGAAGTTGGCGAAGCCGGCGAAGATCGGCACGACGACGAGGAAGACCATCGTCGTGCCGTGCATGGTGAAGAGCTCGTTGTAGGTGTCGCGGGAGAAGATGTCGACGTTGGTCGCGATCAGCTGCGTACGGATCAGCAGCGCGAGAATCCCGCCCGCGAGGAAGAAGATCAGGCTCGTGAGGATGTAGAGGATTCCGATGCGCTTGTGGTCGACCGTGGCGACCCAGCTCGCAACGCGCCCCTGGTACCAGGGGACGGGGTAGACCGGCGTCTCGGCGCGGCTAGCCACCCGCCTGGCTCCCCTGGCCGAACCGCTGTCTCAGGTAGCCGGTCAGCGCCTCGGCCTGCTCCTCGCTCCAGTCCCTGCCGACCGGCGGCATCTTGTTTCGTCCCTCGCGGATGATCTGCTCGACCGACTGCGCGCTCGAGACGGTCGCAGAGGTGAGTGCCGGCCCGATGAACCCCTGCCCCTGATCGCCGTGGCAGGTCGCGCAGACTCCTTCGAACACCTGCTCACCGAGGTCGGACTGGCCAGACGCCTGAGCCGAGGCCTGCTCGGAGACCCACGTGTCGAACTGCTCGGCCGGGATCACCTGGATCTCGTTCTTCATGGCCGCGTGCTGGAGCCCGCAGAACTCGACACACTGCCCCTTGTACGTCCCGACCCTCGTCCCTTTGAACTCGACCTCGTTCGTCCGGCCGGGGATGGCGTCCATCTTTCCGAAGAGCGCCGGCACCCAGTAGCTGTGGATCACGTCGTAGTCCGGGGCAGTGATGCGCAGCTTGACCACGCGATCCGCAGGCGCGACGAGCTTGTTGATCGCGATCGCGCCGTTGGGATAGCGGTATTGCCAGTAGAACTGGCGACCCACGACCTGAACCTCGAGCTCGTTGCTTGCCTCGAGCGACATGCCGGGAAGCTTGTAGAGCGTGAAGCCGGCGATCAGCACGAGGATGATCACCGGCGCCGCCGTCCAGGCGATCTCGAGATTCGTGTTGCCGATGATCTGAGGGCCTTCCTCGTGCCTGGGTCGGCCCTTGTTCCTGTAGCGCACGATGAAGACAGCGAGCGGAACGGCGACGACGAAGAAGATCACGATCACGAAGAACGTGATGAACCAGAACACGTCGGTGATCCGCTCCGCGTTCGGAGATTCCGGCTTGACCGGCGTCAAGCCTGAGGCGGCGAGCAGGGTGGCGATTGCCACGGGCTGGGGCATTCTACGAGGGTGACCCGCCGCCCGACCACATCGAGACGCGCCTCACATGGCTGACGAGTCACGCGTCGAGCTTCCGCCCGACGTCCCCGAGGACTTCGAGGTCTTCATCAACGGCGTTCGGCAGGAGCCCGGCCGCGACTACCGCGTTCAGGGGCGTGCGCTCGTCTTCAACCGCTCGCTGGCCCAGGAGGGGAAGCTCGGCGCAATGCGCTGGACGAGCATCTTCCTCGGCGTCGCGGGCACCTACCGGAAGCACGACTCGGTCGACGTCGTCTACAAGCGGGACGGACGCCGGATGGTCGCGACCGGGTTACGGCCGCAAACGTAGTACCTGGTTCGAGCCGCTCACCGTGAGGCCCGGCTGAGGGCCGCCGGCGAGTGCGTAGGCGCGGCCGCGGTATCCGGCGAGGCCGAGCCCATGGCGAGGACGAGGGAGGTTCGGGAGACTGGTCCAGCGGTGGGTGCCGGGGTTGTAGGCGAAGACCGTGCGGATCGTCCCGCCGGGCTCTTCTCCACCGGCCGAGATCAGGCGTCCTGAGACGGCGGCGGCCGCCGTACCGCCACGCCGGCCCGGCACGCGTGGGATCGCGCGCCACCGGTTCGCTCGAGGGTCGTACGCCTCCACGATGTCGAGATTCGTGTCCAAACCGCCGGTGCGTCCGGCGACGGCGTAGACGACGCCGTTGAGGGCGGCCGCGCCGAGATGCTCCCTCGGCCTCGGCCCCGCGATGAGCGACCAGCGTTCACTGTCGAAGTCGAAGGCGAACGCGTCCTGGGCGAGGCGCCCGGGCGCCTCGACGCCGCCGACGACGTAGAGCTTGCCGCCGGCAAGCGCCATGCCCGCGGCCGCGCGTGGGGCAGGGAGGGACGGCAACGCGCTCCACCGTCCGAGGCGGAGAACGAAGGCAGTCGCGCGAGCCACCGATCCGGGGCCGTAGCCGCCGACGACGTAGAGCTCGGAGCCGCGGCCGGCTGCCATCGCGTGGTCGACCCGCACGGGCAGGCTGGGGAGCCGCCGCCAGCGGTTGCGTGCCGGCGAGTAAGCATCGGCGCGGCCCGTGTTCTGGCCGTTGGCCAGGAAGCCGCCGACGACTGCGATCTCACGCCCGAAGACGGCCGCCGCAACCTCGGTGCGAGGAACCGGAACGGGTGCGGCGGTCCGCCACCGCGGCGGGGCCGCGCCCGCCAGGCCTCCTCCCAGTAGGAGAGCCAGGACCGCATGAGCGAGCGCTCGCCTCACGCCGCGAGATTATTCGATGCCGCCCGAGGCTCGAACTTGCGGTCTTGTCGAGGGCCGAATGTGCGTATCCGGAACGGGTGGCTCCCCGTTGTCAGTGCACATGCGGCGTGCGCTCATCCTTTCGGTGATCGCGGCGATGGCCTGCCTCCTGGCGCTACCGGCAGGCTCGCCGATCGGGACGCAGCTCGGGGCGTCTGAGGCACAGGCGCTTGAGCTTCCGCCACTTCCTCCGCCACCTCCGCTGCCGCCACCTCCGCTGCCGCCGCCACCGCTTCCTCCGCCTCCGCCGCTACCGCCCCCACCGCTTCCGCCACCGCCGCTTCCGCCTCCGCCGCTACCGCCGCCCCCACTTCCGCCGCCCCCACTTCCGCCGCCACCGCTACCGCCTCCGCCGGCGCTTCCGCCTCCGCCGCTGCCGCCCCCACCTCCACCCCCATCTGCGCCGACAGTCACGGCGACAGTGCAGGTGCCCGGCGTTACGACGGTCAGCACGTCAACGTCACCTCCTGGCGGCTCGAACACGTCGTCGCCGACCGGCGGGACCCAACCGGCGGGTGGATCTCAGAGCGGCTCCACATCGGGTGCGCCCGGAGCGCAGGGGTCCGGCACGAGCGCGGGCGCCGCGACCGTCGGGCCGTTCACGGCCGCCGGAGGCTGCCCGCCTCAGCCCAAGCGGTGCACATCGGGTGACCGGGCGCGCCGGAGTCCCGTGCGCGCCTCGCGCGGCGTCGTGCGTCCGGGTCGGAAGGGCGGCGGCACCACGTTGATCTTCCGGCTCTCTCGGCCGGCCGTCCTGCGCGTCACGATCGTGCGCGTGTATCCGTCGTGCAAGCGCCTCGGGACTTTCACCGTCCGAGCTCATTCGGGCGTGAACAGGGTTCGCTTCCGCGGCCGTTTTCGTGGACGGGCCCTCCCCGAGGGTGGTTACCGCCTCGTCGTCCGCGCCAAGGGTGCGACCAGGGACGCCGCGGCCGTGCCGATCGTCGTCGCACGCGGGAAGATCACGAAGGCGCAGATTCGCAAGGCCCGCAGCGCGAGCGTCTGCAGCGGGCCCGTTGCGGAGCTTGCCTCCGCGTCGACGGATCCGAGCGCAGTTGCAGCCAGAGATGAAGGAAACGGCTCCGGCGGCGGGCTCGTCGCGGCGGTGAAGGACCGGGTCAAGGCGCCGTTCGTCGGTGCTGCAGGGGCGGTTGGCGGCGCGGCCAAGGATCTCTCCCAAGGCGTCGCTGACGCAGCCAGCCCGCTCAGCGATCCGTTCGTCATCACTTTGCTCGGAGCCCTGGCTCTCGCCAGCGCGCTCCTGGGCGCGCTCGTGCTCGCCCACCTTGCTCGGATCGCGGGCTTCCGCGACCCCGAGAGCCGCGAGCCCCTCGACTAGGCCGAGACTCCGTCCAGCAGCGTCCAGTTGCCCTCGAGCGCGGCTTCGGCGGCGGCCACCAGGCGATCCTCGTCGGCCGGCGATGCATGCGCTTCGAGGAGCCCGCGTGAATGCTCGGCGTGCTCGTGGTCGAGCTCGGAGTGGATGCGGAAGTACGCCGTCCCGGCGCCGCTCCGCTCGAAGCCGTAGTGCTCCACGAGGCCCTCGAGCTTCGTGGTCGAGACCTCGGGCTGGCCTGCCTCGATCGCGTAGAGGACGGCGAGCGCCTCGAGCGGGTCAGCCGCGGCTGTCCACGCCGCGACGCAGCGCTCGGTCTCGGCGCGCGGCGCCCGGTCGAGCTCGCCGTCGAGCGAGGAGGCGAACTCGTCCCAGAGCCGGATATGCGAGTGCTCCTCGGCGGCATGCTCCGAGCCGGCCAGCGGCGCGGCAGTGTCAGCAGCCGCGGCGAGCGCGACGACTGCGTGCCGGTACTCGCCGGCGTAGTCGGCGAGCTCCTCGCGGGTCAGCTCACCGCGCTCCCAGCGCGTGTAGAAGGGGTGCTCGAGGATGTTCCGTCGGCGACGGGCTTCGTCTAGGCGGGCGATGAGGCGCATGCGTGTCCTTCCGTCGAACAGCGGGGAACGTCGATCCTAGTCGCGCAGCTTGCTGCAGTCGGGGCAAATCGAGTGTGTGACCTGCTCCTCCTGGAGCTTGCGTTCGGCTCCGGACATCGACGGGAGATCGTCCTCTTCCATCCACTCGGAGCCGAGCGCGTAGCGGCCGCACCACGCGCAGCGGACAAGGAGGCCCTCAGGGTCGCGCTGGAGCTGCAGCGCGTCTTTGAGGACGACGCTGCGCGCGACCGTCCGGCGAGCCTGCTCGATCGCGGCCCGTGCGCGAGTTTCGACTGCCTGGTAGCCGTCGCTGCCCCCCGCCGTGCGGCGGCGTGGTTGCATCGCTCACTCAGGGTCTCACAGAGAGGAGCGTTCACAAAACCGTGCTGACGATGCGGCGGGCGAAGATCCTGCTCGGCTTCGCGGCGCTCGGCGTCTACTGGGGCGCCTGGGGGGCCGCACTTCCGGCGGTCCAGGACCGCACGGACGCAAACGACGCAGAGCTCGGTTTCGCGCTCCTCCTCGTGGGAGTCGGAGCGCTCGTGTCCATGCGGGCAACCGGCGTGGTCATCGATCGCTTCGGGCCGATGCTCACGCCGCTCACGATCGGCGCACTCGCCGTCTCCGGCGTTCTCCCTGGGCTCGCGGCATCGCCGCTGCAGCTCT
>Ga0081455_10006913_pt1 | contig 12070 bp, 11 predicted proteins | sample TabmetS3T2R1_FD_70207 | JGI IMG/M metagenome (GOLD analysis project Ga0081455, IMG submission 70207) | Tabebuia heterophylla rhizosphere microbial communities from the University of Puerto Rico - S3T2R1 | ecosystem: Host-associated > Plants > Roots > Rhizosphere ...
CGACGGGGCTGGATCCACGCTCGAATGTCGAGGTGCAGGAGTTCATCCGCGAGATCCGCGAGCTCCACGACGCCACCGTGCTCCTCTGCACCCACGACCTCGTCGAGGCGGAGGAGCTCGCCGAGCGCGTCGGGATCCTCGACCGCGGACGGCTGATCGAGCTGGCGCCGGCCGAGGAGCTGAAGCGGAAGTACGACGCCGGGACGCTGGAGGAGGCGTTCTTCGCCGCGACCGGCAAGGCGTTCGGAGACGAGCCACCGGAGGAGGACGAGTAATGCCACAGGGATCCGCCGCAGTCCTGCGCCACGAGTTGATCGGGCTCGCGGGCGTCTTCGAGCGCAACGTCTACCTCGTCAAGCGCTACATCTGGTGGGACATCGCGTTCTTCGTCTGGACGGTCGCCAACACGCTCACGATCGTCTTCATCGGCGAGGGCGTGGAGGCGACCGGCGGCAACGTCGACGTCGAGCGCCTCACCACGACGCTGCTCGTCGGCGCCGTCGTCTGGGCCTACCTCGGCGTGATCTTCGAGATCCTCACCGAGACCGTCGCCTGGGAGCGCTGGGAAGGGACGATCGAGTACACGTTCATGGCGCCGCTCTCGCGACCGGTCCACCTGTTCGGGATGGGCCTGTTCGCGATCGTCTACGGGATCGTCCGCGCGATTCTGCTCTTCGGCGTCGTCGCGCTCTTCTTTAGCCTCGACCTAAGCCACGCGGACTTCCTCGCCGCGCTCGTCGTGCTGCTCATCGCGTCCTTCTCGTTCATCGGGATCGGGATGATGACCGCAGTCCTGCCGCTGATTTCACCGGAGAAGGGAACGCAGCTCGGCTTCATGGCGCAGGGGATCCTGCTCGTGGTTTCCGGCGTTTACTACCCGGTCGACGTGCTGCCCGAGTGGATGCAGTTCTTCTCGAAGATCTCGCCGGCGACGTATGCGCTCGACGGCCTGCGGGACGCGATCCTGGACGGCGACGGCCTTACCGCGATGGGCGACGAGCTCTGGCCCCTCGTCGTCATCGGGATCGTCTCGATCCCCCTCGGCCTGTGGGTTTTCCGCCGCGGTGAGCGGTACGCGAAGCAGCACGGAAAGCTGAAGCGCTCGGGATGATCAGGCGGGCAGAGACCGACGCTGACCTCGCCGCCTGGTGCGAGGTCTGGAACGCGATCACCCCGCGCGAGCCCATCACCGTCGAGGAGGTCGAGCGGCGGATCACGCGCCAGCCCGAGCGGCTGTATCTGATCGCCGATGACATCGCGGCCGGCTGCGTCGCGCCGACCGACTCCGCCGGTCGGCTCTACGTCGGCGTCCGCGTTCTCCCGGCCGAGCGCCGGCGCGGTGTCGGCTCCAGCTTGTTCGAGCTCGTGGTCGATCACGCGCGCAGCCTCGAGCCGGAGTGGCTCTCGACCCAGGTCTCCGGTGCCGATCCGGAATCGATCGCGTGGGCCGAGCGGCGTGGCTTCGAGGAGTACGGCCGTCAGGTCGAGCTCGTGCTGCAGGTACGCGGCGACGAGCAGCCGCCGGCGTCGCTCGACGGCATCCAGGTCGTGGAGCTGACGGAGGAGCTCCGCGACGCTGCGTACGAGCTGACCCGAGAGGCGTGGGCCGACCTTCCGACGGAGGTACAGGTCGACGTGCCGTCGTACGAGGTTTGGCTCGAAGAGGAGGTGCCCGGCCCCGTGGCGTTCCTGGCGCTGGACGAAGGTGACGTCGTCGGCTTCGCAGCACTGATGGAGCGAGGCGCAGGCCGTCTCGAGCACGGCCTCACCGCGACGCGCCGCACGCACCGGCGCCGGGGCATCGCGACGCGGCTCAAGCGGACAGAGATCGCGTGGGCCGCAGCGAACGGGTACCGCGAGCTGATCACGTTCACCCAGGACCGCAACGAGGGGATGCAGGCCATCAATCGCGCGCTCGGCTTCGAGCCGCAACCGCCGTGGATCTCGATGCGGAGGCGGCCGTGAGCGAGCGAGGCCTGATCGCCGACGACCGTAAGCGGACCGTTCAGGCGGCCTACGACGTGCTCGGCCGGCGCTTCGGCGAATGGGGGGAGCGAGTCGAGGGTGATCCCTGGGAACGCTTTCTCGAAGAGCTCGCGGCTCGGCTGCCCAGAGGCGGCCGCGTGCTCGACCTGGGCTGCGGAAACGGTGCCAAGGCCGCCCGCATCGCCGACAGATTCGACCTCGTCGCCGTGGATATCTCGGAGGAGCAACTCGAGCTCGCCCGCACGAGGTTGCCGGACGCGACGCTCCTCAGCGGCGATTTCAGCGCACTCGATTTCGCGGCGGACACGTTCGACGCGGTCACGGCCTTCTACTCGATCATGCACGTCCCCCGAGAGGAACACAGCGCCTTGTTCGGGCAGATCGCACGCTGGTTGAAGCCGGGAGGCCTCTTCCTCGCGTCGCTCAGCCACGTGGGAGGCGACGACTGGACGGGTGAATGGCTCGGGGTCGAGATGTTCTTCTCGGGCTTCGACGCCGAGACGAACCGCGGGCTCGTTCGCGAGGCAGGATTCGAGCCGATCCTCGACGAGCTCGTCTGGATGCGAGAGCCGCAGGGCGATGTGGCGTTCCTCTGGGTGCTGGCGAGGAAACGACTGTGAGACAGCGGCTCGAGGCCGTGAGGGTCTTCTACGGCATGGAGTTCTTCGACACGCTCGGGATGCAGGCGGTGTTCACGGTCTGGGCGGTCTATCTCGTCCAGGACGTCGGCGTGAACCCGCTGCAGCTCGTCCTGCTTGGAACGGTCAGCGAGATCGCGATCTTCCTGTTCGAGGTGCCGACGGGCGTCGTCGCCGACACCTACAGCCGCCGGCTCTCGATCATCGTCGGGATGATCCTGGCCGGCCTTTCGGTGATCGTCGTCGGTCTCGCCGCGGTCTACTGGGTGATCGTCGTCGCCGCGATCGTGCGCGGAATCGCCGGCACGTTCATGAGCGGCGCCTGGGAGGCGTGGATCACCGACGAGCACGGCGTCGACGGCATCGGCCGCGTCTTCCTGCGCGGAACCCAGTTCTCGTATCTCGGCGCGATCGTCGGCTCGGGCCTGGGCGTCGCGATCGCGACCCAGGATCTCGGAGCCGGGATCGTCTTCGGCGGGGTCGTGTCCGTCTTGACCGGAATCGCGTGCATCTTCGTCATGCCGGAGCACGGATTCGTCCGCCGGCCGGTGGAGGAGCGGACCTCGCCGCTGAGGGCGATGACGACGACCGCCGTCACCGGTGGAAAGCTCGTGCGCGGCCACAACATCCTCCTCCTCATCGTGGGCATCACCTTCTTCGCCGGTGCCGCCTCCGAGGGCCTCGACCGGCTGTGGGAGGCGCATCTGATCAAGGACGTCGGCCTGCCCGAGCTCTTCGGCCTCGACCCGGTCGTGTGGTTCGGCGTGTTCAACATCGCCGGGCTCGTCGCCGGAATCGTGATCACGTCCTTCCTCGTGCCGCACTTCGAGCACGCGGACAACGCGAGGCTGGCTGGGACGCTGCTCGGCCTGACGATCGTCCTCTCAGCCTCGGTCGTGATCTTCGGCCTGGCGGCGGGCTTCGCCGTCGCTGCGGTGGCTTATCTCGTCGCGCGTCTCGCGCGTCGGCTCAAGGATCCGCTCTACGCCACGTGGCTGAACAAGAACGTCGAGGACTCGAGCGTCCGCGCGACGGTCAACTCGATCGCGAGCCAGGCGGACGCGATCGGCGAGGTCGCAGGCGGCCCGGCCATCGGCGTCGTCGGCACAGTCGCCTCGCTTCGCGCGGCCCTCGTGGCGACCGGCCTGCTTCTGACGCCCGCGATCGCGCTCTTCCTTCGCGCGCTCCGCCACGGCGGTCGCGAGCCGGAGCTCGAGGAGGCAGAGGCGCCCGCATGATCGACCGGCTTGGCATCCTCCGCCCGCTTCGCGAGCGTGATTTCGCTCTCTATTGGATCGGCGCCACCGTGTCGCTGATCGGCGACGGCTTCTTCCTCGTAGCGATCGCGTGGCAGGTCTTCGATCTCTGGAACTCGCCGACTGCTCTGGCAATTGTCGGGATCGCCGAGACGGTTCCAATCGTCGCGCTCGTGTTGGTAGGCGGCGTCGTCACCGACCGCTTCGAGCGCCGCCGCGTCCTCATCGCCTCGAGTGTGTTGCGCGGAGCTTGCGTATGCCTGCTCGGATTGCTGGCCCTGACGGGCAGCATCGAGCTCTGGCACATCGTCGCGATCACCTTGGCTTTTGGTGCCGGACAGGCATTCCAGGGCCCGGCTGCAGGCGCAATCGTTCCCGATCTCGTCCCGCCCCACCTGCTCGTCGAGGCGAACTCCCTTTCGCAGTTCGTGAGACAGCTCGCGTTTGCGTTCCTCGGGCCGGCACTGGGCGGCCTCGTCGTGTACCAGCTCGGGGCCGGGACCGCGTTCCTGATCGACGCCGGCACCTTCGCCTTCGCGATCGCAATGCTGGCATTGCTCCAACCACGTCCGGCCGCCAGGGCGGGCGACACGGGGACCTCGATGCGCCGCGACATCGCCGAAGCCCTGAGGTTCGTGCGTGGCCACGTCTGGCTCTGGGGGACGCTGGTGTGGGCGTTCGTCGCGATCTTCCTCATTTGGGGCCCGTTCCAGGTCTTGCTTCCCTATCTCGTCCGAAACGAGCTCGGAGGCGACGCGGGCGATCTCGGTCTCGTCCTCGCCGCAGGAGGGCTGGGAGCGCTGCTCCTGTCGCTGACGATCGGGCAGGTCGGACTCCCCCGTCGCCACATCACGTTCATGTACGCGGTCTGGGGGGTCGCGTGCTTGCAGATCGCCGCCTATGTCGTGGCCAAGGTGCCGTGGCAGGCCATGGCCGTCTCGTTCGTCGGCGAAGCGTGCTGGGTCGCCGGGCTTCTGGTGTGGAACACGCTTATGCAGCGCGTCGTTCCTGCCGAGCTCCTGGGACGGGTCAAGAGCCTCGACTGGTTGATCTCAACCGGTCTCGCCCCGATCTCGTTTGCCGTGGTAGGCCCACTCGCCGGCTGGCTCGGGGTCAAACCGGTGATGCTCGGGGCCGGTGTGGCGGCCAGCGTGCTGACAGTGCTCTTCTTCTTCCTGCCGGGGATGCGGGACACCGAGACGCCGGGGCACGCGAGCCGCGTGATCCTCAGCGAGCCCACGCCGGCATTGGAGCAAGGCGCAGGCGACGGTCTGGGCGGTGCGGCGCCTGCTTCCTCCGGTCCAGGCTAGGTGTTAGGCTCCGACGGCATGGAGGCAACGGAGCCTCGGGCGGTTGCCCGGGGCTTTTCTCATTGAAGGAGGCGTAATGGTTCAGGTGGAGTCGAGGGAGAGAGCGACGTCCGACCCGGAGGCTCGGCGGAAGGCGCTCTCACGCGCGGAGAAGGAGAAGGTCGAGTTCGTTCTCCTCTGGTTCACGGACATCGAGGGGCATCTGAAGAGCTTCGCGATCACGCCGCAGGAGCTCGAGGACGCCCTGAACGACGGCATGGGGTTCGACGGCTCGTCGATCACCGGCTTCAACGCGATCGAGGAATCGGACATGGTCGCGATCCCGGATCCCGAGACCTTCCAGCTGATGCCCTGGGCCGAGGGCGAGACCAAGGTCGCGCGGATGATCTGCGACATCGTCACGCCGGACGGCAATCCCTACGACGGAGACTCACGCTACGTCCTGCGGCGCGCGCTCGAGCGGATGAAGAGCATGGGCTTCGACACCTTCAACGTCGGCCCCGAGCTCGAGTACTTCATCTTCCGCGACGACAAGAGCACCGAGACGCTCGACGAGGGCGGGTACTTCGCGATGACGACGCTCGACGCCGCTACCGAGCTGCGCCAGCAGACCGTGCGCGCGCTCGAAGGCATGGGCATCCCGATCGAGTACGTCCACCACGAGGTCGGCCCTTCGCAGCACGAGATCGACATGCGCTTCGCGGACGCACTCTCCATGGCCGACCACACCGTCACCTACCGCCTGATCGTCAAGGAGGTGGCGAAGAAGGCCGGCTATCACGCGACCTTCATGCCCAAGCCGATCTTCGGCGAGAACGGTTCCGGGATGCACACGCACCAGTCGCTCTTCTCCAACGGGCGGAACGCGTTCTTCGACGGCGAGGACAAGTGGCACTTGTCCGAGCAGGGCAAGGCGTTCATCGCCGGCCAGCTACGCCACGCACGAGAGATCGCGGCCGTCTTCGCCCAGTGGGTCAACTCGTACAAGCGCCTCGTCCCCGGGTACGAGGCGCCGGTGTACACGGCATGGTCACAGCGCAACCGTTCGGCGCTGATCCGGATCCCGGTCTACAAGCCCGGCCACGAGCAGGCGACGCGCGCCGAGATCCGCTGCCCCGATCCCGCGTGCAACCCCTACCTCACCTTCGCCTGTTTGCTCCACGCCGGCCTCGACGGGATCGAGCAGGAGCTCGAGCTCCCCGAGCCGATGGAGACGAACCTCTACCACCTGACGCCGGAACAGCGTCGCGAGCGGGGTATCACGTCGCTCCCGGAGACGCTCGGGGAGGCGATCGACGAGCTGGCTGAGTCGGACGTGGCCCGTAAGGCGCTGGGCCCGCACATCTTCGACCGCTATATCGAGCTGAAGCGGAAGGAGTGGGACGACTACCGCGTGCAGCTGACGTCGTGGGAGCTCGAGCGCTACCTGCCCGTCCTGTAGACCCCACAACGACTACGAGCTGCACACGCAGCTCGTAGTCGGCCGTCAGTTCGTCCTACCCGCCGCAGCGGTGGGTAGGACCTGCTCATTTTTCCTCTTTTCCGCGCGCTGCGCTAGTAGGCAGACCGTGCCTAAAGGAAATGCCTGATCGTTTCCCGCGCAACGTTCAGACCGACGACGCCGCTCGAGCCGTCGATCTCCTCGATCGCCTCGGCCGGAACGAGCCGGCGCCGCCGCGTCAAGAAGCCGGAGCGAACGGCGAGCGCGTCGGGAACATCCGGCGCCTTGCCGTACATCGGGCACTCCACACGGCCGACGACGCGACCCTTGACGTCGGCGACGAGGTAACCGATCGTCCGGCGGAGGTCGGGCAGCGCCGCTTCGCTCACGAGCTTGAACCTACGCCGCCGGTGTGAGCGTTTCTGCCTTCGGCCGTAAAGAATTTGTACGAAGGAGCGGAGCGCCAGGAGCGGGCGCTCCGCTCTTCGAATTTGCTCAGGCTGCGCCGGGACGCATCCTGCGCCGGCCGCCGACCATGAAGAACGCGCCGGTGATGGCGAGCGCGAGTGCGCCGGCGAGTGCGGCCGTCTCGGCCGGGCTCGGGGCCCAGGAGATCCCGGTGTCGGTGGCCGTACCACCCGTTGCCGGCGTTGCGACCGGAGTCGAGCGCGGAACGGCTCGGTCGTCCGGAGAGACAGCCGACGTCGGTGCCACGGTCGGCGCGGGGGTCGCCCGAGGAACAGCCCTGTCGTCGGGCGCCATGCTCGGCGTCTGAACCGGGGCAGACCGTGGAACTGCTCGGTCGTCCGGGGCCACGCTCGGCGTCTGAACCGGAGCGGACCTGGGAACGGCCCGATCGTCCGGCGCCACGCTCGGCGTCTGGACCGGGGCCGACCGAGGAACTGCTCGGTCGTCTACGCCCAGAACGGGATCGGGGGTCGGCGTCGCTCGCGACACCGCGCGGTCGTCGACGGCCGGGGTTGCCTGGGACGCCGTCGGCGATGCCATCGACACTGCCCTGTCGTCCGGGCCGGCCGTGGACTGCGTCGCGACCGCCCCGCGCAGACCCGGCAGCTGGCCGGGATCTGCCGATGCGTTTGCCGCGACTCCCGTTGCGGCCGTCGCCGCCACTGCGAGGGCAAGCACCGTCTCTCGGATCCCGTGTCCCTCGACATCGGTCCCGATTGCCCGGCTGAGAGCCTCGCGATCGAACGTGAGGACCACCTCGTCACCCTGCGCCTCTTGCAGCAGCCGCTCGAGGTCGCTTCGCTCCCACGAGACCGCAACGTTGTGCGTCTCGGCGGCCTCGCCGTCGGAGAAACGAGTGACATCGAGAACGAGCTCGATTGGGGCTTCCTCGCTCGCGAGAACGTCTTCGATCTCCGACCGCGACAGGGAGGTCGTGAGCCCTTCGCCCACATCAGCCGCAGGCACGAGCGATGCTCGTGCGGTGATTGCCTCCATTGATGCTCCTTTCGTCTCCCGACGTCGCTTGGTCGACGCCGTCTCCTTCTTGACGCTGAAACCTGCCTCGATCTTCCCAAGATTGCTGCGGTTTTTCAACGAGCCGGGCGGCCGAAGCCTCGGGCCGCGCTCCTACAATCAGTAGGCCCGATGGACACTTCCGAGCGGCACCTCCGCCTCCTCACCGAGACGATCGCCGCGGTCAACTCGACGCTCGACCTCGAGGAGGTCCTCGCGCTCGTTGCCCGCAAGGTCGCGGAGGCGCTCGGCACCGAGGCCTGCTTCGTCTACCTCTACGACGAGGCCGGCGACGAGCTCGTCCTGCGCGCCACGTACGGGACGTCGGTCGAGGCCATGACCCGGCGGCCACGCATGCGCCCGGGCGAGGGGATCACGGGATCCGCCGCCGCGGAGCGCGCGCCGATCATGATCCCGGGCCAGGCCCACCTCGACCCGCGCTTCAAGGGATTCCCGAACCTGCCCGAGGATCAGTACGAGTCGATCCTCGCGGTGCCGATCCTCGCCCGCGAGAAGCTGGCCGGGGCGCTGAACGTCCGCACCCTGGCCCCGCGGGAGTTCACGCGCGAGGAGATCGACCTGCTTGTGGCGATCGCCGGCCAGGTCGCCCAGACGATCGAGCACGCCAAGCTCTACAGCGAGGCCCAGCAGCGGGTCGGAGAGCTGGAGGCGCTGGCTCGTATCTCCGAGGCCGTCTCGGAGTCGCTCTACCTGGAGGAATCGCTCGAGGCCATCGTCCGGACGACGGTGGACGCAGTCGGGGCGACCGGCGCAGCCCTCGTGCTCGAGGACGGGAAGATCGCGTGGCCCGAAGGGCGTGCGGGCCGGCACGCCGTGCGGCTGCCGCTTCGCTGGAAGGGACGCCAGATCGGCGAGCTCGTCTGCGACCGCGATACACCGTTCACCGAGCAGGAGCGCGCACTGCTGTCCTCGATCGCCCACCAGGCCGCGGTGGCGCTCGAGCACGGGCGGGCCGTCATGCGCGGCGTTCTGGCCCAAGAGATCCACCACCGGGTCAAGAACAACCTGCAGACCGTCGCTTCTCTGCTTCGGCTCCAGGCGCGGTCCGGCGACGGGGTCGATCCGCGCAAGGCGCTCGACGACTCAGCCAACCGGATTCTTGCGATCGCAGCCGTCCACGAGGTGCTCACCCAGCGCCGCCACGACGACGTCGAGCTCGCGGAGCTCCTCGACCGGCTTCGCGCGATGCTCGTCCAGGGCCTGGGGTCGCCGAAGCGGATCGAAGCCGAGCTCGAGCGGATCTCGCTCGCCGGCGACCAGGCCACGGCGCTCGCACTCGTCTTCAGCGAGCTGCTCCAGAACGCGCTCGAGCACGGCGGAGAGACGGTCACCGTCCGGCTCACGCGGGAGGACGGGCAGATCCTGCTGGCCATCGCGGATGACGGGGAGGGGTTCACCGGCGAGCCGTCGGGCACTGGGCTCTCGATCGTCGGAGCCCTCGTCCGCGACGAGCTGCGCGGCACCCTCGCGCTCCACTCGAACGGCGGCCTGCGGGTGGAAGTCGCGTTCCCCGCATGAGGATCCTCATCGCGGAGGACGAGACGATCATCCGCCTCGACCTTCGCAAGCTGCTCGAGGAGGCCGGGCACGAGGTCTGCGCCGAGGCGCGGGACGGCGCCGAAGCGATCGAGCTCGCCGAGTCGGAGGAGCCCGAGCTGGCGATTCTCGACGTGAAGATGCCGCGGCTCGACGGCATCGATGCAGCGCGGCGGATCCTCGAGGAGCGCCCGATCCCGATCGTGATGCTGACCGCCTACGGGCAAGACGAGCTCGTGGCGCGAGCGGTCGAGGCCGGCGTCTTCGGCTACCTCGTCAAGCCGTTCCGCGAGAGCGACCTGCTCCCTGCGATCGCGACCGCGCGCGCTCGGCACGAGGAGCTCTCGGCGCTCCGCGAGGAGGCCGACTCACTGGCCGAAGCGCTCGCAGCGCGGAAGGCGATCGAGCGGGCCAAGGGGATCCTGATGGACCGTGACGGGGTGTCCGAGCAGGAGGCGTTCGAGCGGCTTCGCCGCGCCAGCCAGGTGTCGGGGAAGCCGATGAGAGTGGTCGCCGAGGCGCTGATCGCGACGTTCGACGCCGCCTAGCTCGGATGCTCCTCGGCCCCACGGTCGAGGAGCAGGCGGATCAGTTCCTCGTCGCCGGACTGCTTCGCACTGTCGAGAGCCGTGAACCCGCCCTCGCCCTGGCCGTTCACGTCCGCGCCTGCATCGAGCAGCAGCCTCGCCAGAGGCACGGAGCGGACGAAGGCTGCGGTCCCGAGCGGGCGAACCTTGGCGATCGAGCCCGTCGCGAGCGCATCGACGTCGGCGCCCTTGTCGATCAGGAGCCTCGCCGCCTCTTCCTGCTCCGCGAACACGGCCAGGTGAAGGGCTGTGAAGCCGTCATCGGAGAGCTCGTTCGCCTGCGCCGGATCGTCGGCGAGGATGCGGCGCAGCGCGTCGAGCCGTCCGAAGGCTGCGGCCTCGAAGACCGAGAGCTCGTCATCCGGCGGAAGCAGCTGCCGGGCTTGCTCTTTCTGGCCCGCGTAGAGGGCCTGCATCGCCTCGCTCATCGCGAGACCTTTTCAAACAGGACTTCCCAGCGGGCAAGCAGCTGCTGGAGCTCGTCTCTGGCCGCTCGGTGGGCAGTCAGCAGCTCGACGTTGCCCCAGTCTTCGGCCAGGCGCTGCTCCAGCTCGGCAACTGTCTGCTCCTGGCGCTCGATGTCGCTCTCGAGGCGCTCGAGCGGAGTCGGGCCGGCGGGTCGGACGGGTATCGGCTTGGCCTTCTGCTTCGGCGGTTTTGAAACGGGCTCCTCGGCGCGCTCGCGCTGCTCACGACGCCGGACGAGCTCGGCCCACCCGCCCTCGTACGAGCGGAGCTTGCGCTCCTCGATCGCAAGCGTCCGGTGCGCGACCGCATCGAGCACGGCACGATCGTGCGAGACGAGAAGCACGGTGCCCGGGAAAGCTTCGAGCGCAGCCTCGAGCGCCTCACGGCTCTCGAGGTCGAGATGGTTCGTCGGCTCGTCGAGCACGAGCAGGTTCGCGCCGGATGCGACAACGAGCGCGAGCGCGAGTCGGCGCCTCTCTCCGCCGGAGAGAACCGACACCGGCTTGTCGTGCTCCTGCCAGCCGGAGAAGAGGAAGCGGCCGAGCAGAGACTGCGCCTGCGGCCTCGGGAGTCCCGTAGCTCGCTGAGTGCACTCGAGGACGCTGCCGCGCTCGTCGAGCTCGATCTCGTGCTGGGAGAAGTACGCGGGCTCGACGCCATAGCCGAGCCGCGTCGTTCCTGCGCGTGGCTCGCGGCGGTCGAGAATCGTCTCCAGCAGGGTCGTCTTGCCCGACCCGTTGGGGCCGACGAGCGCGACGTGCTCGCCGCGTTCCAGCGCGAAAGAGACGTCGTGGAGGAGCTCCTTCTCGCCCGCTGAAAGCTCGAGACGCTCCGCCTCGACGACCGTCCTGCCACTCCGGGTCGGCTTGAGGAAGTCGAAGCCCAGGGTGCGACGCCCGGCCGTGAGGCTCTCCAGCTCGCCCGCCGAACGCCCCCGCTCGGCCTCGAGACGGCCGATGTGCGTCAGCTTCGCCTGCGCCTGCTTGGCCTTTTGCTTCTTGTACCGGAAGCGCTCCACGAAACGCTCGAGCCGGGCGATGTCGGTGTCGAGACGCCCGATCGTCTTCTCGGCCTGCTGCGCTCGAGCGGCCTTCTCCAGCCTCCACTTGTGCCACGGGCCGGCGAAGTAGAGCGAGCGGCCGCCGCTCAGCTCCAGAACGGCGTTCGTGACCGTCTCGAGGAACCAGCGGTCGTGGGCGACGAGGATCACGCCGGCGTCCAGCGACTGGAGCTCCCGCTCGAGCCACTCGATGCTCTCGACATCGAGGTGGTTGGTCGGCTCATCGAGGAGCAGCAGGTCCGGGTCACCCGCCAGCGCGCGGGCCAGCGAGGCTCGCGTCAGCTC
>Ga0081455_10006914_pt1 | contig 12068 bp, 9 predicted proteins | sample TabmetS3T2R1_FD_70207 | JGI IMG/M metagenome (GOLD analysis project Ga0081455, IMG submission 70207) | Tabebuia heterophylla rhizosphere microbial communities from the University of Puerto Rico - S3T2R1 | ecosystem: Host-associated > Plants > Roots > Rhizosphere ...
TGGCATGGCTCCTCACCGAGCACCCTGATCTCCTGGATCTTGAACGCTCCGGGCGGCTGCTGAGCCGCCTCCTACCCTTCGCCGGTGTTCAGGCTGCCCTCCTCCTCGGCCTGGCGGATCTCCGCGAGGTTGTTGTCCGGCAGCTCCGCGATCTCGAAGCACTCCTCGAGCTGGACCATCTCGCCGTCCCGGGGGGCGACGGTCAGGTCGACGTTGTTGGACACGTTGGCGCCGGTCCCGCTCTCGAAGTACCACGGCTTGCACCAGATGTCGCTCACGAAGTTCTTGATGCCCCGGAACGCCTCGTTGACGCTCTCCTTCGTGATGTCGCCCTCGATGCCCATCAGGGCGTCGGTGGCAACCCGCCCGGCGAGGTAGCCCATCTGGGCGAAGCTCGACGAGTTGATGTCGGGCGCGTACTGCTCGCGGATCTCGTTCATGTGGTTCTGGTCGGGCTGGCCCGAGTCGAGCACGTTGAACTCGGCGTTGATGAGGAACTTCTCGTTCCAGTCGGGCCCGAGCGCCTCGGCGACCGACGGGTCGTTGGGCGGGGTCGAGCTGGCCCAGATCACCGAGTCGACCAGGCCCTGCTGCTCGATCGCCTGGAGCAGCGGGACGGCGTTGGGGCCGGTGTAGTCGAGCACGACCCCACCCCCGTCGCCCGCCTCCTGCACGAGGCGCTGGGCAAACCCGGCGGGGTCGGCGAACGGCGGATCCTCGAGGATGCTGACGCCCTCGAGGCCGTTCTCCTCGGCGAAGTCGACAACACCCTGGTTGATCAGATCGAAGCCGGGCTGGTTGGGCGAGGCGACGACCATCCGGCCCTCGGCGCCTGCCCGCAGGGCGGCCTGCGCGCCGCCGAGGCTGGAGTAGTACGGACCCATGTTCACCGCCGAGAAGTTCGGGCTGGTGAAGCAGTCCTGCGACACGCCGGCGATGATCAGGTAGTAGTTCTGCTCGGCGTAGTAGTCGCGGTTGACGCTGCACTCGATCAGGCTCGTGCTGCCCACGATGCCGAGGACCTGGTCCTGCTCGACGAGCTTGCGGGCCAGCGACGCGATCTGTGTCGGGTCGACCTGCTCTTCCTCGGCGATGTACTCGATCGGGCGGCCGTTGATGCCACCGTTGTCGTTGACGCACTCGAAGTAGGCGGCGGTCATCCCGGTGATCCAGGTGAAGTCGGCGACCGGCGAGTTGGTGGCCATGGCGCCGATCTTGATCGGTTCACCGGTGGCCTCCTCGCCCGTCCCGGCCCCGCACTCGCCGGATTTTTGGATGTTGCTGCCGCTGCCGCTGACCGGCGCGACCGTCTCCTCCGTCGTGTCGGACTGGTCGGACGCAGTGTCCGCCGAGTCGTCATCGTCGTCTCCGCACGCCGCGAGCAGCAGGCCGCTGATTGCGACGATGGCCAAGAGTGACCGTTTCATGGTTCCCCCTCCACCGGTCATTGCCACGGTGCCCGGCCAGGCCGCTCGCACCCCTGCACTACCTGTTCGCTGCCCCGTCCGCAGGCGCGACGGCGTAACGGTATCAGCTTGCCTGAGATTGGGAGCGGGATCCTCGGAAGCGTTCGCGTCCGGCGAACGTGGCGCTTTGTCGGGCCGCAGGGGTCACCGGATACTCAGGTGGAAACCAAAGCCAGGGGGCCTCTCATGCTCGAGCCAAGCCACGGTCCGGCCACGGGAGGGGTGCTGTTGGTGGGCAGCGTCCCGTTGCGCAGCGCCGAAGAGGTGTTCCAGGTCATGGCGACCGAGCTCGGCGACCGGGTCACGCAGCTGCCCGACGGCGAGACGGGTCCGAGGTCGGACTGGATCGTGTGGCAGTACCCCGTCCTGAGCTCCCGCCCGGAGTTCGAGGTCTGTCCGCCGGGTGACCAACCCCATCGGGCCCTCCCGCGCCTGAGGGTCCGCGACGGTGAGTCGCTGGACACACTGCGCTTCGACGACCTGGGTTACGCCGAGGCGGCGATCTCGTCCTACGGCATCTTCGCCCGCCGCAAGCGCGACGGGCAGATCCCGCCGCGCTGCCGGTTCCAGGTCTCGCTGCCCACGCCGCTGGCGCCGATCGCGGCGTTCGTGGCGCCCGAGGACCAGGCCGGCGTCGAGCCGCTCTACGAGGAGCGGATGCTGCACGAACTGGATGGGATCTTCGACGCCATCCCCCACGACCAGCTCGCGATCCAGTGGGACACGAACTTCGAGTTCGCGATGCTCGACGATGTCATGCCCGTGTGGTTCGGCGACGCGCGGTCCGGCATCGTCGAGCGGCTGGTCCGCCTGGGCCGCAGCATCCCGCCGGGCGTGCGGCTCGGCTACCACTTCTGTCACGGCCACGATGCCCACCACCGCGATCGCCCCTACCACGCGCAGCCGCTCGTCGACGTAGCCAATGCCCTCTCCCTCAGCCTCAGCCGGTCGCTCGACTGGCTGCATCTCCCGGTGGCGGGCAATCGGGTCGACCTGGGGTTCTTCGAGACCCTGGCCCAGCTCGCGCTCCGGCCCGAGACTCGGCTGTACCTCGGGTTGCTCCACCCCTCCGACGGCGAGCTCGGCGCCCGCGCGAGGATCGTCGCAGCGCAACGCTTCGTCCACGACTTCGGCGTCGCCACCGACTGCGGCTGGGCCCGCCACCGCCCCCAGGACGTCGCGTCGCTGATCGAGCTGCACCAGGCGGTGTCGGCACCCATCCAGCCGGCGGCCCGGCGGCCCCTCGCCTTCGCCTGGCCGGCGGGCTGGGAGCGCGTGCCCGCCGACGACTGGACGCAGCAGCCGGTCGACGCGTTCGGTGAGGCCTACGACAACGTCGACCACCACAGCTGGTACCGCAACCTCGACGCCACCGTCGAGGAGCTGTCCCACCTGCTGAACGACGGCGACATCCTCGTCGACTACTCGGGCGGCACCGGCATCCTGCTCGATCGCCTGAAGCTGCGGATGTTCGACGTCCGGGCCGGCGCGGTGATCGTCGACAGCTCGCCGAAGTTCCTCCGGGTGGCGCTGGAGAAGTTCCGCGACGACCCGGACGTCGGGCTCCGGCTGCTCCGCTTCCTGAAGCCGGAGAAGCGGCTGGAGCGACTCGACGAGGTGCTCGGTCCGGAGCTCCTCGAGCGTCGGGTCGACGCGATCGTCTCGACCAACGCGATCCACCTCTATCCCGACCTGGCCGACACGGTGGCGTCCTGGATGCGAGCGCTGCGCCCCGGGGGCCACGTCCTCATCAACTCCGGCAACATCCGCAATCCGCGCGCGCGCCGCAACGAATGGATCCTCGACGAGACCGTGTGGGTGGTCGGCGACCTCGCCGAGGGGCTCGTGCGCAACGATCCGGCGTACGCGAGCTACCGCGCCGACGTCGACAACCAGGAACGCATGGAGGCCCACGCCGCCTACCGCGACCGCGTGTTCCTCCAGCCCCGCCCGCTGGACTTCTACCTCGAGACCCTCGAGCTCTCGGGGCTCAAGGTCGAGTCGGTGCGGGAGGCGAGCATCGAGGCGCGTGTCGACGACTGGTACGAACTGCTCCGCGCGTACCACGACGCCGTGCTCGGCTGGGTCGGGGGCACCGAAAAGATCGACGGCGCGCCGCCGTCGCCCGAGGCGGTCGCAGACCGGCTCGCATTGATCCGCCACGCCATGGACGTCCTGTTCCACGGACGTGCGAAGTTCCAGGCCTGCTGGACGTACATCACCTGCGTCAACTAGAGGTGACGACACCTCTACCGGGGAGAACCCGATGAAGCGCAGCACCGAACGCATCCTGACCACGCATGCCGGCAGCCTGGCCCGGCCGACCCCGCTGCTCGACACCCTGAAGGAGCGGGAGAACGGCCGGCCGTACGACGCCCAGCTCCTCGATCGGCAGATCCGCGACGCCGTAGCCGACCGTGTGCGGCAGCAGGTCGAGAACGGCATCGACGTCGTGACCGACGGGGAGATGAGCAAGGTCAGCTTCCTCGGCTACGTGAAGGACCGCCTCGGGGGGTTCGAGCCCGACATGGAGACCACGCGGATGGCGCCGTCGTGGCAGAAGGAGGTCGACGACTTCCCCGAGTACTACGCCGAGTACTTCAAGAAGTACTCCTCGACCGTCACGCCCCTCCGCCGCATCATCTGTCGGGGCCCGATCAGCTACGTCGGCCAGGAGCTGGTGCAGGCCGACATCGACAACCTGCGGGAGGCCATCGAGCCGTACGACGTGACGGAGGCGTTCATCCCGTCCACCGGCCCGAGCGGCTTCGGTGCGAACGAGTACTACCCCAGCCACGAGGAGTACCTCGCAGCGGTGGCCGAGGCGATGCGGGAGGAGTACCTCGCCATCGTCGACGCCGGGTTCGTCCTCCAGATCGACGATCCGTTCCTGATCGACATGCTGGGCGACCCGACGATGGAGCAGGACGAGCGCGAGCGCATGGCGTGGACGCACGTCGAGGCGCTGAACCATGCGCTGCGGGACATCCCTATGGAGCGGATCCGCCACCACACCTGCTACGGCCTGAACCACGGCCCGCGCATGAACGACATCCCCCTCATCGAGGTCGTGCCCTACATGCTGGCCATCAACGCGGGGGCCCACAGCTTCGAGGTGGCGAATCCCCGCCACTACCACGAGTGGCGCATCTGGGAGGACGTGAAGCTTCCCGAGGGCAAGATCCTGATCCCCGGCCTGATCGGGCACGCGACCAACTACGTCGAGCACCCGGAGCTCATCGCCGACTACATCGTCAAGTACGCCGGCCTGGTCGGTCGCGAGAACGTGATCGCCGGCTCCGACTGCGGCTTCTCGTCCCGCGCCACGTATTCGCCGGAGGTGCACCCCACCGTGGTGTGGCCGAAGTTCCGGGCTCTGGCCGAGGGGGCGGCCCTGGCCAGCAAGGAGCTGTGGGGCTAGGCGCGATCAGACGGTGATGACGACCTTCGCCCGCGCGTGGTCGACCTCCAAGTACCGGATGGCGTCGGGCACGTCGCTCAGCGGGTAGGTCCGGTCGATCACCGGGGTCACCGCCCCCGACTCGACGAGCTCCCTCAGGGCCGCCAGGTTCTCCCTGCTCGGCTGCTCCGTGAGCTGGAGCAGCCGCTGATGGACGAAGCGTGACAGCGCCATGCTCTTGGCGAACAGGGCCAGCGGCCCGATGAAGCTGCCGCCCTCGGACACGCCGCCGCCGGACAGCACCAACGTGCCCTCGGGCGTCAGCGCCCGGCGGCAGTCGCTCAGCGAGCGGTTCCCGACCAGGTCGAACACGACGTCGTAGTGCTGCCCGTTCCGGCTGAAGTCCTCCGACGCGTAGTCGATGACGTGGTCGGCGCCGATCGACCGGACCAGGTCGGCGTTCCTGGCGCTGCACACGCCGGTGACCTCGGCGCCGAGGGACTTGCCGATCTGCACGGCGAACGTGCCCACGCCCCCCGACGCACCGTTGATCAGGACCCGCTGGCCCGGCTGCACGTGCGCGGCGTCGCGAAGGCCGATGAGGGCGGTGCTCCCCGCCAGCGGTACCGCCGCCGCCTGCTCGAACGTCACGTTGGCCGGCTTCGGGTCCACGGCGACATCCGGGGCGCGTACGTACTCGGCGAACGCGCCGTCGGCCTCGCCGAACACCTCGTCGCCCACGCGGAATCGGTCCACGCCTGGGCCGAGCGCCTCGACGCGACCGGCGAAGTCCTTTCCCCGGATGGTCACCTTGGGCCTGCGGAGCCCCATGCTCAGCCGCGCCAGGTAGGGGTCGCCGCGCATGTAATGCCAGTCGAGCGCATTGACCGCCGCCGCGTGGACCCGGACCAGCACCTCGTTGTCGCCGGGTGCCGGCTTGGCGACGTCCCTCAGCTCGAGGACATCCGGGGGGCCGTACCGATCCTGGGCGATTGCCTTCATGGGTCCCCCGTGGGCGAGTCCGGTGCGGCGGCGGCACTTCTTAGCATGCCCGTCCGCTGGCCGGGCGGGCCGCCGATAGGTTCACCGCCCATGACCCCAGCAGACGAGCAGCGGCGCCCTGGACCCCCCATCGCCGGCGGCGAGGCCGCCCCCCGCCCTACGACTCGCCGGCCGCCCAGGCGATCGCCGCGGTCCGCTCGGTGAGCGGGAAATGCTTGACTTCACCCGGTGTCATCCAGCCGAACAGGGCGGTCATTTGGGTCATCCACTCGATGTCGGTGACCAGCGCCACGCGCTTCCAGGCGCGCAGGTGCTCGACGCCCATCTTGAGGTCCTGCCAGAGGGCTCCGGCCGAGAGCCCGTCGAAGTTGGTGATGACGATGACGCAGCGGATGCCGCCGCCCTCGGTCGCGGCCCGCTCCATCGCTGGAAGCAGAACGTCGCGGTAGTCCTCGACCTGAAGTTTCCCCGATGCCTCGAATCCGATAACACCGGACGGCAGATCGCTCAGCTCCTTGATCAATGGTCCTCCCTGCCTGACGCACACAACACGGGTGCGCTGGAGTCTGCACCTAGGCTTGGGGCAATGGAAACGGTCGCCGGGTTGATCCCGCTCCTGGTCTACGAGGACATCGAGGCGGCACACGACTTCTTGGTGAAGGCGTTTGGCTTCCAGCCCGGCGGCGTCGAGCGTGACCCCGGCGGCAACGTGGTCCACGGTGAGATCCGCTGGGCGTCCAGTGTCATCTGGCTGCACCGGGTGACCGAGGAGCATGAGCTGGCTTCCCCCAGGAGCGCCGCCCCTGCCACGGGCGGGCTGGTCGTCCACGTCGACGACGTGGACGCGCACTTCGCCCGAGCGCGAGATGCCGGCGCAGCCATCGATAGCGAGCCGCAGGACCAGCCGTACGGCCAGCGCGAGTACGGGGCCCGCGACCTCGAGGGACACCGTTGGTGGTTTGCCACGCCCATCACTGACATAGCGGGGCAGCGCGACACGTAGCGGCGCGCATCGGATAGCTCGTGTTGAGGCTCGTTCTGATCGCAGGCGCCGTGCTCATCGGCACGTGGGCCCTGATGGTCGTGCTCGCCCGACGACTTCCCGAAGGGGCCGCCAAGGACCTGGCGACGGTGCTTCCGGCGTGCGCGACAACGGCGCGCCGCCTTCGACGGGATCCGCGTGTCCCGCGTCGGGCCCGCGCCGCGGTCGTCATCGCGTTGCTCTGGGTTCTGTCGCCGATCGATCTGATCCCGGAGTTCCTGCCGATCATCGGCCCGCTCGACGACGTGCTCGTGGTCGCCTTGGCGTTCAGATACGCGGCACGCCAGGTCCCACGGGCCGTGCTCTTCGAAGCCTGGCCGGCGGACCCGCGTGTCCTGGAGCGGCTGCTCCCCGGGCCGGGCGCTGCCGGCCTAGCTCGCTAGGCGTCGGCCACCCGCTCCGCCATGACCGTGGCACGCAGCCGAGCCCGCCAATCTTCGAGATAGGCGATTCGCCGGCGGAGGTCGGGGTCGGGCGGCTGGTCGGGATGCTGCCAGCGCCAGCGGTTGTGGAAGCCGCAGCGCAACTGGCCGTTGTCGACGGTCGTGGTGCCGCCGGCGGCCCAGGCTTGAAGGTGATCGCCCTGGCAGCGTTCCCCGGGCTGGTCACAACCGTGGTGTGAGCACCGCTGGTCGCGAACCTCGAGGGCGCGGCGGACGGCGCCGGTGAAGCGGCGTGCCCGGCCCAGGTCGATGACCCGCGACGGCCCGTCGAACACGACCCGCTCGATCAACGCCTCGTCCAATAGTGATGCGACCGTGCCGGGGCTGACGACGGTCCCGCCGGCGAGCTGGCAGATGCGACCCTTGAAGGTCTCGTAGCCCACGAACACGCTGATCAGCGGCTTCGGGCGCTTACCAGCGGTTGGTGCGGTCACGGCCCGCTTCGCAAGCTCCACGAGTGCGTCGTGCCGTCGCTGCGCAGGGGTGCGGGTCAGATGGCAGGCCGTGGCGGCGTCGCCGTGTTCTGCGCGGGCGGCGGCCCAGTCGGCCTCGAACAGCTCCTGCTCGACCCGCCGCAGCGCCCCATTGACGGTCGCATATGCGAGCGGCGTCAGCATCCCGTCCAGAATCCCGGTGCCCCGCATCCCCGGTGACAGGTGCACCCGCCCCAGCGCCTCGTCGTGGTCGGCGTCGCGCTCGACACCGTCGGGGTCGGCGTGCTGACGCCAGTACTCGATCGCCCTGATGAAGTCGGCCCACGGCATGCGGCGGGCGTGGTCGACGAGGAGGGCCTCGTCCCGAACGAAGAGCTCGGCGGTGCGGCCACCCGCCAGCGAGGCCAGCACCATGGCGTGACGGGGTGAGAGGTCACCGGCGGCGAGAGCCTCGGACGTGGCGGACATGGTGCGGAGCCGCCGGCCGAGCCACGCCTCGGCCCGGGCCTGGGCGACGGGGAGGCGGCAGCGGTGCGCCACCCAGGTACCACAGGACCGGGAACCGTCGTCGGCCCACACCCGGCGGGCGTCGGCCGCGGCGATCAGTCGGGTCACCGCTGCAGCTAGCCGGGCCTGCTGGCGATGGAGCTCGACGACGGCGTCGGCCAGCTCGGCGTCATCCAACGCATCGGGGTCGACGTCTAAGAGACCGTCAATCGCTGCGATCAAGTGGGCCGCGGTTTGGCTCGAATCCCCCTGCGTCATTGACCCCAACATATGTTCGATCATAGCACAATAGTCGAGCGTGCCAGCGTCGCCTCTGGACCTTGTTGGGTCCGGTAGCCGAGGGTCGCAACGAGGAGGGCGCGTCAGACGTCCGGCATCACTGGCCGGCAACGTGACGTGACGCACGGGACCGACCGCGTAACGCGAACCGCGGGCCGTTCGGCCGGGCTCCAGTCCTGCCGACCGGACAGTGAGCTGGTGTGCAAGGTGCGACAATGGGGTGGTGCCGACCGGTAGCGGGGGTTGGTACCCACGCACCCTTGTGTTGACGGACATCGTGGGTTCGGTGTCGCTGTGGGAACGCGACGCCGACCAGATGGCTGTGGCGGTTGCCCGACACGACACCATCGTCAGTCGAGAGGTCACTGCCGTCGGGGGCACGCTTGTGCGGAGCAAGGGCGAGGGCGATTCGACCTTCTCTGTGTTTACCCATCCCGCCGACGGAGTGGCGGCAGCGACCGCCATCCAAGCGGCGATCACCAACGAGCAGTGGCCGGCGACGGTGCCGCTCAGCGTGCGTGCCGGCGTGCACACGGGGGACGCGGAGCCCCGTGCTGGCTCCTGGTATGGCCCGGCAGTGAACCGCGCCGCCCGGCTGCGTTCCATAGCCGATGGCGGCCGCATCCTGGTGTCGGGCGTGACCGCGGGACTGGTGGCTGACGAGTTGCCCGACGCCGTTCGATTGCTTTATCGGGGACGGCGGGTCCTACAAGGTATCGAGCGGCCCGAAGAGGTTTGGGAGCTGGTCGCCGCCAACGACCCAAGACTCGCCCGGCCCAGTCTGGCAAGGGTCGGCGGTCTGCGAGGCGGACAGACACGCTTCGTTGGACGGGCCGCAGACCTCGATCGCCTCGCCCAACTTGTCGAGGCTGAACGGCTGGTCACCCTCACGGGCCCCGGAGGCTGTGGCAAGACCCGGCTGGCGTTGGAACTGACCGGACACGCCACACGTCGAGGCGACCCTGTGTGGGTGACCGAGTTGGCAGCGCTACGGGACGGTGGCCTGGTGACCCAGGCCGTTGCGGCCGCAGTCGGAGTCGAAACCGGACCGGATCAGCTCGACGATCTGTTGGCACAATGCGCGGCGCTGGCCGGGCTATTGGTGGTGGATAATTGCGAACATTTGCTCGATGCCTGCGGAGCGCTCATCGAGCCGTTGCTGATCGCAGCGCCTGACGTCCGGATCCTGGCCACCAGCCGCGAGCCGCTGGGTCTGGCCGGCGAGCATGTTTGGCCGGTGAGTCCCCTCGATGTACCGCATGAGTCCCTACGGGACCGCGACCAACTGGCAAGGGTCGAGTCGGTCCAGTTGCTGCTCGATCGCGCCAGAGCCGTTCGGCCTGGCCTGAAGGTGGGAAACGGCAATGTGGGATCAGTCGTGCACATATGCCGTGTGCTGGACGGGATACCGCTTGCCATCGAGTTGGCGGCCGGCCGCCTTCGCTCCTTGAGCTTCGATGACCTGGCGGAGCGCCTCGATGGCCAGCTCGAAGTGCTGGTCCGTCACCGGCCGACGGGTCGGGACGACGCGCGGCACCAGACGCTTCGCATGACCCTGGATTGGAGCTACGACCTACTCACCAACCAACAGCGCATGCTCGCCCAACGGTTGTCGGTGTTCGCCGGCGGATTCCGCCTGGACGCGGTCGAGGCGGTTTGCGGCGGAGACCTCGATGTGCTCGACGGGATCGACGAACTGGTGGCCAAATCGCTCGTGACGTTCGACAGTGTGACCGCCCGGTACCGGCTCCTGGAACCACTTCGCCAGTACCTGGCCGAGCATCTGGCCGCGAGCGGCACGGCGGAGGCCGTTTGGCGAGCGCACGCCGAGTGGGCCACCAGTTTGTCGGAGCGGCTGGGTACTCGCCTCGTCACGGACCAGAAGGTCTGCACCACTCGGCTACGGGAAGAGAAGGCCAACGTCGATTCGGCGCTCCGCTGGGCCCTCGATCACGACGAGCATGAGCTGGCCCTCCGCGTCGTCGGCTCGCTCGGCCAGTACTGGTTCCTCAACGACCAGGCCAGCGGCCGGCGCTGGTGTGCCGCAACCATCGAGGCGGCCGCCGACGCCCCTCCCCGGCGCCGAGCGAAGGCCCTGCTCACCGCCGGAATGGTGGCACAGAACGACCAAGATTGGCCCCGATCCGTGGCCTACCTACGCGAGTCCTTGGCCATCTACAGGGCCGAACGCGCGACCGGCGGTCAGGCGGCTTCGCTGTTCTCACTCGGGCGTGCACTCGCCCTTCGTGGGGACGTCGTGGAGATCCAGGACAGCTCGACGGAAGCCGCGCAATGCTTCGCAGAAAGCCTCGCGCTCTTCACCCAGCGCGGCGACGCCGCCGGAGCGGCATGGTGTCAGGTCTGGCTGGGCTCACTGGCGTTCGGGGACGAGGACCTCGACACAGCGGAGCGGCTGGCCGAACAGGTCATCCAAGAAGCGAGAGCCGTCGACGCGCAACACGCGGCTGGTCAAGCATTGTGCAACCTCGCATTCATCGCTCGCCGGCGAGGGGACGACGCCGCCGCACTCACATTCCTCGAGGACGCCGTAGCGCTTTACCGCGACCTCGACCACCACCGGCTCCTGGCCGAGGCTCTGGTCGACCTCGCGGCACAGGAAGTTGCGGTCGGCCAAGCCGAGGAGGCGCTGCAGGCACTGGCCGAGTCGTCACGGCTCGATGAACAGCTGGGCCGGCTCACGGGTCGCTCCTACAGACTCGCCGTGGCCGCCGCCGTCCACCTCGCCCGAGGCCACATCGGGTTGTCCGCTGCCGCGCTTGGCGCCTACGACGCCCACGCACATATGACCGAAGGCGGCCGCGAGCCTCGAGGCCGACATGCCGACTACAGCGGCTGGTTCTCCCAAGCAGTTGCGACGACAAGAGCTCGACTCGAGCCCGGCGCCGTAGCCGCCGCGAGCACCGCTGCACGAGCCAAACAAGTCGACCAACTCATCCACGAGTTGATCCTCCAGCCGGCTACCGATGGCAACGTGTAGCCACGGTGGTCGAAGTCGAAGTCCTCGGGGGTCTTGCGGTCGGGTAACCCGGCGGCGCCTGCGGCGCGCGCCTACCAGGCGGTCGACGTGGTGGCGGCCTCGGTGGCGCTGCGGCCGTCGAGGTAGACGAAGCCCTTGGTGCCGTCGACGGTGATGGTCTGGCCGGTCTTGATGGCCGTCGTGCCCACCTCGGTGCCCACCACGGCGGGGACGCCGAACTCACGCGCCACGATCGCGGTGTGCGACAGGACGCCACCGACGTCGGCGACGATGGCGCCGGCGACCGAGAACACCGGGACCCACGGCGGCAGGGTCATCTCGCACACCATGACCTCGCCTTCCTCGAGCGCGGTCGCCTCGTCCAGCGATCGCACCACCCTGGCCGTGCCCGTGTAGACGCCCCGCGAGCCGGCCACGCCCTTGAGCGCACCCGGGTCGGCGCTCTCCTCGGGCGGGACCATGCCCAGCAGCCGGTACACCAGCGCGTCCATGAACGG
>Ga0081455_10006915_pt1 | contig 12066 bp, 11 predicted proteins | sample TabmetS3T2R1_FD_70207 | JGI IMG/M metagenome (GOLD analysis project Ga0081455, IMG submission 70207) | Tabebuia heterophylla rhizosphere microbial communities from the University of Puerto Rico - S3T2R1 | ecosystem: Host-associated > Plants > Roots > Rhizosphere ...
TCCGCCCGGAACAATGAGCTCGTGCAATTGCGCGCCGACTGCATGCGCCAGGCTGCGGTTGCGCCGCTGGATTTCCCACGTGATCCACAACGCGCTCATCGGTTCACCGCCATCTCATACACGCGGTCGTAGCGTTCCGCCATCGTTGCCGCGGAATAGTCACGCCCGACACGCAGCGCGGCGCGACGCGCGCGCTCGCGTGCGCCCGGCAAGTCGCCCGCCACCGTGCGCAGCCCGTCGGCGAGCGCTGCGCAGTTTCCCGGTGGCACGAGCACGCCGTCGTCCGCGAGCACGGCGGGGATGTCACCGACACGCGTCGCGATGACGGGCAGCCCGGCGACCAGCGATTCGAGCAGGATCATCGGCAGACCCTCCGTGAACGAAGGGATGACGAGCGCGTCGAGCAGCGGCAGCGTCGCGCGCGCGTTCGCGACGTAGCCCGCGAGAACGACACGGCCCGAGAGGCCGTGGCGCGCGATATCGGCCTCGATGCGCGCGCGCTCGGGGCCGGCGCCGAGGATCGCGAGCCCGACGCGCGCATCGCGCCCGAGGTCTGCGAGGGCGGCGACGAGTCCCGCGACGTTCTTCTCGGGCGAGAGGCGCCCGACCACGCCGAGCACGAGCGAACAATGCGCGCGCAGGCGCGCGACCGAATCCGCGACCGAAGGGTCGGGAGTCTCGAGCTCGCCTGCCGGTGCGATGCCATTCGGAATCGTCACGGCCGGTGGATCGAGACGCGCGACCGCGCGCACGCGGCGCATCGCGTCGTTGACGAGCACGACACCGTCGAGTCGCGAGAGCACCCGCTGGTCGAGGAAGCGGTACAGCCCGAGCTTCGAGAACGTCCGCTTGGCCGTCCAGCCGTGCAGCGTGGTGACCACGGGCAGCTCGCGCTCGGCGCGCGCCAGCAGGCCGAGCAGGATGTTGGCCTTGTAGCCATGCGAGTGGATGACGTCGGCGCGCTGCGCGTGCGCGACGGCGACGATCCGTCGTGCGAGCGCGAAGTTGAGACCGTCGCTCATGCGCATGGACTCGCACTCGATGCGGCGACGCTGCGCTTCCGTCTCGATGGCTTTCTCGCCGACACCGATGCCTCCCATGCTGAGGATCACGGGCACATCGCCTCGCCGGCGCTGTTCTTCGGCGAGCGTGAGCAGCACGGCCTCCGCACCATAGAGCCCCGAGCTGTCGATCGCGTGCAGGATGCGCATGGGTCAGGCCGCGAGGCCGGCGACACGGACGGCGCGCTCGAGGAACTGGACGAATCGTTCGGTGGCGAGCGCCTGCGCTGCGGCGGTCGGATGGTTGTCCGTGCCGCCATTGCTCGCGAAAGCAAGAAAGCTCGCGCCGCGCGTGAGAAGGCCGAAGTAATCGAACACCGCGATGTTGTGGTGGGGATACCCGGCGAGCCACCCGTCGCTGCCGAGCAGCCAGTCATTGAATTCACGCGCCATCGCGGCGGAGCGCTGCCGCTCGACACGCAACGGCTCGCGGCCGAGCGCGCGCTTGGCGAGGGATTTCCAGGCGGTCTCGGCGCCCGAATCGTCGCGCAGCGGCGGCGCGGTCACGTAGACGAACAACACGTCGGGACGCTGCTCGAGCGCCGCGCGCAGCTCGGCGAAAGCGGTGCGCGCGTTGCCGGGCGTGAGCGCGCGCGGGTCCTGCGCGCCCGTAACGGCGGCGGCTTCGAACGCGTTGTTGGGGTAGCAGGACTTGAACATCACGATCTGGTTGAGGCCTGCTTCCAGCGGCTCGTCCTGTCGCCGCGTCGCGAGGATCCGCGACATCGAACCGCGGAACTTGGGCGCCCAATCGAACAGGTCCGTGTGCTGCCCGATGTCGCTGCCGTACGAAGCTTCGTGCACGGAATAGCCCTGCGATTCGAGTCGTCGCCGCAGGCCGCCGCCGTTCGGGTGCGTGGCATGGAGGCTGCGACGGGCGTCCGTCGTCGTCTCCTGCGCGCCCGGATCGGCCAGCCATTGGCCGCCCACGGAGTGGTGAATGAACAGAATGTTCCGGGCAGCCCGGGGCGGAGCGGCGGAGCGCGGGTGGCTGGAATCGGCGGCGGGAGGCATCGATCGCTGGATGGGGTCTGAGGCGCCGCGAGGGGCGCTAATAATAGCCGGAGACCCCCGGGCGCAACCCCCCGCGGCCGCTCCAATGGCGGCCTCTGTGAACCGCAACCCAGGCACGAAAACACGTTCTGTTACGATCCGGGCCGAGTCGGCAATTCCTTCATGACGCTGGCGATTTCCGCTTGCCTGCGTCGTTGCCGCTGGCACGATGCGGTTCCCGGCAGGGGTGGGGCCCCCATTGCCGGGGAAGCTGTGCCCGCCGTCTGTCCGGATGGCGCGCTTAGGGACTATGACAAACGAGATACCTCAGTTCTTCTTGAACCGGGACGGCCAACGTCTGTTCAGCGTGCTGCATCGGGTCGACACCGTCGCCGACCGGGCGGTAGTCGTCTGCGCGCCGCTCTTCGACGAGAAGCTGTGGAGTCATCGCGTGTTCGTCAACTTCGCGCGTTTCCTCGCGGCGCGCGGCGTGCCCACGCTGCGTTTCGACTACTTCGGCGACGGCGAGAGCGAGGGTCGTTTCGAGGAGGCGAGCGTCGCGACGCGCGTGCGTGACATCCACGACGCCATCGATTTTTGCCGGCGCGAAACCGGTGCCTCGCGCGTCGTGCTCGTGGGCTCGGGCTACGGCGCGACGCTCGCATTGCGCGCGACGCTCGAGCAGCCGCATGGCGCGGTGTCCGCCGTGATCGCGTGGTCGCCGGTCATAGACGGCGAGCGCTACCTCAACGACGTCCTGCGCGTGCACCTCTCGGCGCAGATGCTGCTGCACCGGAAGGTCATCCACGATCGCGAGGCTCTCGTCGCGCGCATCCTCGCCGACGACACGGTGAACATCGAAGGCTACGAGATCGGAAAGCCGCTGTTCTCGCAGATCGTCGGCGCCAATGTCGTCGAGATGCTGCACAAGTCGGCGACGCCCGTGCTCATCCAGCAGGTCGGCCCCGCCGAGCGCGTGGACTCGCAGTACGAAGCCGTGTCGCGATTGCCGCGACCCGTGGAATTCGAAGTCGTCCAGGAGCTCAAGTTCTGGACGCAGCAGAAGAAGATTTTCCCGCCCTGCGATGCGCTCTTCACGCGCGCTGCAGGCTGGCTCACGCAGGCTGCCTAGTGGAACAGCCGGTCACCTTCGTCAATCGCAGCGGCTGCCGGCTGTTCGGCATGCTGTACGCGCCCGAGGTCGCGGCGGGTCCGCGCATCGGCATCGTGATCTCCGTCAACGCCGTCAAATATCGCGCCGGCACGTTCCGGCTGCACGTGCTGCTCGCGCGCAAGCTGTGCGCGCTCGGGTACAGCGTGTTCACGTTCGACCCCGCGGGCATCGGCGACAGCGAAGGCACGTTCGACTTCAAACTGCTGAGCGAACATTACTTCGACATCCAGACCGGCAAATACGACGACGATCTCGCGGACGCCATCGACTACTTCGCGGGGGCGGCGCAGCTCGACAGCGTGCTCCTCTGCGGGTTGTGTGGCGGAGCGATCTCGGTGCTCATGGCCGGCGCCGATCCGCGCGTGCAGGGCATGATCCTGCTCAACATCCCGGTGCTCGTCGAGGATCTCAAGCGCCTGGGGCGCGAAGACAGCGCGGCCAAGATCACCTCGACCGAATCCGCCTCGGGCATGCTCAAGAACAAGTTCCGGCGGCTCGTCGAACCCGACTTCTGGCGCCGCTTCGTCACGCTGCGCGTGAACCTCAAGGAGGAATCGCGTCTCGTCGCGAAGTCGGTGACCGTGCTCGCGACGCGCGCGCTCGCGCGCGGCAAGCGGCTCATCCGCGGCGAGAAGCGCCTGGCGCCCGATCAGCCGGTGTCCTCGCATCGGCTCTACAACGTGCACTTCCAGCGCTCGTTCAAGCAGGCCATGAGCGCGAAACAGCGCGTGTACTTCCTGTTCGCGGAGCTCGACCCCTGGACGCTCATCTTCAAGAGCGAGTTCCAGGAGCATGCGCTCAAGCCCGGCAATGCCTACGAAGGCCATTACGATCTCGAAGTGATCGGCGCGGCGAATCACATCTTCTCCGCGACGGAGAGCCAGCGGCACCTGTTCGATCATGTCGTGGGCTGGCTCGAATCCCATTTCCCCCTCCGGCAGCCCCGCCGCCGCGCCGCGGTTGGTAATCCATGAACGCAAGCCCGAAAGCGGCGCAGGACCTCAAGGTGAGCGTCGTCATCACCTGCTACAAGTACGCGCACTTCCTGCCGCTCGCGATGGACTCGGCGCTGAATCAGACGCATCGCAACGTCGAGGTGATCATGGTGAACGACGGTTCACCGGACGACACCGACGAAGTCATGCAGCGCTACCTCGCGGATCCGCGCGTCGTGTACATCAACCAGGCGAACGCGGGCCAGGCGGTCGCGAAGAACAATGGCATCAAGCGCGCGAGCGGCGATCTCATCGCGTTCCTCGACGCCGACGACATCTGGGAGCTCGACAAGCTAGAGAAGCAGGTGCCGCTGTTCGCGAAACCGGCCGTGGGCGTCGTCTACTGCCGCGTGAAATACATGGACGAGAACGGCGCGCCGGTGACGCTGCAGGAGAGCCCGCTCTGGAAGCCGGTGCGCGGCCGCATCGCCGAGGACATCTTCCGCGAGAACCTCATCCCGTTCTGTGCCGCCGTCGTGCGCCGCGAGTGCTTCGACAAGGTCGGTGTCATGGACCCGCAGTACAAGATGGGCATCGACTGGGACCTGTGGCTGCGCATGTCGGTGCACTACGAATACGATTTCGTCGACGAGCCGCTGCTGCGCTACCGCGTCGGCCATGCGGGGCAGATGTCGAAGAACTATCTACAGCGCGAAGCGGATACGATGCGCATCATGGACAATTTCGTTCGCGCCAACCCCGGCCTGCTGCCCGCGAACCTCGTGAGCTGGGCCTACGCGTTCTCCTATTGCAACCGCGGCTACAACTTCCGCAGTCGCGATCGGTGGAAATCCCTGGCGTACTACTTCAAGGCCATTCGCACGCGCTGGTACCACACGCCTGCGTACGTGGGCATCGCGAAGTGGCTCGGCTGGCAGATGCTCGCGCCCCTCGGCCTCAAGCGCTGAACGTCGGCGCGCGGATGAAAGCAGCATCGCCAAGCCCCGTGCGCCGCGGCGTACCGGTGCGCGTCGTGACCGACGACGACGTCGGCAAGCCGGCGTTCATCGTCTACTGCATCTTCATCGTCAGCTATTTCCTGCATCTCGGGGCCCGCGTGCCGGCGATCGGTGCGATGCACGCGGACGTCCTGCTCAGCGGTCTCGCGCTCGTACTCGGGCTCACCGCGAAGAAGCCCGAAGGCCCGCCGGGCACGCAGGTGAAGACGCCGATGCATCGCGTCTCCAAGCTCCTGCTCGGGCTCATCGTCTACATCATCGTGACGCTGCCGGTGGTGCGCTGGCCGGGTTCGGTCGTGAGCCACGGCTGGGAGCCGTTCCTGAAGTCGATCCTCTTCTTCGTGCTCACCGTGGTTACGGTGACGACGGAAAAGCGTCTCAAGTTCTTCCTCGTGACCTTCCTGGGCGTCGAGCTGTTCCGCGTGCTCGAGCCGCTGTGGTTGCACATCACGACGGGTTACTGGGGTTCGTTCACGAACATGGGCAACTGGGAGCTCATGGACCGGCTCTCCGGCGCGCCGTTCGACATCGTGAACCCGAACGGCCTCGCGTTCGTGATCCTCGTCGTCATCACGCTGTGCCACAACATCCTGATCAAGGGCAGCACGAAGCAGAAGATCCTGTACTTCGCCATGCTGGGTCCGGTCCTGTACGCGATGATGCTCACGGGCTCGCGTTCCGGTTTCGTCGCTCTCGCCATCTTCGCGCTGATCGTCGTGTGGAATTCGAAACGTCGCGCGGTGGCGATCGGCGTGCTCACCGTCGCCTGCGTCGTGCTCTTCGGCAGCATGGACGACATGGAGCGGCAACGTTACCTCTCGATCGTCGACCACAGCGCGAAGGGTGGCGCCACGGCAGAGGGGCGCATTTCCGGCATCTGGGACGACTTCGACGTCGGGATGCAGCAGCCGATATTCGGTCACGGGCTCGGCACGTCGCTCGAGGCAAACGCGAACGCGCGCGGCGAGGCGCTGCCGTCGCACACACTGTTTACGGAAGTGCTGCAGGAGCTCGGTCTCCTGGGGCTCGCGCTCTTCATCTGGTTCATCGTCGAGGCGTGCCGCAACTGCGTGATCGCCGTGCGCGATTCGAAGAAGGCCGGAGGGTTCCTGCTGCATGCGGGAGAAAGCGTCCGGGATTTCGGCATCGTGCTGCTGTTCTTCAGCTGCGCGAGTTACGGCCTCAACGAGCCGCAGTGGTACCTGTTCGCCGCGCTGTCGATCGTGCTGCGCGATCTCGCCCGCAAACGCCTGCAGGCAGACGGTGCCGCCGAGCCTGCGCCGCCCGCACCTGCGCCGGCGAGGCGCGGTATCGCACCCGCGCGCGGCGCGGCTGCCCGGGGCGTCTTGCGATGACGCGGACGCCCGGCGGAAAACTGCGCGTGCTCATTGCGGCGCGCTGGCCGGTCGGCGGCATCCGCAGCTACCTGCGCTATACCTACGGTCTGCTTTCGCCGGGCGAATTCGAGCTCACGGTGCTGGGGCCGAAGTCCGCGGAGCTCGAAGGCTGCGGCGAGGTGCTGGCGGCCTTCTCGCCCCGCATCGAGGTCTGCGCGTCCCCGTCGATGAAGCACATGTACGCCGGCTATTCGCGCGCGCTCGGCGCGGAGGAGTTCGACGTCGTTCACTCGCAGGGTTACAGCTCGGCACTCGCGGGCTCGCTGCCCGTGCGGATGCGCGGCATCCCGCACGTGGTGTCCATCCACGACATGTTCACCGACGCCATGCGTCGCAAGTGGAGCGTGAAGCTCGGCCGTCTCGGGCTCGCGGCGGCGCTCGGCATGGTCGACGTGATCCAGGCGACCGGCGTCGCGGTCGAAGCGAACTTCCGCGAGCACATGAATGTCTGGCCCGCGACGCGCGCGCGCCTCGTGACTCTGCGCAATGGCATCGACATCACGAGGTTCGACGGCAGCGCGCGCCGCGACCTGCGGAACGAGCTCGGTCTCACGCCCGATGATTTCCTCATCGGCTTCCTGGGCCGCTTCATGGCGATCAAGGGGTTTCACGTCCTGATCCGCGCGATCGCGCAGCTGCGTGCGCAGGCGGGCCTGCCATGTCGTCCCGTCGTCGTCGCGGTGGGCTCCGGCGGTTTCATGCGCGAAGACCAGGCTTTCATCGAACAGCAGTCGCTGTCCGATCACTTCCGGTTCCTGCCGCACACCAACGAGGTCGGCGCGACGCTGCGCGGACTCGACGTGGTCGTCGTGCCGTCGTTCTCCGAGGCGAGCCCGCTGCTGCCGATGGAAGCGTTGTGCAGCGGCACGCCCGTGATCGCGAGCGCGACGCCGGGGCTGCTCGACGTGCTCGAGGACACACCTGCGAAGATCTTCCCGATCGGCGACGCGGGGAAGCTCGCCGAGGCCTTGCGCGCCGCGATGCTCGCGCCCGATCGCGCCGGCAATGAAGCATTCCGCCGCGAGGCGATGATGCGCTTCGATGCGCAACGCACCGCGCGTTCGATCCGCGAGCTGCTCGTCGGGCTCGCGGCGGCGCGCAGCGGGATCGAGGAGCGCGCGCAGGCATGATGTCGCGCCTGCGGCGCGCCTGGTACGGCGCCTTCATGATCAAGCGCTGGACGATCGGAACGGCGCCGGGCGAAGTGACCACGGACGCTCGCTGGATCGAGCGCGGCCGATTGCTCGCGCCGTTGCGCGGCGGCGATTTCCTCGCCGACCCGTTCGTCGTGCCGGGTCTCGGCGGACGCGTGCTGCTCGCGGAACTGCTCGAGACGCGGCGCGGCCGCGGCGTGATCGCGCGCGTCGAGCTCGGCGCAGACGGCGAGATCGCCGACATCCACACGATCATCGACTGGGCGCCTTACCACCTGAGTTATCCGCACGTCCTCCGGCACGACGGAAAACTGTTTTGCGCGCCCGAGTCCTGCCATGCGCGCACGGTGCGGCTCTATGAGCTCACGCCGGACGCGCGCGCCGTGGTGGGCCACGTCGCGATGCTCGAGGGATTCGGGCCCGTCGACTCGACGATCTTCGAGCACGCGGGCCGCTGGTGGCTCCTTTGCACGAACGCGCGCAACGGCGGTTCGAACACGCACCTGCATGCCTTCCACGCGCCCGCGCCCACGGGGCCGTGGACCCCGCATGCGGCCAACCCGATCGTGGCGGACATATCGCGGGCGCGGCCCGCCGGTCGGGTGGTGACCATCAACGGACGACTGCACCGGCCTGCGCAGGACTGCAGCAGGCGCTACGGCGGCGGTCTTCGGCTCATGGAGATCGAAACCCTGACCCCGGATGACTACCGCGAGAAAGACGTCTGGAGCATCCAGGCACCCGTGGGTCCCCGGGGCCGTCACGGGGTGCATACCATCAATTCGGCGGACGGAGTCACCGTCTTTGACGCGTACACCGAACGGTTCACACCTCTGGCATGGCTCTATCGCTTGCACGAACGACGGGGCGTCCGCGGCGGCTAACATGCGCACGGGTCCGGAAACGGTAGAACGATGAACGCGACGACCGAAGTCTACGGATACAACGATGCCCGCGGCGGCACTCCGCACGGCAAATACCTGCGCTTCGCGCAGGCCGCGGTGGGGCTCGAGGGCAAGTCGGTGCTCGAGGTGGGAGGCTGCACGCCACCGGCCGAGATCGTGCGTTACCGACCCGCACGATGGGATTCCGCGAACCTCGACGCGAAGGCGGTCGAGAGCTTCAACGCCCAGGCTGCGGCCGTGGGACTGACCGGCGCGGCGGCCGTACAGGACGCCTCGCAATTCGACATGGGACGCAAGTACGACGTCGTCTACTCGATCAACGCGTTCGAACACATCAAGCCGCTGCCGCGCGCGGTCGGCTGCATGCGCGACGCACTCGCGCCGGGCGGCAAACTGTTCACGCTGTTCGGCCCCATCTGGAGCTGCGACGTGGGTCATCACCTGAGCGTCATGACCGAGGCGGGCGAGCTGCATTTCAACGACGGCGTGCTCGCGCCCTGGGAGCATCTCACCGCGACGCCCGAACAGATGCACGCGCGCCTCGAGAAGAAATACGGCAAGGCACCCGCGGATCGCGTCGTCGAATTCGTATACCGGTTCCCGGATCTCAACCGTGTCCACGAACACGAATTCCTCGACATCTTCGCGAAGTCCGGGCTCACGTCGATCCTGACGTTGCGCAACAAGACGAACAAGACGCCGCCGCCGGTCGCCGGCGCGACGGCGACGCGCGAGCTCATGGTGGTCCTCAAGAACGGCCGCGCGGGATTGCTCGAGAAGCCGGCGACGCTCGCGCGGTTCGCATTCGCGTTCGCGCGGGAGCGCATGAAGCGCTGACCATGTGGCGTAACCGCGGCCTCTCGCTCGAACAATATGCCGACCTCTGCGCCCGCAGCCCCATCAGTGCCGCGTTCGCACCCGAGGTCGTGCAGTACTACTTCTCGCGGATCGGTGTGCGCCCGCGTTTCGTTGGCCTCCACGACCGCTCGGGTGCGCTCGTCGGCGCGTTTCCGTCGCTGTACCGCATGGTGTTTCCCTCGGCCCTGCACAAGCGGCTGCTCGGCAAACGCGCCGCGAAGCTCGGCGACTTCGGCCAGCCCGAATCGTTGTTCCCCGTGCTGCCCGAGGCGCGCGGGCTCGCGCTGAATCATCTCTCGCCGATCACGAGCGGGCTGCTCCAGGGCCGCGTGCGGCAGGTGACACGGAAGTCGCTGCGGCGCATGGCCATCGCGAAGGAGCGCAAGCACAAGAAGCTCTCGGCGCGCGCGCGCGCGTTCGCGCAGGACGGCGGCGCGGTGCATTTCATCGAGGACCTGTCGCCGGCGGAGTTCGCCGACACCTACGTCGAGCTCTTCTGCCGGCGCTGGAACTACCCGGTCGCCGACTACGCAGACGTGCGCGCGCAGATCGTCGCGCTGCATCGGCACCTGCACGGCACGTTGCTCATGATGAAAGGCGAGCCCGTGGCCGCGCAGCTGTGCTGCCGCCACGCGAACGCGCACCTGTACTACGTGGACTTCATCAATGCCGGCGTGCAGAAGACGGACGACAACACCATCTCCTACGGCAGCATCATGATGCTGCTCAGCCTGCGTCGCGCGGAGGAGCAGGCGAAGGCGCGCGGCGTGCCGCTGCGCTTCTCGTTCGGCTTCACCTACAGCGATTCCGACTACAAGGCCGTCTGGGCCGATCCCGAGCCGACGTTCATCGGCATCTGAGCGAGCGCCGCGGCGATGACGTCGCACAGAGTTTCGATCTCTCGCACGCTCACGCGCTCGCCCATGGGCAGCGTGATCACTTCGCGGCTCACCTCGTACGCGCGCGGATAGTCGCGCGCGCGCAGCGCGCCGGAAATCGGGAATTCGTCGCCGGTATCGAATCCCGCGGCATGCAGCTTCGCACGCAGCGGCTCCCGCTGCGCCGCGGGCACACGAATGGGGAAATGACTTTGTGGCAGCGCCTGTGCCGCGACGCCCGCGGTGATCCCGAGCGGCTGCAGGTGACGCAGGTACGTCGCCGCCTGTTCGCGGCGCAACGAGGCGCTGCGAGGTGCGGCGGCGAGATTGCGCGCGACCAGCCGCCGCTGGGCGCGCGTGAGGCGATGCGTCCACTCGGGGCTGAGCCAGACGCGCGGGGCGGAGGCGGCTCCTGAAGGCGCCGGCGCTCCCGGGGTCGCCGTGGCCGGCGGCGCCGGAACGCGTCCGGCGCTCGCGCGCAACGCCGCGGCGTGTCTCGCGAGCGGACGCGAGCGCAATGCGAGACCCGCCAGGAACTTGAGGTCGTCCTTCAACGACTGCCGTGCGCCGCTCTCGGCAAGCATGACGTCACGCGCGGCCCGCACCCGCGATGCCAGCGCGCGATCGGCGAACAGCGCGATGCCGCCACCGCCCGCGCACTGGCTCTTGCCCATGCCGAAACTCACGAGCGCGACGTCGCGCGGTCGCAGCGCTCGCAGACGTGCGGAATCCGGGATTCCCATCGCCGCGTCGAGTATGCAGATCGCGGGCGACATATCGTCGAGCGCCGAGAGCAGGTCCCCGCCGTTTTCCATGCCGTACAACTCGCTCACGACGAGCGCGCAGCCGGGTTCGGCATTCGCCCGCAGCGCCGCGGCCGAAGGCAGGAAACTGCCGCCTTCGGGCTCGACGAATCGCGTGCGCATCCCGCTGCCGAGCATCGCCTCGTGCACCACCATGCACGTGAACGAGGGACCGACGGCGAGGCCTCCCGCCGGTAACGCCGCGCGCAGCAGCAGCAGGATCGCCGAGCGCACCGCCGGCACGAGGACCGCATCGGCGACGCCGCAGTGGTCCGCATAGCCGCGCTCGAGGTCCGCGACCTCGGGGGCGGGCCACGGGGAGAGCAGCGCCGCGGCCGCGCGCGCGAGGCCGTAAGGCGGGTGGTAGTGCGGTATCACGGTCAGCGGCCGAGCAGCGGCGCCGTGAAGCGCCGCATGCGCGACGGCAGGGCTTGCTGGAGCTGCGCGCGTTCTTCGGCACGAAAGCCCACGAACGGGATCGTAAGCGCATACAGCGGCACGCATGCAATACCCACGAGCACGATGGCGCCATAGCTCGGCTGCGCCAGGAACGGGCGCGCGGCGAAGCCACACAGCACGAGGTAGGCGAGTGTGTAGGCCGTGAGCGGCAGCAGCGAGCGGTAGTAAGTCCAGACGGACAGCTCGAGATAGCGCCCGACGAGCTGTGGGATCACGAACAGACGGAACAAGACGAGCGGCGCGGCGGTGCCGATCGCGACGCCGACGATGCCCCAGTAGTGCGCGAGCACGATGCTCAGCGCGAGATTGAGGCCGGCCTCGATCATGTTGATGATCGCGAGGTACTTGTGGCGGTTGATCGCGTACAGCACGTTGTCGGCGTGGATGCCGATGAGCTCGACGATCATCGCCGCCGTGAGCACGACGAGCA
>Ga0081455_10006916_pt1 | contig 12066 bp, 11 predicted proteins | sample TabmetS3T2R1_FD_70207 | JGI IMG/M metagenome (GOLD analysis project Ga0081455, IMG submission 70207) | Tabebuia heterophylla rhizosphere microbial communities from the University of Puerto Rico - S3T2R1 | ecosystem: Host-associated > Plants > Roots > Rhizosphere ...
TCGGCTGGGCTTCATTATCGGCTTTATCGCTCTGATCGGAGTTCTGCTCTCCGGTCTCGCAGCCTATCGCGTCCACGATCAGGAACTGGCGATCGACGGCATCGCGCTGTCGCGCGCCATCGACGTACATGCCAGCCTCGTGCAGGACCGTCTGACCGAGCGCGAACTGCTCGCACGTGTTGCATCTGGCTTGTTTCGCACACCCGCGGTGGTGAAAGCCAACATGCTGCAGCCGCTGCGCTCGGCGATCTATGCCTTCAAGACCGATTTCGTGATCGCGTCATGGATCGCACGGCTCAAGCCGAGCGATCTTCCCGCAGCGGAGGCGGAGCTGAAGAGGGCCGGTTTCACCAATCCGACGATTCGAGACTTTGACGACCGGCCGCTCGACATCAAGACCATCGACAGGCCGCTCGACGTCCTGATGGACCAGGAACCGCGCAGCCCGGATACGCTGGGCTTTCCCGGCCGTGCCTACGACCGCCATTCGGTGATCGGGCCGATGCTGGTACAGGCGGCGGCCTCGGGCAAACCGGTGGCCTCGGACCCGATTCCGCTGCAGCGGCAGGACGGCCCGATCGGCATCGTGCTTGCCTCCGCCATCATGAAGGAAGGCAGCGCGGAGCCGGTTGGCTTCGTCACCTTTTCCTACGAGCTGGCGCCATTGATGCTGACCAACGACGACCGTTCGTTGTTTTCGGTGGTGCTGAAGGATCCCGATGATGCCGGGGAAGAATATGTCGCCAACGACCAGGGCATCATTACCTTGCGTGCACTCAAGCAGGGACATCCGTTGCCGTCGGTGATGCGGACAGTGACGTTCGGCGGCCGCGACTGGTCGCTCGCCTACTACGCCAAGAACAACGCCGTGCAGCGCGCGCAGCAGACCGCCGCGATCGTCGCGGCCATCGGGCTTGCCATCACCGGCATCATCTGCGGCCTGTTCGGCTATGTCGTCTACAACAACCTCCGGCTCAGTCGCGAGATCGAGGTGCGCATCGGTTTCGAGCGGCGGCTCACCGCCGTGATCGACGAGCTCAATCACCGCGTGAAGAACATTTTGGCGGTGATCCAGTCGATCATCACCCGTACGCTGCGCCACGGCTCCGACATCGACGTCGCGCGCGAGCTTTTGATCGGCCGCATCCATGCCATGTCCAACGTCGTCACGCTGCTCAGCGAAAGCCAGTGGCAGGGCGTCAAGCTGAAGGGCCTGTTCGAATCGCGCTCGATCCCGCATGCCGACCGCATCGCCGTCAACGGCCCCGACATCACTGTCAGCGCGCGCGCCGCGCAAAGCCTGTCGCTGCTGTTTTTTGAACTCGCCTCGCATTCCGACGAAGGGCTGTCGCTGGTCGGCAAGCACCCGCACATCGTCGCGCATTGGGAGATCAACGGCGCGGAGGCGGAAGCGCTCTTCTATTTCCGCTGGGAGGAATTCAACACCTCGGAAGCGACGCGTCGCAAGGACAGCGATTTCGGCCTGATCCTGCTCGACCGCGTCGCGCCGGAAGCGCTCGGCGGCACTGCGAAGCGCTACTTCACCGATGTCAGCTACGTCTACGAGCTGACCGCGCCGATGGAGACCGTGGTCGACATGAACGAGCGCGATCGTACCGAGCAATTTTCTGCGCCGGTGCGGCCGGTGCGTTGACGTCACCTCTCCCCGCCTGCGGGGAGAGGTCGATCGCGAAGCGATCGGGTGAGGGGGACTCACCGCGGGCATCTTTGCCAGCTTTTTTGCGGAAGCAGCCCCTCACGCCAGCCCTCTCCCCGCAAGGGCGGGGAGAGGGGGACGATAGAGTCCCCGAGCCTCACTTCCTCAGCGTGCTCGCGGCACAGGCTTGCGAGAATTCGCCGGCCTTCTTCTGGGTCTCCGGCGTCAGCGAGTCCTTGTTCTTGTCGAGGTCCTCGACCTGCATGTAGTCGGAGAAGGCGCGCGCGTAGCAGTCGCAATAGGTCTGCAGCTGGCCGACCGTCATCGCCTTGTTGGTGGCGTCCTTGACCTGGTTCTCGAGGCAGGAATCGTTGGTGCCCTTCAACAGCGCCGCCTTGTCCGAGGGCGACAGCGGCGTCGCCTGCGCGACCGCGCAGGAAGCGAGAACGAAGACGGCGATAAACGGGCTACGCATGGGTCATTCCTCAGGTAATCTGTCATTCGATGTCGATGGTAACGGCGGACAGCTTCCACAGGCCGTCCGACGGGATGAAGCCGAGCTGGTATTTCACCTGCTTCGGCGTGGTTTCAAAATGGCCTTTCAGCCGCAGCACGCCGTTCTCGTCGATCTTCGCCTCGGCGTCCGGCACAATCGGCTTTGCGACCACGGCGTCGAACACCGCGTGCTTGTCGATCAGATCCTTGAACACGGCACGCAGCTTCTCCGGCGGAAACTGGTCGCGGAACGGCTTTGATATTTTGGCGTGAAGCACGGTGAAATTGTCGGCGGCAACCGCATCCGACAGCGTCACCAGGATGCTCTTGACCAGCACCTCCTGCACGAAGGGACTGGGCATGCCCTGCGCGGAGGCGGCGGATGGCGCACCGGCAAGTCCGGCCGCGAGGAGAAAGGCTGCGATCAGACGAAGGAAAGGCCCAGCAGGCATCGGAAACGCCCCCATCAATCGGCGCCGATGTCAGGGCCAGCCGGCCCATGCTCCCCAAAATGCGGAACTTCGTCGGTCGCCTCAGCCGTCTTCATAGATGAAAACGGGCGAACCGTCTTGTGCGATCTTGGCGGCGGGGGCCGCCGCGGCGGGCCTAGCCCTGCTTTTCCCCCGGTGCTTGCGCGTGAATGGCAAGCGCGTGTACCGAGCCTGCCAGTTCCGCCGCGAGTGTCGCGTTAATCATGCGGTGGCGTTCGATCCGGCTCTTCCCTTCGAAGGAGGGAGACACAATATAGAGCCTGAAATGCGTCTCGCCGCCCGGCCGATGGCCGGCATGGCCCTCATGCAAATGTGATTCGTCCGTGACGTCGAGGCTTTCCGGCAAGAAAGCTTCACGCAACTTCTTTATGATAATATCCCTGGTTTTCATGGACGTGGCATTACGTCCGGTCAGGTCGTTCGTCAATGGCGGGCCGGGATACGAAGGAATCACAATGTCAAGTCTTGCAGCCGTTCGCATTGCGTAGTCAAAGTCAGCCATGGCGATTGATTCATCAAAGTTCTTCGACTCCATTCGCATCAAGCCTAACAAGCTGAGCGCGAAGGCGCAGGCGCGCGCCCGTGAAGAACAGATGATGTGCGAATGGGCAGGCTGCCAGAACAAGGGGCCGCACCGCGCGCCGAAGGGCCGCACGAACTCGCGCGAATACTGGCACTTCTGCCTCGACCATGTCCGCGAGTACAACCAGTCCTACAATTTCTTCCAGGGCATGAATCCGGAAGACGTTGCGCGCTACCAGAAGGATGCGCTGACCGGCCACCGCCCGACCTGGAAGATGGGTGCCAATCCCGGCGCCAAGGGCGAGGGCGCTTTCGATGCCGCCGCCGATCCCTTCCACGTGTTCGCCGAGCTCAACGGCCGCGGCCGCTGGCGCCCGGGCGCGCAGCAGGCCAAGGCCGAAACGCGCAAGGTGATGAACGCCGAGCGCAAGGCGCTACAGGTGATGGGGCTCGCCGCGGGCGCTACGCTGGAAGAGGTCAAGACCAAGTACAAGGCGCTGGTGAAGCAGCACCACCCCGACGCCAATGGCGGCGACCGCTCGACCGAGGACCGCCTGATCGAGATCATCAAGGCGTATAATTATCTGAAGACGGTGGTGAAGGAGGCGTAGGCCTCCGAAGCGGCTACTCGATGAACTCGTCTGCCCGCGCAAGCAGTGTCGCCGGAATTTCGATCCCGAGCGCCTTGGCCGCCTTCAGGTTAATGATCAGTTCATACTTGGTCGGAGCCTGCACCGGTAGGGTGCCGGGATTGTCGCCCTTCAGGATGCGGTCAACGTAACCAGCCGCCTTGTGATAGGGATCGAGCAATTCCGGGCCGTAACAGGCCAGTCCGCCAGCCGTCACGAAGAAGCGAAACGGGTAGACCGCCGGCAGACCGATGCGTGCCGCCAGCGTCACGATCAGGTTTCGATGGACCGAAGTTGGTGCGCTGGCCGTAATAATCAGGCCGCCGTTCGGCTTTCGCGCGGTCTCGGCGATGGAGTTCTCGATCGCACCGGTGTCGCCAACCTCGATGGGGTTCAGCTCAAGCTTGAATGCGGCGGCGGTCCCTTGCAGGGCCTCCCATTGACCTACACCGGATCGATCGAAGCTGTCGCGGAGCACGCCTACGTGCGCCAGGCCCGGCGCGATCTGCTTGAGCAATTCCAGCCATTTCACGCTCAAGCTGAATTCGAACTGGGTAAATCCGGTGGCATTGCCCCCCGGCTGCGCCAAGCTGGACACGAAACCTGCACCCACCGGATCGGGCGTTTGAAGAAAGACGATGGGTATGGCGCGGGTGATTTGCAGGAGTGGTCCCACGACCGAACCGCCTGACGCAACGATGACGTCGGGTTTAAGCGCCACCAGTTCGGCAGCATATTTGCGTGCAAGCTCTGCGTTGCCTTCGCTCCAGCGATAGTCAAATCGTGCGTTGCGGCCTTCTTCCCAACCCAGCCGCTGCAGGGTGCCAACCAATGCCGAGATCCGTGCCTGGGAATCAGGTCCGTCGGCAGCAAGCGGCATCAGTATGCCGATTCGCTTTCTTGCTGGATTCTGCTGCGCACGAGCAGCCAAGGACCAGGCTGCGGCGCCGCCAATTCCCGCAATAAACGCGCGCCGCCTCACCTGCGACCTCACGATAAAAATTTGGAATCAATATCCTAACAGTTGATGCAGCCTCCTCGGAAAGGTCCGCCGGTTCAAGATGCTTTAGCCGGAATGACCGGCCAAAATCTGCGTCAGCCGGTCACATCTCTGCCGGTGCGCTCATGCCGCCGGCTTCGCCCCGACATACGATGAGCTCGGCCGGATCAGCCGCCCGGTGCGGCGCTGCTCCAGGGCGTGCGCGGTCCAGCCGGCGGCGCGGGCCACCGCAAAGATCGGCGTAAAGGCTTGCCGCGGGATTTTCAGCGCATCGAGCAGGATCGCAGTGAAGAACTCGACATTGGTCTCCAGCGGCCGGTCCGGGTTCTTCTTGCGCAGCGCGGCGCGGATATAGACCTCGACTTCGCCCGCGAAGGGAAGGTCGGCACCGTCGGTGGAAAGCCGTTCGATCGCGGCCTTCAGGACATCGGCGCGGGGGTCGCGCACGCGATAGACGCGGTGACCGAATCCCATCAGGCGTTCACCTCTTGCAAGGGCATCGTCGACCCATGGCTTGATCCGCTCGCGGGTGCCGATGGCATCGAGCATTTCCAGCACCGGCTCCGGCGCGCCGCCATGCAGCGGCCCGGTCAGCGCGCAATAGCCCGCGGTGATCGCCGCGAACAGGTCGGCCTGCGTCGAGGCGACCACGCGCGTGGTGAAGGTCGAGGCATTCATGCCGTGGTCGCACACGGTCACGAGATAGGCGTCCAGTGCGGCGACCTCGCGCGGCTCGGGCCGCTTGTTGTGCAGCATCTTCAGCGTATCGGCAGCGTGGCTGAGATTGGGATCGGGCGCTATGGGATCGGCGCCCTTCGCGCGCTGCACCAGTGCGCCCGCGATCACCGGAAACGCGCCGACGATGGTCGCCTCATGCTCGAGGCCGCTCTCAGCGCGCAGGCCGGCGATCCCGGCGCGAAAGCCGTCGACAACAGACATGCCGCGCGTGGCCGGCAACAGATCGGGCAAGCGGGCGAAGGCGCGCTCGCGCGCGGCGCCAAGACTGGCGCGCACATGGGCCTCGTCCGTCACCCGTCCGGTGGCGCCGCTCCATAGCCGCGCCGTCACGCTCTCGAAACTCGCCTTGCCTGCAAGCTGTCCGACGAAATCGCCCGCGATGATCAGCTCGCCGCGCTCGCCGTCGACATGACTCAGCACGGTTTCGGCGGCGGGCACGCCGTCCAGACCAATCTGGCTCTTGGTGAGGTGGATGTTCATGGCCGCATCTCCTGGTTCATGGAGACAAGATCGGACGACTCGACAGATTGATCAATCTTGATTATATAAATCAATATGAAAAAATCCGAGGCGCTCTACCTGTCGGCCCGCGAGGCTTCCGCCGAGCTTTCGATCTCGCCGGCCACGCTCTACGCCTATGTCAGCCGCGGCCTGATCCGCTCCGAGCCGTCGCCGGATTCGCGTAGCCACCGCTATCGTGCCGAGGACGTCCGCGGCCTCAAGGAGCGCCGGGTGCCTGTGCCGGAGCCGCGGGGCTTGCGCAGTTTCGATGCCGATCTGCCCGTATTGGACACCGAGATCGGGACGATCACCGAACAGGGTGCGATCTATCGCGGCGTCAACTGCGTCGATCTATCGGAAAAGGATACGCTGGAGCATACCGCGACGCTGCTGTGGGACGTCACCAGCGTCGATCCCTTTGCCGCGGACAATTGCCCGGCCGTGTCAGACGCCATGCGCGCGATCGCGGAAGCCGCGCATCGCGCAGCACCGATCGATCGCGCCATTGCGGTGCTGGCGCTGGCGGCGAGCGCCGATCCGCGCGCCTTCACCCGCGCGCCCGATGGCCGCGCCATGGTCGGCGGGCGCATGGTGCGGCTCTTGGTTGCGACCATGCTCAATGGCCCCACCTCGCCCGAGCCGCTTCATCTGCAGATCGCGCAGGCCTGGTCGCCTGATAACAAGCACGCGCCGGATCTGATCCGCCGCGCGCTGGTGCTGCTCGCCGACCATGAACTCAATGCCTCGACCTTTACCGCGCGTTGCGCTGCCTCCACCGGCCTCAATCTCTATGACGCAGTGATCGCGGGGCTTGCCGCACTGAAGGGCCCGAAGCATGGCGGCGCCGGCGTGCTGGCTTCAAGGTTGGTGAAAACGATGGTCGACAATGACGTTGCACCCGTCATTCGCGAGCGTGTCGCGCTGGGCGAGCGCTTTGCCGGCTTCGGCCATGGCGTCTACAAGCGCGGCGATCCGCGCGCGATCTCGCTATTGGATGCGCTGACGCGCGCCGGCGCGCCGCGGAAATTCACCAGGGAGATCCCGGAAAGAATTGCGGAAGCAACCGGCGAATTCGTCAACATCGATTACGCGCTCGCGGTGCTGGTGCATGCGCTACGCATGCCCTTGGGCAGCGAGCTTGCGCTGTTTGCGATGGCCCGCAGCGTCGGCTGGATCGCACACGCCAGCGAGCAATTGCAGCACGGCAAGCTGATCCGCCCGCGCGCCCGCTATGTCGGCCCGGCACCGGGACGCAGCGCGGCTTCCCATCGCGGTTAGCCGTTCCGCTATTCGATCACCTCATCGGCACGGCCGAGCAACGACAGCGGCACATTGATGCCGAGCGCCTTGGCGGTCTTGAGGTTGATGATCAATTCCACCTTGGTGGCCTGCTGTACCGGGAGATCGCCGGGTTTGTCGCCCTTCAATATTCTACCCGCATAGATTCCGACCAGACGATAAACCTCCGTCTCATCGCTCCCGTAACTGACAAGGCCGCCGGCAGCAGCAAACTTGCGATACTGGTAGATCGAAGGAGTCCTGTGGCGAAGCGACAGCTCGGCCAACTTCTCGCTCCTGGTGTTGAGGAACACATCCGGGCTGACGACGAGAGCGTCGGCGTGCAGTTGCGCGAATGACGAAAACGCCGAATCCAAGTCAGAGTCGGTGCTTGCAGGCAGGACCTTTAGCTGCATCCCTAAGCTGCGCGCCGCAGGGATGATGTCTTGCAGGAAGAGATCGCTGGCGCTCTGGCTGGTCGGGTTGACCAGAATGGCAATGGTTTTCGCAGCCGGCAGCAACTCCCGCAGCACCTCCAGCCGCTTTGGGCCAATCTCGACGTTCTGATTTGTAATGCCGGTCAGATTGCCGCCTGGCTGGTTCAGGCGCGAAACCAGCCCGAGCGTTACCGGGTTGGCCCCGAGCGTAAAGACGACCGGGATCGTCGAGGTCGCCGCCTTGGCGGCGAGCGCCGAGGGCGTGCCGCCTGCGGATATCAGGACGGAGACCTTGCGGCCAACCAAGTCGGCCGCCAGCGAGGCCAGCCGATCGTTGCTGCCATCCGCCCATCGATATTCGATCGCGACATTCTGCCCTTCGACAAAGCCCCTCTCGGCCAATCCTTGGCGAAACGCACGCAGTCGAACCTCGTAGGCATCGGCCGACGCATTGCTGAGGAAGCCGATGACCGGCACGGCTGGCTGCTGCGCTCGCGCCGCGAACGCCGTCACACCTCCCAGCAGCGTGATGAACTCGCGACGCCTCATCGACAGTTCCGCTCGGTCCGAGCGAAAGGCTAGCATACCAGCCGAAGCGCCACAGGCGGCTCCGAGTGTTATTTTGCCGGTGTCGCCGCCCCGCCGCGACCGTGGCGGCGGATGATCCAGATTGCCGTTCCAACAATCGCGGCACCGACAACGACCGCGACGATCCAAATATGCTTCCCGACATGCTGGTGGTGCGGTAGATCGGCAAATCGATGCAGCGCCGAGACGGCGAGCACGCCGGGTACGGTATGCGCCATTGCCCACAGCAGGATCGCAGCCGCATTGACGCTGTAAAACTTCCACGGCTCCATGCCGAGCGAGCCCGCGGTGATTGGCACGAAGGCGCGGATCGGCGGCACGAAGCGCGCAAAGAACACGGCGAGCGTGCCCCAGCGATGGAAGAAGGCCTCGCTCTCCGCGATCAGCCGCGGATGATTGGACAAGGGCCAGGAGGAGAGGATCTCACGCTGGCTGCGATGGCCGAGCCAGAAGGCGGTGCCGTCGCCGATCAGCGCGCCGGCAACGGCCGCAGCCAGTACGCCCTCGAAGCGCAATTCGCCGCCGGGCACCAGCGCGCTCAGCGCCAAAATCACGGTCGAGCCGGGGATGAGTGCGCCGGCCACGGGTACGGCTTCCAGCAAGGCGGCAAGGAACAGCGTCAAATAGGCAAGCCACGCATGGGCCGAAACAAATGCAATCAGGGGGTCGAGGAAGGTCACAGAATTCCCGTCTTCGGCAGGGCGGCGCGGGTGCAAGACCTAACAACTGATCCCGGGGCTTAAAAGGGCCCGGCGGCGGCCTTCCGGCAAAAGTGCGGCGTGATTCGCAGGGCAGCCTTTCAAAATTCGCGACCAGCCCCTATCTCAATGAAAAGGCTGTGGAACTTTGATTACGCGGCGGGCTTCTGCCGGCCCTCGCTCTCTGATAGGGTCGGAACAGCCCCCAATCCGCAGCCATTCAGCCATCTGGTTTCGGAACGAGTCCGAGGCCTCGGAGGATTTATGACGACCGCCGCCACGACCAAGAACCAAGAAGTCAACGGATTGCCCGACATGAAGGTGTCGGTCCGGCAGGTGTTCGGCATCGACAGCGATCTCGAAGTGCCGGCCTATTCCGAGGTCGATCCGCATGTGCCCGAGGTCGATACGGATTACCGCTTCGACCGCGCCACCACGCTGGCAATCCTCGCCGGCTTTGCCAAAAACCGCCGCGTCATGGTGACCGGCTACCACGGCACCGGCAAATCGACCCACATCGAGCAGGTCGCCGCGCGGCTGAACTGGCCGTGCGTGCGCGTCAACCTCGACAGCCATATCAGCCGTATCGACCTCGTCGGCAAGGACGCCATCATCGTCAAGGAAGGCAAGCAGGTCACGGAGTTCCGCGACGGCATCCTGCCTTGGGCGCTGCAGCACAATGTCGCGCTGGTGTTCGACGAATACGACGCCGGCCGGCCCGACGTGATGTTCGTGATCCAGCGCGTGCTGGAAGTCTCCGGCCGCCTGACGCTGCTCGACCAGAACAAGGTGATCAAGCCGCATCCGGCGTTCCGTCTGTTCTCGACCGCCAATACCGTCGGCCTCGGCGACACCTCGGGCCTCTATCACGGCACGCAGCAGATCAACCAGGGCCAGATGGACCGCTGGTCGATCGTCACCACGCTCAACTATCTCGGCCATGACGAGGAAGTGGAGATCGTGCTGGCGAAAGCACGCCACTATCGCACCCAGGAAGGCCGCGACATCACCAACAAGATGGTGCGGCTGGCGGACCTCACCCGCAACGCGTTCGCCAACGGCGATCTGTCGACGGTGATGAGCCCGCGCACGGTGATCACCTGGGCGGAGAACGCCGATATCTTCGGCGATATCGGTTTTGCCTTCCGCGTCACTTTCCTCAACAAGTGCGACGAGCTGGAGCGGCCGCTGGTCGCCGAGTTCTATCAGCGCTGCTTCAATACGGAGCTGCCGGAATCCTCCGTCAACGTGGCGCTCAGCTAACCCCATGCCGAAAGTTTCCGTCGAGCGCACCATTGGCCAGGCCAAAAAGGCGGTGCTCGGCGGCCTGATCGGTTACAACACCGAGAAGATGGGGAAGCAGAAATACAAGCGCTTTGCCGTCACGCTACGCGAGCGCGGCAAGATCGTCGGAGGGATTGTCGGCGAGGTCTGGACCACGGTGCTGTTCATCCAGCTGTTCTGGATGGAGCAGAAGTATCGCGGCAAGGATTTCGGGACGCAGCTGATCAAGGCGATCGAAGACGAAGCGAGGAAGTTCGGGGCGAAGCGATCTTATGTCGATACGATGAGCTTTCAGGCGCCGGGCTTCTACCGCAATTGCGGCTATAAGCAGTTCGGCTCGATCGAAGGCTATCCTGCAGGCGTGACGCGCCATTGGTTTACGAAAGCGCTATGAGCATCTCCAACTCGAAATTCCGCAACACACGGGAAGCGCCGACCGAGCCGTTCAAGCGGTCGGTCGCCTCCTGCCTGAAGGCGATCGCCAAGGCGCCGGAGCTCGACGTCACCTTCGCCGCGGAGCGCCCGGGCCTGGCGCCCGGCAAGGCGCGGCTGCCGGAGCCGGCGCGCAAGATGTCCAAGCGCGACGCCGCGATTATCCGCGGGCATGCCGATTCGATTGCGCTGAAACTCGCCTGTCACGATCCAAAAGTGCATCGCAAGCTGATGCCCGGCAATCCGCAGGCGCGCGGCGTGTTCGAGGCGGTGGAGCAGGCGCGGGTCGAGGCGATCGGCGCGCGGCGGATGACGGGCGTGGCGAAAAACCTCACCGCGATGCTGGACGATCATTTCCATCGCGGCAAGTTCGACGAGATCACCGACCGCGCGGATGCGCCGCTGTCCGATGCGCTGGCCATGCTGGTGCGCGAGCGCCTGACCGGAATGGCGCCGCCCACCGCCGCCAAGAAGATGGTCGATCTCTGGCGCCCGGTGCTGGAAGACAAGATCGGCACGCGGCTCGACCAGCTCGCCCGCTTCACCGAAGACCAGGCCCGGTTCGGCGACCTCGTCCATGATCTGCTGTCGGCACTCGACCTCGGCGACGACCGCAACATGGATTCGGACGACGACGACCAGGACGAGAACCAGGACGGCGAGAACGACCAGTCCGGCGCGGAAGGTGCGCCCGACTCTGACGCTGCGCAGGAGATGAGCGCCGACCAGGCGCAGGCCTCCACCGACGAGATGTCGGAAAGCGCGATGGAGAGCGCGCAGGCTTCCACCTCGGACACCTTCGACGATGGCGAGCTCGGAGACGACGAGACGCCGGGCGAGGCGACGCGGCCGAATAGCCACGGACGCAACGAGCCGCGCGGACCGGAGTATCACGCCTTTGCGCCGAAATTCGACGAGGTGATCGCCGCCGAAGACCTCTGCGACCATGACGAGCTGGAGCGGCTGCGCTCCTACCTCGACAAGCAGCTCGCGCATCTGCAGGGCATCGTCGCGCGGCTTGCCAACCGGCTGCAGCGCCGCCTGATGGCGCAGCAGAACCGCGCCTGGGAATTCGATCTCGAGGAAGGCATTCTCGATCCGGCGCGGCTGTCGCGCGTCGTCACCGATCCCTATCATCCGCTGTCCTTCATGCACGAGAAGGAGGCGACCTTCCGCGACACCGTGGTGACGCTGCTGCTCGACAATTCCGGCTCGATGCGCGGCCGCCCCATTACGGTTGCCGCCACCTGCGCCGACATTCTCGCCCGCACGCTGGAGCGTTGCGGCGTCAAGGTGGAAATTCTGGGCTTCACCAC
>Ga0081455_10006917_pt1 | contig 12066 bp, 5 predicted proteins | sample TabmetS3T2R1_FD_70207 | JGI IMG/M metagenome (GOLD analysis project Ga0081455, IMG submission 70207) | Tabebuia heterophylla rhizosphere microbial communities from the University of Puerto Rico - S3T2R1 | ecosystem: Host-associated > Plants > Roots > Rhizosphere ...
GCGGGCCAGCAGGGTCAGGTTGTGCCGGCCAACCAGACTGTCGAACAGGACCTCGACTCGGTGATTAACAACGTCTTCAATCATCCGAACGTCGGGCCTTTCATCGGACGCCAGCTCATCCAGCACCTGGTAACCAGCAACCCAAGCCCAGCCTATGTCAGGCGCGTCGCCACCATCTTCGACAATAACGGACAGGGCGTGCGCGGCGACCTGCGGGCCGTGGTCAGGGCGATACTGCTCGACCCCGAGGCGCGAGGCAATTCCAAGACCGATCCGGCCTACGGCAAGCTGCGCGAGCCTGCGCTCTTCCTCAGTACCCTCTTCCGCAATCTAAACTGCACAGGGGGGATGTGGGGCATTCCGCAGAGGAGCCGCAGTCTGGGGCAGGACATATTCTCCCCACCGTCGGTCTTCAGCTACTACCAGCCCGATTTCAGAGTTGTCGTCAACGGGCAGTCGATCTTCGCCCCGCCGGCGCAGATATTGACGACCTCGACGATCATCGCGCGGCTCAACCTGCTCAACGAGTTCCTCTTCGCGCCGCCCATCCAACCCGGCGGCGATCCGAACCCGGTCGGCAGCCCAAATACGTCGGTGGTCTTCGATTTCGCGCCCTGGGATCAGCGCGCGGCCAACCCGGCGCAACTCGTCGACGCGCTCAACGAAGCGCTCATGCACAACACAATGTCGACGCAGATGCGCCAGACGGTGATCGACGCGGTGACCAGCATCACCAACAACAACCGCCTGCGCGTGCAGACGGCCATCTACATCATCGCATCCTCGATGCAGTATCAGGTGCAACGCTAAAGGAGGAAACATGTCATTTACACGTAGAGAATTTCTCAAGAACTGCGGCCGCGGTGGGATGGGCGCGGCGGCGATGCTCACCGCCCTCAGTTACGCCGCCCGCGAGAACGCCTACGCGCAGGGACAGGACTACAGGGCGTTGGTCTGCATCTTCCTGGAAGGCGGCAATCAGGGATGGAACACGGTGGTCCCTCTAGACCAGGCCGCGTATAACACCTATGCGACGAGTCGCGGCGCCCTGGCCCTTTCGCAGGGGAGTCTTCTACCCATCACCGTTCCTGGCGCCGGGAATTTCGGATTCCATCCGAGCCTACCCGGCATTCGCACTCTATGGAATCAAGGCCGGGTGGCCGTCGTTTGCAACACCGGCAACCTTGTGGAGCCGGTCACGGCGCCGCAGGTGCTGCAGAATCCGAACCGCGCGCCTTCGGGCCTCTTCGACCACTTCCAGCAGCAGGTCTTCTCGCAGAACCTCGTCAACGAGAACACTCGCGGATGGGGCAACAGCCTGGGCGGATTTCTGCCGATCTTCAACACGGCGCCGCTGATCCCTACCCTGATGACGATGGTCAACAATACGCCGTACTTCAAAGGCCCGACGGCGACGATCACGCTGCAACCGGGCCTGCAACTGGGGATCACCGGCCTGCCCCAGACCGGGACGCCACCCGTGCGTTTCACGGCCATCCAACAGTTGTCGGCGATCAACGAGCTTTCGCTCCAGGTCAACGCCTTCAACGCCCGCGTCACGAAGGCCATGGACGATTCGCGCGTCGTCGGCAACGTCTTTTCGGGCCAGCAGCCGTTCACGACGGTCTTTCCCAACACCGGTTTGGGTCAGCAGTTGCGGCAGATCGCCATCGCCATCGCGGCCCGCAGCGCGCTTGGCCACGACCGGCGGCAGGTCTTTTACGCGCAGATCGGCGGCAACGCCTTCGACACGCACGGCGCGGAGTTGACTGCGCAGGCGAGTCTGCTCACACAGGTGGACGCGGCGATGAGCGCCTTTTTCGCGGCGACGATGGAACTCGGCGTGTCCAACCAAGTGACTACGTTTACGTTCAGCGAGTTCGGGCGCACCCTCCGCAGCAACGGCGACGGCTCCGACCACGGCTGGGGCAACCACTACCTGGTCATGGGCGGCGCGGTGCAGGGCGGCAGATTTTACGGCACGTACCCGTCGCCTCAGGTCGGACTCACCGACCTCGACTTCCCGCTCTTCAGCGTCGCGGGCAACTTCCGCGGCGCCTTCGTGCCCACGGTCTCGATGGATCAATACGGCAACACGCTGGCCCGCTGGCTCGGTCTGCCCGACGCCTCCGCGGACGACGTCTTCCCCAATCTAGACCGCTTTCCGACGAGGTTCCTCGGGTTCCTCGGATAGGCGCAGCGGTTTAGCCACAGAGCCACAGAGACACAGAGCAAATCAAAAGAGAGACGTTCTGTAACCTTCTCTGTGGCTCTGTGGGGCTGAGACACTGAGCGAATCAAAGTGGAGATATTCAGTTTTCATCTTTCCATGCCGCTTCTCTGTGTCTCTGTGTCTCTGTGGCAATAATTCGAAAGGAGGTTCACCCATGCTCCGTCGTATAAATTGGTTGGCTTTATGCCTCTCGGCCTTGTCGCTCGCGGTCGTCGCGGATGCGCAAACTTTGCGGGACGCCGCCGCCGCAAGGGGGTTGCGCATCGGCGCGGCGGTCAACATGAACCCGTTCAGGAATGAGCCGATATACACCCAGACGCTCGGGCGGGAATTCAACATACTCGTCGCCGAAAACGCTATGAAGTTCGACGCGATGCATCCGGCCCAAAACACTTACAACTTCACGGATGCCGACGCGCTGGTCTCTTACGCTGAGGCCAACAACATGGCAGTGCGAGGTCATACGCTGGTCTGGCACAGCCAGATTCCCGGCTGGCTGACCGGCGGGAACTTCACCCGCGACCAGGTAATCGCCATTATGCGCGATCACATCATGACGGTGGTGGGGCGCTATCGAGGGAGAATCGCGGCCTGGGACGTCGTCAACGAAGCGGTCAGCGACAATAACGGGCAGCTCAGAACCGATTCCTTCTGGCATCAGAGGATCGGCCCCGAATACATCGCGATGGCTTTCCAGTTCGCGCACGAGGCCGACCCGGATGCGAAACTCTACTACAACGACTATTCGGCTGAAGGGTCGGGGGCGAAGTCCGACGCGGTCTTCAACCTCGTCAGCGGCCTCGTGAATCAGGGCGCGCCCATCAACGGCGTCGGCTGGCAGATGCATCAGATCAACCCCTTCAGGATTCAGCAGGCGCACCGGACCAACGCGCAGCGACTGGCCTCGCTGGGGCTCGAGGTTTCCATCACCGAGATGGACGTCAGGATCAGTCTGCCCACCACAGCGCAAGAGTTGGACGAGCAGGCGCTGGCCTACAGAGACGTCGTAGAGTTCTGTCTCTCGCAGCCGAACGTCAAGACGCTCGTCACCTGGGGGTTCACCGACAAATACTCATGGATACCGGGCTTCTTTAGCGGCTTCGGCGACGCGCTGATTTTCGACATGAACTATCAGCCCAAGCCGGCGTACTCCGCCATGCTGAGCGCGCTCGGAGGTGGGCCGCCGCCGCTGCCGGCTCCCACAGGTCTCGCCGCGACGGCCGGCAATGTTCAGGTTCAATTGATCTGGAACCCCGTCCCTGGCGCGACCGGTTACCACGTCAAACGCGCGACGACTAGCGGCGGCCCTTATACGTTAATCGCCACGGTTACCACGCCGTCGTACACGGACACTGCGGTAATAAACGGAACCACATACTTCTACGTCATCAGCGCGTTCAACTCCGCCGGCGAGGGCCCGAATTCGGCTCAGATAAGCGCGACGCCGCCGGCGGCGAATTTCTCGCTCTCGGCGAACCCGACGAGCCTGACGGTCCTCCGCGGGACGAGCGGGACGAGCGCGATCACGATCACTCGAAGCGGAGGCTTTTCCTCGAGCGTGGCCTTGAGCGCCGGCGGATTGCCGAGCGGCGTCACAGCCACATTCAACCCGGCGTCCACGACCGGGACTAGCAGCACGCTGACTCTGGCCGCATCCGCCACGGCGGCGACGGGAATGACCAGCCTGACCATTACCGGCGTGGGCGGGGGACTGACGCGCACTACCACTTTGATACTCACGGTCAGTACGCCGTCTGACATCTCGCTCAGTGCGAATCCCTCCAGCCTGACGGTGAATCAAGGGGCGAGCGCCTCCAGCATGCTCTCCATCTCTCGACTCGGCGGCTTCACGAGCAGTGTCGCCTTCAGCGCGAGCGGATTGCCGAGCGGCGTTACCGCGACCTTCAACCCGCCCTCGACGACCGGAACGAGTTCTACCGTGACCTTCACGGCTTCGAGCGCGGCGCCGTTGGGTTCTGCAAACGTCACCATAGCCGCGACCGGAGGCGGATTGACGCGGACGGCGACGATCGCTCTCACCGTTAGCGGCGGCGGCGGCGGAACCGGCGGGGTCACCATAACGCCTGCGATCAACGCCAACAGCCCCTGGTATAACGAAGAGGTCATTCGACTAAATAACACGGGGACCATCACAGCGCTTTCGGTCACGATAGTCATCCAGCGCACTACCGGCGTTGGCTTCAACGGACAATACAACACCGTCGGCGGGCAGATTTTGCAGAGCAACACCGTCACGGCGGCGACTATCACTTACCAATTCACCCTGGCCCCGGGCCAGACGCTCGGGATGGGGACAAACCGGACCTTCGCCGCTCAAACGAGCGGCGCGGGAACGATTCATCCAACGAGCGGTGACACTTATACAGTCACCTACACGACCGGAGGCGTGAGTTTCACGCAGACCGGTCACTTTTGAACGCCGGTACCGCTACCGCGCGCGTAAGCAAGCGGCCGACTGATGAGACAGCCGCTTGCTTACGCGCGCGGTAGCGGTACCTCACGGCAGCCAATGCCCTCTGGCGCCGGCGTAACGAAAAACAATAGAGATGCCCCGAAAGCGTGGCCATATGCCATATGTCATAAGCCATATGGCATATGGCCACCGCTTCTAGGGTTTTTCCGAAGGAGCCATCCATGCGCCAGAAATACATTCGAAGAAAGAGCCGTTTGCTCATGCGGGCGGCGCCGTACCTGCTCGCAACACTGATTGTTCTCCTGACATTCACTCTTCGCCCACACTTCGGTCAGACGACCTTCAATTATGGAGACGCGCTTGAAAAGGCGATCTGGTTCTTCGACGCCAACAAGTGCGGGCCGAACGCCGCGACCGACAACGTCTTCAGTTGGCGGGGGGCGTGTCACACCTCGGACGGCAGCGCGGGAAGCCCCGCGCGCGACCTGACCGGAGGCTTCCACGACGCCGGCGACCACGTCAAATTCGGGCTGCCACAGGGCTTCAGCGCCTCCATTTTGGGATGGTCGCTCTACGAGTACCGCGCCGAATTCGACAGCGCTGGAATGACCGCCAAGACGCTGCGGACGCTCAAGTACTACACCGACTACTTCCTCAAGAGCCACCCGAACGCCACGACGTTCTACTATCAGGTGGGCGACGGGAACGCCGATCACGGCTATTGGGGGTCGCCAGAGCTCCAGACCGGATCGCGGCCGCTTATCGTGGCAACGCCTTCATCGCCGGCTGTAGACATCCTGGGCCAGCACGCGGCGGCCCTGGCGCTGATGTCGATCAATTACAGGAGCACGGACGCGGCCTACGCCGACCGGTGTCTGACTGCCGCGCGGGAGCTTTTCGATATGGCGCGCGCCAGTCTCGCCACTTGTTCCGGCGCCGGTTGTCGTGGGTCGGACGGCGGCGGCGGCTCCTTCTATCGTTCGACTTCTCATTTCGACGACCTCGCGTGGGGCGCCATATGGCTGCGCATCGCCACCGGCGATCAGAGCTATCTCGAACCGGTCGACGGATGGATTTCTCAACCCAACGACGGCAACGACAACCCGTACCAGAAGCGATGGACCATGGCCTGGGACGACATGACTCTGGCCAATCTGCTCAAGATGCACCAGCTCACCGGAAGGGCGAAGTATCGTGACGGCTTGCGCTGGAACCTGGTCTGGTTCCGCGACACCTTGCAGAAGACGCCAGCCGGGTTACCCTGGCTGGATCAGTGGGGAGTCCTGCGCTACGCCTCGGCCGAGGCGGGGCTGGGGTTTCTGGCCTACAAGCTGTTCGGGTATGACGATTTCTTCAGCAGGGGCGGCTTCATCGTGAACTACGTGCTGGGGAGCAACCCGCGCGGCGGCTCCTACATGACCAACTATCTGACCAACCCTCCGAGGCACCCGCACCACCGCGCGAACGAGCCTACCCGTGGAGGCCCGACTAATGGGCTGATCGGCGGCCTCGTCGGAGGCCCGGCGCTCAACGACAGTTGGACCGACGACGTTAATGACTTCAGGGCGAACGAAGTGGCGCTCGATTACAACGCGTCTCTCGTCTTCGCGCTCGTGGGTCGCCTCTACTTCGCGAATGGCGGCCAACCCGGAACTCCCCCGCCGCCGCCTCCCCCGCCACCGATGTCGCCGCCGGGCAACGGCGACGGACTCAGGGGGACATACTTCCAGGGGACCCAGCTTATGGGGACGCCGCTGCTGACCCGCATAGACCAGACCGTCAACTTCAACTGGGGAGGCGGTTCGCCCGCCCCGGGCGTCGTTCCGAACGACCAGTTCTCGGTGCGATGGGAAGGGCAGGTCGAGGCCCGCTCCGACGAGCTGTACACCTTCTACGTCACGCACGACGACGGCGCGCGGCTCTGGGTGAACGACCAACTGATCATCAACAACTGGACAGACCACGCGGCCATCGAGGACAGCGGATCGATCGCGCTGCAACTGGGACAGCGGTACTCGATTCGGCTGGAATTCTACGAGAACGGAGGAGACGCCTCGGCGACTCTCGCCTGGAGCACTCCGCTCGGCCTCGAGAAGCAGATCATCCCGCAATCGCAGCTCTTATCGACCGCGACGCCTCCACAGCCGGACTTCGCGCTCTCGGCCAATCCGACCAATGTGGATGTGGTTCGAGGCGGGAACGCGTCCAGCGTGATTACGATCACCCGCACTGGCGGATTTTCAAGCGCCGTCGCATTTAGCGCGAGCGGCTTGCCGACCGGAGTGACACCGAGCTTCAGCCCGGCATCGACTACGGGGACGAGCAGTACTGTGACCTTTACGGCTTCGACCACGGCGACACTGGGACCCGCTTCAGTGACCATTACCGGAACCGGCGGAGGGATCACCGACTCAGTGACTATTAACCTCAACGTGATCGCGCAGCAGACGCCTGACTTTTCGCTCACGGCAAATCCCACGAGCCTGACGATAGACCGTGGCGCGAGCGGAATGGTCACGATCACGATCACGCGCACCGGCGGATTCACGGGAAGCGTCACATTGAGCGCGAGCAATTTGCCGACGGGCGTAACACCAACCTTCAATCCCACCTCGGCGACGGGGAACAGCAGCTCCCTGACCTTAGCCGCGTCGAGCACAGCAGCGACAGGACCGGCCACGGTCACTGTCACCGGTATGGGCGGCGGTATGACACACAGTATTCCCATCAGCCTCACTGTCAATGCGCCGCCTCCGCCGGACTTCACGATTTCGGCCAATCCCGCAAGCGTGACGATCAATCCGGGCGGGACGGTGATGAGCACGATCACGATCACGCGCACCGGCGGATTCACAGGCAGCGTGACCTTGAGCGCGAGCGGATTGCCGGCGGGCGTTACCCCGAGCTTCAACCCGCCATCGACGACAGGGAATAGCAGCGTGCTGACAGTACCCATTCCCAGCACGACGCCGCCTGGTTCCTCAACAATCACCATCACCGGGACCGGAGGCGGGCTGACGAAAACAACGACTATAGCTCTTACTGTGACCGGAGGCGGCACGGGCGGAGTCACCGTAACGCCGGTGATTAACTCGAGCGGCCCGTGGTTCAGCGAAGAGGCTCTTCGTTTGGACAGCCCCGGGGCCGCCATCACGGCGCTTTCGGTCACGATCACCGTCCAGCGCACTACCGGCGTCGGCTTCAACGGACAATACAACACCGTCGGCGGGCAGATTCTACAGAGCAACAACGTAGCGGCGACGACGATCACCTACCAGTTCACTCTGGCCGCAGGTCAGACGCTTGGAACAGGGACGAATCGCCTCTTCGCGGCTCAGATGACCGGCTCTGGAACGGTCCACCCAACGAGCGGTGACACCTATACAGTCACCTACACCGCCGGAGGCGTGAGCTTCACGCAGACCGGGCACTTCTAGATGAAAGTGGGCAGTGTGTAGTGGGTAGTGGGTAGTTTTGATCTCTTCGCTGCCCACTGCCCACTACCCACTATCCACTATTTTCCAAGGAGAACTGAAATGGAAAACCGTTTGCGCCCTGTCGCGCTAGTCGTATGTCTCCTGGCGGTGTTGGTCATCAGTTGGGCCACACTCGCTAAAACACAAAGCACATCAAAGATCCCAACACAAACTACAACACAGGTTGAGGCCGCGCAGAGCCAGGGGCGTCCGGCTCAAGAGGCTGCGGCCCAGCCCGATTTACATCGCGCGGCTCAGGCGGGCGATCTCGAACTCCTGCGCTCGCGGCTGCGGCAAGGCATGAATCCAGACGAGCGCGATAAGTCGATGCGCACGCCGCTTATGGACGCGGTGAAGTCGGACCGGGTCGAAGCCGTTCGAATGCTTCTTGACGCCGGGGCCGACGTCAACGCGACCTCTGATTCAGGGCGAACTCCCCTGATCGAAGCCACTGAATTCGGGCGGATCGATTCCGCGCAACTCCTGATCTCTTCGGGGGCCGACGTCAACGCCAGCCAGCGCGGTTGGGGAACTCCACTCGAAGCGGCTGAGCGAACCGGGCACAACGAACTGGCCGCGATGCTGCGTCGGGCCGGCGCCCGCTCATCCGGAAGATCGGTGGGAGACACGGTCTGCGTTCGGCCGTGGCAGGGCGACGGCTATTGCGGCGAAGTCGTCGAGGTCAACAAGACCAGCTTCCGTCTCCGCGTCACCGAAATTATCGGCTGCGAAGGCGGCTGCCAGGCCAGGGCCGAATGTTCGGCGAGCCGCGCGGTCGGCGGAGCCGACGGCATCCGGGTCGGAGACGAGGTCACGACCGTGAGCTGGTGTCTGACTCATACGGGGGTGAAGCCATGAAAATCCTAAAACATCGCCCGCCACCATTTCGCTCGCTACCGCTCGCGGCGCTGATATGTCTGTTTGCGGTCGTCGCAATCGCGGTCGCCGGGGCCTATTTGCTTCCTCTCGCGCGCGCTCAGAGTCAGAGTGGGTTCCAGTACAACGGGATCACTCAGGTCTCGTGGTGGTTTGACGAGTACGACTCCGCGTCGGGCGGAACGTCTCGCGCCGCGCTCAGGGATACGGGCGCCAACTGGATGGGCTTGCTGGTGACCTGGTATCAGCAGGACGCCGCCTCGAACGTCATCGCCCGCCATCCCGATCCGAATAAGGACCACACCGACGCCCGCATCCGCACGGCGATCCGAGACGCGCACAGCCGAGGCTTGCAGGTCATGCTGAAGCCCCACGTCGACGCGCTCAACGGCCAGTGGCGAGGCGACTTCAACCCCAGCAACGCCGCCGCCTGGTTCCAGAGCTATACGCAATTCATCGTCCACTACGCGCAGATTGCCCAGGAGGAAGGCGCCGAACTTTTCTGCATGGGCACTGAATTTAAGACGATCAGCGGCGCCGCCAATCGGGATCGCTGGGTCGCCGTGATCAGCGCCATCAGGAACGCCTACGGCGGCCCGCTCACCTATGCCGCCAATGCGACGTTCCCCGCCGACGAGTTCACTTCGGTCTCGTTCTGGGATCAACTCGACATCATCGGGCTCGACGGATATTTCACCCTGACCGACCAGAATAACCCCACGCTCGCTCAACTCATCTCCGCCTGGACGTCGAATCGTTTCGGCGAAAACATCGTCGCCGCCGTTCAGAACTTCGCCAGTTCGCGCCAGAAGCCGCTGATCTTCACCGAGATCGGCTACAAGAGCACCGACGGCACGAACCGCGAGCCGTGGAACTTCGGGCTGAGCGGCGCTGTAGATACTGCCGAGCAGCGAGATTGCTATGAAGCGGCGTTCACCGTTTGGAGCCAGCAATCTACATGGATGCGCGGCTTCTTCTGGTGGGCGTGGCCCGTCCCGCCTCCGGCTGCCAATGACGGCGACTACAACCCACGAACCAAGCCGGCGGAAACCGTCTTGCGCACGTGGCAAGGGCCGGGCGGCAATCCGAACTTCACGCTGTCGGCGAGTCCCCCGAGCCTGACCGTCAACCGTGGCGCAAGCGGCGCGAGCACGATCACCATCACTCGCAGCGGCGGATTCACGAGCAGCGTGACATTGAGCGCGACCGGGACGCCGAGCGGAGTGACCGCGACGTTCAATCCGCCATCCACCACCGGCGGCAGCAGCACGCTCACACTCGCCGCTTCCAGCACGGCTGCGACCGGCGCGGTCAACGTGACGATCAACGGCTCCGGCGGCGGGCTCTCTCGCTCCACTACTCTGAGCCTCACGGTCAACGCGCCCCCTCCGCCTGACTTCGCATTATCGGCCTCTCCCTCGAACCTGACCGTCAATCGAGGCGCAAGCGGCGCAAGCACGATCACGATCACGCGCACTGGAGGGTTCACGAGTTCGGTGGCCCTGAGCGCCAGCGGATTGCCCAGTGGAGTTACCGCCACGTTCAATCCGACCTCGACGACGGGCGGGAGCAGCGCGTTGACTCTCTCGGCGTCCAACACAGCGGCGACCGGGATGACGAGCGTGACCATCAATGGCTCTGGCGGAGGCTTGACGCGAGGCGCCACATTGATTCTCACGGTCAATGCGCCGCCTCCGGCCGACTTCACACTCTCCGCAAGCCCCGCGAGCTTGACAGTGAATCGAGGGGCGAGCGGCGCAAGCACGATCACGATTACACGCGCCGGCGGGTTCACAAGCAGCTTGGCTTTGAGCGCGACGGGATTGCCCAGCGGCGTCACGGCCACTTTCAACCCGCCATCGACGACGGGGGCGAGCAGCGCGCTGACTCTGGCCGCTTCAAGCGCGGCGACGACCGGAACGGTGAACGTGACCGTCAGCGGGACCGGCGGCGGTCTGACGCGAAGCGCAACCTTGAGCCTCACGGTGAACGGCGATACCGGGACTGGCGGCGTGACTGTTACGCCTGCGGTCACCACCAACAGTCCCTGGTTCAACGAACAGGTGATAAGGCTGGACAACACAGCCAACCTCACCGCCCTCTCGGTCACCATCACGATCCAGAGGACGACCGGGATCGGCTTCAACGGCCAGTACAACACCGTCGGCGGGCAGATACTCCAGAGCAACACCGTTGCGGCGACGACGATCACGTATCAGTTCACCCTGGCGTCGGGCCAGACGCTCGGGATGGGCGCAAGTCGGACCTTCGCGGCTCAGATGAGCGGCTCAGGGACGCTTCATCCTACGGCGGGCGATACGTGGGTCGTCAGCTACACGACTGGCGGAGTCAATTACACCCAGACCGGGCATTTTTGAGAGTCACGGGAATGAGACTTCTATCTTGATTCGCTCATTTCAATAGCGATTTGTAACTGCTCGGCCTCTTCGCCGCGTTAGCGGCGCCTGACTTTAGCCGTGGGTTTCAACCCACGGAACGGTCGGCAAATTTTCCCGCGTCGCGTCAGCGACGGCTGAATTTAATCGTCGCTGACTGAACTCAATCGTCGCTGACGCGACGCGGGATTACACACACACTCACCGTGGGTTGAAACCCACGGCTAAAGTCAAACCGCCGCTAGCGCGGCGAAGAGGCTGAGTTATTACTTCCGCAGGGGGGAAATATGACATTACTGAGGAATTTTAGTTACGCCGCATTATTCAACATGCGCAAACGCGCGCTGGTGTTCAGCGCCATTTTCGCGATCATACTTACAGTTGGCGCGGGCGTCTCCATCGCCACAATGATGCAAACCACTCCGGCGCTGAGACTTCAGTACCGCGCGGCCGATCCGAACTCGCCCAACGACAACCAGATCAAGCCGCATTTCAACATCGTCAACGGCGGGACGACGACCGTTCCATTGAGCGAGCTGACGATCCGCTACTGGTATACGAACGACGGGAGCCAGCCGCAGGTCTTTGACTGCGACTTCGCCTCCAGAGGCTGCTCGAACATCTCCGCGAGCTTCGTCACGCTTCCCACGC
>Ga0081455_10006918_pt1 | contig 12065 bp, 13 predicted proteins | sample TabmetS3T2R1_FD_70207 | JGI IMG/M metagenome (GOLD analysis project Ga0081455, IMG submission 70207) | Tabebuia heterophylla rhizosphere microbial communities from the University of Puerto Rico - S3T2R1 | ecosystem: Host-associated > Plants > Roots > Rhizosphere ...
CTGACCGTGATGCGTTCCATCGCTGCGCTCAAGTCGCGGCTGCAGCGTACGAACCCGGTGGAGGCTCAGCACAAGTACAACCAGATGTTTTCCGAGCTTGTGGTCTTGGAGGCGCGTCGTAAGGCTTTGCATACCCGCAGCATTGGCGCCGAAGATTGAATGCGGTCTGAGCTTTTCGAGGCCCGGCTTTGTGCCCTTCGACAGGCTCAGGGCGCATCTCGGGCACCAGGGGCTCGGGCAAAGCAGTTATCCACAGATCTCGGGTTACCAGGTGTTGCTCGTGGTCATCGGTGCCTCACAGTGTGGTGGTGATCGACGATGTGGCCAACCAACCCCACCTGACTGCCGCCGAGCTGGTCCAGCAGCAGCGCATCATCGAGGCCGGCCTGCTGGCGAGGGACGCGCATGCCCTCCAGGAACTTCACCGGCTCCAGCGAAACCTCGACCGACATAACCAACGCGACCAGGGATGCCATGAGGTGGCCAGGCCAGTTGAATATGGCTATGGGCGTGGGCGGGTGGCGGGTTTTGTTTCTCATACTGCTGAATTGCGAGATTACCCAGAGGGCATGTCATATGTGGCGGAGGTAGAGCGGGCGATATCAGCCGCGGGCCATGTGATTGTGGATATGCGCGATTTTCCTGCTGCCGACCGGCCGGCGGCGCAGGTCTGTGTTGAGTGGGTGCAAAACTGCGACGTGTATGTCGGGGTGCTGGGTACCCGGTATGGCTCCCTGGTACGGGACATGTCGGAGGTTTCGTATACGGAGCTGGAGTTCGACACCGCTACCGAGGGGAAAAAGGACCGGCTGATCTTCATGCTGGATACCGAGGCCGCTGATGTGGGCATTCCGCTCTCGCGGCTTATTGATCTCGAGTTCGGGGACCAGCAGGACGCGTTCCGCGATCGGGTGAAGGACAGTGGGCTGGTGACGCAGTCCTTCGACAGTCCCGCCAAGTTGGGGCAGCTGGTGTACCAGTCGTTGCGGGAGCTGGCCGATACCGTGCGGCGGTTGGTGAGCGGATTGCAGCGGGAGCAGGTTGCGGCGGAGTCGCAGCCGGTACGGGCCTCGAGGTTCGTCAATCCACCGCCGGCGGTGGCGCCGACGTGGTTTCAGGATCGGCAGGTGGAGACCGGGCTGCTAGCTGGAAATGTGACCAATCCCGGGATTCGGCTGGTTAGCGTGGTAGGTCGGGGTGGAGTCGGGAAGACCGCGATGGTGTGCCGGTTGTTGAAGATGTTCGAGGCCGGCCAGGTCCCCGACACGACTGGTCGGACTTCGCCGATCACTGTCGGCGGGATTGTGTATTTGAGCCGCACCGGTGTTCACCATGTGGAGTATCCGACCCTGGTCGCCGACCTGGCCCGGCTGCTGCCGGACGATGCTTGGCGGCGGCTGCTGGAGCTGTATCAGGAGCAGCCGCCGACGGAGGTAATGGCGGCGGTCTTGGAGGCGTTTCCGGCCGGGGATCCGGTGGTGGTGTTGCTGGACAACCTGGAGACCGTGATGGACGCCGCCGCCGAAAGGCTGACCGAGCCTGCTCTGCAGGAGGCCATGACCGTACTGCTGACCGCGCCCGCGCACGCAGTCACAGTGATCGTCACCACGCGGGTCGCCCCGACGGGCCTGCTGGGCGTGGAGCCTGGCGTGCAGCGGCAGCTGCAGCTGGACAGGGGCCTGGGTCCCGAGGACGCCGATATCGTGCTGCGGGAGCTTGACGAGGACGGCACACTCGGCCTCCGGGACGCGGCGGATGAGATATTGAAGGGTCTATGCGCTCACACCCGCGGGTTTCCGCGGGCGTTGGAGGTGGTCAAGGCAATCCTGGATGGCGACCGTACCCTCACCCCAAGGGATCTGCTTAACCGTACCTATAACCTGCCGGAGGATCGGGTGGTGGAGGTGCTGGTCGGGGAGGCCTATCGGCTGCTCGACCCGCCCGCCCAACAGGTGGTGCAAGCCCTGGCAGTGTTCCCATCGCCAGTATCGGTTGTTGGGGTGGACTTTCTGCTGCGACCCTTTGACCCGACGACGAATGCAGCGCCAATCCTGGCACGGCTGGTGCGCCGGCAGCTGGTCCGCTTTCACGACGAGCACTACCACCTGCACCCGATCGACCGGGACTACGCCCTCGACCAGATCCCGCCGGGCGCTGCGGGGGATCCGACCACCGTGTTCACCCTGGCCGGGTTGCAGGCGCTGGCCGCCGACTACTACACCCAGATCCGCACCCCACGGGAGTCCTGGCGCAGCCTGGACGACATCCAGCCGCAGCTGGCCGAGTTCGAGCTGCGCTGCGCCACCGGTGACTACGACACCGCCGCCACCGTCCTGGCCGACATTGACTTCGACTACATGCGGCCATGGGGCCACCACCGCACACTGGTCCAGCTGCACCTTCAAATCGACGGCCGCATCAGCGACCCGGTACTAAACGCCGGCCATTTCAACATCCTGGGGCTCAGCCACTCCAGCCTCGGCGACTACCAGCAGACGATCGAGCTACACAGCCAATCCCTGACCATCTACCGAGACATCGACGACCGCGACGGCGAGTCTGCCGCTCTGACCAACTTGGGTACCTGCCACCAGAGCCTGGGCGACTACCGGCAGGCCATCGAGCTGCACACCCAAGCGCTGATCATCGACCGGAGCAGCGGCAGCCGTTACGGCGAGGGCGCCGATCTGACCAACCTGGGGAACTCCCACCAGAGCCTGGGCGACTACCGGCAGGCCATCGAGCTGTACACCCAATCCCTGACCATCGCCCGGGAGATCGGCAACCGCGACCTCGAGTCCGCCGATCTGACCAACCTTGGGAACTGCCACAACGGGCTGGGCGACTACCAGCGGGCCATCGAGCTGTACACCCAGGCCCTGACCATCTACCGGGATACCAGCAACCGCGACGGCGAGTCGGCCGATCTGACCAACCTGGGCCTCTGCTGCTACTGCCTGGGCGACTACCGGCAGGCCATCGACCTGCATAACCAGGCGCTGGCGATCGCCCGGGAGATCGGCAACCGCGACCGCGAGTCCAATACCCTCGCCAACCTGGGGCTCTGCCATTCACGCTTGGGCCGCTACCGGCAAGCCATCGACCTGCATAACCAAGCGCTGGTGATCGCCCGGGAGATCGGCAACCGCTACCTGGAGGCATGGGCGATGGACTGCCTCGGCCGCGCCATGCTTGCCGTCAGCGGCGACACCGGTCAGGCGCTGAGCCTGTTTAACCAGGCAGTGGCCATCGCCGACAGCACCGGCGACATCGAACCCGCCGTAGAGGCCCGCTCCGGCCTGGCACGGACCCACCTGCTCTTGGATGATCCGGAAGCCGCACTCACCGTCGCCAACACGGCACTACAGCGGCCGTATCCCACCGAACAACCGACTCTCCTGCTCCTGAAGGCGATTGCCCTTCTCCAACTGGGCAGAACCACCGATGGCGTGCAGGCGTTCGAGGCGGCCAGCCGGGCCGTGGAAGCGCTGCTCGAACTTCACGACCGCAACGTTGCGGCTCTCTATACCCACGCCCTCGCCCTCTGCGGGCTCGCCGTGGCCCGCGGCGACCCCGACAAGGCCGGTAGTGCCGCAGACGCCTATGCCCGACTCCGGGCCGTGACCACCGCTGCCGGGGTGATTACGGGAAGCCTGCAACTGCTCGACCAGATCAGGCGCAACGATCAGAATGGGCTTCTAGCTGACCTGCGGGCCGCTCAGTCGCTATGACGAAGCGACAGCGCACGTCATTTTGTCTGGGACGACTTCTGCTGTTTACGCATCCAGCGGCTGGCCTTGACTGTTGCCGATCTTGCTGGTCGCGAGAAGCCGGGCCGCGACGAACTGGCGATCGCGTTGGCGATGCGGCGGGGTGAGCAGCCGGGGACACTGCGAACGGAGCCAGGAAACAGGCGGCTGCCGGTGCCGAGCACGAGGGGGTGGATCATCAATGAGCTTGCCCAGCGCCGAGGGGATCATGTTCCCGTTAGTCCGGTTATTGCCGATGGCAAGGTCTTGCCACTCGGGATGGACTTCTCGGGCACTAGGGCGGCCGGCGTTGGCCGGTCGAGGTCTGCGCATCGTCAGCCGGCTCCCCGACTGGCCATGGATTAGTATTAGGCCGCCAACTGCTGTGAGCGCGCTGGCAGAGAGTTTGAGGAATGCAAGGGAAACCTTGAGGTTTTCGAAAAGGGCTCTTCATAACTGCGGTACGAAGAGCCCGTTTACTTCCCTTTGACATACCTCACCATCAGCGACACCGCTATCAGCACAAGGGCAGCCAAAATCGCGATAATGACGAACAAGTCGCCGATCAAGCTCCCTGTGAGGACGGGCCCGGTCAAGCTCCCTGTGTCTGCCACGACAGAACCGGCCTCAACCGAGCGGTAAGGATCGGCGGCACTGCATCCAAAGAGCGTGAAGACCGTCAGGCACCCAACCGCGGAGCCTGCGATGCAGGTCTTGTGCGGCATTTTGAAAGCCTCCCAACCTCCGTCGTCTATGTCACTGCTCATAGGTCAGACGACGTTGAGATGCTCCCTGATACATGCGGCCTGCTCCGCGCCGGCGGCCCTGGGGTTGTAGCTGTGGCTCACGAGCCGGCTGCCTTGATGTCTGCGTACTTGTCCAGTGTTCGGTTGTGCGTCTGCTGCATGAGCAGGTCGTGCAGGCATAGTTGATTCTTCGGGCAGGCCAGAACACCGCCAGGTGTCGTGGACATGGTTACTCCCCGAGTCGTAACGTCCTCAAGAAATTCACGCTGGCAGCGCGTCGTAGGAGATGAACTCTAGGAGGCTGCGGTCGGGATCTCGGAAGTAGATGCTGATTGTCAACGGCAACCGGAAACTGATTGTGAGTGTGGATCCACGGGTTTCGCGACGCGTCGTCCGAGACTGGTGCCGGCGACAGGGACGTGACCCAAAACTGATCGGCCCAGCTGATGGTGCCCTGAATGGGACTTGTCCGTCTTTTGCTGCGTGCACCGGACCCGGCTGTCGTGTTGGCCTGGTCAGAAGCCTGTCCGCCCTCGGGGTGTGACTCATCACAGTCTTGCCGCAACGTCGCTCGGGCGGGATCGATGTCCTCTCAGCTAAACGAGCGAACGGCTGCGGGTGGCCACCGCATGCAACAGCGATGGAGTCTTAATACCAATGGCTGTGGTGATGTCGGCGGCGTTGGCGAGCCTGAGACTGCCTGTGACCGACTCCACCGGGACCCGCGAGGTGCGGACGCCCTGCTTGGCGCACTCTTGGCTCTGGTATCCCCACACGGACGGATCGTCATCGTCGAGGGTTCGCGCGCGCCACAGGAAGAGGGTGGTCAAGCTATCATCTCGGACCAGCACTACTGGTTGCGCCTCCTCCGGTGTCTCCGTTAGTCTCGGCGCCCCCGTTCGTGCCCGTGTCTCCCTCGTTGTTCGTCTCTGGCTTGCTGTCCGTGCCTACCTTGTTGCCCGTTTCGCCCTGGTTCTCGGTCCCGGTTTGGGTTTCGCCCCTGCCGTTTCCATCGGTCTGCTCGCTTCCGCCGCTCCCTTGACTCTCGCCGCGGTCTGTGGAGCCGCCGCCAGCGGGGACATCTGTCGCGGCTGATTCCGTCGGGCTCGCCGACTCCGATTCGACGGTGGGGTCAGCTGTGCTGGGATGAACCGATGGCGTCGGGCTGGCGGTGTCAGTTGTGCTGTGAGTCACGGATGGCGTCGGGCTTGCGGTGTTGGAAGGGCTGGAAGTAGGAGATGGCGACAGGCTCGTGGACTCGGGAGTGGTTGACTGTTCGGGATTGGGAGGGGACACCTTCGCGCCAGTTTTCTTCGAGAACCTCTTACCCGTGGTGTGGTCGACCACGGTGAACGACTTGATGGCGATAGGCGCAGGCTTGATGACGATGACCTTCTGCGCATCAAAACCTGGCCAAGCCTTGCCCTGGTAGCTGTGGGCCGCAGGGCGAGGCGGAGTCAACGGGTTGCCGCAGAAGCACTTGACAACAGGTACTCCCTGTTTGTCGACGAGCACGGCAGTACCCGCCTGAAGGATAGAGGAAAAGGTCGTTACGCGGCCATCCTCGAAACCGTGATTCGTAACGCGGGTATCAGCTCGAAGAATGAGCGGCGTGAGCTGAGACACGAAGGAGGGAATCTGCTGAAGGGTCAGCTTCAGGACACCGGCCCATGCGGCGCCCTTTTCCGGATGGGCTTGAAGGAAGGCAACTAGCTTCGCCGCATCGCAGCGTGTGCCTCGTTGAGTGCCACCGTAGAGACCTTCGGTGTCACCTCTCACCTGGCCTGCGGCCTTTGGCGGCGGTGTCTGCATCACGTCCTGCCCGACGCCCTCGAGAAACGGGTTCACCGCAGTGCCGATGGGCTCGGCAATCTCTTCTCCGGCGGCCTGATCCATACGCGTGGCGAAGATCCAGATGGCAAAACCCACAGCCACTAAGCAGACGAGAGTTAGCAATGGAACAAGAAGCCGAGCAAGACTGAGACGACGGCCAGTACGAAGTTTTCGATCGACGACCGTCAAGAGCCTTGCGACGTCAGACTCGAATGTCTCGTGCCTGACTTCGATTGCCTGGAGACGGGCCAGCCTCATTAAAGTGTCGGGTAAGTCGGCGTGACGAGGCATCACGGCGTCTCGCAACAGCACCGGAATGATCGGTATGCCTTGATCGAACGCGGCCTCGATCTCATTCCGCACAGGGTCGTCGGTATCACCAATGCGAGCAGCGCTTTCGCTGCGCGCTTGACCCCATTGGTTGCCGATGAGGACGAGCATCACGCCGCACTTGGCGAGAGCGCCCGAGATCGCCTTAATCCAGTCCTCGCCCGGCCCGATCGACTCCACGTCCATGAAGACTCGATCCTTGCCAAGGTGCTTGACTAGAGGAACGCGGAGGCTGCGAGCGTCGCCGCTGTTCTCCTTGCGCCGGTAGCTTATGAAAACCCCGGGAGCGTCGGTTGTCATTGGGATCACCACCGTGCCCCGAGTTGAAGCAGGTCAATCCGGTCTTCGTATTATCGTCCGGCTCATGGGAGCACGCACTTGCATTTCCTCAACGGCGTTGCTGAGGTAGAGCTGCCATTGGCGGCATAATGGTCAGACGATTTTGAGCCGCGCTTGATACGCATTTAGGCCCAAAAGCCGCAGCTGCAACTCACGATTTTGTTGGCACGCGCCTCTGCATGCTCCTAGGTGCAACACGAGACAAGAGCAGGCGGCCAAACCGGGTCTTCGCATCTGAGCATGGGTGATGGCTGGATAGCGGCCGGCGTGTTGATCAAGGGTTGAGGGCGTCGGACGACTTCGTGATCATGGTGGCGGGCACCAAAGCGCCCGCGGACGCGCTCTGGGACGAAGTGGCGCAGGTGATCGTGGTCGAACGCAAGACCCGGCTCACCATCTCCTCCCGCTGCCGGGCGGTCACATCGCGCAGCGTGTGGGCGACCGTTGATCGCCGCGTTCGGCCAGCTCCCGCCGAAGTTGCGTCGATCGCTGACCTGGGACCAGGGGAACGAGATGTTCCACCACCAGCGCATCGAAGCAGCGACCGGCGTGACGATCTACTTCGCCGATCCCCACTCGCCTTGGCAGCGTGGCACTTGCCTTCATAGCGCTGCTGAAAGGGCTATTGCGCGTGATGACATCGGCGCACAATAAGCACGGTGAACTGAGCCGAAAGGCCACCGAGCAGGGCCTGAAACCGCATCGGGTACGCGCCGCCAGCACCAACAAAAAAGGTTTGGGTGCGAAGACATGACCTGCTACTTTCTGCGCCAAACGCGGAGCTACGGCTGGGCGGAAGCATGACCGCACAATTTAGACTGCTCGAGCTGGATTACTTTCACGTGACGCCAAACGGTGCACATCCTCAAGTCACTCTCGTTCTAGCCGACCTATGACTGAATATGAAGCACAAGTTGTTTGGGAGTTTTTCCCGCTTGCATCTGCCTCTGAGGGATCGACTGAGATCACGGGGCTCATGATGCGCTGGCCGCCCAATCCTGCTCGCCTCGCTAAGGAGGTATCGAGAATCTCCAGCGTGCAGCTTCGCTCGAAGGGCAACACCAGAGGAACTTGCCGCCATACCGATCCGCCGCCAAGGCGCGGTACCAAGCCGCCGCCAATGGGCGCTCGCAACTTCAACAAAGTCGACGCCACCCCACTCCACGGCGGCAAAATCATTGCCGTTGTCGACAAAGACACGGATGGCCAAGCGTGGGCCGAACAGGTCGAGCAACAACTCGACGGCATGGTCCAATGCCTGGCCTTCAAACAAGCCAAAGAAGGCAAAGACCTAACCGACCACATCACAGCAGGCCACAGCCTCGATGAGCTGGAGCCATGGCAGCCGCCTGCCGACCAGACCGCTCCTGTACCCGGAACGTTCCCGGAACAGCAGGAACAGCGGGAAGTGGAGCGTACCTCGTACCTCACCCCTACTGTCAGGAACGAGGAACACCTATTCCTCGACGTAGCGGCACTACTCGACGGCAACCTGCCCGAGCACCCGAAACCGAGAGCCGGCATCCGCGATGACGGACACGCACTCTTCTACGCCGCACAAGTCAACGGTCTCTTCGGCGACCCCGAATCCGGCAAACGCTCATATGTCAGGCTGTCGAAGCTGAGGCACTCAAAAACGGTCGCCGCGTCCTCAGCCTCGACCTAGACCACAATGGACCAGAGGCCACAATCAGCCGACTCCTCATGCTCGGAGCACCGTTGGAGGCGCTGAGAGACCGCTCCCAGTTCCGCTACGTCGAACCAGAAGACGAGATGCACCTGCGGGCCATCATGGCTGCCGCAGTGGCGTGGCGACCCGCCGTCGCTGGTGTCGACTCCGTTGGTGAACTGCTACCGTTCCTGAGACTGTCCAGCAACTCACCCGACGACTTCACCATCGCCCACACACGAGTACTCAAGCCGCTTGCCCGCGCCGGAGCCTGCGTGATCGCTATCGACCACCTAGCCAAAAACACCGAAAGCCGCGCCGCAGGCCCCACCGGTACTAATGCCAAACGACGCGCAGTCGGTGGCGTCTCGCTAAGAGTTGTCCTCAAATGTCCCGCTTCAAACTTTCTGGCAGGCCGGTTATGAGGGCATGATCGGCCTTTTAGCTGGGAGGTGAGGCGATTGGGCAAGCCACCGACGATCCCGCTGGAGACGAAGATGCGGATCGTGCTGGCGGTGCTCGCGGGCGAGGTCAGCATCGCGGAGGCGGCGCGGAAGGAGAAGGTCTCGGAGCAGTCGATCGGCCGGTGGAAGGCGGAGTTCATCGAGGCCGGGAAGACCGCGTTGACGGCCGGGAAATCGGGTCCGTCGACCCGTGAGCAGCAGCTCGAGGCGGAGATCGCGGATCTGACCCAGGCGTTGGGCGAGGCGCACCTGGAGGCCCGGGTGTGGAAGAAGTCCGCGGAGGGCCGGTTGGGCCCTTCGAAGACCTCGAGGTAATCCGCACCGAGGCGGGGATGCCGACCGCGAGGTTCTGCCGGCTGCTCGGCATCCCCGAACGTTCCTACCGCCGCTGGCAGGCCAGAGCCGGGGCCGGTCAGCCGGCCAAGGGGCCGTGGCCCCGCCCGGCACGAGATAGGCGTCGCGAGACCGTGGTCGGGTTGGCCCGCCGGCACACCGCCTGGGGGCATCGCAAGATCTGGGCTGTCGCCCGGCACGGGGGTCACCAGCTCACCACGTCGACAGTGCTGCGGATCCTCGATGAGGAGGGGCTGGTGCTGAAGGCCGATTATCAGCGGGCCCGCCGAGCCCTCGCGACAGCGAGGCGGGCCGCGTTCGCCGCGCCGCCAACGGGGCCAAACATGGTGTGGCAGTTCGACTTCTCCGAATACGAAACCCCCGCCGGCGGCACCTGGCGGGTCGCAGGGATCGCCGACTACTGGTCGAAGTACGAATTCGGCTGGCACTGGTCACCGACGGCCAACCAGTACGACGCGATCGCCGCCGTGGAGCTCGCACTGGTTGAGGCCGAGCGGCTCCTCGACGGTCCAAGACTGCTGGAGTTTCTGACCGATCCGGAGACTGGCGAGGTCGTGCCCATCAGCCTCGTCACAGACAATGGCGGACCGTTCCGGTCGTTTCGGTTCGAGTCGTTCATTGCCTCGCGGCCCGAACTGCGCCACGTCCGTACCCGGGTGAAATCACCGGGCCAGAACGGCGTACGCGAGCGGGCATTCCAGTCACTGAAGTACGAGAGGCTTTACCGTGAACCGATCGACGACGCCCTTGACCTGGTTCGCGAAGCCGAAGTCTTCCGCGTCGAATTCAACTCAGTCCGGCCACACGAAGCCCTGTCGTGGAACCGCCCGGTCGACGTTCACCTCGGCCGGGCCGACCCCGCCACACCAACCTTCCCGAGCCCGAAATCTTGCCACTTTCTTGACGCGGGACAAAAGCCAACCATTACCTCACAACCCCGCCATCTGTAATCCTTCAGATGACACAAACCAGCCTCCACTAAACCCGGGGCGGTTCAGTTTTGTCACAGCCTGTATCGACGTGAGCGGAGGCACGTCATGTGGGGTGAGGGCACGACAAGTTATCCACAGATTTCGGGCTACCAGGTGTTGCGAGCTGCGGCCGTTGCGTCACAGTGTGGGCGTGATCGATGCCCACGACGATGTCCCCAACGAACCCCAACTGACCCCGGCCGAGCTTGTCGAGCTCCAGCGCATCATGGAGGCCGGCCTGTTGGCCCGAGATGCGCGACTGTCGGGTGGGGGCTTTGCCGATGCGACCGAACAGGAGCTGAGACTGCTCGAAGATCAGGGAGCGGTGGCCCGGCAGCGGTTCATCGAAGCCAATCTGGGTCTCGTCGGGATGGTCAGTCGGCAGTTTGCGGCGCGTTGCCAGCTTCCAAATGCGGAGCTGTTTCAGGAGGGATGCGTCGGTCTTCCCGCTTGTCAACTACCTACCGGTAACTCCCCGTGCACGAGCCTGAGTGCCAACTCGTCGATCATGTTGCGCTCGTACAGCTCGATAGTGTCGATACAGAGGCCATGGATGCCTGCAATGCGCTCACGGCGCCGAGTGAGGGTGTCTGGCGTGGGCATGTCAATGGCGTAGGCGTTGTGCAGAGCCATGGCTTGCACGTCCTCACCGAGCATGCGCACCATCCCGGCTAGCCGCTCATAGGCGACCCTGAGCGGGAGGTCGCCTAATACTTCCATGACGTACTGGCACTCCGCGAGCTTGGCGAACGTGAGACCCCGCCCCGCCGGATGTACTTCAGGTTGTCCCTCAGCCTCTCCAAGTCCACCATTCGCTTCCCTATCTGCCGCCGATCAATGGACAGTACTGGCCCGGGATCCGAGCCGTGTACCGGCCGCGGTCGAAGAGATCCTCCGAACCAGCGGCAAGGGCGGCGGCGGCATTCCCCGCTATGCCCAGCAGAACGTGCAAATCGGTGGTGTCGACATCGCCGCTGGGGAGCTGGTGATCTTCGATATCGGTGCCGCCAACCACGACCCGGCTGCATTCGCCGACTCACCTGGTGACGTGCTTGATCACGCGATCCTGCGGACCGACGTTGGTCAGATCAGGGATCTCTGAGCTCAAAGCCTTCGTCGGCGCCAAGCGGGCCCGCCGGCCAACCCTCCACCTCCGGCCCGGGCCGGCCGTCCCGGCTACCCGGCCCTCTGCCCCGCCGTGCTCATGATCGCGGACACCGGCAATGGAGTTGCAGGCCGCTGCTGCTATCGGAACGTCTCGCTGAACAACCACCTGTGCAGGATGGCGGTGAGGTGCTCGGGCGCGTCGAGCTGGATAAGGTGACCGGCTTCCGGGACGAGGCGTAGCTCGGCGCCGGGGATCTGCTCGGCAAGGCGGTGCGCGCGGTCTACCGGGATCCACGTGTCGTTGAGACCCCAGGCGACCAATACGGGTACGTCGATCTTCGAGTACCGCGGCTCGATCTCGTCGGTGTAGCGCTGATCGGCCTGAGCGATCTGGCGGTAGAAGGCGGCTTGTCCGTCGCTCCCGAGCCAGGGAGCGACGAGCGTGTCCAGCGACTCGGGCCGCAACCGACGGTGTGCAGCACCGCTGACGTAAGCACGGACCA
>Ga0081455_10006919_pt1 | contig 12063 bp, 14 predicted proteins | sample TabmetS3T2R1_FD_70207 | JGI IMG/M metagenome (GOLD analysis project Ga0081455, IMG submission 70207) | Tabebuia heterophylla rhizosphere microbial communities from the University of Puerto Rico - S3T2R1 | ecosystem: Host-associated > Plants > Roots > Rhizosphere ...
GATCGCTTCGACCATCTGCGCGTAAAAGTCGTCCGGGAAAATGCGGTCAAACTGCAAATGGTGGAAGGGCGCATCAACTGCGTGCGCTTGTCGTACTGAGTCGACAACGAATTGGATAAGATTTGCAACTGACTCCGATTTTTCCATCGATTGTGCTTTAGGAAGCTAATTTAAGAATGTCATTCTGTTACGCAATGGATAAGCCGGCTGCGGTCAGCCAGTATGTGTGCCTAAGTATTTGGGGGTTGAAGAATGAGTGAAACAACTGAAAAGCGTTCGCTTCTCTCACGCATTGGTCGATGGACAGTGGAATTGGTCCTCGTTTTTGTAGGCGTTTACGCAGCCTTCTGGCTCAACAACTATCAGCAACACCGCCAGGATGCAGAACGGCGCGACCGAATCCTGGTATACATCGAGCAAACATTGAGCGAAGGAATCGAAAGCTCAAAAGTTAATCGTGCAAAGGAGCAAGAACCAGAAGCGGCCGAGTTTCAGCGCGCATTGGAGGCCGGTGAGATGCCGCCGGTGCGTCCCTTTGTTTTCATCACCGACTATAGCCCAAGCGATTTAGCCACAATGCTGCAATCCGGAGGCGTCCAATTGTTCGATGTGCAGACCCTTAGGGCGCTGCGCAACGACGAATCAGTTATCCGTTGGGGACTCCAGCGCATGGCGCGTTATCAAAAATTAAGCGACGAATTGATTGTACCGAATCTCGACCAGGACATTTCGTTCTTTTACGACCCGGCCACCAAGAAATTGCGAAAACAATTCGAGATATATCCCAAAGCTCTGGAAGCAAGAGTGGACTTTGCGCACCAGCTTGAGCGAACCCACACGAAACTACTCGAGCGAATCCAAGTCGAACGACAGCGTAACGATTAACATGAATCTAATAATCAGAATCTTAGCATTCTATTCGTCTGTCTTGCTCGCGGGGTTCGCAAGCGCCGCAGATTATCCCATGCCGACAGAAGGCGATTTCACGATTCGGGATTTTAGATTTCAATCCGGCGAAACATTGCCGGAGTTACGTCTCCATTACCGAACGCTCGGGAAACCTGAGAAAGATGCGCAGGGCAAAACGGCTAATGCCATTCTAATCATGCATGGGACGACTGGCAGCGGCGCGCAATTTATTCGCCCCGAATTTGCCGGCGATCTGTTTGGAAAAGATCAACCGTTGGATGCGACAAAATTTTTCATCGTGTTGCCGGACGGAATCGGTCACGGCAAGTCGAGCAAACCGAGCGACGGCATGCATGCGAAATTTCCGCGTTACGGTTATCTCGACATGGTGGAAGCGCAGTACCGATTGTTGACGGAGGGACTCGGCGTAAATCACGCGCGGTTGGTGATGGGAACCTCGATGGGGGGAATGCAGACCTGGCTATGGGGCGAATTGCATCCCGATTTCATGGATGCGCTCATGCCGCTGGCGAGTTTGCCGACACAAATTTCGGCACGCAACCGCGCATGGCGTCGCATGGTCATCGACGCCATCCGCAATGATGCGTCATGGAATGGTGGCGAGTACAAAACACAGCCCGCCAGTTTGCGTACCGCTGCGGCGATGCTTTGGTTCATGAGTAGCAATCCGGTTTTGCGTCAGAAGGACGCGCCTTCGCTGGCGAAAACAGACGAAGTTCTGGACAAGTTCGTTGAACAAATCGTTAAAGCCGACGACGCAAATGATGTGCTCTACGCCCTTGAAGCTTCACATGATTACGATCCGGGTCCGAACCTTGAAAAAATCCGTGCGCCGCTTCTCGCGATCAATTCTGCCGACGATCTGATCAATCCGCCCGAGCTTGGCATTCTTGAGCGCGAGATCAAGCGCGTCCCGCACGGTCGGGCCATCGTAATGCCGACGAGCGACAAAACCCGCGGCCACGGCAGCCACACCATCGCAAGCTTGTGGAAAGATCAATTAGCGGAGCTGCTCAAGGAAACCGAACCAAGTAAATAGTCCCGGAAGTCATCGCGGATCTTTTGGCAGGTCTTTGCTCGGCAGCTTTGAAAACTTGGCTTCCATTCCACGTTCGGTCCTCTGCTGCCTGATGCTTGCCTTTTCATTCTTGAGGGTCATGAGCAGCTTTGTCAGTCCCTCATTTAGTGCGTTGTTTCCCGCGTCCCATTCCGACTTCGGCTTGAACGCCACGCGAGGATAAATCTTCGTTAGGTCTGGCACGGTTTTTTCTTCTCTCTGAACTCTTTCAATGATCGGGACCAATCGATCGATGTCGCCAAATGCGTATCCGTTGATGTACGGGCCCACCAACTGTTGAAAGGCATTCTGCGCTTGGAACAATTCGAATCCAGCATTACCGATGCTGCCCATTTTTTCCTGATCGATCAGAGTGGCAAAAAGTCGGCCGCGATACTGGGCCGAATAAAACCAGTAAATTGACTCCTTCCTGAAACCCAGATCATAGAGACGAATCGCGGCGACGTATGTCTCGGGAAAATTGAGAGTGTCCCATGACTTTTTCATTTTCACGATCGTCGCGACGAACTCCGGTTCGCTTTCAGCGGCCAAACCACTGCTAAACGGGCCTACGTCGATGGTCGGGCCTTTGGAATTGTAGTACGGCGTGACGTAAACCTCGATGTGAGCTGGGTCGGTGATGGTTTGGCCGGCGGCGAGACTGACACAACCAATGGAGATGAAAAGGGCGATTAGAGTGAGTTTCATTTAGCCTAACGAGTCGCAAGGTCAACCACCACTTCACCTGGCGCAAGCGACAGGCCATTCCCAAACGGCAAGTGTATTCATTCAGGAAATTTGATAGAAGAGGAGGCGCGTGAAGTCCGTCTGGCGCAAACATCTGATTATTTGCCTGGTTCTCGGGTTGCTGGCGATTCCGATCTATTTCCTGGATCGGGCATTGCTTGAAGGCGGTGGCGGCGGCAACTGGATCACGTTGGATTTTCGCGGCGTTATCTTTTGGACTTACGTCTCGTTGCTCGCTATCCAAGTCGCGTTGAGTTCCGCTGCTATCCTGTTATTTCCCAAGGCCGGAGCAATGCAGATTCACTTGGTCTCGATGGCTTTGTCCGTGATTCTTCTTGTCACCAGTGTCGTCCTTTACGGCAAAGTGCGCCGTCTGGCCAACTCAAGGGAACACAGAGCGTTGATGGAGAGTCGCAAACCTCTGATCAACGTGATTGAACTGAAGAAGTGGTCGTATTTTCCGGGCGATAATCATCCGACAGAGATTCGCGTGACCGTGGTTATCCATCGGCCGGGCCGGTTTGCGGGTAACGTGACTGGCGCACAAACGGACCCGTCAGGATCCTCACCGACGATTTTTGAATCCACCAATGGATCCGAAAGCCAGCGTCAGGTGCGGAGCGGAGAGGCGTTCACGTATGCATTTCCCCTAAAATTCCTGAACGTTGGGCATGCCGATGACGTGCGGGTCACGTTGTACCTGTTCAAGGCGCCGAGTGGACCTGCGAGCGGCGATATTGCCAAGGTATTTATGAAATCACCGCAACAGAAGGATGATGGCGAGTACTTCTACGGCGTGCTTCCAGCTCCTTCCCGATCCGCAAAATGATCAGTTGCTTTTAGTCGTGAGGGCGACCAAAAATTTATCTGATTCGGTTTGAGTCAGGCCTTTCAGTGTTTCCATCAGGCGCGCCTCGTAAGAATCACACATCGGAGACTCGCCATTTGGCTTGACCCACTCGGGGTGTTGGATCCGCAGGTCGTCGTGAATCTGTTTCCTCAGGTCAGCGTACGTGTGGAGTTGGTGAAGCATAACCGATTTGTTTGATTACCTCGGTGCCGCGGCCATCGCGTTAGCGACTAGAATGACTGGCCAGACCGCGATGAACACAATCATCCCTAAGGCAAGCAGCTCCGGAAGATGATCCGGCTGTGCCCGATATGCGTATCGATCACTGAAGAAACGAGAAGCGCGAAACAGCATCGACTTATTAGGCTCCATGTTCATATCGACAATAAACAATGCATTGACGTTCGCGTTTCACCGCAAAAGTAACGTTCCTGTCACCTTCGCCGTCAGAAGTTTAGAATCGTTTGACACTGCGCGGGCAATCCTCGCCCAATGGGCTGAAGCATTCGTCACTGACCGTAACCTGGTCGAGTTGAGCAAAGCATCCGCGCCGGTGGCGAGCATCAAGTGAACGAAACGCCTCTCGCAGAGAGGCGGCTACAGCCGCACACGGAAGGACAGTCGGCGACTCACTCGCTGTAATAGTACGCGCCGCCGTAGTAAGCGTCCCAAGGATAGTACGGATAATAATCCGGCGCATAGTACGTGTTATAGCGCGCCTCCGGCGAGCGAATCCCATTATTGGCGTAGTAAACATCGGCGCAGCCGGCAAGCAGAAGAGCAAAAGCCGCGGCACCGATTAGCGAAAAGATCGTTACAACGCGTCGATTTTTTTTCGGTTTAGCACTCATGCGTTTGGGGCGCTGATTTGACGAGACAATTCACCCAAACGCAAGCAAAAAAACGCATCGGCACAGCCACCAAAAGGCGGACCGCGCCGATGCGTCAGCCAATCGCGCGTCGCAAATTAGTACCAATCGCCGTAAATGTTGCTACCGTAGTACCGCGGCCCGTAGGCGTCATTGTATCGGACGCCGGAGCGTACGATCGTCGTATCGTAGGCCGGCGCATAATAGTACGAAGTTGGGTAGCCGTAATAGGAATACGTTCTGTAATATCCGGCTGGATAGTAACCAGTGTCGTATCTAGCCACATACGGTCCCTCTGCACATCCGCCCAGAAAAGTTGCGACGAGGCCTGCGCAAAGAATCGACATTATTACTGGCGTGCGACGCGTGGGTTTCATCGTGGTTTTCATCAGATTTCCCCTTTCTTCAATTTCTGACTTCCCTCTGTTGTCACGAAGCCACGTTCGCGGCTCCGCGAGGCGTGCTGGTCCGTCAGGAAAGGCGGTTTCTAATCAGCAAGCCGTTTCTGTACGATTCGAATCAGACGCGTCGGTTGGTCGCCGATCTGATGAAATCAGCAGAGCCTTTTAGACCCCGGGGGACGTATCGACGCACCTCAAAGGATTTTGCATCAATAGCCCATGTTCGCTACCGTCAGCCGCCTAATGAAACGAAATTTCTTTTGGCTCGGTGCGTTCCTGACGATTGCCTTCACGATGTCCGCAAAGCCGCCGTCCCCATCAACAGGCCAAGGAAAATTCGACGCGATCATCCGCAACGGGATGGTCTACGACGGCACCGGCGCCGAGCCGCGACAGGCCGATGTCGCAATTCGGGGTGATCGAATAGCCGGCGTCGGCGATTTTAAAACCACGAAAGCGAATACGGTCATCGATGCGAAGGGCCTCGCTATCGCGCCGGGGTTCATCAACATGCTTTCCTGGTCAACGGAGTCGCTGATCCAGGATGGCCGCTCACAAAGCGAAATCCGGCAGGGCGTCACGACCGAGATCATGGGGGAAGGTGAATCGATGGGTCCGGTGAACGATCGTGTGCGCGAGCACAAAATTCGCGAGCAAACCGATATCAAATACGACATTCCTTGGAATACGCTGGCGGAATATTTGCAGTATCTCGAAAAACGCGGCGTGTCGTGCAATGTGGCGTCCTTCATCGGCGCGACTACCATTCGCGAATACGTAATCGGATTTGAAGATAAACAGCCGACGCCGGAGCAGCTCGAGCAAATGCGCGAACTAGTGCGCAAGGAAATGGAAGCCGGCGCGCTCGGCATCGGCACATCATTGATCTATCCGCCCGCGTTTTATGCGAAAACAGAAGAGCTAATCGAGCTGTGCAAAGTCGCGGCAAAATACCAGGGCAAATACATCTCGCACATGCGCAGCGAAGGGAATCAGTTGTTCGAAGCGCTTGACGAGCTGGTACGGATCTCGCGCGAAGCGAACATTCCGGCTGAGCTCTATCACATCAAAGCCGCCGGCAAAAAAAATTGGCCGAAAGAAGACGAGCTGCTTGCGCGAATCGAACGCGCGCAAAAAGAAGGACTGAACGTCCACGCCAACATGTACACCTACACCGCTGCCGGCACAGGGCTCGACGCGTGTCTGCCGCCGTGGACGGAAGACGGCGGGTATCCGGCGCTGTTCAAACGGCTGCGTGACCCGGCGACGCGCGAGAAAATCAAAGCCGAAGTCCAGGTCGACAGCAACAAATGGGAAAACCTTTATCTCGCAGCAGGTTCGCCGGAGAAAATTTTGCTGGTGGGATTCAAGTCAGAACAGCTCAAGCCGCTGACGGGCAAGACGCTCGCTGAAGTCGCGAAGATGCGCGGAAAAGATCCAATCGACACAATCATGGATTTGATTTCCGAGGACGAATCGCGAATCGGCACGGTTTATTATTTGATGTCCGGAGACAACGTGAAGAAGGAACTACGAAAACCGTGGATTTCCTTTGGCTCGGATGAAGCGTCGCAAGCGCCGGAGTCGCCGTTCACAAAATCGAATCCGCATCCACGCGCTTACGGGAATTTCGCGCGCGTCCTCGGCAAGTATGTCCGCGACGAAAAGGTGCTTTCGATGAGCGACGCGATTCATCGTTTGAGTGGGCTGCCTGCGACAGATCTCGGGCTCGATCATCGCGGGTTTCTCAAGGAAGGAATGTTCGCCGACGTCGTGGTGTTCGATCCGCCGACGATCACAGATCACGCTACCTTCGATAAACCGCACCAATATGCGACCGGTGTGAAACATGTGTTTGTAAATGGTGTGCAGGTCATCAAGGACGGCGAGCACACCGGAGCGAAACCGGGTCGGGCGTTATGGGGACCGGGGAAAATAAAGTAGCTGAACGCGTGGCAGCGTGTGCGGAATACTGTAGCCGCCGCCCTGTGAGCGGCGCCGCTACATCTGCATTGCGCTTCCCATAGGGAAGCGGCTACAAGATTCGCGTGCGCGAATATCCAAAACTCCCGCCGCGCTTGCGGTGGATTTTCGCTCATAACCCCTTGTTCTTCGTTACATTTTGCACATACGAGCGGAGGAAATTACTCGCGTCCGACGCAGTGCATGCCGCATTTGTGGCGTTCGCATTGCAGGCAAATTCGCAGTATAGCCTCGCCGTTGGTCGGTACGTGATCATGCCCGATCACGTTCATCTTTTCGTCCGCGGCCCCGACGATTTTCAACTCGGCCCATGGGTAGGACTGCTGAAACAAGCTCTCGCGAAGCATATCGCCTTGGCAGGGACCTCGCCGATCTGGCATCGCGGCTTTTTTGATCATGTTCTCCGCAACGATGAAAGCTACGGAAACAAATGGAATTACGTTAAGGATAATCCCGTCCGTGCTGGATTGGTCAGCAACGGAAGAGTGGCCCTATTCCGGAGAGATCGTGCTCATCGATCGCGCGTAACTGTAGTCGTCGCCCTGTGGGCGACGTTTTCAACCGCTTCGGTATGCCAAGCGTGGGTGATTCATAGCGGATGCTACGTCTCTCGAAAGAGGCACGTGACCACAATCTTCACGGCGTATAGTTGTAGATCAAAGATCCGATGGCGTTCGGTTGAAAACCGGCCGCCGGAGTGAAGATTTGTTTCAATGGATCCGATCAAAAGCATCAAATTACGCTGGCTTCAGGGTGCGTTGCACGACATCACCTACGAACTGTCGCGCTCGCAATTTTCCAGGTTTGCGCCGCAGGCGTGGCAACCGGCGATCAACGCCTATCGATGCGATACGTGCATTCGAATCTGTGTTGATCTTGCCGGAGTCGATTGTTCGCTGATCGATCTGACCGTCGAACCGCGGCGTCTGGTGATTCGCGGCACGCGTGAAGTGCCGGAGCCGACCGGCGACGAGGGATGTGCCCAGCAATTGCTCGCAATGGAGATCGATTACGGACCGTTTGAACGCGAGATTACTTTTCCCGTTGACGTGGAAATCGACAAGGCGCACGCCGAACAGCGGAACGGATTACTATGGATTTCGCTGCCAGTAAGAAAAGAATCATGAGTACGGAGAAGCTGAAGGCATTGCAGCAGGGCATGGATTCAAAGCCAACAAGCCCGGCTACTGTCCCGTTGGGCGTGGACGAAAGCCGAACACCGCGGATTCCCGAAGAACTGTCGATTCTGCCCGTGCGCGGCTTCGTCGTTTTTCCGGGCACGGTCATTCCGCTGACCGTCCAGCGCGCGGCGTCACTCAAACTGCTCGATGATACTTTGCCGCGAACGAAGGTGATCGGACTTCTGACGCAGCGTGATGAAACGAAGGAAGATCCGGCGCCGCAAGACCTCTACTCCGTCGGCACGGCCGCGCTAGTGCTGAAACTTGTTAGACAGTCAGAGGACAACGTGCTCGTAATTGTGCAGGGCCTGCGCCGTTTTTCGCTGCGCAAAATCATCGCGACCGACCCGTTCCTGCGCGCCGAAGTCGATTTGCCACAATCAATCCTGCCACCACCGAGCAAGGAATGGGAAGCCACGTTCCGGAATTTGCGCGATTCGGCTACGCGGTTGTTCGACTTGACGCCGGACGCGCCGGAGCAAGCGCGCTTGATGATCATGAACATCGAGAATCCGGAGCAGCTCGCCGATTTTCTCGCGCCGAACCTGAACATTGATGTCGCGCAAAAGCAGGCGTTGCTTGAAGAACTCGATGTCGAAAAACGCGTGCGCTTGGTGCAACAACACGTTTCGGGGCAGCTTGAGATCGCGCAGATCCAACAGCGATTGCAAAAAGATGTCGCTTCGCAATTTTCCGACGCACAACGGCGCGCTTATCTGCGTTCGCAGCTCAAGGCGATCCAGCACGAGCTGGGTGACACCGAGGGCGGCAGCGAGGAACAAGCCCTACAATTGCGCGCGCGCCTCGAGGAAGCCAATCCGCCTGAGGCGGTGATGAAGCAGGCGGAACGCGAATTAAAGCGGCTCGACTTTATTCCGCCAGCAAGCCCCGAGTTTTCCGTCATCGTTAGTTACATCGAGATCATTGCCGACCTGCCGTGGAATAAACTAAGCGAGGACAACCTCGATCTCGACCAGGCGCAGCAAGTCCTCGATCGCGACCACTACGATCTGGAAAAAGTGAAAAAGCGGCTGATCGAGTATCTCGCTGTGCGCAAGCTCAATCCGCAGGGACACGGCGCGATCCTCTGTTTTCTCGGGCCGCCGGGGGTGGGCAAAACCAGTCTCGGTCAATCGATCGCCGACGCACTTGGTCGCAAATTTGTGCGGATCAGTCTCGGCGGGATGCGGGATGAAGCAGAGATCCGCGGTCATCGGCGCACGTACATCGGCTCGATGCCGGGGCGCATCATTCAGGAGCTGCGCCGCTGCGGCACGCGCAACCCGGTGTTCATGCTCGATGAGATCGATAAGATCGGCGCGGATTTTCGCGGCGACCCGGCCAGCGCTTTGCTTGAAGTGCTCGACCCGCGGCAAAATAATGCGTTTGTCGATCGTTACCTCGACGTGCCATTTGATCTTTCGCAGATCATTTTCATCGGCACTGCAAATTACATCGAGGGCATACCGGAACCGTTGCGAGACCGCATCGAAGTGATCTCAATTCCCGGTTACACCGAGCGCGAGAAACTCGAAATCGCCAAGCGCTACCTTGTGCCGCGACAATTGGAGGAGAACGGACTGAAACCCGAGCAATGCAAATTCCAGGAGGACGCCCTGAGCCGGATCATCAATGATTACACACACGAAGCCGGTGTGCGTGAATTGGAACGCCAGATCGGCGCGATTTGCCGCGGCATTGCGGCGCAGGTCGCGCGCGGAAAGACCGATCACGTAACGGTTACGCCACAGGTAGTGGCGGAGATGCTTGGCCCGGCCAAATACGTTCGCGAAACCAGGTTGAAGACCAGCAAACCGGGCGTGGTCACAGGTCTAGCTTACACGCCGACGGGCGGCGAAGTGTTGCACATCGAAGCGACGCGTTACCGCGGCAAAGGCAACATCACCCTTACGGGTCAGATCGGTAATGTGATGAAGGAATCAGTGCAGGCCGCGCTCAGTCTGCTTCGCAGCCGGGACGGTCAACTGGGCGTGAACTCAGAGGATTTTCGGAAAATGGACATCCACGTGCATGTGCCCGCCGGCGCAGTGCCGAAGGACGGGCCGTCGGCTGGCATCGCCATGTTTACCGCGCTAGCTTCGCTTTTCAGCAACAGACCGGTTCGGCCCGATGTCGCCATGACTGGCGAGATCACGTTGCGTGGACTTGTTCTGCCGATTGGCGGCTTGAAAGAAAAAAGTTTGGCAGCGATGCGCGCCGGAATTTCGACGGTGATCATTCCTAAACTTAACGAAAAAGACCTTCCTGACGTTCCCGAGGAAGCCAAAGAAAAACTCAAATTCGTGCCCGTCGAAAACGTCGATGAAGTCTTGGCTATAGCACTGGAGAAGGACGGCGCTGTTCCGTCCGCTTTAGAAAAGAAATCAGCCCAAGTGGCGGAAGACTTGTAGATACGCGAGAGTTGAAGATATATCCAGCGATCGGCAGCAGCTCCAGCGAGGATCTAGCACCCGCCTCCCTGCTGCCCCAAAATCGGGACCCGCTTCAAGAAGATACAGGCTCCAAGCGCGGGCTACGGGGCCATTGCTAGAAATAGGGTTGCGGTCCCTCGTAAGCGTAGCGAGGTGATACTGAAGCGAATGCCTTTCGTAGCTCCGTCTCAAATAAATGGAGGTCGGCTGGATCGTATCGCAGAAGCCTGCCGGTCGATACGTCGACGGTGGACGCTCCACGCCTTGTGCGACAATCACGACCTCCTTGCCCAAGCATGCGCCATACCCAGTTCGTAAAAGACGTTCGCGTTGCTTCCCGAGATGTCGGCAACGACAACGTCTGCGCGCCAAATTCCGTGCCAGATCTGATCCGAAATTAGGCCGGGCCTTTGCAGATCTTTTGAAACCTCCGCGGCGAATCCACACGCGGATGTTCGTAAAAAAAGGCAAAACATTTTTTCGCTTATCAGAACGACTCGCAAAGTCAGCCGCAGCAGATTTGGGTGCGAGACTCATGGACCTTGGGTGTCGGCTCGTTTGATCCCGTACATGCACGATGGCGATTGAGGTCAATCGCCGCTACCTTTGAACTACTTCCATTCCCAGTATTCGGAGCGTGTGTTGCCGTCGGCGTCGATCGCGTATTCGAATAGCACCGCGACCTTGTTTAGCCGGGACCATTTTGGAGGCATCGTTTGAAAATAAATGGCGCCGCGATAGGTCGCACTCCCGTCTTTGTTCACGGTGCCGACGCCATGGCCTTTCCAAGTGGCCATTTTGCCGTCTTTTCCTATCATCACGCCGTGTCCTTCGCCGTAGTGTGTGCTGTCCGGACGGACAACGGTCCAATAGGTGCCTGACTCTTTTACGTTCGTGCCAAGCACCGATCCATCTTGCTGAAACGAGCTTTCCGTTTTTGGACTGCCACCCTCGATCGACAGCACGCGCTGCAAAGTAATCTTGCCTGACATCTCACCAATCTTTTCGCCTAACATAAATTTCCTCCTTTTAAGTTTGTCTTTCGGATTACCGGATTTGTCCCGGAAATTACAGCGGAAAGTAATTCAAGCATGTGACAGAATCCGGAGCGGAAAAGTTCGCGATCGCGACCGCGCGACCGCCTGCACGCTTCCCACGTTTCGCGGCCGGAATCGTCGCGTCGACGGCGTGAATTCTCAGTTTTAGGGTTTGTTCACAACCACTTTGGCCGTCGACTTACTCATTTCAAGCTCGGCATTTGCTTTCTGGATTTGCGCGGCGTTCTCTTTCAGCTGGGTTGTGAGGGTCTCTATTTGTTTTTGTTGCTGCGTGACCATTGCTCGCAACTTCTGAACTTTCAGATCGAGCATAGCTTGCTTGGCGGCATCGGGAATCGCTTGAGGCCGAATGCCTTTGGGCGAAAATCCGCCCGGGTGGGGTTCATCAGAGGTGACCGTGCCCAATCTTCCATCCGAATCGATCATCACCGTAGCGGCCGTCGCTGCGGAAACCGGTGCACCAAAGATATTGTCTATAAAACATCTGTCACTTTCCTGGCCAAATACACTGTGCACACCAGAGTGGTGGCCGATAATGATATTGTTGTTGGCATT
>Ga0081455_10006920_pt1 | contig 12061 bp, 14 predicted proteins | sample TabmetS3T2R1_FD_70207 | JGI IMG/M metagenome (GOLD analysis project Ga0081455, IMG submission 70207) | Tabebuia heterophylla rhizosphere microbial communities from the University of Puerto Rico - S3T2R1 | ecosystem: Host-associated > Plants > Roots > Rhizosphere ...
AAAAAGCTATCCGCAGCTCTATAATCGAACCATGCAACCGCTGGAAAGTCTCGGGATGCGCGTCACCTCCCCGCCCGACCAGAGCCCTGCAGGAATGCTGGCTTACGCGGCCCTTCACGGAATGATCGTACCCATGCCGTTCACCCTGCACACCCAAGAAGAGCTGCAGAGTGCGGGAATGGTCAGCCGGCCGGTGCGAGACTTTGACCCCGTTGCTGCAATCATGCTCGTGCGCCACAAGGGCACAGCCGCTACGATCAGCGACAAGCTCTGGAATTTCACCCGTCGGCGTCTAGAAAAGACTAGGCCGCCCACCTTCAGGTGAACGGCTTCACGTGGTGGAGGTCGCCACCGCCCCAGCCCTGATCAAGAGGCACGGAGAAAAACACGTTCACGATCGTCTCACAGATTTTCCAGCCCTTGGGTGTGCGGCGATATTTCTCGCGAAAGCTCGCAGCCACCATAAGGCTCTTACCGGCACGGGCATAGCGCGCATCTAGGTAGGCAAGCCCGGTCGCGTCATCTCCGTCGACGTTCACGATGTGGTTGTGGATGAACTGCTTCACCACATCGACGCTTCGCGGTATCTTGAGGAAGAGGTCGCGGACCTCCTGGATTCCTTTAGCCCTACCAATGTAGCCGAAGTCAACAAGCGCATCTTCCGAAAAGATCTCATCGAATCGATCGAAGGTTTCTTCGTTTACGAACTGGTGATAGCTCATTCGAAGATTTCTGATCTCCTCGATGTCTTCAAGCTTCCGCAGACGCACATTGAGGCTTTCCAGTGAAGCGGGCTTCATGATTAGCATTTCCTATCCAAAGTCGCCACGACGGCGCACAGCCTTACAAGGTACAACCCGTGGCGGCGCTCAGGCTTTCGCCACCAATGCGCTTGGCGGCTGCGCGACGTAAATGCTCTTAATCTCGAGATATTGCCGGAATCCCTCGACCCCGCCCTCCCGGCCGAGCCCTGATTCCTTGAACCCGCCGAATGGCATGTTCCAATCGATTACGCGCACATTGAGTCCAACATTTCCGGTCCGGATTCGGCGCGCCATCGTATAGGCTGTATCGATGTCCCGCGTGAACACGGCACCATGAAGGCCGTAGGCGCTGTCATTCGCGATGCGCAACGCATCCTCCGGGCCGTCATGACCGATAATGCTGGCGACCGGCCCGAAAATCTCTTCGCGCGCTATTGTCATGCCGGGATCGACATCGGTAAAAACGGTCGGCTCGATATAAAAGCCGCGATTGAGGTGCGTGGGCCGTTTTCCTCCGCGAACGAGCGTCGCTCCATCGTCCTGGCCCTTGCGTATGTAAGCCTCCACGCGTGCAAGCTGACGCCCCATTGCCAGTGGACCCATCTGCGTTCCTTCCTCGAATGGATCGCCGACCTTGACGCGGGCTACAGAGTCAGCAAGCAACTCACCATATTCGGCGATTCGTGCGCGCGGCACGATGGCCCGAGTGAGCGCAGCGCAAACCTGGCCCGTGTTCATTGTCACCTCGCCAGCGAGCTTGGCGACCACCTCGGACGGATCCGCGTCGTCGAGCACGACGGCTGCGGACTTTCCGCCGAGCTCCAGGCTTACGCGCGCGACACGGTGCGCGGCGACCTCGAGAATATGCTTGCCCACCACCGTGCTTCCGGTGAAACTGATTTTGTCGACTTGCGCATGACGGATGAGCTGATCGCTCGCTTCGCGATCGGCCACGACCATGTTGAACACGCCGGCGGGCAGCCCGGCGGCCTCAATGCATTCGGCGAGGAGGAACGAATCGAGTGGCGTTTCCGGCGCCGGCTTCAGGATCACAGTGCACCCCGCGGCGAGCGCGGGTGCGACTTTCAATGCGGCGAGAAGCGCCGGCCCGTTCCACGGAACGATCGCGGCTACGACGCCCACGGGCTCGCTCACGACGACCACGTGTTCACCGTTCGAGCGCCGGCGGACATCCTCGATCGGGTAAGCCTCCAACACGTCGGCATAGTCGTCGAACAGCGCAGCGGCGCGGGTCGCGACAGCCGTCGACACTGTTAGCGGCGCTCCCATTTCGAGACTGGTGGCCCAAGCCGTCTCCCGCAGGCGCTTGCGCAACAGCTGAGCTATGTGGCGCAATTTCCCCGCACGTTCAGCTGGGCTCATACGCGGCCATGGGCCGTTGTCGAATGCCTCGCGTGCCGCATGGACCGCGAGATCAATGTCCTCGGCTGTTGCGGCAGCCACGCATTCGGCGATCACCTCATCGGAGGGCGATACAATATCAATCTGCCCACCCTGCTTCGGAGACCGCCATTCACCGCCAATGAACAGGCGATCACTGTGACGGAGCGAATAGCCGTTGGAACGAGGATGCGCGTTCATTTGAAAAGACGGCCCTTTCTTGTGCTGACAGCACTTGGTGATTTAATAGCTTTGGCCAAGAACGCCTTACAACGCCTAATCACCCCTCCGTTCGTATGCAGACAGACCGCTGTGCCGGCACGGTAAAAGACGGATCTCTGCCGCACCGTAGAGTAGCAATTACCAAGTGATTGCCCTTGGCCGGATGAATCAACTGAACCGCGGAGGAGATAAAGCCGTATGCGGGCTGCCGTTCTAAGAGAGTTTGGGCAACCCCTGACGATTGAGGACGTCGACATCGACCGCCCTGGGACCAACGAGGTGTTGATCCGTACGGTGGCGTCGGGCGTGTGTCATACGGACCTTAGCTACTGGAGCGGCACTCAGCCCCATCCACTGCCGATGGTGCTAGGTCACGAAGCCTGCGGCGTCGTCGAGGAAATCGGGCAAGGCGTCAGCAATGTCAAGGTCGGGGATCATGTCGTAACCTGCATGACCAGCTTTTGCGGACACTGCAAACATTGCGTCATGGGAAATCTAGTTCTGTGTGAGAGCCCTGAGCGTGACCGCCTGTCCGGCGCGCCACCACGTCTCTCCCTGAAAGGCGAGAAGCTTCATGCTTATGGCCGGCTCGGCACATTCGCAGAGAAGATGCTCGTCTATAAGAACAGCTGTGTGAAGATCCGCGACGACATGCCGGTCACGCAAGCCGCCCTTTTGGGTTGCGGTGTGCTGACCGGTGTTGGCGCCGTTCTCAACACCGCGAAGGTTCAACCGGGGGAAACGGTGGCCGTCGTGGGTTGTGGCGGAGTCGGCCTGTCGACAATCAACGGCGCGGCGATCGCCGGCGCGGCGCGGATCGTCGCTATCGACGTGCAGCCCGAGAAGCTCGAGCTCGCGCGTGCATTCGGAGCCACCGACGTGATCGACGCGCGGAGCGGTGATGCCGCTCAACAAGTGATAGCGCTGACCGGCGGAGGAATCGATCACGCGTTTGAGGCGGTAGGCACGGCGGCCACCGCCCAGCAAGCGTTTGCGATGATCCGCCGGGGTGGCGCCATGACTCTGATGGGCATGATGCCCGCGGGCGCTATGGTGGAATTTCCGGGCAAGGAATTCATCTACGGCAAGAAAGTCATTGGCAGCATGCTCGGCTCCAACCGCTTTCCCGTCGACATTCCGAAGATGATCGAATTCTACATGCAGGGACGCCTAAAACTTGACGACCTTGTATCGCGCCAAATATCTCTCGACGACGTCAATCTCGCCGTTCAGGAAGTGGGTAAGGGGAAAGTCGCGCGCTCCGTGATTGTTTTTTAAGTTCCTGCTGGTGGCCGCTCCACTCTCGAAGTCTTTACTGGAGCCACATGATGCTAGCGCGACATCAAACAGGGTGGACGCTAGCTCGTGGCAAATACCATTTGAGAGTGGGAATTCGACCGTGCAAAGCGTACGACACGCAACGCGAGATCAAACCACCATTTGGAGTCCATCATAGAAAGGTAAAGCGCGCATGCGTTTCTGGCTACAAGGCTTGAACACACATCCGGAGCATCTCGTTCCTCTGTGCCAACTCGCTGAAGAAGTCGGCTTCGAAGGCATGCTCGAGGGCGATCATTGGTTCATGCCGGCCAGGTCGAAAGATCACGACCCGGACGAGCGCGCACCGATGCCGTGGGATTACCATTTCAACGACATCACTGCCGCCGCCGCCACAGCGCTAGCGCATACCAAGAGGCTCAAGTTCGGATCGAGCATCATAGTGTTGGCAAATCGAACCAACCCCTTCCTTGTGGCCAAAGAAGCGGCAACGATCGCGCGGCTGACCGACAATCGCTACATCATGGGTGTCGGTGTCGGCTGGATGAAGCAGGAATTCGATCTCGCCGGTGTTGAATGGAGCACACGCGGCGCTCGCACTGAAGAGATGATCGAGATCCTGCGCAAGCTGTGGGGGCCGCAGCCGGTGGCCCACCAAGGCCGCTTTTTCAGTTTTCCGGAAACCTACGCACTTCCGCGACCCGAGCGACCCATTCCGATCTACCTTGGCTCAGTCGCGCCGGTCGCCTTGCGGCGCACTGGGCGGATCGCCGACGGCTGGATCGGAATGACATCTTACGCAAACGATATCCCACGCCAGATGGCCCTTATCAACGAGGGACGGCGCGAGGCCGGTCGCGAGAACGAGCCTTTCGAGTTCATGATCGGACTTCTCAACGGCGCAGATGGCAAACAAGCGTCGCTTGACGACTATTTGCGCGCACGGGACATGGGAATAACCGCGCTTCAGTACGGGCCAGTCGAGCACCGACTTGGTAAGCTCTATTGCACGTTCGATGACAAGAAACGCGCGATCGAGCAGTTTGCAGAGGAAGTAATTCGCAGGATGACCTGACCGTCATTTCCATCGGCTCAAGTGCTGGGCGTCGATGCGGCAAAATTTGGGCGCGACGGGGATGAATGGGCGGGAGAACTATGCGCGTTTTATCAGCGCGGCGATGACACGAAGCCGCACTCAGCGCAACGCGCCTAGAGAAACATAAGGGGAAAAGTCCGCTGAGCATTTCGAGATTTTGAAATCGTATTAAAAGGCTCTAGATTGCCGCTTCTCCTACTGCAAACTTTCCCGCTTTCTCGCCCGCCAAACGACCAACACGCTCGCGATCCCATGCACACTGCCCTTCATAACCGCGTCCTTTCACGCATCCAATTCGTCTCGGCCAACGGTTTGCTTGTCGCAACGATTTTGTTGCCGGCTGATTTCTTTGACAGGCGGAATTGCCGGCTTCCGATCTTCCATGAGGAGATCAGTAACGACCAGAACACCAGCACATAGACTTCCACCCCAAACAAACGAACGGCCATGAGTCAACCCTGGGTCCTTAGTGACATTCGAAAGGCGCTCGGCGAACAATTCATCTTCTCTTTGAATTTTGTGCTTAGGTGGGCCGCTGATTTGAAACCAGCAGCAAGCGCTAGTTGTTGGATAGGAACATCTGACATTGTCGGGGAAGACAACCAGTTCCGAATAGCGGACAAGCGCGTGTCCCATAAAATCGACGAGAACGTCGCGTTATGGTGGCCAAATAGATACATGAGAGTGCGTGGTGAAACGTTGAGCGCTAATGCGAGCGATTTAAGATTCAAGAGCCTGTTGGAGAAGTTCGTTTCGATATAGTCCAACGCATGACTCCACAGCTCCCCGTTCTGCGAGTCACGAGATTGGCGTTCATGGCCCTGCGGCCGTTCCATGAGACAAGCAACCTGACGTGCCAATGCGTTAAAGAGGGAGCGCGACGTCTCGTGTCCAAGCTCTCCGCTGTTCTCGAAAAGCAAATACAGAATTCGATCAATCATCTTTGCTTGCATGTCACTTGTGTGCAGCAGCCGCAGTTCGTGTGGTAAGAGTCTCGTCGGGTCGATAGCGTGAGCAGGTATAAGTATGTAAACAACTCGAAACGGAGTGTTCTTGGCTGGCTGTTGATCGACAACATAGGGCAATTGCATTGGGATAAGAACGGCTTGATTCTCGCTTATAGTTAAAGTCCGACCGGCCTGTTTAACGACCAAAACACCGGATTCAATGATCGCGAGCGCATAGGAATTGATAGGGCTAAGGCGAACGTCCATGGCACTTCTGCGGATGATGTAACGGTCATGAGCTGAATGACGGTATACTGCGTAGGGATCTCTCGCGCCCTTTTCCAGCAGAACACGAAACAACTGCCCATCGATAATCGGCTCTGGGCTTCCAAAATGGTGCTCACGATTGCTCCTTTCCACAAAGCGTTGACATTTGTCCTGATCGAACCTGCCATTAATTGCGATAATTGGTCTCCCCAAGGCCGCCTCCATCCACAACGGACATATGTGTTCGGCGGTCGAATTGCCCTTCCGTGATTGGGCAAACATCGAAATCGCACCACGAGTATATTCTAACAGCACCCACGCGTTTTAGCGTGGGTGCAAAATGCCTGCCCAGCCAAAGTAGTCTGGATTTGAGCGCATCAGGAACCTCTGAAGATTGCATCACGCTTGCCGCGAGCGGAGGTCTTCTTCGCTTTCTTATGGATGCAATACCGCCCCCAGCCGCTCGCAACCAGGTCCAAGACGTGTTACCCAATCTACCTAGTATTATCATTATCACGATGACGATCCTCTCTCGATCACGCACTCTTTGGAATCGACGCAATTCAAGCAACGTCCACGGGAGATGTACCCCCGACTTGCGAAGCAGTATAAAGAATCTGGCCGATGCAGCGGCTCGCGCGCGGGTTATACTATTCGTCCTGAATTCTAGTATATGGACAACAGATCAGCCGATTAAGCAGGTTACGTCCGATAGTGTGCTTGAAATGGAAGAACGGTTGCGCACCTACAAGTTTCCGCTCATCACCAATCAGAAGACTCATCTCGGCGAGCAGAAACGAGATACCTCCTACGGCAAAGCACAAAGGGTCGACAAATCCATTAGCCGGCTTAGACGAGATCGACGATCGTCGTGGACGCTAGATCCACATCGTCCAGGGCACCCTATCACACGCCAGATGCTCCCATCTTTCGCTTAATAGCAGCAGCCTCGAACGTCGTTCAATCAGGAGAAGGCTATGAAATTCTGCAACATGCTTTCGTTCATCGAAAGCGATCAGCTGATTGACTGCGCCGTCATCAGCGAGGAGTTGGGCTTCGACGCTGTGTGCGTTTCTGATCATCTTGTGTTACCAGAGGTAATAAAAAGCGTTTATCCCGATACGGAGGATGGCAAGCCCTTCTTCAACGCTGCCACGGAGTGGGTTTTTCCTGAACCTTGGGTCGCGCTTGCGATGATGGCGCAAGCCACAAAAAAGATCCGATTGATGCAAGGCATCTACCTTCTTCCTGCGCGTCATCCTGTGGAAGTAGCTAAAGCTACCGGCACACTTGCCACTCTTTCAAACCACCGCTTGTCCCTGTGCTGTGCCGTGGGATGGATGAAGGAAGAGTTTGATGTCTATGGCGTGGACTTTCATACGCGCGGTCGCCGCACCGACGAAGCTATCGAAGTGCTACGAAAAATGTGGACCGGAGACATCGTGGAACATCACGGAGAGTTTTTTGATTTTCCCAGACTCCGTATTTTGCCGCAGCCCGGCAACATGCCAATTATAGTTTCGGGTCCATCAGATCGCGTGTTGCGCCGTGCTGCCCACCTTGGTGATGGTTGGATGTCGCGCATGTGCAAACCTGACGACCTACCTCCTTCTATCGAAAAGTTGAATAAGCTCCGCGAGGAAGCTGGTCGCGGTAACGAACCATTTGAAATCGTGATGATTGCCGAAAATCCGTGGGGATATGACGAGGTACGACGCGCGGAGGATATAGGTGTTACTCAGATGATCCTACTGCCCGTCTACTACGCGCTCCACAAGCATTCGTCGCGTGATGAGAAGCGCCGTTATTGGGAGACATTCGCGAACACGGTGATAGAAAAATCGCGCTGATACACGCTAGGTATGGATAGATTGCGGTTTGTCCGCTAAAACTCGTCGGCGCTCCTTCCAAGCTTGTGAGGCTTATCTTGCGCACGAACTTAAAGAATATCTATTTGTCTCATCCAACACTTGTCCAGCTATAGTAAATTGTGAAAGTATTGGCTGCGGGGATGGTGGTGTTCAGCAGCTCTGGCATGCGGACGTCCAGCTGCGTCCATTCGACGCTTCTCCCCGCTGGTCACATTATCCAAACGTCTGTTAGATTGCCGAGAAAGCTTGGCATCGCGCATCGTACCTTTACCATCGTTGCGCAAAGAATTGCCTTTTTTCTGCAGCGAGACCGGAGCAACTTCCGGATCATCAGGGCCGTATCAAAACCTTCAGCTTCCGGCATATATCCATAGCGCGATAGCCGTCCGGCACGCTTTCAAGATCCACGGTGCTATCGAACACACGATCCGGCTGGATGCGGTCCTCAATCACGTCAGGCAATAGTTCGTTGATATAGGCGCGAACCGGCGCGGGGCCGCCCGCGACATAGACGTTGCGGAAGAAGGTCGGCTGACCGTTTGGAATCACATCGTATGCGGCACACCCACGCAGCCGACAGCGCCGTCGGGACGTGCGAGGGCAACGACGGTCGCGATTGACCTGCTCCGCGCCCCGAGCCGCTTGGCGGCGATGACCCCACAGAGCCCAACCGCACCGTCGCCGACGACAGCAACCTGATTGCCGGGACGAACCTTCGCGCTCATCGCCGCATGGTGTCCGGTGCCCATCACATCCGAGAGTGCCAGGAGTGCCGGCATCAATGCATCGTCGGGCGCGACAGACAACGGATAGAGGGTCCCGTCGGCGCAAGGAATGCGCAACACCTCCGCCTGGGCGCCGCCGTGCCGCCGCCGGTCCCAAAAAAGCCGCCATGGACGCAGGCCGTGGTCAGACCCTCGTCGCAGAACTGGCAGCGTCCATCCGAAAAGGCGAAAGGCATGATGAGAAGCTGGCCGGGCTTCATACTATGGACGTCGGCGCCCACGTCCTCCACGATGCCGATGGCTTCATGTCCCATGGGTTGGCCCTCCGGCGTCGGAGGAAGATCATGATGGGGCCACAGGTGCCGCAGATGCAAGCGCGCGTGACGCAGATGACGGCGTCGGTTGGCTGCACGATCACCGGGTCCGGAATTGTCTCGATCCGGACGTCGTGGGCCTTGAACATGACGGCTGCTCGCTAGGGCCAGCTCCCAATCGAAGGTCGGAGAGAAGGGTTGGCGTCCAATCGTCGGTTCGCGAAGGTGGGTCCGTTCGATCTCTAGAAAGAGATTTTAGCGAAACGGCCGACAACTGATCAGGGCACAATCTGAGTATGAGCCGATGAGTATCGCTCATCGATCGTAGTTCTCAGCGCTGAGGTGGGAGGCGCCGTTGAATTTCACTCAGTGCGGCGTGGATCATCTCGCGCGACTTGTTCCAGCCCAGCTCCGCCCACACCCGCTCCTGGCGTGCGTGGTCGTCGGTAAGCGTGAAACCCATCAGCTGGTCGAGGGTCATATCACCCTCCCGGTAGACTTGTATGAGCACCGGCGACACCGCGCCGAGCTTCATACGCTGCTTCACGACGGTCGCCGTCACGCCGAAGCGCGCTGCGATGTCCTCCGCCGCAAGGCCTTGCTCCGTAGCGAGCCTAGCAAAGGCCTCGTATTGATCGGAGGGGTGCATTGGGCATTGCGTGATGTTCTCGGCGAGACTCACTTCCTCCCCGAAATCCGTGTCCAGAATCTGACACGGAATGGGGGCGGTCTTGGCAATCCCTTTGTGCTTGGCGAGCTGCTTCAAGGCGGCGAGCCTGCGTCCGCCCGCCACGACCTCGAAGGTGCCGGTCTCTTTCCCGTGCCGGTCCACCACGGTTCGCACCGTGAGATTTTGCAACAGCCCGTGGGCCGCGATGCTGGCGGCAAGTTCACCGATATGGGCGTCCCGGCCGGTGCGGCGCACATTGGCTTCCGACGGCACGAGCTTCGACAGCGGAATGTCCTTGAGGATGGTCGTCATGAGGATCTCTCCTTTGGGGCATGAGGGTTCAGCGCAAAAGCCGCGCTGAACCCGTGCCCGTCGGCGAGACTGGGTGTGCAAGCGGAGTGGGCGCCTTTGCGGGGAACCGGCTGCAGGGCGCGTTCAAGCTTGTCGGAGGTGTGAGTGTTGGGAGCGCGACCGAAGCTGGGCGGAAGGCGCTCCGAAGCGCGCTGAGGGCGAAGCCCTAAGCCTTAGGCCCTGCGGCCGTTCTTAAGGATTGGATCTATTTTTTAAGGAGACGTGCCGGCTCGACGTCCAGCACCTCGGCCAACTTCTCGATCATGTCGAGCGAGGCCGCGTAGACGCTGCGCTCGAGAGCGCTGATATAGGTCCTGTCGACCCCGGCTTCGTAGGCTAAAGCCTCCTGCGACAGGCCGCGCTCGTTGCGCAGCTTCCGTAAATTCTTAGCGAAGGCCTCCCGCAGTCCCATGACGAGAGGCGGCGGCATTGACGAGCATATCACCACGGAGTATACTCGACAATCGTCTGAGGTCGGCCGGCTGCGCTCCAAGGCGGCGGCTCATACGGAGTACAGCCGGTGTCTCAAGCGTTTGCGCGTGCCCTCCTATCAGCCGCTGCCGACAGCGACCATGGCTGTATCGAAATCTCGACCGTGCAGGACTACCTGGCAGCAGAAGAGGTCGTGCAGGACCTGATGCGAAACGGTTGGGTCGTGGGCATTCCGACAATGAGAGGCAAGCCTGTCTGGAAGATCAAGGACGGCATCGACTATTGCCTGATGATCACCTTGGCCGGGCGACGTCAGGTCAATCTGTGGGCCGCGGAAAAGGTCTCTTCCTGATTGCCAGCGCTTACGTCACCGATTCAAACCGCGCTCCGATCCTTTTTCACCATTGATGTTCACACCGCAGGGCCAGCAATAGGCACTGGCGTTAGGAGCCGACAAACCCGCGCAAACCATCCGAATTCTATCCGGAAGCCCTCCACACTTTCCTAGGCCCATTAAAATCTTCCAACATTTGCATTTGATCGCTTCAATCACAACGAGGCCACGAACTCGGAAGACTGAAGATGAAATCGCAAACGAGAGCATCAATTAGACGGACGATCCGCCGACAACAGCTGCGCGAAATGGTACCGCTCGCCAACAGCACGATTTATGAGATGGAACAGCGCGGCGAGTTTCCACGGCGCTTCGCACTCTCTCCCAGATGCGTCGTATGGGATCTATCGGAAGTTGAAGCGTGGCTAATCTCACGCCGATCGAAGCCCATATCCCGCGCTCAAGCACCTGACGTCAGACAACGACGCGCGCGGCCTGTCAAAGTGCTGGATCGGACTCCAAGAGCGGCATCGACGGAGGAATGAGGACAGGGACGTATTTCCGGCCAGTCACCCACGCATCGACCATATTCGCCCACTCCTGGAGCATGTGCCGGCGCTGCAGCTCATACTCGGCCTTGTTATAGACTCCGCGCGAAGATCGGCCGTCCTCGTGCGCCAAACACTTCTCGATCCAATCGCTGTTGAAGCCAAGCTCGTTCAACAGCGTCGAGCCTGTGCGCCGCAGGTCATGCACCGTGAACGGCTCGAGTGGAAGACCTTCTTTTTTCGCTAACTCGGCGACGAGGTAGGTCACACGATTGAACGTGGCACGGGACATCGGCGCGTCGGCATCGTAACGCGAGGGCAGAACGTATCTCGAGTTACCGGCGCATGTTTTCAGAGCAATAAAGATGTCGAGCGCCTGTTGGGACAGATAGACGTTGTGCGCCTTCGAACGCTTCATGCGCTCCTTCGGGATCGTCCAAACGGCGTTCTCAAAATTCACTTCGTCCCAGATCGCATCCTGCAGCTCACTCTTGCGCACCATTGTCAGCACGATCAGCCGTAATCCGAGGCGGATCGTCGGCAACGTCGCCACGCGCTCGAGCTGCTTGAACATCACCCGGATCTCGGTCGGCGAAAGTGAGCGATCCCTCGGAACGAAATGGGCGATCGCCGAAGGTCCCACTTCATCGGCTGGATTGGCGACTTTCTCGCCGTGAAGGATGGCAAAGCCATAGATTTGTTTGACGATGTCGCGAACGTGGATTGCCGTAGCGGGCGCGCCCCGCTCGACGATCGCCCCGCAAAGAGCCCGGAGGTCATCCGGTGTGATCTCGGTCAGCAGCCTGTTGCGCCACTTGGGCAGCAGCTCGCGCTCGAAGAT
>Ga0081455_10006921_pt1 | contig 12061 bp, 14 predicted proteins | sample TabmetS3T2R1_FD_70207 | JGI IMG/M metagenome (GOLD analysis project Ga0081455, IMG submission 70207) | Tabebuia heterophylla rhizosphere microbial communities from the University of Puerto Rico - S3T2R1 | ecosystem: Host-associated > Plants > Roots > Rhizosphere ...
GAGCGCTCGCCGAACGCGCAGAAGAACACGATGCGGCGGCCGCTGGCGGCCGCGACCTCGCGCAGCATGCCGCCCGGCCGCAGGCTTTCCTCGATGCTGCCATAGGGCGCGTGCAGCGCGCCGGCCAGCATACCGTGCTTGTTGCGCTCGCCGGTCTCGCGCAGGTCGACCAGCAGGATCTCCGGCCGGCCGAGGCTTGCGATGGCATCGCGCGCCGTCAGCGACAGGCCCTGCTTGACCAGCTCGTCCTGGTGCAGCCCGACATGCATGTTGGCGGGGACGGCGACGTCCATCATCTTCGGGTTGGGCAGCTTCAGATTGGCCATCAGCTCGATATATTCGTCGACCGACTTCACCTGCAGGCGCGGGTTGTAGCGCTTCTCCTCGCCGATGGTGGAGACGGTGTCGCCCTTGTAGTCATGCGCCGGGAACACCAGCGTCTCTTCCGGCAGCTTCAGCAGGCGGTTGAAGATCGAATCGTATTGCGCCCGCGACGAGCCGTTCTGGAAGTCGGTGCGCCCTGTACCGCGGATCAAGAGCGTGTCGCCGGTGAAGACGCGATCGCCCATCAGGTAGCTGTAGGAGTCATCGGTGTGGCCCGGCGTATACATGACATCGAGGGTGAGGCCCTCGATGGTCACCCTGTCGCCGTCGGATACGCGCATTGACACCACGTCGGCCTTGCTCTGCTCGCCCATGATGGTGATGCAGTGGGTGCGGTCGCGCAGCTCGCCGAGCCCGGTGACGTGGTCGGCGTGCAGATGGGTGTCGACCGCCTTGACCAGCTTGAGGTCGAGCTCGCGCAACAGCTGGCAATAGCGGTCGGCCTTCTCCAGCACGGGATCGAGGATCAGCGCCTCGCCGCCGTGACGGCTGGCGAGCAAGTAACTGTAAGTGCCGGAGACGCTGTCGAACAATTGGCGGAAGATCATGGCATTCACCACAGCGCGTTGATTCCCGACTCTAGCACGGTGCGGAGCATGTGCAGGCCCGGGCCGTAGGCGAAGATGTCGACGTCCACATCCTAATTCTTGCTACGATAGTACTCGATCACATTCGTGGCATTGTTCAGCGCGAGATTCATCACCTGCGGGTCGTTCTGGTCAACATGGATAGCGAGGCCGCCGAACATGACAAGACTCCTTTATGGCTTGACCAGCGTGTAGCCGTTTTCGGTCAGATGCAGGATCTGCGCGACGCCGACCTGCACCGGCGTGGCGACGGAAAGGAATTCAGGCCGCTTGCCGGTCTCGCGCTCCAGCGTGTCGACAGTGTTCAGGCAAATGTCGACGCGCACGCCCTGCGCGACCAGGCTCTCCACCGCCTTGCGGCTGGGACTGTCAGGCTTGAGCAGGTCAATGCCGGGGCCGAAAGCGACGATCTCGATCGCGACCTTGTCGGGGTCGTAGAATTTCATCAGGTTGTTGGCGACGCTGATGACGAGGCCCGCCTTCTTCGGGTCGTTCTCAGAAAGCTGCAGCACGACCTTGTGCTCGGCAAACGGCTTGTCCTGCAGCGGGACTTGTTGGGTGCGCACGGGCGAGGCCGCGAGCAGCAGCGCCACGGCGGAGGCGGATAGATATGCCGCGACGCGCTTCATCCCAGACCTGCGATTCCCGGATTGTCGTCGACGCCCTTCAGCGTCACGCCAGGCCCCGGCCGGTTCGGTGGCTTGCCGGCGCGAAGATGCTTGGCCACAACGTCCCACACCGGCGCGCCGTTCTGCTCGTTGACGGAGGCCCAGCCGGCGACCTTGTAGGTCTTGCCGGCCTGCAGCGTGTGGCCGTTCTCAAGCTTCAAGTCGGAAATGCGTTTTCCCACGCTTTCCGCCGGCGCGCAGGTATAGGTGAGACCGCCGACACGGACCATGTCGCCGCCCTGCTGGTAATAGGGATCGGCGTTGAAGAGATTGTCGCAGACATCCTCCAGCACGTCCCTGATCTGGGCGCCGGTCATCCTCTGCACATAGGTGGCGGGATAGGTGATCGCGGTTTCCGCAAAAATGTCTTCCATGGTCAGCGGCTGGCCGGCGAGCGCGGTGGTGCCCCAGCGGAAGCCGGGCGACAGCGCGATCTCGGCGTCGAGCTCGCCGCGCAGCGCATCGCAGATCAGTTGGTCCATGGTGCCGCTGAAATTGCCGCGGCGGTAGAGCAAGCGGTCGGCGGTGCCGAGCTTTTCGCTGTAAGCAGCGGCATAGGGCGCGCGTGCCTTGTCGATCAGCGCCAGCATCGTCGCATCCGGCTTCAACAGTTCGGAGAACACCGGCAGCAGACGATAGCGCGCATCCGCGACCTTGCCCTTGGCAAGCTCGAGATCGAGGACGGCGAGGAATTTGCCGTTGGAACCGGCATTGGTGACCAGCGTCACGCCGCCGGCATTGCTCACCGCGACGGGCTGCGGCACGGCGTCGTGGGTGTGGCCGCCGAGGATGACGTCGATGCCGGTGACGCGGCTGGCAAGCTTGAGATCGACATCCATGCCGTTATGCGACAGCAGGATCACCGCATCGACCTTGTCGTTGTTGCGCAAGCCATCGACCAGCTTCTGCAGCTCCTCGTCGCGGATGCCAAAGGTCCAGTCCGGCGTGAAACGTTTGGGGTGGGCGATCGGCACATAGGGAAAAGCCTGGCCGATGACCGCCACACGATACCCGCCGATCTCCTTGATCAGGCTCGGCTTGAACACGCGTCCCGAAGCGGGATCGAACGCCTTGGCGTCGTTGAAGGCGGCTTCCTCGGTCAGGAACACGTTCTGCGCCAGAAACTCGCCCTTGAAGCGGGAGAGGTTGTCGCGCAGCACCTGCTCGCCATAGGTGAATTCCCAATGTCCGGTCATCGCCTCGATGCCGAGCAGGTTGGCGGCTTCCACCATGTCGGCGCCCTGCATGGTGTTGGCAAGCCCTGTGCCCTGCCAGAGATCGCCGCCGTCGAGCAGCAGGGAGCGGTTTTGTCCAACGTCGTTGCGCAGCTTGTCGATCAGGGTTTTCAGGTGCGCAAAGCCGCCGAGCTTGCCGAAGCGCCCTGCCGCCTTCTCGAACTCGACGCAGGTGAAGGCATAGGCGTCGGCGCTGTCGGCACGAATGCCGAAGCGATCGAGAAACGCCTTGCCAACCAGATGCGGCGGCATGCCCAGCATGGGGCCGACGCCGAGATTGACGCTGGGCTCGCGGAAGAATACCGGGCGGAGCTGTGCGTGCGTGTCCGTGATATGCAGGATGCGCGCATTGCCGAATTTTTCGATGTCATAGACGCTGGCGCTGTCGGCGCTGCGCGCAAGGCGCGGCAGGCCGGCCGAGAGCACGGCAAGGCCGGTTGCTTTGAGAAAATCCCGGCGGCGGATGGTCATGCCTCCTCTTCCGCGCGCGGAGTACGCCTTAGCGTATCTCCATCTCCTTCCACAACGTCTTCTCGGAAGTCGCCTGGAAGATCGAAGCCTTCGCCAGCGCTTCCGCTTCCCTGGCGGCCTCGACGGCCTTGTCGAAATCGCCGGCGTCGCCGGCCTTCTTGGCGGCGGCAAGCGTCGAGGCCGTCGTGGTCCATTGGTTGCGCAGTTGGCCTGCTTCCTTGTTGGCGGCTTCCGCCGCAGCGTAGGCCGCCTTGTAGTCGGCCTCGGACGCGGCGAAGGCGGAGCCAGCCGCAAGCAGCACTGCGACGAGAACGAGTGTTGCCTTCATGGCCGCGCCCCCGGACCCGAGATCGGCAGGCCGTTGCTGACATAGGAGAGATAGTATTCGACGTTGCGATACTCGTCGTCCTGCGGATTGAACGGCACACCGCGCACCTGGCTGTTGCACGTGACGTAGCGGCGGCTGGTGGTGCCCATGCCCGACCATTCCGAGCGGTAGATCGGCATCGCATTCATGATGCCAAGCGCGGGCGCCAGCACCTCGGTGCGGATGCGCTCGCCGGGGCTCTGCACATGGCAGGTGGAGCAGGCGAAATTGAGCTGGCCGCGGCGGGTATAGAAATACTCCTTGCCCTGCTCATAAGCCGCAAGCGCACGCGGATCGTCGGGTATCTTGATGTCCATCGGTTTGCCGCGCGACGTGAAGGCCATATAGGCGGTCAGCGCCGCCATCTCGTCCTTCACATAGGAGTAGGGTGCCTCGCCATTGGCCTCGCGGCAGCGGTTGAGCGCCAGCTCCAGCGTGATGACCTTGCCTTCCTTCTCGTCGAAGTAAGGATAGTTCTGACGGATGCCGATGCCCTTGTTCGGGAAGCAGTCCTCGTAGGTCTTGCCGTTCTTGAACGGTTTTGTGAACATCTCCTTGCCCGCCTCGACCGCGAACTCGTAGGGCGGGAACTGCTCCTTCTCGACCCACTGCTTGTGCAGGCCCTCATCCATCGAATAGGGACCGTTGACGAAATCCTCCGGCTTCAGCTTGGGAAATTTGTCATAGAAGAATTTTTTGAATGCCTTCGCATCCGCCACCGGATCGATCTTGTCGGCGGCGCCGGCAGGCAGCGCAAAGGCGAGCGCGGCGAGCGCCAGCGCGGAAAGGCCAAAGCAGATCGCAGAACGCAGCTTCATCATCCGATCTTCGCCGTGTTCGAATCGGTGGCGCCCTTGTTGTCGACCCAGCTCACCTTGAGCTCATCGCCTTTCTTGCCGCCCTTGAAGGCGAACTTGACATACGGATCCTTGGAAACGCCGCCGCCCCAGTCGGCGACGAATACCGGCTTGCCGTCATACTCAAACGTCAGCTGCTGGATGAAATGCGGCGGAATGATCTCGCCCTTGGAATCCTTGACGAAGCCGGAATCCATGGGGTGCTGGATCAGCGCCTGCACCTCGGTGATCTCGCCGTTGTTGGTGGCGCGCACGCGAATGGTCGATGCCATTGTCCTATCCCTTGTCTGCGCATGACCCCGCCGGAGACCGGTTGTTCCGGTCCTCCCGGACCACGCGCGTTATGCTAGCCGCCGCAGCCGCCAACGGTGACTTTGACTTCCTTGCCGGCACTGTACAGCTTGCCGCCGGCCTCGACGAGGACGGTCACCTTGCTGGTCTTGGCCATCTTGATGCGGTTGGCCACGCTCGGCACGGTACCCGCCGGGATCCGGTACGACGCCACCAGCACGATCGGATTCTCGGCCACCAGGAACGAGATCGACGTGACGTCAGGGAGCGTCGTGGCGACCGACACCGGAACCACCGCGCCGTTCTCGGCGATCTCGGGCGCGTCGAGCTTGATCTTGTCGGAAGCTTCCGCGGTCTTGCCGTAGAGCGCCTTGATGGCGTCAGCGTCGCTCTTCTGCTTGAACGCCTCCGCCGGATATTTGTCGTTCGCCGCGGCGAAGGCCGGCCAACCGAGCGACATGCTGCCGAGGCCGAGCAGCGCGACAGCGCCTGCGCCTTGCAGGATCACGCGCCGCGACAGTTTGCTCTCAGTATTGCTCATCCAAATCCTCCCGATGCCGCGCGGCTGTCAAAGGGTCTGCAGGAAATCCACGATCGCGTTGATCTCCTTGTCGGTCAAAATCCGGTTTCGTCCGAAGGGAGGCATCACGGTCAGCGGATTGCGCTTGGTTTCGTCAAACACGATGGCGACCAGCTCCTCGCGCTTGTACTTGCTCTTCATGTCGGTGAGCTCCGGCCCGATGGTGCCGGGATATTCGCCGCCCTTGATCACATGGCAGGTCAGGCAATTGCCCTTGCCGCGGTCGAAGGCGAGCTTTTGCCCCTCCGCGGCGGCGGATTGGGCATAACCCGGCGCCGTCGCGGCGAGGCTGGCGAGCAGCGCCAGCAGCGGCGCAGAGTTCCTGAGGGTGGGGGCGATCAAGGGCGTTTCCCGGACATTCGTCGATGGTCGCTTTCGCAATATTAGGAAGTCAAAAGCACAAAGGCCATGGGCTGGCAATGCGGACAAAAGGCGCGGCGAAAACAGGGGGTTAATCGCGGTCGGAAACGGCTCGTTGCCCGACAAGGGGAGCGGTCGTTTTTTGCAACGCGCCACGCGGCGGGCTAAAGCGGAGACGGGAGAACCTTGTGGCGCAGCATGTCACCGAATTCGGCCGGGACGGCCGGCCGCTCGCGGCGGACGGCCGGCTCGATGCGCCGGCGTTCCACCGCAACCACCGGCCGATCTGGGCGGTGCTGGAAAGGTTCCTCGCCGGGCAATCCGGCGACGTGCTGGAGGCCGGCAGCGGCACCGGCCAGCATGTGGCCTATTTCGCCGGTCACAGCCCCGGCATTACCTGGTGGCCGAGCGATCTCAGCGAGGCGCACCTAAGGAGCATCGCGGCCTGGCGCACAGAAATTGGCCTGCCCAACATCCGCCCGCCGCAGCGGATCGACCTCACCGATCCCGCCTGGTCGGTGGCGGCCGTCGACGGCAGCGCACCTGGAAAACTGCTCGCGATGTTCTGCGCCAATGTCATCCACATCGCGCCGTGGCGAGTGGCGGAAGGCCTCATCGCGGGCGCTGCGCGGCATCTGCGCGACGACGGGCGGCTGTTTCTGTATGGGCCGTTCAAGCGCGACGGCCGGCATACCGCGGTCAGCAACGCCGTGTTCGACACCAGCCTGCGCTCGCAGGATCCGGAATGGGGCGTCCGTGACTCCGGCGACATCGAGAGGCTGGCGCAAGGCGCCGGCTTCGAACTGGCCGAGGTGTTCGAGATGCCCGCCAATAATCTGATCCTGATGTTCACGCGATCGGGCGCTCCCGCGTAGAGCAATTCTGCGCGGCTCAATCGTAGGCGAGACACCAATCCGGCCCGCGAAGCCAGCAGCGCTCCTCGGCAATCTCCTGGTTGCGGTAGAGTCGCGTGACCTTCTCCCAACCGCCGCGGGCAAAGGCTTCGGCCAGAGCGCGCTCGGATACCTCGTCACGACTGCCCGCGCAGGGGATGATCGCGACCGGCAAAAGCCACGAGGCGCCATAGTCCTCGCCCCGCCGCTCGATCCGGAAGACCGCTCCGGCGCTCGCCATGCGTTCCGGTGTGCCGCTGCGAAATCCCTGATCTGATGTCATCGGCAGGATCAGCCGGCCGCCATCGGCAAGATTATCGAGCCATTGCGTTGCCGGTCGCGTGCAGCCGGCATTGACATAGATGATGTCGGCAGCATCGAACGGCACCTGCGCGCCATCGCCCTCGACGATGGTGACGTTCGCATAGGGCGCAAGACAGGCCCGCGCTCTTGCGGCGAGCTCGGGATCGTACTCGATCCCGGTCACCCGGCCGGACGGCCCGACGAGATGCGCGAGGATGGCGGTGTAATAGCCGGCGCCGGTCCCGACATGCACCACGTGCTCGCCGGCGACAGGTCCTGCCCGGTGCATCAAATATGCATGCAGCGACGGCTGCCCGTTGTTGACGTGCCGTTCCGACACCAGCGCGACAACGTCGTTGGTGTAGAGGTAGATGGGGTCGGCTTCCGGCGTCGCCACATAGCGGGTCCAGTGCCATACCAGCCAGGGGCCGGGACCAAGAAAATCCTCGCGGGGAATGGCGGCAAAGGCGCCGGCAAGCTTGGGATTGTTGACGGATGAGGCGGCCAAGACCTGCTTGGCGTAGGCGGCACGGATGATGCGGAGCTCGGCTTGCGGGTCCATGAAGCAACCTGGCCTTGACCGACGGGCAAAATGGCGGTGTGTGATTTGACACACTGAGGTGTGTTAAATAGCATACCTGCCCGTGGGAGGCGAGAATGAAACGACGGCTCTATCCGGCGGTGCTGGAACGCGGCCCCAAGGGCACATTCGGCGCGTGGTTTCCTGACTTTCTCGATTGTGTCGCCGCCGGCAGATCGCAGGAGGACACGATCGAGCGGGCGGAGCGTGCCCTGGCCGAGGCCGTGGACCGCTGGTCCGAGCAGGGTAAGCCGCTGCCCGAGCCGACGCCGATCGAACGGATCGTGGCACCCAAGGGCTCCGACGTCGTGGCCTATTTCATCGTCGGCGTTGATCCGCCCGATCCATCCGAACGCGTCAATGTCTATTTGCCCAAGAGCCTGATTCTCCGCGCTGACAAGCGCGCTGCCGAGCATGGCATGAGCCGCTCGAGTTTTTTCGGCTTTGCCGTGGCGATGGCGCTCGACGCGCCGATGGGTTATTGGCGAACCGTGTTCGCGCAGCCGCGCTCAAAGGCCCACAAGACCGGCGCGGTGCGCGCGGACAAACGAGCGGGAAAGAAGGCGGCGCGATAAGGTCGTGGGCATTCGTCCGTCCGAATGCAGGCATCGCAGCGATCGAAGGCACTTTGAGGCGAACGCATAGCGTACGCCCGTTTGCAGCGGTTGATTGCGAAACCCGCGCTCTCCATAGTGCCCGCCACAAAGAGGCTCCCGCCGGGGCCTTTGCAGGCGGGAATGCCGATGATCGACGTGACAGCCACCGACGAGACGGCCGATGACGCGCGGGCGCGCGGCAATGTCGTGCGGCTGGCCGCGGCGCAGGCGCTGACCGGCGCCAACTCCGCCGTCATCTTCGCCACCGGCTCGATCATCGGCGCGACGCTGGCGCCGAACATCTCATTCGCGACCGTGCCGCTGTCGATGTACGTGCTGGGGATGGCGAGCGGCACGCTGCCGACCGGCTGGATCTCGCGCGCCCATGGCCGGCGCGTCGCCTTCTTCATCGGCACCGGGTGCGGTGCGCTTACCGGCGTGCTCGGAGCAATCGCCGTTCTGCGCGGTGCATTCTGGCTGTTTTGCCTGGCGACCTTTCTCGGCGGTCTCTACGGCGCGGTCGCGCAATCCTATCGTTTTGCCGCTGCCGACGGTGCCAGCGCCGCGTTCCGGCCCAAGGCGGTGTCGTGGGTGATGGCGGGCGGCGTGTTCGCCGGCGTGCTTGGGCCGCAGCTCGTGCAATGGACCATGGATGTGTGGCCGCCTTATCTGTTCGCGTTCAGCTTTGTGGTGCAGGCCGCGGTCGCGCTGGTCGCGATGGCGGTGCTGGCGGGTGTCGATGCGCCGAAGCCGCAAGCCGCCGACCTGCATGGCGGCCGGCCGCTGTTCGAAATCGCGCGGCAGCCGCGCTTCATTGCGGCGGCGCTCTGCGGCGTCATCGCCTATCCCATCATGAATCTGGTGATGACCTCGGCGCCGCTCGCCATGAAGATGTGCGGGCTCGCGGTCAGCGATTCCAATTTCGGCATTCAGTGGCACATCGTGGCGATGTACGGGCCGAGCTTCTTCACGGGCTCGCTGATCTCCCGCTTCGGCGCGCCGCGTATCGTTGCGCTCGGTCTCGTGCTGGAAGCGGCTGCCGCCGGCATCGGCCTGTCCGGCATCACCGCGCTGCATTTCTGGGCGACGCTGATCGTACTGGGTGTGGGGTGGAATTTTGCCTTTGTCGCTGCGTCCGCGCTGGTGCTGGAGACGCATCGACCGGCTGAGCGCAACAAGGTGCAGGCCTTCAACGACTTCCTCATCTTCGGGATGATGGCGATCGGATCGTTCTCCTCCGGTCAACTGCTTGCCCATTACGGGTGGGATGCCGTCAATCTCGTGGTGTTTCCGCCGGTGCTGCTCGGGCTGGCCGTGCTGTCCTTTGCGTCATTCGCAAAACGGCGCGCGCGTCTGCGCGAGGTCGACGAGTTCCCGGAGCCGAGCATCTAGCGCTGCCTGATGCCAACTGCTGACAGTTCGACGTGTATCGAATTGATTGCCGGCCGGCGCATCTGTTTCCGCGCCTAACCTCTCAATACCTGTTGCCGGCACGGGGAAACCGGGTGGACGCGCCCGACCCGGATCGGACACACTGGCTTGCAGAGAAGAACAAGAAATGGACGCTTCCACTTACAAGGCCACTCCAGAGACCTCGATCCGCTATGACGGCTGGCGCGTCGTCGTGGTTTGCTTCCTGCTCGCGACCTTCGGCTGGGGGCTCGGCTTCTACGGCCAGAGCGTCTATGTCGCCGAGCTGCATCGCCTGCGCGGCTGGCCAGCCTCGCTGATCTCTTCCGGCACGACCTTCTTCTATCTGTTCGGCGCGGCGCTGGTTGCCTTTGTGGCGGAAGCGATCAGGGCGTACGGGCCGCGCAATTGCCTGATCGCCGGCACCCTCGCGATGGCGGCGGCCGGCGTCGCCATCGGGCAGGTGCGCGAGCCCTGGCAGCTTTATCTTGCCAACGCCGTGCTCGCCTTCGGCTGGGCCGGCACCAGCCTTGGCATCATCACCAACACGCTCGGCCTGTGGTTCGACCAGAAACGCGGCATGGCGATCAGCCTTGCGCTGAACGGTGCGAGTTTTGGTGGCATCGTCGGCGTGCCGCTGCTGGTCGCCGGCATCGGCCATTTCGGCTTCTCCGGCGCGATGATCGTGACGGCCATCGTGATGGTCGTGCTGATGGTACCGGTGATCCTGATCTTTGTAGGCCAGCCGCCGGTGCTGGCGCATACCGCGGCAGCGGCCGAGGCCGATGCACCGTCGCCGACGCAAATCCGAGCAAAGGCCTTCCGCGACATCGCATTCCTCTCCGTGTCCATTGCCTTTGCGCTGGTGCTGTTCGCGCAGGTCGGCTTCATCGTCCACCTCATAACCTTCCTGGATGGCGTGATCGGGCGCGAGCGTGCGACGGTCGCGATGGCCCTGCTGACCGCGATGGCCGTGGTTGGCCGGGTGCTGTTCTCCTTCGTGATCGACCGCATGAACCAGCGGCTGGCCTCGGCGCTCTCCTTCGTCAGCCAGGCGCTGGCGCTCGTTGTCGTCATCAATGTGCGCAATGATATCGCGCTGATCGCGGCCTGCGCGCTGTTCGGCTTCTCGGTCGGCAACCTGATCACGCTGCCGGCGCTGATCGTGCAGCGCGAGTTCGACCCGCGCTCGTTCGGCGTGCTGGTCAGCCTGATCACGGCGATCAACCAGATCACCTATGCCTTCGGTCCGGGCGTGATCGGCCTGTTGCGCGACGTCTCCGGCAGCTATGCGCTGCCGTTCTATGTCTGTATTGGCGTGGAGCTGACTGCCGCGGTGCTGGTCATGATCCGCGGGCGCCGCGCACACCCCTCATCCTGAGGAGCGCGCTTCAGCGCGCGTCTCGAAGGATGGGTCATGGGCGACACTCGGGCCTCATGGTTCGAGACGGCGCGTTACGCCTCTCACCATGAGGATTAACCCGCTTCACGCCAGCTCCGACACCTGTCCATCCGGCAGGCCGAACTCAAAGGTGTTCAGTGTCATCGACACCAGCGTGTAGTAGCCGCAGAGGCCGATGACTTCGACCACGCCGCGCTCGGTCAGCACTTTGACGGCCTCGTCATAGAGTCCCTGCGCCACGCCATGGCCTTCATGCAAGGACTTGGCGAGGTCATAGATCATCTTGCCCTTGGGATCGTCGAAAACAGGCGTGCGGCGGTCACGGATGTCGTCGATGATTTTCGGGTCCATGCCGCCCTTCAGCGCGAGGCGCTTGTGCGCGAACCATTCGTAATGCGCGGTCCAGTGCCGCGCGGTGACGAGGATCGCGATCTCCGAAAGTTTCGCCGGAAAGATCGTGTTGAAGCGCATGACCTCGCCCAGCCGCGTGGCATGCCGCGCCATTTCGGGGCTGTTGAGCCAGGCCATCATCGGGGCCGGCGGGGCGCCGCGCTTGCCCGCGATCGACTCGTCGTAGGTATCTTTTTGCTCCGTGCTCATTTCGCCAGGCGAAAGCAACTTCAGCCGCATCACCGTTTCCTCTTGTTTTTCAATAATTATCGCCCCTCGCGAATACACCGGTTTGCAAGCCATGACCATCGTGCGGCATGCATGACAAGCCGGATGAGATATTGAATTCCGCGATGCCGTGACTAAGGTCGATTCCAACCTTTCAATTCAGATGGAAACGCCGATGTCCGATCTCGAACAATTCCGTAAGGAAACGCGCGCCTGGCTGGAGGCGAACTGCCCGGGCGAAATGCGCAAGCCCGTCACCTCAGACGGCGACGTGTTCTGGGGCGGCCGTAACACAAAATTCTCCTCGGAGCCGCAGCGTGTCTGGTTCGAGCGCATGCGCGACAAGGGCTGGACCGTGCCGGACTGGCCGAAGGAATATGGCGGCGGCGGCCTCGATGCCGCCGAGCACAAGGTGCTGCGTGAGGAGATGGCAAAAATCGGCGCGCGGCCGCCACTGTC
>Ga0081455_10006922_pt1 | contig 12060 bp, 12 predicted proteins | sample TabmetS3T2R1_FD_70207 | JGI IMG/M metagenome (GOLD analysis project Ga0081455, IMG submission 70207) | Tabebuia heterophylla rhizosphere microbial communities from the University of Puerto Rico - S3T2R1 | ecosystem: Host-associated > Plants > Roots > Rhizosphere ...
ATAGTCTGCATTTATTATTTATCGCTCTTGAAATTCTCCCTATATACTCTATATTCTATATATAGACAAGGATTTAATTTGCGTCTCTCGAAGGATTATTTATTTGCCAGCAAAAGAGACTAGCAAACCCATATCTGAAGCTACAGGGCCTACGGGAGAGTCTTCGCCTCTCAAAGAGATTAGCGTCAGTACGGTAGAAACGACAAAACGCATAGATGAACCCCCGCGTCGGTCGAAAGTTTCAATCAAGGGAATAAATGCGTGGTTTGGTTCGAAGCAGGCCTTAAAAAATATTAACTTGGAGATTGAGGAGAATGCTGCTACTGCCTTTATGGGCCCTTCCGGATGTGGAAAGACTACGTTAATAAGGTGCCTAAACAGGATGCATGAAATGACGCCTGGAGCGAAAGCTAAGGGCCAGGTTATACTAGATGGCATAGATATCTACGATAAGTCCATCGATCCCGTTATCATAAAGAGAAGGATCGGTATGGTCTTTCAGAAACCGAATCCCTTCCCAACCATGAGCATATTTGATAATGTCGCAGCTGGTTTGAAGCTGAACGGAGTAAAAGACAAGAAGCTTATAAAGGAAATAGTTGAGGAGAGTTTGGAAGGCGCCGGTCTTTGGGAAGAGGTTAAGAATGAGTTAGACAAGCCAGGTATGGGTCTATCAGGAGGCCAGCAACAGCGCCTTTGTATCGCGAGGGCATTGGCTATGCAACCTGAGGTTCTCTTAATGGATGAACCAACTTCAGCACTAGACCCTATTGCTTCCTCCAAGATTGAAGAATTAGTACACCAGCTAAAGAAACACCTTACAATAATCATAGTAACTCATAACATGCAGCAGGCTGCCAGGGTTGCTGACCATGCTGCCTTTATGTACCTTGGTGAGATGATTGAATTTGGGAAGACACTGCAGATATTTCAATATCCAAAACAGGAGCTTACTGAGAAGTTTGTTAGTGGTAAGTTTGGATAATGTTCTTTTGGGGACAGAAACTCGAATACTTTACCTAGGATTTGTACTGCTGTGCAGGTCAAAATAGATTGACTCGATTGCTCGACTTGGGCATAGAGAGAACTCGCGACATTATTGGTGAGATGGCTAAGATTTCGGAGATCTGTGTATCAACTGTATTGGAGTCCTACACGAAAGGCGACGTAAAAAAAACGGAGATGTCAGAATGGGCAGAGAAGCTTCGGACGCTCCAGGAGGAGGTATCTGACCTGGCATTTGAACTCATAACCCGATATCAACCTGTAGCCACAGATTTAAGATATATTAGGTCATGTCTAGAGGTATCGTACGTGCTCTCACGGTTTGGAGGATACGGCTATGAAATTGTAGAAGTTCTGGATATGATGGGTTCAATTTCCGAATGCGATAAAAAAGTCGTCACAGAAGCTGCAAAAGTGACTTCCGAAATGATTTCCATCAGTGTAACTGCATTAGATTTTAGTGACAGGCAGGCTTCTGATAGGCTGTATGATATGGATGATACTGTTGATTTGATATATCGGAATTATTTGCGAGAAATTATCACAGCCAAGAAAGAGTCACAGGATCTTTATGCTGATCCAAGATGCGTAATATCCGCACTTCATGTTCTTAGATTTCTTGAAAGAATAGCCGACCATGCTTGTTTCATTGCGGATTCAATATCATACATAGTAACAGGAAAAACGAACCCCAGACGTGTCAAGATGAATCCGTAAGAGTATATGTTATCGTATATGTACAGCATTTTGGTAGTACTTTGTAATTTTTGTTCATATATTTAGACTATATAGATAAGGAGTGTCTATATGATCAACTATCGTAATATGTTTTATCTTCTTTCACTAACTGAATTTTATTGAGTTCAATTCCTGAAAATAATGAAATACGCAAGATCCAATTTACAGGTAGATCCACTTACATTCTTTCCCTGCCAAAAAGATGGATGAGTGAAATGCGTCTTAAGGCAGGTGATCCCGTAACCATAGTTCGTGAAGCAAATAACTATCTTTCTATAATTCCAAGTGCTGTTCGAAGCCCTAGCCCCATAGATGAGGCTAATTCGACTGTGCTTTCTAACGAGTCATCTAATACCATAAAACGAAAAGTGGTGTCTATGTACTTGGCAGGTTATAATATCATTAATCTAAAGGCAAAGACAGGAAGAATATTGCCATCACAAAGAGATGCAGTTAGGGATGTCGTTCGAAGGAATTTAGTAGGCACGGAAATAATTGCCGACGCCTCGGAGATAATCACTATTCAGGTTCTGCTTAGTTTGCCTGAACTCTCTATTAATACGGCTGTCAGACGAATGTTTCTAATAGCCGCGGCAATGCATAGGGATGCAATGCTTTCTTTGGCTGAGTTAAATCATGAATTGGCAGAAGCAGTTATAAAATCAGATGATGAGGTAGACAGATTCAGTCTCTATATATTACGAAATCTTGTGGTCGCAACACAAAATGAGAGAATTCTACAGGAGATTGGCCTAAGAAAGCCATCAGATTGTTTGAGCTATAGGGTCGCAGTAAAAAGCATTGAACGTATTGCAGATCATGCTTCTGGGATTGCTGATAAGTGTGTTGCAATTAAGGACAAGATCGATAATGAAACCCTTCAGCAAATCGACGACATGAGTAAACGATCCCTTGCATTAATTACTGATTCTGTAGAAGCCTTTTTGCGTAGAGATTATTCCCTCGCTGATAGCATCGTAGACAAGGCTAATGACATGCGTTTAATTGAAAATGAAGTACTTTCATTTATTGACAATAGAGAATCACCCTCGACCGGAATTAGCGGTCTTAATATCAAGCTCATATTAGAAGATATAAGAAGGACCGCTGAGCATGCAAGTGATATCGCTGAAGCAGCCATGAATCAGACCATTCGAGGTGTAATAGACTTGAACAAGAGTTCCAGAACCAATACCCCCTCATGAGTCACAAGACTTCATAACTTGAATTTCTACGCCGATATGGATTGTTCGCAAATAACTTAACTCTCAATATTTTATTCTTCTCTCAGTATTATGCCGGTTACATCTTGAAGTGACTTAATCCTTAAAGGCCATTGAAAGTCCTTATTCCATGGTTGGTCAAATAATATTCCTATCTTTGGTGCAGTTATGTCAATGAGATTGGTAGGCGAATCATCCAGTATAAAATCGAAAGGATACTCGGATTTAGGCATGGCATCGTATACGAAAATTAGGTCGTCAGAAAAAATATCATGATGATCGAGCCATCTAGCTACGTAGGATACGGTCGGTCTCTCTCTTTTGGTAAGTATTGAAATCCTAAAGCCGCTCTTGTGTATGTTTTCAATTGTATTGTTTTGATTGAGTTCACATGGGGGAATCTCTTCCCATCGATATTCCCACACATAGTTAAATAATTCTGAAATCTCAGTGGGAGTAATCGGAAGAATTTTAGAAATATCCCAGGCACAAATGTCATTTTTGTTGATATTTGTGTGATATCGTTCGTTGTATTCTTTTACCCAAATAACCATCGTGTCTGCTAAAACCGAATCAAAATCTAAAGCAAAAGTCTTAACCGCGCCTAAAGTATTCACAATATTCAATGGATGTATGAGAAGAGATTATAAAACTGTTAATTTTTTAAAGTAAATGATAGCGGAATATCGATAACCTAGACTACAAGTCAGAAATTATCACTTACTTGGTTTCTAGAGGAAGGTAGTCGGGTTGTTGCAACAAGGAAAGAGTTTCCTTAGAATATCCAAGACCTTTGTCGTTGGATAGGATAATTACGAATTTGTATTAAATTAAATAAATAATGTAATGTTATCTGTCATTGGTAATATGGTTAATGGCTGTCTCATAAATATTATATAGATCCGGTAGAGCTATATTGATGGTTGCGAGAATTTCAAAAAGTAATAGGTTATGCCAAAAGGTACAGTTATTTTGTCTGACCGTTAAATGGTTACTGCTAATAAATATCAGGCAGGAATTGGCTATTGATAGCTATTTACAGAACGTTAATAGTGTTTTGAAAGAATCTTCGATCTCATAAAAATATAATATATAGTATGACGATTAAATAGGTCAAAGTTGGAACTCTATGTAATGCGACATGGGGAGGCGGTCAAGAATATTCAATCTGGACCTTCAGCTTCTGACGCTGATCGGCCTCTCACCATGTCGGGCAAAAAAGAAGTAGAAGAGATTTCATATTTTCTGAAGAACCTAAACATTAAATTTAGCCTGATTATCTCTAGTCCGTTAAAAAGGGCACATCAAACCGCGTTTATTGTGTCCAAGACTTTCAAGGTCGCCAACAATTTGGAAGATTGGGATGAACTCAAACCAGAAGCGGCTAAGCAAGGCCTAGTTGATAGACTTTCAAAACTCAGAGAAGATTCTACAATTCTCCTCGTGGGTCATGAACCCTTTCTTAGTTCGTTTATATCCGAGATTGCATTCGGATATCCAGGCGGAAATCTAGTGCTTAAGAAAGGTGGCTTTGCGAAGCTTAGGATTCTGTCAAATTTTCCCAAAATGACTGCAGAGTTACGCTGGCTATTGAGTCCCAGATTGATGCGACGCTCATAGCCCCTTGAGTATTAGTTTGGAGAGCCGGATTCTTGAAAGGACTACTTAATTACCTAGCTTGTAGATCTTTAGTGGGAAAGAAATGAAGCTCTCCGTTATCGATCTAGGATACAATTCAATTAAGTTGGTATGTTATAAGATAAACTCTGACGGTACATTTAGGGCTTATGATAGAAGAAGCATCAAGACAAAAATCGGAAGAGGACTAACTGAAAGCGGTTACCTTAGTGAGGTAGCAAATAAAGATACCATTGAAAGTCTTAGACTATTCAGAGATATTTTAGTCTCTGACAACGTAACTAATATTCTAGCGGTGGCGACGAGTGCCGTACGAGAGGCAAAGAATAGAACTAGATTTCTATCAGAAATTTATGATAAGACTGGATTCTCATTTAGGATACTTTCACATAAAGAAGAATCGTATTATTCATGGTGTGGAGCTCTCCATTCAACATGTATCGCAGACGTACTTTTCTTCGACCTTGGCGGAGGGAGCTTGGAGTTAGTACATTCTCAGGATTTCAAGATTCGCAATCATCTTTCACTTCCATTGGGTGCCCTACGTATGGCGAGAATGTTAAATCAGAAAAACGAAGACCTTGGAAAAAAGTACATTCGAAAGAGTCTCATGAAGCTGGAGCAGCGCATTTTAAAATCGCTTCCAGATAGGAAACAATTTGCCTTTAGTCCTGATGTTACCATCGTAGGAGTAGGCGGGACGCTTCGAACTGTTGCACAGTACGACCAAGATCTAACCAACTATCCTTTGGACAAGATCAATAATTACAAGATGAAAATTGAACATATAGAAGAGATAACTGAAAAACTAGCCGGTATGTCGATAACTGAAATCAGTGAAATTGAATCAATAGGAAGTAGCCGAGCCGATACAGTTGTCCCCGGATGTTATGTCATATCATCGCTTATGAGAAAGCTTGAGTATGATTCTGTCGTAGTAAGTACTGAAGGATTGAGGGAAGGTTTAGTGCTTTCTTTCATTAACGATACTGGGTATCTTTCTTCTGATAGTATCCAACCTACTCTTAGGTCGCAAGTCGAGCACATTGTACAGACTGGTTGTAGGCGCTTATCCCCTCCAAGTCGTTATCACGAATTTCTAGAGACATTATTATCAGCTGGCCTATTCAAGGAAAGAGAACATCAAATCTTGATTGAAGCTCTTCAACGGGTGCGTCAATTCCATAGCATTATCAATACAAACACATTATTCTATGCCTTGATAGAAGATCAATACAAGAATCTGAGCCACGGTGAGCTGCTAGTTCTATGTCTTTCTATCATATATTCAAAGAAGCCAAAGGCTTCTAATCGTTTATTTGCGAAGTATAAGTCAATTCTTCATACACCTCAAAACAAAAGATCGATCGAAAAGATATCCTCATGTCTCAACCTTATTGCAGCTATTGAAAAGAGCCATGCAACTATACATAATGTAGAGTATGACGGAAACAATTTCCACATCGAACTGAGATGTTATGATATAGCTAAATTTCCAAGATATTTGTTTGAGGAAGCAAAAAAATCCTTGGTCTTGGCATTGGGCATCCCAATAGATTACAACGTACATTCAGAAGCCCATGACATCGAGGTGAAGGTTGAGGACAAGAGCATTTTTTGAGAATAGGAAACGACACAAGGAGTAACTACTGATATCATATATTTTATGAGTTGACCTTAAGAACGAGCATCTTCGAGTGCGGCAAGATAGACTAGGTTACTTATTTCATTAGCTTTATTCGGTCCATCGCAGGCTAATCAGTATTTTTTAAGTCAATCATACTAATCTTACTCCATTAGGTCTATACATAACCGAGGAATGTATTGATTATATAGATTATTATTTCATACATTAATGTACCATAGAATTCATTCATAATCCGTATATTCCAGCTAGCGATATTTCTAGAAAAGTGTAAGAATGCAAATGCGAACTAAAGGGACATCAAATGAATTCATCGATGAGGCGCTAGTTGTGAGACTTCGAAATCGAACAAACAATAACTTGTTTATCAGGCTCCATGAATACAAGAGTATCCATAATTATGAACAGAGTGGAACATAGGCTTTCCCTACCTCATCATGCTTATGATAGTTATTCCTTGTTTCAACGATGATATCATTTGGCTGTAGATTATGGGTAGTTTCATATGTGGACAAAATGGTAGTCCTATAATTCGGGGCAGGACGAATTTCATCTCATCACCAAGAACCAATCAAAGCTAACTCAGGTTAGAATTTTTAAATAACTGAGCTTTTGATTTGATACTAATCTTAAGATAAGGTATTAGTCCATTTAATTCCTGCGAAAAAAATCTTTTTATTCTCAATCTTCTTTAATAGTAAAAAATTACAGTTGCAGCTCTCAAATAAGATACCTGTACATTGAGAGGATCAAATGTGCATAGAATAGAAAGAAAACGATAATGCATACACTTCTTTCAGACGAGAACCAACCACCATTCTTCGCAATTCATCCTTTATTCATATTACTCTGTTTGAATCCGATTCTTGTAGTTCTTTCGAACCTCTAAGGAAATTGTCATTAAACCAATACCAAATGGTATTGCCACAATTCCAAGAAGCATACACAATGACGTGTATGGTTCATCTCCAAAGCTCCATTTCATAAATGTGACCGAACCCACAAGAAGTACCATCAGAGGTACATTCATGCCTACTGCCATTGCCGCTATCAGTAACGGATGCAATTTAGCAAGGTGTATTGGCTGTTAGTATTTATAAATATTGGAGAGTAGGCGCAACCTAAATAATGAATGCAATTTACACCGACTATGTCTTTGAGACACGAGAGATGCCATTATCTTTGTATCAAACACGTGTCATATCGCGTCAAACCCTTTAGACTCTACTGGAATCAAGTAGGTAGATTATCCCACCCAAGGCCAGACTTTGATTCCTCTCATCGTACATTGCTTCCTAATTATTGCCCGTGCACGTTCGGCCGCTTCTAGCTCGCCGATCTCTTTACCCAGATATTGCAAGATGAGATCCTCGTAGAGTTTTTTCGCTCTTTCTTCGGTAAATTCTTTATAGTTTGAAAATTTAGTCTCTGATGTTTGGCGCCTTTCCTTTTTTGGCATTTGTGAAAAGTCATCATGCCCTTTCAAATCTGCATACTCTCTCTTGCATTCTGCACAGTTGTTGTCAAAGAAATCTGAATGTACTGTGCATTTTGACATTGCCAAGAAATCTCTTCTATACTATATTAAGAGCACCAATTTCGTCAAATCAATTCAAATCAATTCAAATCAAAGGGAAAAGAAAATCAACTAAACAAACCCTACACCGATGAGTAAAAAAATCAAAGATTTGTTGTGCCCTTGCCTTTTTCATGGCTGCAGCATTGATTTAGAGCAAATACTGGGTTTTTTGCATCATTTTCAATATTATTTTCTCATGGATTCTTTAGCTCTCCCACGTAAACAAGGATATCTCATCCGCATCTAATTACGAAAAATCAGGTTATTGTGTTAGGAAATTTTATTCTTCACATCCGAATTATCGGGAGGGCTTATCGCCTTATTGACTAATTACCCCTAATAGCTCCTTCCTACTGTGAAATTAAATAGGGTATCTAAATTATTCCCCTGTGTTATGATAGATGCAATCCAGGCATTGATTCTAGGTATTGTTCAAGGACTTACAGAATGGCTACCAATTTCCAGCTCTGGGCATCTTGCCTTAGTTCAACTTGCTATGAATCTTCAGGTTCCAATTTTTTTTGATATAGTTCTGCATCTTGGTACGCTTGCGGCAGTTATTGGAGTCTACCGACGTGAACTATTGTCGATTCTAAAGTCAATTAAATCAATCCACCAAAATGATAGCAATTATAGTGAGCAGGAAGCAAAGTGCAATAAGTGGGGTAAAGGGTATATATTACTTATCATTCTCGGAATGATTCCCACGGCTTTGATGGGAGTAGGATTTCGATCGGTCTTTGAGGAATCCTTTTACAGCATGTGGTCCATAGGGCTGGGTTTCATAATCAGCGGAGCAATGATTTTTGTCACCAAGTTTATCGGCAAGGGCACAAATTCTATTGGGAAGATCGATGCCGTTCTGATAGGTGTGGGACAAGGACTTTCTATTTTCTCAAGCATTTCAAGGAGTGGAGCAACTATTTCAATCGGAATGTTCAGGCACATCGAGAGGTCAGAACTAATTACCTATTCCTTCTTGCTTTCAATTCCAGCTATTCTAGGGGCAGGATTCTATGACTTAGTATTTGCAGATAACATTTCTCAAGTTTCAATATATCAAATTCCATTAGAATCTTATATAATCGGAACACTCTCAGCTGCTGCAGTAGGCTATGTATCAATAAAATTCCTCATTAGCATCATTAACAAGGGGGAATTCTACCTATTTTCGTTTTATTGCTTCCTGATAGGATCACTCATACTTGTCAGTCTTATCTAACAAATGAGATAAAAAAATATAACTACATTTATTTAACCTTGGACCTAAGAAAAATGCCCACAATTTTTACAATGAAAGTCTTTCTGATTAAATACTACTTTCAATGTTACCACCAAATTTTATTCATATAAGTGACATATAGTTTTTAAGATGCTGCTAAAGTAAGAAACACATTGATTGACTTTTCTAAATTGAAGTACAGGGTAAACTATAATCAGTCTGTGTACAATTTCAGAACAAGAAGGTATGAAAGTAAGGATGCTACTTACAATAGCTACGAGCAGGCCAGAGCGAATCAATGGAAGTGCGAAAAATGTTCAGAGTTGTTTGGAACATTGAAAGAATTAAAACTACATAAAATAGAACTCCATTCATACTAGCCAGATAAATGGGTTCTCTTATACAGAACTTTTAATAATATGAATATGCCGCTTAAGTATTCATGCTTGTCGGTAAGGAATTACCGTTCTATTTTTTAGAAATACTATATTCCAATATATTAAAGAATGATGAACAATCAATGTGGGAATATAGTGGTATAGTATTAAAGCTATTGTGGTTTGACTTCCCTTACAGCTAATGATACTATTAATAGATTCTAAAGAGGTACCATTTATTTCATTTTTGATAATAAACGAAGAGTCTACAATTAGGATTGTTGGTTCAACATTTCTTAGAAATTCTTGCCAACTTTACATATTTTTGATGGCTGTGCCTTATGAGCATTTCTTTTGATTGTTTGTTCTATCCTTGCTAGCCTATTATTTGAAATATTAAAACTATGATGCTTATTTCCAGTATCTCTTTGGCCTGTAGATTCCAGATTCTTAAGAATTTCATCAATTTCGTCGTAATTAGCTCCAAGCTCCTCTTCGGCGGTTTGGTCTTTCCATAACCGAGGGCTACTTTTCTTTTGTCGGATTGAAAGCGGGAGTCCTAAATATTCGGCTAGACTCCTCACCTGAGTTTTGTAGACATCTCCCAGCGGAAACAAATCTGCCGCGCCGTCTCCAAACTTTGTATAGTACCCAAGCAGTAACTCACTCTTGTCTGATGTTCCTAAAACTAGTCCATTGTGGATGAACGAGTAATAGTATAGGATGCACATCCTTATTCTGGCAGCTAGATTCCCCTCCGCGTATGTGCTTCTGGGAAGAAAAGAAAGGAACTCCGACTTGATCTTGTTAATATTCATAACTTTATGTTCGATGTGCAGACTTCTCGCGAGTTCAACTGCGTCATCTATATCCGAATTTGGAGTTATAGGTAAATCAGGCAGTATTACTGAAAATACACTTTTATTTGATAAGGCTCGGACAGCCAAACAAGCTGTAACCGATGAGTCAAGTCCTCCGCTTAGACCAACAATCATTTTGTCACGTTTGGCCTCGTGCAATTCATGCTTGATAAATTTTTCAATTGAGTTACACACAATCTCGTAACTTACAGTCACGTCTGGTAAATGAGTTAATTATAATATTTTTGTTACCATTAGATGAGGATACACCATGCTCTTATTTGTGTGGCATTTTCACGAATAAGCATCTAATAATTAGAAGCAACGTTTAATAAATAAGCCAAGTGAAGCTTAATTCAGGTAAGCCGCACTACATGTCACATACCCTCGGAATTACGTATGGACAGTAATGCTAATATTCTGTTTTCGACTTTCAACAATCCACTTAGAAACTCATGTCCAGTAAGCATCAAATTATTTCAAATCTAATGTGGGTAGAGAAATATCGTCCATCTACACTCGAACAGATAGCAAATCAAAGTGATATAATCCGAGGACTCAGAAATCTTATCAAGAAACCTAATGAAATACCCCATTTCATATTTGCAGGACCTGCCGGAGTTGGCAAAACTACGGCAGCCTTGTGCATCGCCAAAGAATTGTTGGGGGAAAATTGGGGAAGGGATACGCTTGAGTTGAATGCCTCAGACGAGCGCGGTATAAAGATGGTTCGTGAGCGTGTTAAGGAATTCGCTGCTGTAATGAAGTTTTCCTCTACCACTGATAGCGATGATAAGCCTTATCGCATCATAATTCTTGATGAAGCTGATGAGATGACTTCTGAAGCTCAGACTGCATTGAGAAGAATTATCGAAGATAGTTCAAGGACTACGCGCTTTATCATCATATGCAATTATCTTTCCCAACTCATAGAACCTATACAAAGTCGATGTGTAATATTTCGCTTCACCCGATTGCCTAAACAGGAAGTGGTAGATCATTTATCAGAAATCTGTAGACAAGAAGGAATAGAATTTGATGTTAAGGCCCTCTCTAGAATCTATGATTCTACTTCAGGAGATCTTCGCCATTCTATCAATATTCTACAATCCGCAGCTACTAATAATAATATAACCTCTGAGAAGGTCGAATTGTCAATTGGTCTGTCTGGTAGAGCAAGGGCAGGCGAGGTGATAAAGCTCGCCCTCGCAGGTAAGTTTAATGAAGCCAGAGTATTGCTATTGGAATTGACCCAAGTATTTGGTATGTCAGAAAAAGACTTCTTAAAATATGCGGCCCAAGAAGCCTTCTCAATGAAATTAAGTGACCCGGGAAAATTTGCTGAGCTTATGGCCGAGTATGACTACCGACTTAGCGTAGGTGCACATGCCGATATTCAGCTTACGGCTTTTCTTGCCCAGGTTAGTATGCTCGGCAAGAAATAGATTTGAAAGGGTATAAGGTGGGTCAATTTCATGCTTGTAGATCAAAATCTTATTATGCTAAACAATTCCGGACAGACTCGTTTAAGGGCTTCCAGATCTTGCTGTTTGAAATATCAGATAAGTGGTCACAGTACGTTGGACAAATATATCAACGGAATTAGTCTAGGGTAACCTATATACCATATCGGATGCTTCAAGAGAGTGACATACGTTGTCTGGTTCAACAGTATCATACAGAGATAGGATCTATATAGTTGAGGATATTATTTTGAAACTTGCCGAATATGGTGAATTAAACCAGACAGCATTGATAAGTTTCTGTGGTCTA
>Ga0081455_10006923_pt1 | contig 12059 bp, 20 predicted proteins | sample TabmetS3T2R1_FD_70207 | JGI IMG/M metagenome (GOLD analysis project Ga0081455, IMG submission 70207) | Tabebuia heterophylla rhizosphere microbial communities from the University of Puerto Rico - S3T2R1 | ecosystem: Host-associated > Plants > Roots > Rhizosphere ...
GCCGGGTCAACCTCTCGCGCACGAATGCCTCCGAGGACGACACGAACAACCGCGTGAACATGGACACGTCGAACGTCACCTACACGGCGGCGACGCCGGGTGGCGGCGAGACGCACGTGTGCGCGGCGTTCTGGTACGACGGCACGACCGACACGAACGACACGACCCGGCTGCTGATGGGCGTGATCACGTTCACGCCGGTCGCGCTCAACGGCTCCGACCTCACGCTGACGGTCACCGATCTCGTCCGAGCCTCGTGAGCTCGCTGAACATCTTCAACGTCACGGCCACCTCGACCGGCCTGACGACGGCGACGACCGCTTACACCGACGGGGACACGCTCGGCGACGAGCTGTCGTGGAATGTCGGTTTCGACAAGGGGCTGATTCTCGGCGCTGTGCTGACCGACGAGTCGAACATCGTCGGCGCCATCGATCTGTTCTTGTTCGACCGGGCCGTCACCGCTGCCGCCGACAACGCCGCCCACTCGATCTCGGACGCCGACCGGCTGTTCGCGATGGGCATCATCCAGTTCCCCTTCCCGGCCGCTGACGCCAACGGCCGGACGGCAGCCATCGACTCGCTGGCTGTCCCGTTCGACTGCAACGCCTCGACCACGATTCACGGCATCCTCGTCACCCGGTCGGGGCACACGTTCTTCTCGTCCGGTGGCGCCGACTCGCTTCAGGTGAGGTTGCTCGGTTCCGGGGACGCCTGATGGCGCGCCGGTTCACGTCCGGCTCGTCGGAGCGGATCGTGGTGTCGGCGGCGTCCGACCTCGCCGGGCTCAACTGGACGTTCGGCACGTTCGCCGCGGTCATGTACCGGTCAGCGGACACCGGCACGTTCGAGACGATCCTCACCTTCAACAACGCGTTTCAGTTCCTCATCGACAATGCCGACATCCTGACCCTGTTCGTGTCGCCGAACAACCGGACCATGGCGGGCACGATCAGCACCGGTACCTGGTATCTGTTCGTTGTGACGAAGGCGACGGGTACGGCGACGCCAAGGGGCCACCGTTACGTGTTCAACACGAACACGTGGACTCACGCCAACTTCAGCGGCACCCATCCGAACGCCGGCACCACGACCCGGCTCGACTTCGGCTCGTTCAACTCCGCTGGCTCCGAGTTCCTGTCGTCGGAGGTGTTGGCTTACGGGATCTGGCCGACTCAGGTGATGACCGACTCGGAGTGCGAGCGGCTGGCGCGCGGTAATTGGCCGAGCCTGAGCCCGGCCTTCTACGCACAGTTCGGCGACGGTCGAGAGGTCGGCGATATGGCGGCCACGCTCGGCCGGCACCGGATCAAGCAGACGTCGCGCACCGGCACGACGAGAGGCGTGCAGCGGCCGCCGGCCGGTTTCCGAATGTCGATCACGGGCCGGAGGCGATAGGCGATGGCGCACGGTCCCGCCGGTCATCTCGTCATCCCGCTCACCGCCTCGCAGGCGGCGGCGCCGGTCAACGTCGATGTCGACCCGGCCACGCTCACGCTGACGGGCGTCGACCCCACGGTGTCGGGCGCGGGTGGCACGGCGACCGTCGCGGCAGATGTCGCTGCGCTCACCCTCACCGGACAGCAGCCGACGCTCGCCGGCAGCAGCCCGGTCTCGGTCGCCGTCGACCCGGCCGTGCTGACCCTCACCGGGATCGATGTCGCTGCCGCCACGGCTGGAGCGAGCGTCGCCGTCGACCCGGCCGTGCTCACGCTGACTGGCGTTGACCCTGCGATCGCCGGGACCGGCGTCGCCTCGGTCGCTGCCGACCCGAGCGCGCTCACCCTCAGCGGCGTTCAGCCGACCCTCGCCGGCTCGAGCTCGGCGAGCATCACGGTCGATGTCGCTGCGCTCACCCTCACGGGACAGCAGCCGACGTTCGCCGGGACCGGTGTCGCCAGCCAGCTCGTCGACGTCGCCGTGCTCGTGCTCGCCGGGGTCGACCCGGAGGTGTCCGGCGGCGGGATCAACGTCGCTGTCGACCCGGCCGTGCTCACCCTCGTCGGCATCGACGTCCCCGCTTCGCCGACCGGGGCCGCGGCGATCGTCGTCGATCCGGCGACGCTCACCCTGGTCGCCATCCAGTCGACCGCTGCCGGTTCGGGGGTGGCTCCGGCAGCGGTCGACCCCGCTGTCCTCGCCCTCACCGGCCAAACGCCGGGACTGTCCGGCTCCGGTGCCGCGGCGGTCACACTCACGGCGGCGCTGCTCGTCCTCGAGGCCGTCCAGGTTCTCGCTCAGTTCATCCCACCCGACACGGCGCCGGCCGTCGTCATCCTCCGAGGCGCCGCCCGAACGGCCGTGCTCGTCGCGGTCCCCGCAGGGACCACCGTGGGCGCTGCCGACCGGGGGGAGCCCATCGGCGGCGACGATCACACGGCGCGCATGGTGGGCGCCACCCCGACCGGCTAGGAGAAACGATGGCAGGACTTCGCTACCACTCGACCGCCGCTCGGCCCGACTTCGTGCTCACCTTGCCCGACGGCCTCGACGTCTCGAGCGGGTACACGTTCACGCTGCGGATCGGCGAGAACGGGATGCCGGCCGACCTGCAGAAGACGAGCGGGCTCACCGGCGGCGTCGGTGTCGTCACCGGCCAATGGTCGGCGGGCGAGCTCGCCAACCTCGACCCCGGTCCCCATCGGCTGCAGTTGACCGCCACGATCGCCGGTCTGCCGAGGCTCTACGAGACGATCATCACCATCGACGACGTGATCCTGCCCGCCGTGCCCTGATCGCCCGCACCCTGGGTACCCCCAGGATTGCGTCATGACGTTATTACGCCCCGTCGCCCCTCACCGGGCGGCGGGGTTTCTTCGCGTTCTAGGCCTGCAACGGGTCAAGGTGCAGAACTTTCCTCTTGACACAAACTTGTGCATTGCATAAGTATGTGCATCATGACCCCGGCGGCCCCGACCGACGAGATCGTTTCCATCCAAGCCGCCGACCTCCTCGGCGTCGACGTGTCCACCGTCTCCCGATGGGTCAAGCGGGGCACGCTTGTCCCGTCCCGTCGGCTCCCCGGCAAGAAGGGGCAGTTCCTCTTCTGGCGGGCCGACGTCGTTCGCCTCGCCGAGCAGCAGGCCGCTGACCGGGAGGCGTCGTGAGCGGCCGCTACGTTCTCGGTCCCTTTCCGGACGCCAAGCCGCCGCATCAATGCGACCCGCCCTGGCCCATCGGCGAAGACTGGTTGCTGAACGGCAGCATTTGGCGATGCGACGACTGCGGACAGCATTGGCTCAACAAGCCCTCCAACCTCGGGAGCGTCTGGCACCCGATCCTCAGCGAGCGGGCGCACGAGCTGATCGCAGATCGAGCAAGGGAGGCGTCGTGATCGACCTCGTCCGTGCCATCGCCGGGCTGATGCTCGTCGTGTTCGTCATCCTGCCGGCGCTGTGGGCGATCGCCTGCACCCCCGGCCGGCGCGAGGAGCGCGAGATGGAGCGGCGGTTCTGTCAGCAGCACATGACGCAGCTCCGTCGCCGTCAGCTCGACCGAGTGCTCGAGGAGTCCGACCGTGAGTGCTGAATCGCCGTTCAGTTCCGTTTGTGACGTGAACGGGTGCGCGAACCCAACCGAGTGGGTTCACGTCCTGTCCAGCGGCGACACCATCGCTCTGTGCCGCAAGCATCACGCGGAGGGGGTGAGCGACCGTGACCGATCCAAGGCTTGGTAGTGAACCGCCGTTCCCTACCCCCTGGCCGACCGTGATCGTCACCCCGTTCGAGACCACCGATCAGGTCGTGTGGCGGGACGGCAAGGCCCGTTGCGCCAGGCACCCGCACATTTGCCTCGTTCGAGCGGTGTCGATCGGCATCAACAGTCTCGGGCACGTCTGCGCTCGATGCATGAGGGAGGCCAAAGATGACTACTGAACCGCCGTTCAACACCGGGATCGCGGCCCCTGTTGTCCCCACTGCAGGGCCGCCCGGCCGGGGTGAGGTGGAACCGCCGCCCAACCTCATCCCGGCCGTCGTCTACCCGGTGTTCGAGACCTACGACGGTAAGACGTGGCTGCGGGCGATCTTCGCCACCCGCGAGCTCGCCGATCGGGAGAAGGCCAGGGCCGTGCTCGTCAATCCCGACTCGGTGTTCCATCACGAGTACTGGTCGGTGATCTCCAGGGCGGGCGACTGATGGGCGTTCTCGAGCGGATCTATCTCGTCGTGTTGCGACTGCTCGGTGTGCCCGACGACGAAAACGCCGAAGCTCACCTCGCCGCCTGTCGCGATGCGATCCTCGGACCAGTCGAGGAATCGGCGTGAGCGAACCGCACACCTCCATCGTCCGCGGCGAGGGGTCGGCGTCGGCGCTGTACCTGGCCCGGGCGCTCGACGCGGTGTGCCGGTGGATGGAGTCCGAGGAGCGAATCAGCATCACCCTCGCCGAGCTGCGAGAGATGTCCAACGCCGGTTACGAGAAGGCCGGCCCGGTAGAGGAAAGGCGATAACGGGAATGAGTGAGGGACATTTGGCGGGCACCGGGTTCGGGCCGGGAAGCATCCTGATCGCCATCATCGGCGGCATCGCCACCTTCTGCGGGTGGATCGCCCGCAAGATCGCGCAGGAACAGGAGGCGTCGGAAGGCTGGCGGGAATGAGCCCGGCCGAGGCGCGGGTCGTTCGCGCAGCGGACACCCGGCCCCGCGAGGGTGCGGTCGCGAAGGCGCTCAACAAGTCGCAGTGTCCCGGCGGCTCGAACACCAGCCCGCCGCACACGATCGAACCGGGCGACCTGCTCGTCTACGTCGCCGAGTGCTGGCGCTGTCGACGCTGTGCCGAGCGGATCATCAGGAGCGACCGATGAGCGCCGCGCAGCAGACGACGCCCCGGTACGTGCTCCACTTCCCGGCGCCTGCCGAGCGGCTGTCGATGAACGGGCGCGACCATTGGGGCAAGAAAGCGCGCATCACCGCCGAATGGCGGTCGGCGGCGAAGGTGTGGGCGCTGAACGCGGTGTCGCACGGCCTCCCCCGGCCGCAGCCACCGTGCAACGTGCGGGTCGTGTTCGGTGTCCCTGATCCCGGACGTCGACGCGACCCGCACAACCTCGCCCCGACGGTCAAGGCGATAATCGACGGCCTGGTCGACGCTCGGCTGTTCCCCGACGACACCGCCGAATGGGTCACCGTCATCGACCCAGCGTTCATCAAGGGCGACGGCGTGCGGGTCGAGCTGGAGGCGCGGTGACGCTCACCGTCGGCTCCCTGTTCTCCGGGATCGGCGGCATCGACCTCGGTCTCGAACGCGCCGGGATGCGGGTCATCTGGCAATCCGAGATCGACCCATACGCCTGCCGGGTACTCGCCAAACACTGGCCGAACGTCCCCAACCTGGGCGACATCACAAAGATTGATTGGAGCAAGGTTGAGCAATCGGACCTCATCTGCGGCGGCTACCCCTGCCAACCGTTCAGCTTCGCTGGAGTCCGACGAGGAGAGGCCGACCCGCGCCATCTTTGGCCCCGATTCCGGGACGCCATTCGCCACCTACGACCCCGATGGGCGCTACTGGAGAACGTACCAGGGCACCTTTCCTTGGGGTTCGGACGAGTGGTCGGAGACTTGGCCGAACTCGGGTACGACTGTGAGTGGGATTGCATCCCGGCGGCAGCCGTTGGTGCCCCGCACCTCCGTTACCGGGTCTTCGTTGTTGCGCACTCCGACCAGCACAGCAAACCAAGCCGCACCCTCGATGCGGTCACGGGATCATCCGGGAAGCTTGTGGCCCACACCGACCAGCCGGGACCGCGGGACGGACGCTCCGAAGCGGGCGGATGGGGCATCGCTGGGAGTCGCGGTGCGGTGGCCGACACCGACGAGTTGGCTGGGGCAACGAGATCACGCGAACGGGCGACCGGACCGATGGGCAAACCCGGAACGATCAAGGGAGCTCTCGGACGCAGTGGCGTACGACTTGGGGGAACGTGGACAGTTGAACCCGACGTGGGTCGAGTGGCTGATGGGGTTCCCTCTCGGGTGGACCGTCTTAGATGCCTCGGAAACGCCGTAGTGCCACAAGTCGCCGAATGGGTCGGCCGTCGCATCCTCGAGGCCGCGGTATGACCTTCTCCGGCGAGCTCGTCTACAACGACGCCGCGCACACCTACACCCTCGACGGGTCGCGGTGCAAGAGCGTGACCGCCGTCGCCAAGATCCCGGTCGACACGTACAACGTCGAGCTGTGGTCGAAGCGGATGGTGGCAATCGGCATGACCCTCGACCCCGACCTGATCGAGCAGGTCGCCGCCAACCTCGAGAACAAGGACATCATCAACAAGGTCTGTGACAGCGCGGCCGAAACGGCGAAAGCGCACCTGAAAGCGAACCGTGGGTCGCAGATGCACCGGGCAACCGAGTTCGTCGACCTCGGCCAGGACGACCGGCTGCTCACCGATCAGCAGAAGCGTGACGCCGCCGCCTGGCGCCGGACGCTCGAGCGGTACGGCATCGAGCCCTTGCCGGGGTTCGTCGAAGGGTTCGTGGTGTACCCGGCGCAGAACGTCGCCGGCCGCTTCGACCGGGTGGCGACCATCGGGGCCGAGGGTGGGGTGACGGCGATCCTCGACCTCAAGTCCGGTGAGAACGCCGTCACCTATCCGCAGTCGACGGCCGTGCAGCTCGGGCTCTACGCCAATGCTCCGCATGTGTCGGCGTCGGTCCGGGTCATCGGCGACCGCACCACGGTCACCGGCTGGCAGACGATGCCGGCCGAGCTCGACCGGCGGTACGGATACGTCGTCTACCTGCCGCCCGATGCCGACGTGGGCGAGCTCTGGCGGATCGACATCGACCACGGCATGGCCGGCGCCGGCTACGCCCTCTCGCTCGTCCAGTGGCGCAAGGCCCACGACTACGGGAAGCGTCTGTCATCCAAGATCGCGGCTCCGGTCCCCCATGCTGCCGATGAGCCGCGGACGGCAACGGCGGAGGGTGAAGAACGCGCACCCTCCGCCGGCCGTCGCAAGGACTCGGCATCGGTCCCCACAGCGATGGTGGCTCGCGATGCCGACAAGACAGCCAGTGCCGCTTCTGGTGGGGCTGCGGACCGTAAACCCGCAGCCGGAAACCCATCGCCCACCACCGGCGGCCTGGCTGTCGACCGTCGCAAGGCGCTGCTCGCCCGGTTCATGGATCTCTCCGACGACGATCAGGCCCGCTTCCGGGCGCTCGGCGTCGACCGCGACGACCTCGACGCCGTGGAGAAGGCGCTCGATTCGATCGACCCGTTCGCGCAGCAGCAGGCGTCCGCAGCCGCACTGTCTCCCTCCGCGCCTGCTGCTGCGCCACCCTCCCTGCCGACCGCACCCGACGAGGGGCGAGAGGTCGACGACGGCGTGTTCGACGCCCTCGAGCCGCTGTTCCTCAGCCTCGGCGACCGGCAGCGCGCATGGGTCCAGACGGTCATTCACGAGGCGTCGCAGGCTGGCGTTCCGTTCATCGCCAACCGCAGCACCGGCAAGCGCACAGTGCGCCGGTTCGAGCTCTACCGGGCGCTGATGTTCCTCGGCTACGCCGACCTCGGCGAGGATGAGCTCGTGCGCGGGCTGGTGGCGACCGTGCTCGAATCTGACGCGCCCTGGTTCCCGACGTTCACCCTCGGCCACGTCGTCGGCTCGCTCGGGGTCACCGACGCCGAGCACTTCGCTCAGTTGTGCCGTGCCGCGGCCGAGCAGCCCGAGACGATCGAATTCCGCAGCCGACCAGTTGCGGTCTAGATCCCATCCAACAGCCAGCGAAAGGGCATCAACAATGGGCATCCCACTCGACACCGGAGGGGCAACTATCCCCTCGATCAAACTGCGCAACATCGGAGACTATGTCGACGTCGCCATCGCCGCCATCAAAGTCGTACCGCGGCGGGTGTTCAACTCGGACGAGATCAAAGTGCGCCCCGACGGCACCCCGCAGACGCAGGATCATCTCACCGTCGTCGTCGTCGGCGGTAACGGTGTCGTCGTCGAGAACGACCACGACCGGACCGTGACCCCGGGCGAGGTCGCCGGGATCTTCATCGCCGGGCGCGACCGGTGGGACAAGGACGGCGATGCCGGCCGGGCCAAGGGCGAGCCGAAGTCGTGGAGCGGCGCCAAGGCCGACCATGGGCGACTCAACGTCGGCGACGTGGTGCGCTGGCGGTTCGACGCCGAGGTGCCCGGCAAGGGCGACCGGGACCGCAAGATCCGCACGTTCAAGCTGCGCCCACCCCGGCCCGAGGAGGCCGACCAGACAGCACGCTGCGAGCGGATCTACCACGACGGCACCGGCGTCGAGCTCGAGCCGGCCGCGGCGGCGTTCGAGGAGCCGTTCTAGATGACTCACCATCTCAAGTGGTGCCGGAGGGGTCGCGTCCCGTCCTACCAGATGGGTGCCCCGATCCCGTACCGCAAATGGACGCCCACAGTCGTCGCCCCGATCCTGTGTGAACGGGGCTGGCATGCGTGCCGTTGGGAAGACGCCGTACACCACATCTCGGACGAACTGTGGGTGTGCGAGTTGGCCGGGACGGTGGTGGCCGGGGCCGACAAGGTTGCGGCGGAACGGTTGCGGCTTGTTCGCCGCGTCAAGGGCATCGATGACAGGTCGTTGCGTTTGTTCGCGGCGGATTGCGCTGAGCGGGTGTTGCCGATCTTCGAGAGGCAACACCCCGGCGATGATCGGCCCCGGTTGGCGATCGTGGCGGCGCGTGCGTTTGCTGCCGGTGAGATCGGCCGCAGTGAGTTGGATGCCGCCGGGGCTGCCGCCAGGGCTGCCGCCAGGGCTGTCGCCGGGGATGCCGCCAGGGCTGCCGCCAGGGATGCCGCCGCCGGGGATGCCGCCAGGGCTGCCGCCAGGGCTGCCGCCAGGGATGCCGCCAGGGCTGCCGGCAGGGATGCCGCCGGGGATGCCGCCAGGGCTGTCGCCGGGGATGCCGCCAGGGCTGCCGCCAGGGAATGGCAAACCAACCATCTACTCGCCCACTACGCGCAACTCGACCCCGCCGACTACGCCCACAAGGGATAAGGCAGGCGGCGAGGTGACGTTCGAATTGATCCACGGCGACGCACGCCACGTCTCCGATGTGGTGGCGCCGGCATCGGTCGACCTTGTCGTCACCTCGCCGCCCTATTTCGCCCTGCGGTCGTACCGGGACGGTGGCGAGCACTACGGCGGGCAGATCGGGTCGGAGGCGACCCCGACCGAGTTCCTCGACGCCCTGATCGAGTGCACGCGTGACTGGTTGACGGTGTTGCGGCCGGGCGGGTCGATCTTCGTCAACCTCGGCGACAAGCGGGCAGGCAGCGGCGGGCACAACAACAATGGGCTCGGCAAGTCGACGCTCAATGGTCACGGTGGTGTCGGCAGTGAGCGGGATCGTGGGCTGCATCAGTCCACTCGGCGCAATGCCCCCGACCGATACAACCAGAACAGCGACGGCATCCCCGCCAAATCATTGATGGGCATCCCCTGGCGGTACGCCCTCCGCTGCATCGACGAACTAGGGCTCATCCTGCGGGCCGACATCGTGTGGAACAAACCGAACGGGCTACCCGAATCGGTCACCGACCGGGTACGCCAGTCACACGAGTACTGGTTCCATCTGACGAGGGAGCCGAGGTATTTCGCTGCGGTCGACGAGATACGGGAGGCGACCGAGGACATCGGCCGGAAGGAAAAGACCATGCGGGCGGGGCCGCTCGTCGGCAATCACGGATCCTGCGGCCACGACGGCAAGGGGATGCGGATGGCCGAGGTCTACAACAACCCCCTCGGCAAGCTTCCCGGCTCCGTCTGGACGATCTCGTCCGAACCGCTCACCGTCCCCCAATACCGGATCGTGCTCAACGGGCGACACGTTGCCTACCCGTGGAACTGGAAAGAGGCTTGCAACAAGTTGCGAGGCATCGGTGTCCGCAACGGCAGGCCGTCACTTCGCCGCATGACCGACCACTTCGCCGCGTTCCCGTCCGAATGGCCGCGCCGGCTGATCCTGGGCTGGTCGCCGTCGGGCTGGTGTGTGGAGTGTGGCGAGCCGCGGAGGCCGGTGGTGGATTCCGTCGGGCTCGACCTGAACCGACCACAGGCACGTCGCGCCAACGAACTTGCCGAGTCTGCCGGACTTACGGAAGCGCACCTTGACGCACTTCTGTCGGTCGGCATCAGCGATACCGGGCGAGGTGCAGCCACACAAACCGGCACCGGCAAGAACGCCGTCGACACTCAACGGCTCGCGGCCGAGGCTCGCAACGTTCTCGGCGGCTATTCCCGTGAATACCTGCTGCGTCGCCCAACATCGCTCGGCTACGCCTGCGCCTGCCCCACCCCCGACGCCCCCACCCGGCCCGCCGTCGTCCTCGACCCGTTCGCCGGCACCGGCACCACCGTCGCCGTCGCCCACCACCTCGGCCGGCACGGCATCGGCATCGACCTCTCCCGCGACTACCTCCGGCTCGCCGAGTGGCGCTGCACCCACGACACCCGGCTCCGCGACAAAGTGCTCGAGCGGGCCGGGCTGCCGAAGGCGCCCACGATCGAGGGGCAACTCGGGCTGTTCGGGGAGGCGGGGTGAACGGTCGGGGTCGGGTCGCCGGGTTCGCCCGGCCGGAGTGGGGCGAAGGGATCTACGACCTCGCCTGCGACGTCTGTGGGGCCACGTGGGCCGGGTTCGACGGTGATCCGTGCTCGTGGTGCGCCCGATCGCTGGAGAGGCTTCTGGAGGCTCAGCGGGCCGAGCTGCTGGCGCCGGGGTGGCTCGCCACCGAGCACGGGCCGCGGTACGACGAGCTCAGCGCCGACGACCGGGCCGTGTGGGATCGCACCAGGGGCCAGGCGTCGGGCGCCGGCTCGGTGCAGACGTGGTTGGCCCGACTCGTCCGGGGGGTTCGGGTCGGGCTGATCACCGCTGAGGAAGCCGAGAGCGCAGCACGACGGGTGAAAGGTGCACGGGCCGCATGATGACCGACCTCGGACGCGCCTACTGCACCGCTCACGGATGGGGACCGGTCCCGTGCCCGGACTGCAACGGGGCGCGCCCCAACTTGCTTCACCCCCACCCCGAGCCGATGCCAGACATCGACAAGATGTTCGCCGAGGCGATGGCCGAGGTGAACGGTGACGCGCCCACGGTCGAGTACGACGATGCCCTGCGGGCGATGCTGCTCGACTGGCCGGCGTTCTGGACGACCGAGCGCGCCGAGGCCGAGTGGATCGCCGAGCCGATCATCCCGGCGAAGCGTTCGGTCGCCCTGTTCGCGCCGGGCGGCACCGGCAAGAGCCTGCTGGCACTGTGGCTGGCCGCGGCGATCGCCACCGGCCGGCCGGTGTTCGGGCGGGTCAACCCGCCCGTGGACGTGCTCTACCTCGACTACGAGATGACGGCCGACGACCTCGCCGAACGGCTCGAGACGATGGGCTACGGCCCCGACGACGACCTGAGCAGGCTCCACTACGCCCTCCTGCCGTCGCTGCCGGCGCTGGACAAGCCCGAGGGTGGCAAGGCGGTCATCAGGCTCGCCGAGATCTGCGGCGCCGCCCTGGTCGTCGTCGACACCTTCGGCCGGGCGGTGCACGGCGACGAGAACGAGGCCGACACGGTGCGCGCCTGGTACCGCTGGACCGGGCTGCAGCTCAAGGCCGATGGGCGGGCGTTCATCCGCATCGACCACGCCGGCAAGGATCTCGAACGGGGCCAGCGGGGGTCGTCGGCCAAGAATGACGACGTCGACGTGGTGTGGCAGATGACCCATCAGGACGGCGCCACGTTCAAGCTCACCGCTCGAAAGCGGCGGATGGGATGGGTGCCCGAGACGGTCGAGCTCACCCGCCGGGACGATCCGACGATGGAGTACGCGTTGCTGTCGGGCACCACCTACCCGGCCGGCACCGCCGAGTGCGCACGCCTCCTCGACGAGCTGATGGTTGCCACCAGCGCCGGTTACCGCACCGCTGCGGACGCCCTCCGGGACGCCGACCATGCCACCCGCGCGGCCGTCATCCGGGCGGCTCAGAGGTATCGGAGGGACACTGAATCCGTGTTACAGATCAGTGACAAATCGAACGAATGTGCGAGTCCCGAAATTCGG
>Ga0081455_10006924_pt1 | contig 12059 bp, 10 predicted proteins | sample TabmetS3T2R1_FD_70207 | JGI IMG/M metagenome (GOLD analysis project Ga0081455, IMG submission 70207) | Tabebuia heterophylla rhizosphere microbial communities from the University of Puerto Rico - S3T2R1 | ecosystem: Host-associated > Plants > Roots > Rhizosphere ...
TCGTCGGCTACATCGCGAAGCTGACCGACTCGACGGGGCTGGTAACCCTGCTCACCGACCCGAGCTTCGCGGTCTCCGGCTACGCGGTACAGACGCGAACCTACGGCCTCGTGGAGCATGGTCAGGGCGGCGGCGAGACGCTGATGCTCGATCTCGTGCCGAAGGAGAAGGAGGTGCGGAAGGGCGACATCATCGTCACCGCCGGCCGGCGCTCCGGCGAGCTCCCGTCGCTCTACCCGCCTGACATCCCGGTCGGGACGGTCACGAACGTCGGGCTGAGCGACGTCGACATCCACCAGTCGGTGCAGATCGAGCCGCTCGCCGACTTCTCCTCCCTGAGCTCCGTCTGGGTCCTCGTCCGCAAGGGCCGATAGCCGTGGCACTGGACGCCCTCAAGGCCGCCGTCGTCTTCTTCGTCGCCGTCGTCGCCCAGGTCGCGATCGTCTCGGCCTTCGAGCCCGGCGCCGGCACCGCCGACCTCGTGCTCGTCACCCTGACGGCCGTCGCGCTGCTCCGCGGCTCGATCTTCGGCGCCGTCACAGGCTTCTACGCGGGCTTCCTCCTCGACACCGCGAACATCGAGACGCTCGGCCTCAGCTCGCTGCTGCTGACACTGATCGGCTATTGGATCGGCCGGTACGGCGAGACGACCGGTCGAGACCGCCGACACGCACCGCTGCTGGCGATCGCGGTCGTCACCGTGCTCTACACGCTCGGGAGCCTGGGGATGAACTACTTGCTCGGTGAGCCGGTGTCGGCCCGCACGGGCCTCGTCGACGCGCTCCCGGTGCAGATCCTGCTCAACCTGCTCCTGATGATGCCGGTCTACGCCCTGTGCCGCCGCCTCTTCGCACGCGCGAGTGATCGTCCCGCCGTCGAGGTCGAGTTCTCCTAGTGGCGACCGTCACCCGGATCCCGTCCTCTCGCACGCGCTTCCTCCCGCGCGACCCGCGGGTGGACGGGCCGTACCGGATGACGCCCCAGATCGCGTTGCGGCTTGGCGTCCTCGGCGCGATCGTCCTCTTCGCCTTCGCAGTCCTCTTCTTCCGGCTCTGGGCCCTGCAGGTCCTGTCGGGCGAGCGCTACCTCGCCGCCGCCCAGAACAACCAGCTGCGGTCGATTCGGATCGAGGCACCGCGCGGCCCGATCCTCGACGAGCACGGTCGCATCATCGTCGGCAACCGCCTTGCGAAGGTGGTCAGGGTCTGGCCTGCAAGCTTCCCGGTCCGGAGCCGCCCTCGGGTCTTCCGGAAGCTGGGCCAGGTGCTCGACATCCCGACCGCAGAGCTCCAGCGGACGTTCCGACGCCAGCAGCGCGCCGACCCGCTCAAGCCGGTGACGCTCGCCGAGGGTGTCTCGAGGGCCGTCGTCATCTACCTGACCGAGCGCCGGCGTGAGTTCCCCGGCATCGAGATCGAGGAGACGTACCTCCGCTCATATCCCTACCGGGCGATGGCGGCTCAGCTCGTCGGGCACGTGGGAGCGGTGACCCCGGAGCAGGTCAAGAGCGGTCGCTACAACCACGGCGACCACGTCGGCCAGGCCGGGCTGGAGGCGGCGTTCGACCGCTTCCTGCGCGGCCAGTCCGGCCTCGCCCAGCTTCGCGTCGACTCGCTCGGCCGGCCCCAGGGACGGCCGGTCTTCAGCGAGGTCTACCGGCAGGGGCTGGCGCTGCGCCTGACGATCGACGCAAAGGTCCAGCGGGCCGCCGAGCAGGGGCTCCGCCACGGGATCTCCGTCGCGAAGGAGAACGACTCCTGGGCGGCGGACGGCGGTGCGATCGTCGCGATCGACCCGCGCGACGGCGCGATTCGTGCACTCGCCTCGAATCCGACGTTCGACCCGCGCGACTACGTCGGACGGCCGAAGCCAGCAGACCTGAAGCCGCTGCTCGACCAGCGTGCGGCCGAGGCCGCGAACTTCCCGGGCCTGAACCGCGCGATCGCCGGGCTTTACCCGCCCGGATCGACCTGGAAGCCGGTGACGGCGCTCGCCGCCATGCGTGAGCGACTCGTGTCCGCGTACTCGCCGCTCTCGTGCACGGGCTCGATGGAAGTCGACGGCACGACCTTCAACAACTGGAACCCGTACATCAACGAGTCGATGACGCTGCCGACCGCGATCGCCGCCTCGTGCGACACCTACTTCTACCAACTCGGTCTCAAGTTCTACGAGCTGCCGGCCCAGTACGGGAGCCCGCTCCAGAAGTGGGCCGGCGCCTTCGGCTTCGGCAAGGGGACGGGACTCGACATCGGCGGCGAGCAGAGCGGCCTGCTGCCGACGCCCGAGTGGCGGCGGAAGACGTTCACGAAGGAGCGCTATCCGGACACCTGGCAGGTCGACCAGCTGTGGAAATCCGGTGACTCGGTGCAGCTCTCGATCGGCCAGAAGGACCTGCTCGTGACCCCGCTCCAGATGGCGCGCTTCTACGCGTTGATCGCAAACGGCGGCAAGCTCGTCACGCCGCATCTCGTGTCGAGCGTCGAGCAGCCCGGAAACCGCGGGGCGGTCAAGGCCGTGTTCTCGCCGGCACCGAAGACGGTCAACGTCCACCCCTCAGAGCTGGCCGCCGTCCGGGAAGGCCTGTACCTGGCGACCCACGCGGGCTACGGGACGTCCTCAGGCATCTTCGGCTCGTACGCGGTGCCGATCGCCGGCAAGACGGGAACGGCGGAGAAGGCCGTCAAGCTCCCCGGCTTCACAGGCCTGATGGACCAGGCTTGGTGGTGCGGCTACGGGCCCGCCGACAAGCCCGAGCTCGTCGTCTGCGCCGTGATCGAGAACGGCGGCCACGGCGGAACTGCCGCCGCCCCAGCCGCCCTCAAGGTCTTCGAGAGCTACTTCGGCAAGAAAGCCCCGGCCCCGACGTTCGTCCCCAGCGACTGATGGCGGACTACGCAGCACCCCTCGCCCCTCGCGTCCGGCGCCGCAAGCCCGAGGCGAGCGGCGCGATCGCGTTCCTGCGCCGAATCGACTGGGTGATGATCGCCGCGACGGCGGCACTCGTCGCGTACGGGCTGTGGGCGATCGACGGGATCACGCGGCTCGACGTCACCGGCGATCCCGAGTACTACGTCTTCCGCCAGTCGATCTTCGTGGTCGTCGGAACGCTCGGGATGGTCGGCGCGCTGTTCATCGATCCCGTGTGGTACCGCCGGTACCGGAAGGTCCTCTACGCGGTCCTGATCACCTTCCTCCTGGTCGTCATGGTTCTCGGCGCGGACGCCCGCGGATCCACCCGTTGGATCGACCTCGGGTTCTTCCAGTTCCAGCCGTCTGAGTTCGGGAAGCTGCTGCTCGTGCTCTTCCTCGCCGGCGTCCTGGCGGCGCGTGGCCGGCGCATCGGCGAGTGGCGGACGACCCTGGTCGTGGTCGCGGCCGCCGCGCTGCCGACGCTGCTCGTCTTCAGCCAGCCGGACATCGGCACCTCGCTCGTGTACGGCGCGATCCTCGCGGCGACGTTGTTCTTCGCCGGGACGCCTTGGCGCCATCTCGGCGTGCTGGCTGCTGTGACCGCGCTGCTCGCGACGACTGTGCTCTGGTTCGCACCGTCGCTCGGCGTCGACATCCTCGAGCCGTACCAGCGCGCCCGGATCACGGCCTTCCTGAACCCGACAGAGAACCCGCAGGGGGCGGCGTACAACATCAACCAGTCGATCACGGCCGTCGGGTCCGGCGGCTCGACCGGACGGGGCGTCGCGGGCGCCACCCAGACGAACCTCGACTACCTCCCCGAGCACCACACCGACTTCGTCTTCGCCTCGTTTGCGGAGCAGCGCGGGTTCATCGGCGTCTCGGTGCTCCTGCTCCTGTATCTGCTGATCATCTGGCGCGGGATCAGGGTGATCGCAACGGCACGGGATCCCTTCTGCGCCACAGTCGCCGGCGCGATCGTCTTCGCACTGCTCTTCCAGGTGTTCGTGAACGTCGGGATGACGATCGGAATCGCCCCGATTACAGGGATTCCACTGCCGTTCGTCAGCGTCGGAGGGTCGGCGATGGTCACGAATCTGATCGCCATCGGGGTGCTCCAGGCGATCGCGATCCGCCGAAGGTAGGAATCCGTCCGATGCCGGTCCTAGCATCGGCGGCAAATGGCAGGGAAGCGCGATCCGTACGAGCTACTGTTGATCGAGGAAGCCGACGCCTGGTTCGAATATCTCTCCGCGACCAGGGGGCAGACGGCGGTTCGCTACTCGGAGGTCGAGCCCTGGGCCTGGGCACGGCTGTCACAGCGGTTGCGGGTCATCCGTACCAGGCGGACGAAGCTTCGGCCGGCACAGGTTGCATGAGGCGCCGCTGCTAGCCTGGTGTCAACGCCCATGCAGCAGTTCATTTTCCCGTATGACACGCAGCGCGCGACCCACCTCCTCCCTGGTGCCGCGGTGCGCGCGCGCGCGATCACGCACAGCAGAAAGGATTTCTCTTGCTTCAGTGGTTTCGGCGCAAGAAGCGCCATTCCGAGCCTGAGCCCGCCGAGGAGCGGGTCGAACCAGACCAGCCAGTAACGACCGAGCCCGCCGAGTCGGGCTCTGAAACCCAGACCAAAAAACGACGCCGGCGCGGCAGTCGCGGCGGCCGCAACCGGCGGAAGCCTGCGGACAAGCCCGAGCGCAGCGCGGACAAGCCTGAGCGCGCGGAGAAGCCCGAGCGCAGCGCGGAGAAGCGCGAGCGCACGACGGAGCCCCAGCGACGTCGCGCGGAGCCGAAGTCGAAGCGCTCCGACCGCGACGGCGGACGACGGGAACGCACGACCCGGCGCCGGACGGCGACGCCCCGGACGCTTCCCCCTCCCGCCAAGCGGGAGCTCCTCGTCACCGTCGACGTCGGGGAACAGCGTGTCGCGGTCCTCGAGGACGACAAGGTCGCGGAGGTGTACCTCGAGCGCGACGACAGCCGGTCGATCGCCGGAAACATCTACAAGGGCACCGTCGACAACGTCCTGCCGGGGATGGAGGCCGCGTTCGTCGAGATCGGCCTCGAGAAGAACGGGTTCCTCTACGTCGACGAGATCGTCACGCCGGAGCTCGAAGGCCGCAGGCAGGGCCGCAAGATCCAGGATCTCCTGAGCCGCGGCGAGGAGATCCTCGTCCAGGCCGTCAAGGATCCGATGAAATCGAAGGGCGCGAGGCTGACGACGGAGATCTCGCTGCCCGGCCGCTTCGTCGTCTACGTCCCGAGCGGCGAGGGGTTCGGCGTCTCGCGGCGCCTTCCCGACGAGGAGCGCGCGCGCCTGCGCGACATCATCAAGGACGTCGGCCCGAAGAAGGGCAGCGTGATCGTGCGCACGGCGGCGGAAGGAGCCTCGGCCGAGGACATCGAGCGCGACATCGACTTCCTGGAGCGGCTCTGGAAGGCGATCCAGGACCGGGCCAAGACCGTCGACGCACCGGCCCTCGTCTACCAGGAGGCGGAGCTGCCGCTCCGGGTGATCCGCGACCTGTTCACCGCCGACTACGAGCGGGCGATCGTCGACCACGACCGGACGTACAAGCGCATCGTCGGCTACCTGAAGAAGACCTCGCCGTCGATGGCCGAGCGCGTGCTCAAGCACTCCGGGAAGACGTCGCTGTTCGAGGAGTTCGGCGTCGAGGACGAAATCCGGTCGACGCTCTCGCGGAGAGTCGACCTGCCGTCCGGCGGCTACCTCGTCTTCGACTACGCCGAGGCGTTCACGGTCATCGACGTGAACACCGGCCGATTCGTCGGCTCACGGTCGAAATCGTCGGGCCAGCGGCTCGAGGACACGATCACGAAGAACAACCTCGAGGCGGTCAAGGAGGTCGTGCGCCAGCTTCGGCTGCGCGACATCGGCGGCATCATCGTCATCGACTTCATCGACATGGCCAACCCCCGGAATCGGGCGACGGTCGAGGAGGCGCTCAAGAGCGAGCTCGAGCGCGATCGGACGAAGACCTACGTCGTCGAGATCTCGCCGCTCGGGCTCGTCGAGATGACTCGGCAGAACGTCGCCCACGGGCCGCGCGAGATCCTCACCAAGTCCTGTCCGACCTGCGGCGGCGACGGCATCGTCGTCTCCGAGACCTCGGCGGCGGTCGAGGACGAGCGGAAGCTCCGTGCGCTCGCCGCCGGCTCGCGGACGGGCGCTTTCCGCGTCGAGCTGAACCCCCACGTTGCGGAGATCCTGATCGGCCCGGGCGCGTCACGCCTGTCGGCGATCGAAGAGCGGACGAGGCGACGGTTCTTCATCGTCGGCAAGGAGGGCGTTCCGGCCGACCATTTCGAGGTGCTCGAACGCGGATCCGTCGCGAAGCTGCAGCCCGAGGCTCCGGTCGAGGAAGGCCAGCAGCGGCAGCTCAAGCTCGTCGAGGTCGGTCTGCACGATCGGACCGCGGGGGTCGGCAAGGACGGCGACTTCCCGATCTCCGTCGCCGGTGCCTCCGGACTGGTCGGCAAGCGCGTCAAGGCGCGGATCACGCGAGTGCTGGACGGAATCGCCTACGCCGAGCCTGTCGCCGGGGTGGCCGAAGTGGAACCGCCGATCACGGCCGAGGCCCAGGCGGAGAAGCCGACCCGCGCCCGCCGGTCACGGTCGACCAAGAAGGCGGAAGAGAAGCCGAAGCCCGCGAAGAAGGCCGCTGTCGTCGAGGTCGAGCCTGCCGACGAGGACGCCGAGGCCGAGGCGGTGGCCGAAGAGCAGCCGGCCGACGGAGCCCAGCCCAAGAAGAAGAAGACGCGGCGCGGCTCCCGCGGTGGGCGCCGGCGAAAGAAGAAGCCGGCTGCGGCGGCCGAAGCGACCGAGGCGGCCGAGGTCGCCGAGGCCGGGCCGAGCGAGAACGGGCAGCCCGAGTCGCAGCCGGTGTTGATCCACGTGCCCGATCCGGAGCTCGGCGCCGCCGCCAAGGACGGCGAGGCCGCCGCCGAGGAGCCGCCGAAGCGCAAGAAGACGCGCCGAGGCTCGCGTGGCGGCCGCCGGCGGAAGAAGAAGCCGGCCGCCGTGGCCGAGGCGAACTCCGAAGGCGCAGACTAGTCGGCGCCGACCAGGAAGGCCGTGCCGGCTTGGCCGGCGCGGCCGTCTCAAAACCGCTGGTAGACTGACTTTGCGCGGGTGATGCCCGCGCTTTTCCATGACCGGTTACGCAATCATCAAGCTCGGTGGGAAGCAGTACGTCGTCCGTGAGGGCGAGAAGCTGCTCGTGGACCGGCTCGACCTGGCCGAGAACAAGACGTTCAAGCCGGACGTGATCTTCGAGGGTGGCGACGGCAAGGCGGAGCTCTCACCCAAGGGCCAGCCGGTGACGGCGAAGGTGCTCGCCCATGTTCAGGGCGACAAGATCCGGATCGGCAAGTACCGCCGCCGGACCGGCTATCGCCGGCACACCGGATTCCGGAGCAAGCTGACTCAGATCCAGATCGAGTCGATCGGCGCCAAGCCGGCGACTCGACGGGCGTCTGCTACAACGTCCCGGACCGGCACGCCGAAGACCGCAGCCACAGGCACCAGGAAGACCGCAGCGAAGCCCAAGGCTTCGACACAGGAAGAGGCGTAGACGATGGCACACAAAAAGGGACTTGGCTCTTCGCGCAACGGGCGCGACTCGCAGGCGAAGCGCCTCGGCGTGAAGATCTACGACGGACAGAGCGTCCGTGCCGGGATGATCCTCGTGCGCCAGCGCGGCACGCGGTTTCGTCCTGGACCGGGCGCGGGCCTGGGCCGTGACGACACGATCTTCGCGACCCGCGACGGCAAGGTCGAGTACCGCCGCAGCGGCGATCGCAGAACGGTCGTCGTGGGCGCCGCCGAGAGCTCGTAAAGCCTACGGCTTCTAGTTAGGTGTTCCACGACCGGGCCCGCATCAGCGTGCAGGCCGGGCGAGGTGGGCACGGCGCGCTCAGCTTCCGCCGCGAGAAGTACGTGCCGAAGGGCGGGCCGGACGGCGGCGACGGAGGGCGCGGCGGTGACGTCGTGCTCGCCGCCGACCCCGATCTGCGAGACCTCGGCAAGTTCCAGGCCAAGCGGACCTATGCGGCGCCGAAGGGCGGGCAGGGCCACGGGGCCGGCAAGCACGGGGCTGACGGCGCCGACGTCGAGCTGCGCGTCCCGGTCGGGACGCAGGTGTTCGACACCGACGAGCGCTTGATCGCCGATCTGGCGACGCGAGACGCACGGGTCGTCGCCGCGCGCGGCGGGTCCGGCGGCCGCGGCAACAAACGGTTCGCGACGCCGACGCGCAGAGCACCGCGCTTCGCCGAGGTCGGCCTGCCGGGCGAGGACGCCGAGCTCGAGCTTCGGCTGAAGCTGCTCGCAGACGCAGCCCTGGTGGGGCAACCGAATGCCGGCAAGTCCTCGCTGCTGCGCCGGATCTCGAATGCCAAGCCGAAGGTGGCCGACTATCCGTTCACGACGCTCTCACCGGTGCTCGGAACCGTCGAGGCGTCAGACGGCAGGCAGCTGATCGTCGCGGACGTGCCCGGACTGATCGAGGGCGCGAGCGAGGGGATCGGGCTCGGGCACGAGTTCCTCGCGCACCTCGAGCGCGCACGGCTGCTCGTTCACGTGATCGATGCCGCCGAGGGCGATCCGGAAGAGCGCTTCGCGGCGATCGATCACGAGCTCGAGGCGTACGGCGCGGGTCTCGACCAGCTTCCGCAGATCGTCGTCCTGAACAAGATCGACATCGCGCCCGACGCAGCGGTCTCGATCGACGATCCGCGGGTGCTGAGGACGGTGCGGACCTCGGCGGCGACGGGTGAGGGCATCGCCGACCTCGAGCGGGCGCTCTTCGAGCTCTGTCCCGCGGAGGACGAGCCTGGTCACGAGGTCGAGGACGGCCTCGTCGACTTCCTCGACTACCGGCCGCGTGCGAAGGCTGGGCCTGCCTATCGGATCTATCGAACCGACCGCGGCTTTCGCGTCGTCGGGACGATCCCGGACCGACGGGAGCTCGAGGAGGCGCTTCGGGCGGCGGGCGCGAAGTCCGGCGCAGAGGTGGAGGTCGGAGAAGAGACTCTGACGCTGTGAGGACGGCGATCCTCGGCGGCGCGTTCGACCCCCCGCACCTGGGTCACGTCTCCCTCGCCGAGGGGGCGCTGAAGAGCCTGGGCGCCGACCGGCTGCTCGTGCTGGTGGTCGCGAGCCCCGGCCACAAGGAGACCGACCTCGATGCCGAGACCCGTCTCGAGCTGGCCCGGCTGGCGTTCGCGGAGCTTCCGAACACTGAGGTTCGGCTCGACCACCACGCGTACACGGTCGACTTTCTTCGCGATGAGCGTCCCGAGAATGCGGTCTTCGTCATCGGCGCCGACGAATGGGCCGCATTCGACACTTGGAAGGAGCCCGAGGAGATCCGGAGGCTGATTCCGTTGGCTGTTGCAGCGCGGCCCGGTCAGCGCCCGCCGGAGGGCGACGTCGAGGTCTTCGAGATCGAGGAACACCCGATCTCCTCGACGGACATCCGCGAACGAGTCGAACGAGGAGAGCCGATCGACGACCTCGTTCCTCCGCCTGTTGCTCGTGCGTTCGAACGGCTCGGTTTATACGGTGGGGGGCCGGGCTAGAATGCGGGTCAGGAGACTGGAAAGGACTCTTCCCGACTGACCTCACTCGAACAAGCTCGTCTCATCGCCGGCCTCGCCCGAGAGAAGCTGGCGGAGGACATCGTCATCCTCGACCTGCGGCCGGTCTGCGCCTATACAGACTTCTTCGTCCTCTGCACCGGGCGAAACCCTCGTCAGACGAAGGCGATCGTCGACGACGTGCGGGAGCGGCTGAAGTCGGAGCACGAGCTCAGGCCACGCGCGCTCGAAGGGGCGAGCCAGGGCGACTGGATCCTCGCCGACTACCTCGACGTCGTCCTGCACGTCTTCACGCCGGACACGCGGGACTACTACGGCCTCGAGGAGCTCTGGGGCGACATGCCCTCGGTCGAGCTCGATGCTGCCACCGCTTAGTCGAACAACCAGCGGCTCGCGATCCACTGGGCAGACGATTTCTAGTTCGCGGCTAGACTGGGACCCCACCAAGGGGCCATAGCTCAGTTGGGAGAGCGCATGCCTGGCAGGCATGAGGTCGCCGGTTCGAGCCCGGCTGGCTCCACTTCAGAGCGAGCCTCTGCTCACCCGATCAGGATCGCCACGAACAGCGCGACGATCACCGAGTTGTAGACGAACGTCAGCACTGTGTGCAGGTTCACCGCGCGTCTCATCTCGGGAGTGGTGATGGCGACGTCGGTGGCCCCGAACGTCGTCGCGACCGCGAGCGAGAAGTAGAGGTAGTCCGCGAACGCGTTCGTTCTACGCCCGGGGAAGTCGAGCGACGGCACGGCGAGGTCGTACTCGGCGTAGTGCAGCGCGTAGCTGAGGAGCGACACACCCCAGCAGCTGAAGAGGATGCTGACGGACAGCGGCACGAGCACCCAGTCGTCGACCTCGACCCCCTCCACGTGCGGCAGCACGAGCACGACCGTGAACGCGACGATCGAAGCGCAGACGGCAATGGTCGGCCCCGCCTTCGTGTGGAGCCTCCGCCAGTGGCGGGACCGCAGCGCCGTCCGCGCAGCCATCCGACGGGTGAACTCGTCCGCGTCGATGTGGTTGAAGATGCGTTCCGTCATGGCGACGTAGAGGATCGTGAACAGGGTCCAGTGCAGGAGTCCGAGGACGACAATCGCCGCCGTCCAGTCGTCTCCCGGCGGCCCGGTCAACATCAGCGCCACGGCGAGAACGAGCGTCAATCCCGTGGCTGCGGCGATCGCAGCGGCCGAGCGAGTGCCGTCGGAGTGCAGCCGTTGTCCACGGTAGGCGGTGCCTGAGCCGGTCAAGAAACTGCGCACTTCCACTCTCATGCTCCCGCCATGCTGCTAGACGCGCCTGGCGACGCGCAAGAGGTACTCCTCCCGGTTGAGAGGGTTGTGGTCGCTCCGGGGCCGAGTGGGCGGAGGCCCCTTGGTGCGCTCATAGCGGTCGAAGGTGCTCTCCAGCACGCCCTCGCCGCGGGTCAGGCGGGGCAGTTCCAACCGCAACTCGTGGACCGACGCCGCAGGAATGTCGCCCTCCAGGGTGCACGACGAGTCTCGGATCGCCGGGGCCTCGGGGACGGCCCGCAGTCGTGCCAGGGCCGGCAGGAGCGGCCCGAGCGCGTCCGTCGGCGCCTCGAGCTGGAAGCGGTGGATCGGCTCGCAGACCGCCGTCTCCGCCTCCTTCAGCACGCTCATCACGACCAACGGAGTCAGGCCGCGGAAATCTGCTCCGGTGCTCGACATCTCCTTGGCGAAGCCCTGGTGCGAGTGGCTCTGCCGCGGCAGGTAGCCGGAGTGGGTCATCGTCACCGTGCAGTCGGTCACCTGCCAACCGTGGAGGCCTTGCTGCAGCGTCTCTCGAAGGGTGTCCTCGACCGCCCGGAAGAAGGCGAGCGGCATCGACCCCAGCTCGACCTCGAGCCGGAACTCAACGCCGGAATCAACGGCGGCCGGCTCGATGCGCATACCGACTGTGGCGAGGAAGGAGTTGGGCGGCTCACGGAGGATCTCGACGGCGACACCGGTGCCGATCGGTCGTTCAATGCAGATCGTCGTCGTCTCCCGGAAACCGACCTCGACGCCGAAGTCGGCCGCGAGCGTCGCCTGGATGACCTCCTTCTGCACCTCGCCGTAGAGGGAGACAGAGAGCTCCTGCCGGACGTCGTCCTGGCGGACGTCGATCAGCGGGTCCTGCTCGGCTAGCTGGGCGAGCGCCGCGCGGAGCGGGCCCTTGTCGCCGGGGCTGCGCGGGACGACGACCGTCTCGAGCGTCGGCGGGCCGAACCGATAGTGCCCGGCGGCGGGCTGGGCGTTGCCGATCGTGTCGCCGATCTGAATCTCCGCGAGACCCCACAGCTGGCCGATCTCCCCGGCGGACATCCCCGCGCGCGGGACGGCTCCGCCGTGGTCGAAGACCCGCAGCGCGGTGACCTTCCGCTCGAAGTCGCGACCGAACTGCAAGCGATCACGTACGCGCACCGTCCCCGAGAACATGCGGACATAGGCGACCTTCTCGCCGGCAGGTCCGCGCTCGACCTTGAAGACCGTGCCCAAGACCGGACCCTCGGCCTCGCCGGCTTT
>Ga0081455_10006925_pt1 | contig 12058 bp, 8 predicted proteins | sample TabmetS3T2R1_FD_70207 | JGI IMG/M metagenome (GOLD analysis project Ga0081455, IMG submission 70207) | Tabebuia heterophylla rhizosphere microbial communities from the University of Puerto Rico - S3T2R1 | ecosystem: Host-associated > Plants > Roots > Rhizosphere ...
CGGCACGCGCGCACGTCGTCGCCAACTACAGCTGGAGCCGCGCGCTGCAGTCGCTGATGACTCGCTACCAGGCGGTGGTGAATGGCCGGCGCGCGGCGGTCATCAAGGGCGCGCTCGCACGCTCGCCCGGCGCGACACACTGACTATCGGGGAGCGGCGCGCGCCGCGTCTTCAGCCGCGCGTCACCAGCCGGACCAGCGCTGCAGGTGGTCCTGCGCCCATTTCACGTCCTCGAGCCCCGAGCCGAGACGCATCTGGCTCACGTAGTTCTCGAACGTCTGGCGCAGCGCATCGGCGCCGCCGAACCGCTGCTCGAGCTTTTCGATGACCTCGGGCGGGCCGCCGATCACCGAATAGCGCATCTGCGAGTCGATGACGAGCATGACGTCGTGACCCGCCGCGAGCAGGCACGTGGGGTTCGACACGAGCCGCGTCTTGATCCAGCGGCACAGGTCTTCGTCGAGCTTGCCGGTGTGACGGAAGTGCGGCTTCGGCGCCGAGAGATTCGCGATGTAGAACTCGCCGGGCGCCACGCCATTGAGGAAGCCGACGAGGCGCGCCGCTTCGTTGAAAGACGACTCGCCCTCGGGCGGATGGATGCCCTCGGGAAACGCGCGCGCATCGAGCGGCGCCTTTGGCCACCACACCTCGTGACGCGGACGTTTCGCGCTCGGCGCGAAACGCTTCGCGGCCAGCGTCTCGAAGCGCTTCTGCACTTCGGTGCGCTCGGCGGGCGTGAGATCGCGCAGCGCGACATTCATCGCGGTACGAGCTCGAACACGGTGATGCGGCCCTTGCGCTCGCCGACGGCGAGTCGCTTGCCGTCGGGCGACCAGCGCGCCGCGGTGACGTCGGAGTCGAGCAGCTGCGCGTCGAGTGGCTGCGCTGCCTTTCCGGGCCGCCAGAGATTGAGACGCCAGTCGCGGCCTCCGGTGACGAGGTGCTCGCCGCCGGTCTGCCACGCGAAGCACGACACGCGATCGTTGTGACCGCTCAACACGAGAGGCCTCGTGCCTTCGGGACCCTTGCCCGAGAAATCCCAGAGGATGGTTTCATTGCCCGAGCACGAGACGAGCCAGCGGCTGTTGTCGCTGAAGCCGACCAGCTCGACCTTGCCGTCGTAACCGCGCATCTGCGAGTCCTTCCCCGAGGACCGGTTCCAGAAATGCAGGGTGCCGTCGGCCATGCCGCTCGCGAGGTAACGTCCATTCGGCGCGAAGTTTACCGTGAGACATGCGGCGGGCCATTTGAAGCGCCGCGTCTCGTATCGCGATTTCTCGACGCGGTGCACGGAAATTTCGCCGTTCAGGGCGACCCCGAGATCGGTTCCGGGCTTGTCGAACGCCAGCGCGACGACGCTCGCCGCCGCGGGCGCGAATGCGTGGACCTGCTCTCCCAGCGCCGACCACAGCGTCACGGTCTTGCCCGCGGCGCTCGCGAGCATTTCGCCATCGGGCGACCACGCGAGCGCCTGCGTCGCCTGCGGCGCGGGCTTCCAGCGCTTGATGGCCGTGCCGGATTCGTCCCACAAGACGATCGCCCCGTCCTGCCCGGACGTGGCGAACGATTTGCCGTGCGGGCGCCACGCGAGCGCGAGCGTGCCTAACAAGTGTTCGCCGACGGCCGCGAGCGGAACGCCACCCTCTGCCGGGCGCGCGAGCGCGACCTTGCCCTCGCCGCCCGCGATCGCCAGCGCGTCACCGCCGGGCGACCAGGCGAGATGGGCGACGTAATCGTCGAGATCGGCCGTGCCGCGCGGCTCGAGCCCGAAGGACAGCGATTGTTTGGCCATCTACTGTGCGACGGCCGATTCGAAGCCCGCCTCGAGCTCGGCGCGGTCGAGGCCGCGGCCGATGAACACGAGATGATTCGCGCGCGGGGCCGCGCCCCACGGGCGGTCGGCCTGCGCGTCGAACATCATGTGCACCCCGTGGAACACCTGGCGGCGGTCCTCGCCCTTCACGTTGAGCACGCCTTTCATGCGGAAGATGTCCTGGCCGCGCGTCTTCAACAGGTAGTCGAGCCACTGGTTGAGCTTCGCGGGGTCGAGCGGCCGCGGATCGCTGATGCCGATCGAGCTGATGTCGTCCTCGTGATGATGCGACGCGAACTTGCGCTCGGCGGCGAGGTTCGCGCCCTCGAGATGCAGCCCGAATTCCGCGGGGTGATGCTCGCAGAAGATCGCGTAAGCACCGGGTTGTTCGATCTTGAGCCTGAAGTCCGCGCCCGGGTGGGAAACGTCGATCGCGAACTGTCCGGGCACGGGCTCGAGCTTCCCGTGGCAGGGCACGACGACCGCGGCTTCCGCGAACGAACGCACGGCGGGCTCGATGGAGGTCTCCAATGCGGCGGCCGTCGCGGCGTTCAGCGGCAGGATCGCGAGGTCGAGATCGTCGTGAGAGTGGCCGGCGTGACCGTGATCGCCGTGCTCATGAGCATGACGCTCGTGCTCGTGCTCGTGCTCGTGCTCGTGATGATGGTGCTCGCCGCGCGTCCGCAGAAGATAGTCGCCCGCGGCCAGCTCGTACGCGCCGCCCCACTCGAACGGGTACTCGGGCTCGAGGAAGGCCGCATCGACGGCGAGCGCGCGATTGAGATCGAACGCGCCGACGTTGAGCACCGCGTCTATCGGCGCGTCGGCATTGCGCGTGCGCAGGATCTTCGTCGTGCCGTTGATGCCGCGGATGCGGCGCTCGATGCGCTCGAGCGCGCCCTCGTCCACGAGGTCCGTCTTGTTGAGCAGCACGAGATCGGCGAACGCCACCTGCTCGGCGGGTTCGTTGAGCTCGTCGACGTGCTGCTCGAAATGCTTCGCGTCCACCATCGTCACGATGGCGTCGAGCTGGAACTGGTTCTTGAGATCGTCGTCGAGGAAGAACGTCTGCGCGACGGGGCCCGGATCGGCCATGCCCGTCGTCTCGATGAGGATGTAGTCGAACCGGTCGCGCCGCTTCATGAGCTGCCCGAGGATGCGGATGAGGTCGCCGCGCACGGTGCAGCAAATGCAGCCGTTGTTGGTCTCGAACAGCTCCTCCTCGGCGCCGATGACGAGCTCGGAATCGACGCCGACCTCGCCGAATTCGTTCTCGATGACCGCGATGCGCTTGCCGTGCTTCTCCGACAGGATGCGGTTCAGCAGCGTGGTTTTTCCGGAGCCAAGGAAGCCCGTGAGTACCGTGACCGGTACACGTGAAGGTGTGACTGACATGGGGCGAATTATAGGGGCGGATCGCGCGAAAGAACGGTCTCTGGAGGGTTGTTGAAAAAGCGCAGTCCTGCGCTTTTTCAACAACCTGCTAGCCCGTCCTGTAGACCCACTCGATCAGAGCGTCGTGTGCTGCCGTGGCGTAGCGCGCGTTCGCATGGTTGATGATGGCCACCACCACGTAGCGCCTCCCGCTCGCGCTGAGGACATAACCCGCAACGGCGCGCGTGTCCTCGAGCATGCCCGTCTTCATGTGCGCCGCACCCGCGGGGACGTTGCGCGACTTCATCGTGCCGTCGACGCCCGAGACGGGTAGAGACGCCATGAGCTCGGGCATCCACTGGCTCTTCCAGGCGTCGCCGAGCACGTTGGCCAGCGTGTTCGCCGAGATGCGCTCGACGCGCGACAGCCCGCAACCGTTCTCGAGGATGAGCTCGGGCGCATCGATGGCGCGCGCGGCGAGCAGGCCGCGGACGGCCGCGGCACCGCGTTGCGGGTTGCCGGGACCGCCGCCGCCGGCCGCGCCCATCGCGAGGAACAGCTGCTGCGTCATCACGTTGTTGCTGTACTTGTTGATGTCGCGGATCAGGCTCGAGAGCGGCGCCGATTCCTGCGCAGCCACGAGCCGCGCCGCCGCGCTCACCGTACCCTCGCGCACCTTGCCGGTCCACGTGCCGCCCTGCCGCTCCCACAGCGCGCGGAACACGGCGGCGAAGTAGTTAGTGTGCTCGAGCGCGCCCAGATGGATCAGCCGCTCGCCGCATGCGAGCGGGAAGCCGCCGCGGATCCGCACGTTCATCGGGTCGTTGATGTCGATCTGCAGCCCGGCGCGCCAGTCGCCGCAGCCGCCCGGAAGCCCGGGCACGGTGCGCGGCGCCTTGAGACCGGCCACCTCGGGGATGACGTACACGTGCGCGACCTTCATCGCGGGGTCGGGCACGAGCGTGATCGCGATCGACTTGAAGTTGAGCAGCAGCGCGTCGGGCCCCACGTTGTACGCGCGCCCCTCCTCGCCGTCGAACTCTCCGGGATCGTGTGGCAGCGGATCGAAGATCCCCTTGTCGAGCACGAGGTCGCCGCGGATCTCGCGGATGCCGAAACCGCGTACGCGATTCACGAGCAGCCAGAGATCCTCGATGACGAGATGCGGGTCGCCGCCGCCGCGCACGTACAGCGGTCCGTGCAGCACGTCGCCGGCGACCGGGCCCTCGGCCAGAACCTCGGTGCGGAACTGGTAGGCGGGGCCTAACAAGTGCAGCGCCGAGTAGGTGGTGACGAGCTTCATCGTGCTCGCGGGATTCATCGGCTTCTTCTCGTTCGCGCTCCACTCGAGCGCGCCGCCGTCGAGCGGCCGCACGACGACCGCGGCCGCATCGGCCGGCACGTGCGCGGCCGCGAGACGCGCGAGATAGGCATCGGGCTCGGCGCCCGCGGCCGGCAGTGCCCGGAGGCACACGACCAGGGCAAAGGCGGCGAGTGTTCGCAGTTGCATGGCGCAAGTGTGCCGTCGTCGTCCGCAAACTTCATGCTCCGCATCGGTTTCGGGTAGATTCCCCGGACCTCACGCGGGGAGAGTGCTTTGTCGGGTTTTGCGCGCCACGCTGCCGTGGCCTGTCTTGCGGTCGCCTTGCTGTCCGGTGCGGGCCAGAGCCCGGCGCAAGCTCCCTCCCGTCCCGAGGCACTGCTGCGGAAGATGACGCTCGACGAGAAGCTCGGTCAGCTCGTGCAGCGCGCGGGCGGCCGCAGCAAGGCGCTCAACTCGCGGCTCGACGACGCCGAGCTCGATCGCGTACGGGCCGGCACGGTGGGCTCCTATCTGCACGTCGCGGGCGCGGAACCGCTCGCGAAGCTGCAGAAGGTCGCCGTCGAGGAGTCGCGGCTCGGCATCCCGCTGCTGTTCGCGATGGACGTCGTGCACGGCTACCGCACGATCTTCCCCGTGCCGCTCGCGATGGCCGCGACCTGGGCGCCCGACGCCGAGGAACGCGCCGCGCGCGTCGCGGCCGAAGAGGCGACCTCGGCCGGCTTGCACTGGACATTCGCCCCGATGATCGACATCGCACGCGATCCGCGCTGGGGCCGCATCGTCGAAGGCGCGGGCGAGGACCCGTATCTCGGCGCGCGCATGGCGGTCGCGCAGGTCGCGGGCTTCCAGGGCGGCAACAGCCTGCGCCCGGGCTCGTTGATGGCCACCGCCAAGCATTTCGGCGCCTACGGTGCCGCCATCGGCGGCCGCGACTACAACACCGCCGACGTCTCCGAGCGCACGCTGCAGGAGGTCTATCTACCGCCCTTCTACGCCGCGTCGCGCGCGGGCGCGGGTTCGTTCATGGCCGCGTTCAACGACATCGCCGGTGTGCCGACGACGGCGAACCGCGATCTCCTGCGCGGCGCGTTGCGCGAGCGCTGGGGCTGGCAGGGCCTGCTCGTGTCCGACTGGGGCGCCATCGGCGAGCTGCTCAACCACGGCGTCGCCGCGGATCGCGCGGCCGCCGGAGTGCTCGCGCTCGACGCATCCGTCGACATGGACATGGTGGGCGCGGTGTACGCCGACGATCTCAAGGACGCGATCGCGAAGGATCCGGCGCGACTCAAGCTGCTCGATGAAGCAGTGCTGCGAACCTTGCGCGTAAAGGAGCAGCTCGGGTTGTTCGACAAGCCGTTCGCCTACAACGATCCCGAGCGCGAGGCGCGGGAGCTCGGTTCGACGGAGCATCGCGCGGCTGCGCGCGCCGTCGCGCGCCAGTCGATCGTGCTGCTCAAGAACGACCGCAAGCTGCTGCCGCTCGATCCCGCGAAGCTGCGCAGCATCGCCGTCATCGGCGCGCTCGCGGCCGACGGCCTGTCCGCGCTCGGCTCGTGGCGCGCACAGGGCAAGGCCGATGAAGTGGTGACGGTGCTCGCGGGAATCACGGCCGCGGCGCCGCGCACGCTCAAGGTGCTCTCCGCGCCCGGTGCGGATCCGCGCAACGCCGACCTCTCGGGAATTCCGGCCGCCGTGAAGATCGCGAAGGCCGCGGACGTCACGGTACTCGTCATCGGCGAGGACTACGACCTCTCGGGTGAGTCGCGCAGCCGCTCGAGCATCGAGCTGCCGCCATCGCAGCTCGCGCTCGCCGAGCAGTTGCTCGCGACGGGCAAGCCGGTCGTCGTCGTGCTCGCGAACGGCCGTCCGCTCGCGCTTTCGGCCATCGCCGAGAAAGCGCCCGCGATCCTCGAGACCTGGATGCTCGGCGTCGAGGCGGGCAACGCCGTCGCCGATGTGCTGTTCGGCGCGTATTCGCCCGCGGGGCGGCTGCCGGCCGCCTTTCCGCGCGCGACGGGCGCGGTGCCGTCCAACTACTCGGCGAATGCCACGGGTCGGCCCGCGGACCCCGATCTCGCGAAAGACACGGTGCGTTACCACGACCTGCCGATCACACCGCTGTACCCGTTCGGTTTCGGTCTTTCGTACAGCGCGTTCACGTATTCGGAGCTCGCCCAAAGCACGCAGGAAGTCGGTCCCGGCGAACGCATCGATGTTTCAATCAGCGTCGAGAACACTGGCGGCGTGCCGTCGGACGAAGTCGTGCAGCTCTACGTGCGCGATCCCGTGGCGTCGATCGCGCGGCCCGTGCTCGAGCTGCGCGGCTTCAAGCGCGTCGAGCTCGGCGCCGGGCAGAAGAAGCGCGTGACGTTCAGCCTTTCGCCCGAGCAGCTCGCATTCTGGAGCAATCGCGGACAATGGCTCGTCGAGGCGGGCCGCATCGATTTCTGGATCGGCGCATCGTCCGCGGACCTGCGCGCCCAGGGTTCGTTCGAGATCACGAAGACACATACTGGCTCCGCGCCGGCCGCGGCACTGCCGACGCGCGTCATCGTTTCCAACAATTGATCGTAGAAGGGGGACTCATGAGGAAGTTGTCACGGTCGAGCGCGGTGCTCGCGGGCACCGCGTTCGCGATCACCGCCGGCGCCGCGGCGCCGACCACCATCGCCGAGGCGAAGATCGACCGGTGGGATCCGGCGATCGACGCGATCGTGCCGAAGGATTTCAGGATCGAGAAGCTCGCGGAAGGCTTCGGCTGGGCGGAAGGACCCGTCTGGGTGAGGAACGGCGGCTATCTGCTGTTCTCCGACGTGCCCGGCAACAAGATGTGGAAGTGGTCCGAGAAAGGCGGCCTCGAGAAATTCCTCGACCCGTCGGGCGCGGCCGCGCCGGATCCCGCGGTGTGGCGCGAGGCCGGCTCGAATGGCCTCGCGAACTTCGACGCGGGCTCGATCCTGCTCGCGGACACGGGCAATCGCGGCATCCAGAAGCTCGATCTTCGCACGAGGAAGAAGACTCCCGTCGCGATGGCGTTCGAGGGCCGCAAATTCTCGAGCCCGAACGACGTCATCCGCACGCGTTCGGGGGTGCTGTTCTTCACGGACCCGCCGTACGGCTTCAAGAAATTCGACGCTGCGCCCGAGAAGGAGCAGAAGTTCAACGGCGTGTACCGCCAGGGACCCGAGGGCAAGGTCACGATGATCGAGCGCGAGCTCACGCGGCCGAACGGCGTCGCACTGTCGCCCGACGAGAGAACCCTCTACGTCACGCAGTCCGAGCCCACGAAGGCGATCATTTTGGCGTTCACGCTCGACAAGGACGCAAACGTCACCGGCAAGAAGCTGTTCGCGGACGTCACGGATCTCGTGAGCGACGCGGCGCCCGGCCTGCCCGACGGGATCACCGTGGCCGCCGACGGCACGGTGTTCACGAGCGCGCCGGGCGGCATCCTCGTGCTGTCGAAGGACGGCAAGCGTCTCGGCCGCATCAACGACGGCCGCCCGACCGCGAACTGCAAGTTCGGCGATGACGGCAAGACGCTGTATCTCACGTCGAAGGACATCCTCGCGCGCATCCGCCTCAACGTACCGGGGATCGGGTTCGGCGCGAAGTGATCCGCTGGGTAGTTTGAAGGGGGCTGCACCATGGAGCTCGTTTACGTAGTCGGATCGATCGTGCTGCTCGTGCTGCTCATCAGCTGGGGCAAGGTGCAGCCGTTCCTCGCGTTCCTCGTCGCCTCGTCGGTCGCGGGGTTCCTGCTCGGGCTGCCGCTCGACAAGGTGCCCGGCGTGCTCGAGAAGGGCGTTGGCAACATCCTCGGCGGCCTGCTCGGCATCGTGTGCATCGGTGCGATGTTCGGCAAGCTCGTCGCCAACAGCGGCGCCGCGCAGAAGATCGCGCTCGTGCTGATGCGCGTGTTCGGCGAGAAGAAACTCACGTGGGCGATGATGTTCACGGGTTTCCTCGTGGGCATCCCGCTGTTCTACAACGTGGGGTTCGTGCTGCTCGTGCCGCTCGTGTTCTCGGTCGTGCAGCAGACGAAGGTCCCGCCCATCTACCTCGGCGTGCCGATGTTCGCCTCGCTGTCGGTGACGCACGGCTTCCTGCCGCCGCATCCCGCGCCGACGGCGATGCTGCCGCTGTTCGGCGCGGACATGGGCGTCACGCTCTTCTACGGGTTCATCGTGGCGCTGCCCGCGATGATCATCGCGGGGCCGGTGTTCGCGCGCCTGTTCCGCAATGCGCCCGCGAAGCCGATCACGCTGTTCGTCGCGCCGCTGCGACCCGAGGGCGAGCTGCCGGGCACGTTCAACTGCTTTGCGAGCGCGCTGCTGCCCGTGGCGCTCATCTCGCTGTCACTCATCGAGACGTTTGCGGGCAAGGTGCCGGAGCCGATCGCGCCGGCGTTCCACTTCTTCACGAACCCGCTCATCGTGATGCTGCTCGCGCTCGCGATCGCGACGTACACGCTCGGGCTGTCGCGCGGCATGAAGTTGGGTCCGCTCATGGACGACTACGGCAACTCCGTGAAGGACATCGCCGTGATCCTGCTCATCATCGCGGGCGCGGGCACGTTGAAAGAAGTGTTCGTCGCGACGGGCGTCGACAAGAACATCTCCGAGCTCGTGCAGGGGATGCCGATCGACCCGCTGATCCTCGGCTGGCTCATCGCGGGCGTGATCCGCGTGTCGCTGGGCTCGGCCACCGTCGCGGGCATGACGGCCGCGGGATTGATGGCGCCCGTCGTCGCGGCGGGCAACACCAACCCGAACCTCATGGTGCTCGCCGTCGGCGCGGGTAGTTTGATGTTCTCGCACGTCAACGATTCCGGATTCTGGATGGCGAAGGAGTACTTCAACCTCTCGCTCAAGGAGACGCTCAAGAGCTGGACGCTCATGGAAGGCATCGTCGGCGTCGTGGGCATCATCGGCGTGCTCATCCTCCAGGCGATCATCGGTTGAATCTCCGGAAACCCTTACGGTTCTGACTTCCGGGCCGGGAGCGCCCGCGGCGCGCTGCGACCTCGCTCACCGACCCGCGGGCGCGGTTCCGGGAGACTCGGGCGTATGTCCGGCTCCCCGAAAGCCCGCAAACGCGAGATCCACCCGCTGCGCGACGCTCTGCTCGCAGGCTGCGTCACGCTGCTGGTCTCCGCGATCGGCCTGTTCATCGTGTATGTGCGCGCCTACCACTCGCAACTCGAGGCGGCGCGCAGCGAGCTGTTGCAGATCGCACGCACGACGGTGACGCAGGTGGACGGGGATCTGCACGAACGCGTAGTCGCGGCGTCGCGGGACGGAACACCGGAACATCTGCGGGCGCTCGCACCGCTGGTGCGCGCGCACGCCGCGACGCGCGACGTGTACGACATCTACACGGGCATCGAGCGCAATGGGCACGTGTACTGGATCCTGGATTCCAGGCGCGGACTCGAAGCCGCGCCGAACCCCGACGCCGATCCCATCATGACGGAGTACAACCTCGCGGATCCCGACGTCGAGCGTGTTTTTGTCGAGCGCACGGAGATCGCGAACACCGAGCCGCGGCACAATGAGGATGGCCACACCTATCTCAGTGCGCTAGTTCCATTCAACGACAGCGACGGAAACCTTGCCGGCATCCTGGGTATCGACATGGTGCTCGACGCGCTGGAGGCGCGCATGGCCGACATCCGCCGCGCAGTGTCGCTGGCAATCGTGGCGGTGCTGCTGCTGTCCGCGGGCGCCGGCTGGGTGGCGTGGCGCATTCGCAGATTCACCGCCTCGATCGTGTCCAAGCTGCGCACGGCGCGTGCCGAAGCGGAATCGAATGCGCGCGCCGCGCAGGCCGCGTCGCGCGCAAAGGCCGACTTCCTCGCGATGATGAGTCACGAGATCCGCACACCGATGAATGGCGTGCTCGGCGTCGCAGACCTGCTGCGCGGCATGACGCGGGATCCCGAGCAGACGAAGCTGTTGTCGATCCTGTCTGCCAGCGGAAAATCGCTGCTCACGATCATCAACGACATTCTCGACTTCTCGCAGATCGAGGCGGCACGGCTCGAGCTGCACTCGCAACCTTTCGACCTGCGGCTGTTGCTCGACGAGGTCGAGCATCTGCTTGCGGGCCAGGCGCGGGCCAAGGGTCTCGTGCTGCGCGTTCACGTCGATCCGGCGCTTCCCGCCGCGCTCGACGGCGATCGTCAGCGGCTCTCGCAGGTGCTCATGAATCTCGGGACGAACGCCGTGAAGTTCACCGAGCGCGGCGAAGTACGGATCGAGGCGCGACTTCTCGAGCGCGTCGACGGCCGTGCCCGGGTCCGATTCTCGATTCGCGACACGGGCATCGGTATCAGCAAGAGCGTACAGCCGAACCTGTTTTCGCCGTTCACCCAGTTCGCGGCCTCACGGCAGCACCGCACCGGCACGGGCCTCGGGCTCGTCATCTCGCAGCGGCTCATCAATTTCATGGGCGGCGAGATCTCCGCGAGCAGCGTGTCGGGTGTCGGCTCGACATTCGAGTTCGCCATCGACCTGCCCGTGGCCGAGGCCGCGGACCCGACACCGCTCGTCGCAGAGTCGCCGGTCGAGCCGCTGTCGGTGCTCGTCGCGGAGGACAACGCCGTGAACCAGACCATCATCACGGCGATGCTCCAGCGTCTCGGTCATGCCGTGACCGTCGTGCCCAATGGCCAGGCGGCGCTCGATGCGCTCGCACGCGCGGACTTCGAGCTCGTTCTCATGGACTGCAACATGCCCGTGATGGACGGCCTCGAGGCGACGCGCGCGCTCCGGCGCGGAGACAATGGAGTGCGGGATCCCCGCGTTCGCGTGGTGGCGCTGACGGCAAATGCGCTGGCCGGAGATCGCGAGAAATGCCTCGCCGCAGGTATGGACGAGTTCCTCGCGAAGCCCGTGTCGATGGACGCGCTGCGAGAGACGATCGAGCGCGTTCGCGCGTTGCCGCGCGCGGCTTGATGGAAACAGGGGGAGTTCGTTCTAACACCGCTTCCCGGTTCGAAGGTCTTTCGGCCCGCGGGTCGCGCGCGCTCTACGCGGGCCGAAAGACCTTCGAACCGGGAAGCTGCCTCACCTCAAGCGATCAGCCCTGTCCCCATTTCCCGGAAATCGGGAACGTCCCTAACATCAAGCCAGGATCGCGTCGATCTGTTGCAGCTCGCTCGCGGTGAAGTGGAGGTTGGAGAGAGCGCCCACTGCTTCATCCACGTGCGCGACCTTGCTCGCGCCGATCAGCGACGACGTCACGACGGGATCGCGCAGCGTCCATGCCACCGCCATCTGCGCGAGCGACTGGCCTCGTGACTTCGCGATGTCGTTGAGCTTGCGGATCTGCGCCACGCGCGCCTCCGTGAGGCGCTCGGCCGGCAGCGACGTGTGCTTCGAAGCGCGCGAGCCTTCGGGAACGCCGTTCAAGTACTTGCTCGACAACATGCCCTGCGCGAGCGGCGAGAACACGATGCAGCCCATCTTCTGCTTCGCGAGCTCGGCGGTGAGACCGTCCTCGATCCAGCGGTTGAACATGCTGTAGCTCGGCTGGTGGATGAG
>Ga0081455_10006926_pt1 | contig 12058 bp, 13 predicted proteins | sample TabmetS3T2R1_FD_70207 | JGI IMG/M metagenome (GOLD analysis project Ga0081455, IMG submission 70207) | Tabebuia heterophylla rhizosphere microbial communities from the University of Puerto Rico - S3T2R1 | ecosystem: Host-associated > Plants > Roots > Rhizosphere ...
TTTTCAATGCGTGGGAAGGCTATCGGGTCAGCCATCCTGGGGCAGGCGGCGACGCCTGCCTGGATCTGGTCGTCGACAATGCCCTTCTTCACGAATTGGCGCCCGGAGAGAGCGTGCGCAACGGCGAGGGTCTGACCTTTGTCAGGCAGCGCAGGCGTATCGACCCGCGGGCGCAAGCGCTCGTCGCCCTGCTGCGGCATAGTCTCCACGAGGGCATTGCAGAATCGCTGGAGGCCGAGAGCCTGGCTTTGGTTCTCGCCCAGCGCGCCCTGGGACCGCGCACATCGCGCGCCGCCGGCGCCGGTTTCGGGCAGCAGCGGCTGGTCGACCGCGTGAAGCTGGTGCTTGCAGGTGATCTCGCGCGGCGCTGGACGCTCGATGAGATTGCCGCCGAGGTCGGCGGATCCCCAGTCTACCTCACGCAGGTCTTCCAACGGGTCGAGGGCGTGCCGCTCTATCGCTACCAGTTGCGGCTACGGCTCGCGAGAGCGCTGGACCTGCTCGATCGATACGATGATTTGTCGGCCTTGAGCCTGGATCTCGGCTTCTCCAGCCACAGCCATTTCAGCGCGGCTTTTCGACAGGCCTATGGGCGGTCGCCGACGGCTTTTCGGCAATCCGCGCTCAACCGTTAAGTCGCTAAAGAATCTGACAGCGGCATCTGGCGCCCCATGATCTCCTTTGGACGTCCCATCTTCGGGTGTTCATGGAGCTCCTCTCATGGCAAGGAAAAGCTGCGCCGCCTGCGACTGCGACCTCGACGACGAGCCGATCGAGGTCAAGATTCGCGGCAGAACGGTGGAAGTGTGCTGCGAGGACTGCGCCGTACGTTTGAAGGAAGCGGAAGGTTTCTCGCAACCTGACGCGTCTCTTCGGTTGGAGGGGTGAGATGTCGCAGCACGACAACCTCGCCCGTAAGGCGAGCGTGAAAACCGCCTCAGGCGCGATCGCTTACGCAGAACAAGGACAGGGACCGGCTGCCCTGTTCGTGCACGGCGTGCTGCTCAACGGGCATCTGTGGCGCCATCAACTGGCAGCGCTGTCGGATGTCCGGCGCTGCATCGCGCTCGATTTGCTGGCCCATGGCGACACTGAAATCGTCGCGCAGCAAGACGTGTCGGCAACCGCCAATGCAAGGATGCTCGGGCAGTTCCTGGACGCGCTCAGCATCGATCAAGTCGATCTGGTGGGCAATGACAGCGGCGGCGGCATCGCCCAGATTTTCGCCGCTCACCATCCGCAGCGCGTACGCAGCCTGACCCTTACCAATTGCGACGCGCACGACAACTGGCCGCCCGTGGCCTTCAAGCCCTTCCTCGAGATGGCTGCCGCCGGTGGTCTTCCCGGGACGCTCAGCGCCATGCTCGGCGACAAGAATATCTACCGATCGCCGCAAGCGCTGGGGCCGGCCTACGAGCACCCGGAGAAGGTGACGGATGAAACCATCGATATCTATCTCGAGCCGCATGTTAGGACCGCTCAACGCTCACGCGATTTGGAACGCTTCCTTGCCGCATTCGACCCGTCCCACACGATCGCGATCGAGCCGCAGCTGAAGACGTTGCATGTTTCGACCCTCGTCGTTTGGGGCACGGACGACATCTACTTCGACGAGAAATGGGCCGACTGGCTCGCAGAGACGATACCCGGAACGAGGCGGAAAGTTTGCTTCGACGGCGCACGCATCTTCTTCCCCGAAGAGCGATGGGCCGAGTTCAATCGGGAACTGCGCCGCCATTGGTCAGCTTGAAGGAACACGACAATGTCCACACAAGGCGCCAAGGCCGAGACGCTCCGCTCGCTGCACGTGTCGGGACGTCCGCTCGTGCTGTTCAATATCTGGGACGCGGGAACCGCAAAGGCCGTCACCTCGAGTGGCGCACGAGCGCTTGCGACCGGGAGCTGGTCTGTGGCCGCGGCCAACGGGTTTGCCGATGGCGAACGCATCCCGCTGGATCTCGCCCTTGACAACCTCGCACGCATCGTCAAGGCGACCGACCTTCCGGTGACTGTCGATCTGGAGAGCGGTTACGGCGAGACTGCCGGCGAGGTCGCGCAGAGCGTCGCGCGCGCGATCGAGGCCGGTGCCGTCGGCTGCAACCTCGAAGACAGTTTTCCGAGCAATGGTTCGTTGCGCGATATCGACGAGCAGGCGGAGAGGATCGCGCAAGCCCGCAGGGCCGCCAGGGACAGGGAGGTTCCCATCTTTATCAATGCGCGGACCGACGTTTTCTTCCAGGAGCCGGCACGGGCTCACAATGACGCCATGGTCCGTGCCGCAATGGATCGCGCCCGGGTCTTTGCAGGCGCCGGTGCCGACGGCCTATTCGCCCCTGGCGTAGTCGATGAAACGCTAATTGCCCGTCTTGTGGAGGCATCGCCGCTTCCGGTGAACATCATGGTCGAGGCGAACACGCCCTCCCTCTCGCGACTCGCGAAACTTGGAGTGGCGCGCGTCAGTCACGGTCCTCGACCTTATCTGGGCATGATGAAATTACTGGAAGACGCCGCGCGTGCCGCGCTGTCCGATGCTGGGCGTGCATCCTGATGGCCGCTACCGGGCCGGATCTGACGATGCTTCTGCTCAGCAATGCCTCAGCGCGACCTCCGCGACGGCATGATCGGTGCCCTTGCGCAGCACGATGTTGGCGCGCTCGCGCGTCGGCAGGATGTTCTCTCGAAGATTCACGGCATTGATCTCCGACCAGATCTGCCGCCCGATCTCACGGGCGGCGTCGGTCGGCAGATCCTTGTAGTGATGGAAGTAGGACGTTGGCTTCTGAAAAGCCGTGCGTTGCAGCAGCAGGAAACGCTCCAGATACCAGCTCTCGATGTCGGCCTGGTCCGCATCGATATATATGGAAAAGTCGAAGAAGTCGGACAGGATGACGGAGGCGGGCCGGCCGTCGGCCAGACCTGGCTGCAGCACATTGAGCCCTTCGAAGATCAGCACGTCCGGCCGGCGGACGATCTGCGATTGATCAGGCACGATGTCGTAGGTGAGATGCGAGTAGACCGGTGCCGCCAACTCTGGCAGTCCCGCTTTCACATCGGCCAGGAACTGCACCATGCGCTTCATGTCGTAGCTTTCGGGGAAGCCCTTGCGACGAATGAGCTGCCTGGCCAGGAGCTCCTGCAAAGGCAGGAGGAAGCCATCGGTTGTCACCAGATCGACCTCGGGATAGTCGGGCCAATGCGCAAGCAATGCCCTGAGCACACGGGCAAACGTGCTTTTCCCGACGGCGACCGAGCCCGCGATGGCAACGACGTACGTAGGGCTTGTGATTGGCCGCCCGAGGAACGTGTCGGTGACGCTGTTGAGATTGCGCGCCGCGCGGACATGCAGATTGAGCAGCCGCGACAGCGGCAGGTAGACCTCGACCAGCTCCTCGAGCGAGACCTGCTCGTTGATCCCGCGCAAGGCAACCAGATCCTCCTCCGTAAGCGTGAGCGGCGTGTTGGCGCGCAACAGCGCCCAGTCGGCTCGACTGAAACTCCGATATGTATCGCTACGCATGCTCTGCTCCCGGCTGCCCGATCCCGACGTCGCATTCTCGGTCCGGCAAGTCGGATGCGCCATCAGTCCGAATATGGAATCCGCGCCTCGCGGATGATCCTGTTCCACCGTGCGACCTCTTCCTGCACAAAGGGAGTGAACCGTTCGGGGCTGCGCTCTTCTGCGCCAGGAACCTCGGCGCCCAGATCCTTCAGACGTTGACGGACGCGCGGATCGTCGACGGCGGCATTGGCCGCCTGTCGCAGTGTCGCCAGGGCTGCCGGCGGTGCATTCTTCGGAGCAAACAACGCCGTCCAGGCGTTGGCCTGCCACGCCGGCAGGCCCGCTTCGATCGATGTCGGAACGTTGGGCACCGCCTGCGACCGATGCGACGCCGCGATCGCCAGTGCCCGGATCTGACCCGAGTTGATGCGGCCCGTGACGCCCAGCAACTGGTCGCACGAGTAGTCGACGCGACCTGCCAGCAGGTCGTTCATCATGGGCCCGTTACCCTTGTAGGGGATCTCCGTCGGCGTGAAGCCGGCAAGTGCGGCGAGATAGGCGCAGCTCACATGGGCGATCGACCCTACACCCGCATGACCATTCGTGACCTTGTCGCCCTGCTGACGGGCCCAGGCGATGAATTCCTGCAGGGTGGCTGCCGGCAGGTCCTTGCGCACGCTGAGCACCAGTGGCGCCGACGCGATCCAGCCGACCGGCACGAAATCGCTCAGCGGGTCATAAGTCAGCCGTCGATAGAGAGCAACCGCGGCAGCATGTGTGCCGACATGGCCCAAGCCGATCGTATAGCCGTCGGGCGTCGCGTTCTTGACGCGCGCCGTGCCGAGCGTGCCGCCCACACCACCGACATTCTCGACCATGACCGGCTGCCCCACGTGCTGGGCCATGGCCTCGGCGACGATGCGGCCGATACCGTCGGCCGCGCCACCGGGTGCGAACGGCACGATCAAGGTGATGGGCCGGCTGGGCCAGGATTGCGCCGCCACCGGTACGACGGCCAGCACCGCCGCGAAGAAGCACAGCATGGAAATCGGTCGCATTCGGAATCCTCCGGCCATTGCCAATTATTGTATTTTATCGTTATAAAAGACCATTGATCCGGATTTGTCGAATCCATGCGCGACGCCGAGCTGCCCGAACGACTTGCCAGCCAGATCCTCGAGGAGGTGAAAGCAGCCAGGCTGATGGTGGGAACGCGCTTGCCCGAGCAGCAGCTCGCCGACCGCTTCGGTGTCTCGCGCTCGCCGGTGCGCTCCGCCCTTGGCCTTCTGGCCTCCATGGGGGTGGTCGAAGCCCTGCCCCGTCGCGGCTATCGCCTGCTCAAGGACGGCGCGGCTGTGGTCAACAAGCGCCGACCGGAGACCTCCAGGAGCGAACGCAGCTATCACGCCATTGCCGAGGATCGTCTGTCGGGCCGGCTGCCCGACCGCATCAGCGAGACTCGCCTGATGGAGCGCTACGGCCTGGCGCGCGGCGCGTTGCTGAAGCTCCTGGGTCGCATGGCCAATGAAGGCTGGGTGGAGCGCCTGCCCGGCAATGGCTGGCGCTTTCTCGCAACCATGACCTCGACCGAGTCCTTTCGCCACGCTTACGAATTCAGGACAGTCATCGAGCCCGCTGCGCTGATGTCTCCGACGTTCCGCATCGATGTCGAGGCGTTCCGCCGCGAGCGCGACCGGCAGAAGGCACTGCTCGACGGCGATCTCGGGCGTCTCGGGCGCGGCCGGCTGTTCGACATCAATTCGGGCTTCCACGAGATGCTGGCAGCCTGTTCGGGAAACCTGTTCTTTCTCGACGCCCTGCGCCGCGTCAATCGCCTGCGTCGCTTGATCGAGTACCGCACTTTCGTCGACAAGGATCGACTGGCAGCGCAGTGCCGCGAGCATCTGCGTCTCCTCGACATGATCGAGACAGGGTCGCGGCAGGACGCTGCGGCATACCTGCTGCGCCATCTCAACGGCGCGGCCGCAGCCAAGGAAGCGGCCGGCTTGGTGCAATCCGGCAAACGCAAAGGGAGAGGCTGAATGGATATTGTGGTCATGCCGGGAGACGGCATCGGTCCGGAGATTACGGCGGCGACGCTTGATATCCTGCAGGCGGCGAGCGAAGCGTTTGGCCTGGGCATCACATACGAAACACGCGCGATCGGCCTCGAGACCCTGAAGTCGCAAGGGACGACCCTGCCACCTTCCGTGATGGAGCGGGTGCGTGCGGCCGACGGCGCCATCCTGGGACCGGTGTCGCACTACGACTACCCCGCCCGCGACCACGGCGGAATCAACCAGTCGGCCGAGTTCCGCGTCGTGCTGGATCTCTATGCCAATATCCGCCCCTGCCGTTCGCGCCCCGGCCTCTCGCTGTCGCGCACGCCGATGGATCTCGTCATCGTCCGCGAGAACACGGAGGGCTTCTATGCCGACAGAAACATGCACGCCGGTACAGGCGAGTTCATGCCGACGCCCGACATGGCGCTGTCGGTCCGCAAGATCACCGCGCATACTTCGAACCGCATCGCCCGCACGGCCTTCGAGCTGGCGCGTGACCGCCGCCGCAAGGTGACGGCAGTGCACAAGGCCAACGTGCTGAAGCTGTCGGACGGGCTTTTCCTGCGCGAGGTGCGCAAGGTCGCCGCGGAATTCCCCGAGGTCGAGCTCGAGGAATTGATCGTCGATGCCACCGCTGCCATCTTGGTGCGCGATGCGCAACGCTTCGACGTCATGGTCACGACCAACATGTTCGGCGACATCCTCTCCGACGAAGCGTCGGAGCTTTCGGGCAGCCTGGGTCTGGGCGGCGGGCTGAATGCCGGCACGGACTTCGCCGTCGCCCAGGCACAGCACGGGTCCGCGCCGGACATCGCCGGCCGCGATCGCGCCAACCCGGTGTCGCTCATCCTCTCCTCCGCCATGCTGCTCGACTGGCTGGCGGCCCGTCAGCGCAACAACGCACTGGCCCACGCGGCCAAAGCGATCAACCAGGCCGTCGACCGGGTGCTGGCCGATCCTGCGCAGCGCACCCCCGACATCGGCGGACCGCTTGGCACGCGCGCCTTCGGCGCCATTGTCGCACAAGCCGTGAGAACGTCGGCGGCGAAGGCGGCCTGAGAGCATGACACGCATTGCCCTGATCCATGCGACATCGGCCGCCATTAATCCGGTCATCGCCGCCTTCTCGACCGACTGGCCCGAGCCGGATCTGGTGAACATCCTCGACGATTCGCTGAGCCGCGACCGTACGCTCGAACCTGGCATCGGCCCCGCAATGCACAAGCGATTCGAGGTTCTGGGCGAATACGCGCTGTCGCTCGATGCCGATGCGATCCTCTTCACCTGCTCGGCGTTCGGCCCGGCCATCGAGCGCGTTGCTGCCAAGCTCGGCATCCCCGTGCTCAAGCCCAACGAAGCGATGTTCGCCGAGGCGATGGCCAAGGGTCGTCGTATCGGCATGCTGGCGACCTTCGAGCCGACCATCACGAGCCTGGAGGCGGAGTTCGCGGCGGAGGCAAGAAAGGCCTATGCACCGGCGAGCTTGCATAGCGTCTTGGTTTCCGGAGCCGCTGCAGCGCTTCAGGCCGGCGACCGGGACCGGCATGACGCCTTGATCGCGGAGGCCGCTGAGACGCTTGTTGATTGCGACGCCGTGATGCTCGCCCAGTTCTCGATGGCACCTGCGGCTTCCCTCGTGCGCGAGCGGCTGTCGGTTCCCGTCCTGACCAGCCCCAGCTCCGCCGTGGTCGCGCTGAAGAGGAGGATCGCGTCACGACAGAAAATTACATAAGTGTGCCGATGGTGCTTACTCATTCAGACGGCACGTCTTCAAAATCCTTCTCCTTAATATTTGCTTGACAAACGTTATCTATTCTTCAGCAGACGGAGGATTTGCTGATGGATGGACCCGGACGCCCGACGCTCTACGAGCAGGGACACGCCGAACAGGCCCACAAGCTTTGCCTGGGCGGGGCTACGAACGACGAGCTGGCCGAATGCTTCGACGTGTCGCGCAGCACGATCGACAAGTGCCTCAAGGCTCAGCCGGAGTTTGCCGAAGCGGTGCGGTGCGGCCGCAAGATCGCTGATGGCGAGGTCGCTCATAAACTTTATTCTCGCGCTATGGACTACACCTACGAGGCGACCAAGGTGCTGATGAGCCGCGGCGAGCCGCTATCTGTACCACAGACCGTCCACTGCCCGCCCTCAGAGCCTGCATCTTCTGGCTGCGCAATCGCCAGCCGCAGCAGTGGAACGACTCAAGAGCTGCCAAGGACGACGAGGACGATTGGGAGGAGTTCGAGCGAGACTTTCGGGAAGCAAGCGAGCGTGCCGAGAAGATGCGGTCCTCTCGATGACCGCCTCAGCTCAAGGCCTTCGCGACCGCCTCGCCGATCGCCGGCGCCAGCCGTTTCGCCCACGCACGGGCGTGCTACGACCTGCCGATCAAATCTTGCCGCACTTCCAGCGAGCAATGCGGCAGCGCCCGCGGGCGCGCATGAGCATTGAGGGTGTATTCGTAGGAAGCGCGTGCCGAATAAGGCTCGTTGTCACCGACGATGAGCGTCGTGTCGCGCCGCAGCTCTGCCAGCAACGGCTCGGGCAGGCGCGCATCGTCGTTCCACAGCACACCGACGTGCCACGGTCGCTTGAATCCGTTCATCTGCGGCGTGAAGCTGTGCACGACCAGCAGCGCCACGTCGCGGCCGTTGACGCTCATGCGATCCAGCTGGCGGTCGACCTCGCGATGATACGGCCAGAAGCAGGCCTCGGCGCGCGTATCGACCTGCTCCGGAGTAAGGCCTTGATTGGCCGGCACGGCCGTGCCGTCGCTGATCTCGGGCATCGACCCTTCGCCGCCCGGCCAGCGGTTGCAGTCGATCACCAACCGCGAGTAACCAGATGCCACCAGCGGTGCATCGAGCAACGCAGAGAGCTCGAGCGCGGCATCGAGACCGCCGATGTCCCAACCGATGTGGCGCGACAGTTCTTCTTGCGAAAGGCCAAGATTGCCCAGAGCCTGGGGTACGGCCTTGCTGGCATGATCGCAGAGCAGCAGCAGCGGCGCCGTACCCTCCTCGTTGTAGACGGAAAATGGCGGCGGATCGCCGGGCCCCAGCAATTGTTGCATCGCGCCCCTATAGTGCGAAGATTGGGCAAATGAAAGATGCCGACGCCCGCGCGCTGTTGCGCGACCTCTTCGACGCCGCCCTGGCCGCCGCGCGGCCCGCCACCTGCCTCGCGCCCTACATCGCCAAGCTGCAGCCGCCGAAGGGCCGCACCATCGTGATCGGTGCCGGCAAGGCAAGTGCTGCCATGGCGCGCGTCGTCGAGGAGCAGTGGCCGCATCCGCTGGAAGGCCTGGTCGTCACGCGCTATGGCTACGGCGAGCCGTGCAACAAGATCGAGATCGTCGAAGCCGCCCATCCCGTGCCCGACGACAAGGGGCGCGCTGCCGCCGGCCGTATCCTGGAAAAAGTCAAAGGCCTCAGCGCCGACGATCTGGTGCTGTGCTTGATCTCGGGCGGTGCCTCGGCCTTGCTGGCCCTGCCCGCCCCCGGGCTTACGCTCGCCGACAAGCAGGACGTCAATCGCGCGCTGCTGAAGTCGGGCGCCAACATCGTCGAGATGAACACGGTGCGAAAGCATCTCTCCGCCATCAAGGGTGGACGGCTTGCCATCGCGGCCCAGCCGGCACGGGTGTTGAGCTGGCTGATCTCCGATGTGCCCAATGATGATCCCGGCGTCATCGGCTCGGGGCCGACCGTTCCCGACCGCACGACCTTCGCCGACGCCCTCGCCGCGCTCGCCCGGTACGGCATCGATCCGCCGCCTGCCGTGCGCGCCCATCTGGAGAAAGGCAAAAGGGGTGAGATCGAAGATACGCCGAAACCCGGCGATCCACGATTCGCCCGCGTGAAGACAGTCATGGTCGCCACACCCAAGCGCTCGCTGGAAGCCGCCGCCGCTGCCGCCCGCGCCCGTGGCCTCGAGGTCGTGATGCTGGGCGACAATCTCGAAGGCGAGGCGCGCGACCTCGGCGCCAGCCATGCCCGCCAGGCGCTCGACCTTGCCAAACGCGGCGGCAAGCCGACCGTGATCCTGTCCGGCGGCGAGACCACTGTGACGGTGCGCGGCAACGGCCGCGGCGGCCGCAATGTCGAATATCTTCTGGCCGAGGCCATCGCCGCCCAGGGCGCCGCCGGAGTCTGGGGTATCGCTGCGGATACCGACGGTGTCGACGGCGCCGAGGACATTGCCGGTGCCCTCTTTGCGCCTGACACGCTGAGCCGCGCCCAGGCGAAAGGCCGTGATCCGAAAGCCATGCTGGACGATAATGACGGCCACAGCTTCTTCGAGGTGCTGGGTGACAGCCTCGTCACCGGGCCCACGCGCACCAACGTCAACGACTTCAGGGCAACTTTGATCGCACCATGACCACATATTCTGGTTCTTGCCATTGCGGTGCAGTGAAAATCGCGCTCATGTCGGACAAGAAGCCCGAGGAGATGCGCGTCGGTCGCTGCGCCTGCTCGTTCTGCCGGCGTCACGGCGCGCGCACCATGGGCGATCCCGGCGGATCGGTGGAATTCCGCGCCACGCCCAGCGACTTGTCGCGCTATCGCTTCGGGCTCGGCATCACGGATTACCTGCTCTGCGCAAAATGCGGCGCCTATGTCGGCGCTGTCATGGCCGATGAGGGCAGCCCCATCGGCATCGTCAACGTCAACTCCCTCGATATCCGCGATGCGTTCGATGCCGCACCGCCGCTTCACCATTACGACGGCGAGGACGAGGCGCGCCGCCGCGCCCGGCGCCGAAAGTTCTGGATGAAGGCATCGGTGATCGCCTAACGTCCCGCCATGGCTGTTCTCGGAGTCATCGCCGACGACTTTACCGGCGCCACGGATATCGCGGGCATGCTGGTCAAGAACGGCATGCGCACCATACAGACGATCGGCGTGCCGACAAAAGGCACGATCCCCGACGATGTCGACGCGGTGGTCGTGGCCCTGAAGACGCGCTCGATCGCGGCCAAGGATGCCGTCGCGCAGTCGCTTGATGCCCTGAAGGCGTTGCATGCTGCGGGCTGCGTGCGCTTCTTCTTCAAGTATTGCTCGACCTTCGATTCGACCGACGCCGGCAACATCGGTCCGGTCGGTGATGCTCTGATCGAGTCCCTGGGGACTCAACAAGCGATCTACTGCCCCGCCTTCCCGGAGAACGGCCGAACGATCTTCTTCGGCCATCTGTTCGTCGGCGATGTCCTCTTGTCGGACTCGCCCATGCGCCACCATCCGCTCAATCCCATGACCGACCCGAGCCTGGTGCGCGTGCTGTCGCGCCAGACCACTCACAAGGTCGGGCTGGCGCCATTGAAGCAGGTCCAGTCCGGTTCGGCCGCCTTGCGTGCCACGCTCGACAAGCTCGCGTCCGAGGGTGTGCGGCATGTCGTGGTCGATGCCGTGGTCGACAACGATCTCAGCATCATCGGCGAAGCCGTCGGCGACGATCTCCTTATAACCGGTGGATCGGGCGTGGCCCTCGGCCTGCCGGCTGCCTATCGCCGGCGTGGCCTGCTGGCCCACAAGGCCAACGCCGATACGCTGCCGAAAATCTCCGGTGCATCGGCAGCGCTTGCCGGCTCCTGCTCTGCCGCGACCTTGGGCCAGATTGCGGCGTTCCGAGGTCCACACCTCCATCTCGACACCGACGCCATCTGCCGCGGCGAGGCGATCGGCGACCAGGCCTTGGTCTGGGCGAAGGAGAAGCTCGGCAACGGACCGATCCTGGTCTCGGCCAGCGACCAGCCCGATGCCGTGAAGGCGCTGCAGGCCAAGTACGGTGTCGAGAAATCGAGCCAGGCGATCGAGAAGACCATGGCTGGGTTGGCCAAAGGCCTCGTCGCGGCCGGCGTGGGCCGCCTTGTCGTGGCGGGCGGCGAAACGTCGGGCGCCGTGGTCGGCGCGCTTGACGTGAAAGCGCTGCGCATCGGCCCAGAGATCGATCCCGGCGTGCCATGGACGGCGTCGGTCGGCGCCAAGCCGATGTTGCTCGCGTTGAAGTCCGGCAACTTCGGCGCGCCCGATTTCTTCACCAAGGCCTTCCAGCGCCTATGAGCACCGCCGAATCCAAGATGCGTGAGGCGATTTGCGCGCTCGGCGCCAAACTGGCGGCACGCGGCCTCTGCCCGGGCACGTCCGGCAATATCAGCGCACGCATCGCCGACGGCTGGCTGATGACGCCGACCAACTCTTCGCTGGGCGAGCTCGAGCCCGGCCAGCTCTCCAAGCTCGACCTTTCAGGCAAGCATGTCGGCGGCGATCCGCCGACCAAGGAAGCCCTGCTGCATCGCTCGGTCTACGATGTACGCCCCAAGGATGGCGCCATCGTCCATCTTCATTGCACGCATGCGGTTGCGATCTCCTGCCTCGATCCCGCGTGCCATCACAACAAGGAAACCACCCTGCCGCCGATCACACCCTACTTCGTGATGCGCGTCGGCAAGCTGCCGCTGGTGCCCTACTTCAAGCCCGGCGATGCCAAGCTCGCC
>Ga0081455_10006927_pt1 | contig 12057 bp, 12 predicted proteins | sample TabmetS3T2R1_FD_70207 | JGI IMG/M metagenome (GOLD analysis project Ga0081455, IMG submission 70207) | Tabebuia heterophylla rhizosphere microbial communities from the University of Puerto Rico - S3T2R1 | ecosystem: Host-associated > Plants > Roots > Rhizosphere ...
CTGCTGTCGGCGTCGCTTCTCCAACAGATCGCTGGGTTGGTCGGATGACGGACAAACTCTCCCACGTCGGCGACTCGGGCGAAGCCCGGATGGTAGACGTCTCGCACAAAGCGGACTCCGAGAGAGTTGCCCGCGCGGCAGGAAAGATCCGCATGGCTCCGGCGACCCTTTCGGCGATCACACGCGCGGAGATCAAGAAGGGAGACGTCCTGGGCGTTGCGCGGATCGCGGGTGTCATGGCGGCGAAGCGAACGTCGGACCTGATTCCGCTGTGTCATCCACTCGCGCTGACCGACGTTCAGGTCGTACTGACGCCCGACGAAACGCTTCCCGGTGTGACCGCCGAGGCAACCGTGAAAACAGTGGGACGCACCGGCGTCGAGATGGAAGCATTGGCCGCAGTTTCTGTGGCGCTGCTCACAGTTTACGACATGGCGAAGGCGATCGATCGCGACATGAGCATCACCGATATATCGCTGGCGTATAAGTCAGGTGGAGTCCGGGGTGAATATTCAAGAGTTGATGGCACCGGTCCTGCTCCCTATCGTGGGGGGTAGCAGAACCGCAGGAGTTTAGTCCCTGTAGTTAACCTGTTGCCAATAAACCACCTATGCGCAACCTACGTGGGACGTACGTCCACCGCGGGGACGCGGGAAGGCGCCGGCGACGGACTTTGCACACAATCCTCGTTGCCAGCGCAATCGCGCTGACGACCGTGATCATCGCGAGTCGCAGGCCTTCCACTGCAAGCGCCGAAACCGCTGCGAGTGCAAGGCGATCCATTTTCGCGACGCTCGCCGACCGCAAACTCCGCCAAGAGCTCGAGGACGCACGTGGCGAGCTCAAACTCGTTCGCTCTCAGCTCGAGTGGGCGAACAAGGTCATTGCCTACTCGACGCGTTACGGAATCAGCGTCCGCCTGGCCACCGACATTTACGATGCATCGGTCCGCGAAGGCATCGATCCCGAGCTCGCCTTCCGCCTCGTCGGCGTGGAGAGTGAGTTCAACGACCACGCGATCAGCAAAGCAGGCGCGCTCGGCTTGACGCAGCTCATGCCCAGCACCGCAGTTCTCATCGAGAAGGGCACCACTCGCGAGGAGCTGTTCCAGCCGCGCACGAACCTTCGCATCGGCTTCCGGTATCTTCGCAGCTTGCTCGACATGTACAAAGGCGACGTGCGACTCGCGCTTCTCGCCTACAACCGCGGCGAAGACGCCGTGTGGCGCGACATCAAAGCCGGTGTCAATCCTGGAAATGGCTATGATCGGTACATCCTGAAAGGGTATACCGGTAAGGGGCTGATCGACTGACGAATCCTTTTAGTTTGCTTTCTTAGGCGTCGGCCGCTTGGCCGGCGCCTTTGTTTTTGTCGACGTTGGCGTCGCGGAAGTCGCCTTTGACTTCGACGCCTTGTTTGTCCCAGCAACCTTCGACGACTTCGCGGACGCCGCCTTCCCCGACACCACGAGCGACTGTCCGGAGAAGATCAGCTCCCGCTTGAGGCCATTCAGCTTCATCAACGCCGCCGGTGTCGTGTGATACTTCTGCGCGATGCTGGCCAGCGTCTCTCCCGATTTGACCACGTGCGTCGTCGTCGTCGTCCCAGGCGAAGACGTCGAATATCGCTCGACGGCCGGATCAGGAACCGACGCCGCGCCGCGAACGGCCGCCGCGACCATCACCTCGCCGCCGGTGAGCCGCCGCAGGCCTTCCTCGCTGCCCTCGGGCAGGTTCGCCAGTCCGCAATGGCTTTCGCGCAGGGCCCATTCCAGCAGCGGATCGTGGCTGCCGCCGACGATCGGGGGCGCGGCCACCTGCGCCAGCGCGGCGGGCGCGACCAGCCCGGCGGAGACCCAGCGATCCAGCGCGGTGCGCGGAAATAGCCAGCGCCCCGTCACCTTGCTGCAGGGCACCTCGCGGTTGGCGACCAGCTCGTAAAGCTTGCGCTCGGAGAGTCGCAGATACTCGGCCGCCTCGTCCGTAGTCAGGAGCTCGGGCATAGGAACTCATATGCATATAGATGCAATTACTACCGAAATTGACCATATGGGTGCCATCTGCGCAAGATGTCTGCCAAACGGAATTCCCATGGATCAGGACGTAACGGCCCTTCAACTCGTGCTCAGCGGCGATCCCGCGCTGTTCGCCATCGTGCGGCTGTCGCTCTATGTCAGCCTGTCCGCGGTGGCGCTGGCGGCGCTGATCGGCATTCCCCTCGGCGCGCTGATCGCGCTGACGAATTTCCGCGGCCGCCAGGGCGTCATTGTCATGCTCAACGCCTTGATGGGCCTGCCGCCGGTCGTCGTCGGGCTTGCGGTGTACCTCGCGCTGTCGCGCTCCGGGCCGCTGGGTTCGTTCGGCCTGTTGTTCACCCCGGGTGCCATGATCGTGGCGCAGACCGTGCTGGTCACGCCGATCATCGCCGCGCTGACGCGCCAGACCATCGAGGATCTCTGGATCGAATACCGCGATGAACTGACCGCGATGAATCTCGGCCCCTTCGGCCGCGTCGCGGCGCTGATCTGGGACGCGCGCTTCAGCCTCGTCACCGCGCTGCTCGCCGGCTTCGGCCGCGCCGCGGCGGAGGTCGGCGCCATCATCATCGTCGGCGGCAACATCGAAGGCTTCACCCGCACGATGACGACGGCGATTGCGCTGGAAACGTCCAAGGGTGACCTGCCGCTCGCGGTCGGCCTCGGGCTTGTGCTGATTGGAATCGTGATCGCCGTCAACGCGCTGGCCTGGACCGCGCGCCGCGCCGGCGAGCGATTGGCGGGATGACCATGCGCGCGCCGTCGAGCGAACTGCCGATTGAATTCGATGGCGTCACGGTTGCGGCCGGCGGCGTCACGATCCTCGATAACATCGCGCTCACGCTGGCGCCGGGGGCACCGACGGTGCTGATCGGCCCCAACGGCTCGGGCAAATCGACATTGCTACGCGTGGCGATGGGGCTGCTTTTGCCGTCCCGCGGACGCATCACCTGGGGCGGGCTTGAACATGTCCCGCCGCTGAAGCGCGCGATCGTGTTTCAGCGACCGGCGATGCTCCGGCGCAGCGCTGCCGCCAACATCCGTTTTGCGCTGCGGGCTGCCGGCATCCCGCGTGCGGACCACGCGCGCCGCACCGATGAACTGCTCGAACTGGTCGGCTTGCCCGGGCTCGCCGACCGCGCCGCGCGTCGCCTCTCCGGTGGCGAGCAGCAGCGACTGGCACTGGCACGCGCGCTGGCGCGCGATCCCTCTGTGCTGTTTCTGGACGAGCCGACCGCGAGCCTCGATCCGGTCGCGACCAAGGCGGTGGAAGACATCATGCGCGCGGTCAGCGAGCGCAACATCAAGGTCGTGATGGCGACCCATGATTTCGGCGAAGCGCGCCGGCTCGCCGGCGAGGTCGTCATGCTTCACCGCGGCCGCATCGTGGAGGCCGGCGCCGCTGCGTCGTTCTTCGACGCGCCGCGAACTCTCGAGGCGAGGGCGTTCCTCGCCGGTGAATTACTAATTTGAGGAGAAACGAATGAACATGCTTACCCGCCGCGTGCTGATCGCCGCCGCCGTCCTTGCATTCGCAAGTCCTGCCGTCGCGCAGGACAAATCGATCGTGGTGGCCTCGACCACCTCGACGCAGGACTCCGGCCTGTTCGGCCACATCCTGCCGATGTTCAAGGCCAAGACCGGCATCGATGTGAAGGTGGTGGCGCAAGGCACCGGTCAGGCGCTCGATACTGCGCGCCGGGGCGATGCCGACGTCGTGTTCGTCCATGCCAAGCCGGCGGAAGAAAAATTCGTCTCCGAAGGTTTTGGCGTCAAGCGCTATCCCGTGATGTACAACGACTTCATCCTGATCGGGCCGAAGAGCGATCCGGCCGGCATCAAGGGTTCGAAGGATATCGTCGCGGCGCTGTCCGCGATCAAGGCCAAGGGTTCCGATTTCATCTCGCGCGGCGACAAGTCCGGCACGCATCAGGCCGAGCTCAACCTCTGGAAGGTCGCCGGTGTCGATATCGCGAAAGACAAGGGGCCCTGGTACAAGGAGATCGGGCAGGGCATGGGGGCTGCGCTCAACACCGCTTCTGCCTCCAACGCCTATGTGCTTGCCGATCGCGGCACCTGGCTGTCGTTCAAGAATCGCGGCGATCTCGTCATTGCCGTCGAAGGCGACAAGCGGCTGTTCAACCAGTACGGCGTCATGCTGGTTAGCCCGGAAAAGCATCCGAGCGTCAAGAAAGACCTCGGCCAGCAGTTGATCGACTGGCTGGTGTCATCCGAGGGCCAGAAGGCGATCGCTGATTACAAGATCAATGGCGAGCAGTTGTTCTATCCCAACGCCAGCGATTCCGGCGCGTGACGGCGTGCGGATTTCTACGGTCCTTGCGGTTCTCGCGATCATGACGACGCCGGCGATGGCCGAGCAAACGGTGCTGCTGCACGCCGCAGGCAGCCTGCGTGCGGCGCTGACTGAGGTCGCCAGAGATTTCGAGACGGCAGGTTTCGGCAAGGTACAGGCAAAATTCGGCGCATCCGGTCTGCTGAAGGACGAGATCGCGGCCGGTGCAACGGCGGAGGTATTTGCCTCCGCCAATATGGAGCACCCGCAGGCGCTCGCGCAGGAGAAACGCAGCGGCCCCGTGGTGCTGTTCGCGCGCAACCGGCTGTGTGCGCTGGCGCGGCCCGGCCTCGAAATCACCACGGCATCTCTTCTCGACCGCATGCTCGATGCGTCGATAAAACTTGGTACCTCGACGCCGAAGGCCGATCCGTCAGGCGATTACGCTTGGGAGGTTTTTCGCAAGGCCGAGAAGATCAGCCCTAGCGCCTTTGCAACGCTGGAGAAGAAGGCACTGCAACTCACCGGCGGTCCCGCGAGCCCACCCGCGCCGCAGGGCCGCTCGGTCTATGGCGAACTGATCGCGCAAGGTGCCGCCGACATTTTCCTGACCTACTGCACCAACGCGCTGGCCGCGCAGCGCGAGAATCCGGCGCAGCAGATCGTGCAACTGCCCGATGCGCTCGCGGTCGGCGCCGATTACGGCCTGACCGTGCTGAACGGCGCTTCGGCGCCAGCGTATCAATTTGCGCTGTTCATGCTCTCGGCGGAAGGCCAGCGCACGCTCGCAAAGCACGGCTTTGCGGCGCCGGCTCTGCCGCAATAGGAGACTTTCGATGCTTCGCTCCGTCCTCGCCGCCGTCGCGCTGATTTCCCTGCTCGAACGGGCCGCGGCCGATGACGGCTGCGAAAAATTCGCATGGTCCCTGGCGCGCGAGCGCGCGGCGTTCGCGGCGGCGGACAAGCCTGCGATTGCCGCAGGCGAGACGCTGGCGGCGCTGCCATCAGGCGCGCTTGTGATCCGCCTGCAGCCGGGAGCGCAGGCCACTTTCGCCATGCCGCCGGAGCGCAAGCCGCGAATCGAACAGTGGCACGGCGGCATGGTGCGCCTTCCCGCGCTGCCAAAGCCCGGCATCTACCAGATCACCCTGTCCGAGGATGCCTGGATCGACGTGATTCAGAACGGCCGCTATGCCCGCTCGGTCGGCAGCACCGGTCGCAGCGATTGTCCGGGCGTGCGCAAGAGCGTGCGGCTCGATCTCGACGCGAGCCCGGTCGTGCTGCAGGTGAGCGGCGTCGCGCCGGATACGATCGCCGTTACGTTTGCCGCGGTGGAATAGTTTTGCAGGCGGCGTCCGATTCGCGCACGCCGTCACCGTCTGTTGGCTTGACTGTTGGACTGCTGATCAGCCGATAGGTCGGCACCCACGCGCTGTCCCACGTTTCGAGCGTAGCCCCACAGGCGGTGCACTCAAAGCTGTCGATCTCGCGCGAGGGCGCCATCGCCTCGGTGCGATGGTAGATCGCGCCACATCTGCACTGTCGCTGCTTTTCGCTCACGACGAATCATTACGCCGCGACTCATCACCAGACAACGCTACTCTCGTCGCAGGAACTTCGCGTTCATCTTCGTGAATATTTGTTCAAGCCGCGAGGCGCGGTCGTTATGTCGCACGCCGGAACGTCGGGCGCGCCAGGTGGTTAGCCCGGACACGTTTACTGGAGTTCGATGATGAAGAAGCTAGCTATCGTATTCGCCGTTGGTGCTGCTGCGCTGATGGGTGGTTCCGCAGCCAACGCCGCCGACAATGCGGTGAAGGCAAAGGGCGCGACGGATGCGACCCGATCGTCCACCGAGTTCAGCTCCCAGCACCGTCATTGGCGTCATCACCACCATCACTGGGGCCACCGTCACTACCGGCCCTATTACGGGAGCTATAACTATTACGCGCCGCGCGCGTACGGCTACTACGGTCCGCGCTACTATGGTCACCGCCATTACGGTCACCGCCATTACGGCGGTCCCGGCGTGACCTTCAGCTTCGGCAGTGGCTGGTAAAGAAGGCTGACGAGATAAAAGCCCGCGATCTTCGCGGGCTTTTTTCGTCTGAGGAACAGCGTTACAGCTCCCGCGCCGCTTTCGATGATTTTCGGCCGGAAGATGCCGATGCGAGGTGCACGGCGGATTTTTTCCCTGATTTCCGCGTTGCCAGCAACACAACGCGGGCCTTGGCCTTGCTCGCCGCCGCACGGACGCGTCGGGCCACCGAGCTTGCCGCCACGCGCAGCTTCCTGACGGCCACGTTCTTCTTGTCCTCGGCCTCATCGGCTTCCGCCTTGCGCACCATCGCGCTGGCGGAAGGCGTCAGGTCGACGTTGACGGTGGCGACCTGGTCTTGCCGCGACAGGCCGCCGACACCCTCGCATGGCGCCTTGTGCGGCAGATCGGTCGGCATGTAGACGGTGCTCTCCTCCTCGATCCAGGCTTCGGCCTTGTGACCGGTGATGATCTTGACGTAAGCGCGCGTTTCGTTCGGCAGCGTGCTGCGTCGCGACAGCCACTTCTCGATCCGGCCGCCGCCTGCATTATATGCTGCAGCCGCCAGCCCGAGATTGCCGAACTGATTATGCAGCTTGCGAAGAAATTTTGCCGACGCCGGGATCGCCTGCAGCGGATCGAACGGGTCTCGCAAGCCCACTTCGACCGCCGTCTGCGGCATGAACTGCGCGATACCCCGCGCGCCTGCGGAACTGACTTCCGTCGCTTTGAATCTGCTTTCCTGCCAGAGCAGGCGCACGAAAAATCCGATTGGAATATCGTTTTCCTCGGCGGCAGCCTTGACCGCTTCACAGATCACATCAGGTGCCGCGGACGCGTCGCTGACCGAGGCGGCTGCATGAGCATCGGCATCCGCTGCCATCTCGTGTGGCGCAGCAACGACGTTTGCCGTGTCTATTTCCTGCGAGTACTCGGCCGATGCGGTCGCAGTTCCCGTGGGAGAACTCGATGCCGCAGCAGGGTCCGATTGCGCTTGCGCGACGACGAAAGACGGTTCCGTCCATACTGATCTGATGTCGGAACTTTCAAAGTCCCCCGAGATCACAAACACAGCAATCACGGCGGCGAAAACATATCGCATCAATTCCCATCCATGGTGTGTGAAGGCGGTCGGTTAGAAGTTGGATGTGGAAATTTCGCGGATGAACTGCGGCAGAGCCGTGTTCTTCTCGTCCGTAATTCTACCGAGGGGAACTTTGGAACATGCGTGTGAGTGCACCGGCAGCCTACATCGCTCTTTACGCCGCGCTGTACGCGGCGTTCGGCGTGGCCTCACCGTTCTGGCCGAAATATTTCGAAACCAGAGCGCTCGCGCCCGAGCAGATCGGACTGATCCTCGCGGCGGCGTTAGTGGTGCGTCTTGTCGCGGGACCACTCGTCGGAATGTTCGCCGACTTCCTGCAAGCGTTGCGCCTCGTGCTCGCATTCTGCACGGCGCTGGCGGCCGCGGCGGCCGTGGCGTTGCTGCGTGCGGACGGCTTCTGGCTGTTGCTGCTTGTTGCGCTTGTTCAAGCCGCGGCACTGGCGCCCACGACGTCGATCGCCGATGCGCTGTCGGTCAATGCAGCGAGGCCCCAGATGGCAGGGAGGCCGTTCGAATACGGCTGGATTCGCGGTGCCGCGTCCGCGGCCTTCGTCTGCGGCACGCTGATCATTGGACAGCTCATCACTTCCAGCGACCTCACGCGCGTGATCTGGCTGAACGCGGCCCTGCTGATCGCCGCTGCCGGCGCCACCGCGCTGGTGCCCGGGGGGACCACTTCAGCAGCGCCGCGTATCAGCGCATCGAAGCTTGCACGCGAAGTCCGCGGACTGTTCGGGATCGCGCGGTTTCGAATCCTGGTCCTCGTCTCGGCGCTGATCTATGGCAGCCACGCCATGCACGATGCCTTTGCGGTGATCCGGTGGAGCAGTGCCGGCATAGACACCACGGTGATCAGCATCCTGTGGTCGGAAGCCGTCGCCGCGGAAGTCATCGTGTTCTTTCTGGTCGGCCCTTTATTGCTCAACCGGCTCGGCGCGCGTGGTGCAGCGGTGCTGGCGGCCACAGCCGGAATCATCCGCTGGTCGGTCGCGGGGACGACGACATCAGTGGTGGCGCTGGCGATGGTGCAGCCGCTGCACGGATTGACGTTTGCCCTGCTGCATCTCGCCTGCATGCGGATGATGGCGGTTCTTATTCCGATCCGCATGGCCGCAACCGCTCAAGCCGCCTACGCATTTGGTTCAGGCGCGGTAACGGCTGCGCTGACGCTGTTCTCGGGATTTTTCTACGCGAATTACGGGGGAGGGGCGTTCATTGCGATGGCGGTTCTCTGCGCTCTCGCATTGCCGCTCGCCTGGTTTGGCTTTACCGATGGGCAAGATACGTCTGCCCGCGCCCGCTGAGTTGCGGTACTATCGCGCCTCGCGAAAAGCAGGTCGATCGTTCGAAGGTTTGCCAATTGGTCTCGGAAAGTGATCTTGAGTCTGCGCTCGATGTCGTCAGGGCCGGCGCCGCCGGCCCGGCCGAGGGCATTTTTGGTCCGGCGTCGGTGACATGGCGGATCGACCGGGAAGCCGTCATCTTTCTCGGCGCCGGACGCGCCTTGCTGCTTCAATTGGCGCATCCCTGGGTCGCCGCCGCCATCGCCGAGCACTCGCGCACCTTTGCCGATCCGATCGGCCGCTTTCACCGTACCTTCGAGGTGATGTTCACGATGGTGTTCGGTTCGCTCGACAGCGCAACCGCCGCCGCCCGGCGCCTGCACAGGCGACACACCGGCATCTCCGGAAATTTGCCGGAAGCGGCCGGCTGCTTTGCCAAGGGTTCGTCCTACAGCGCCAATGATATCGCCGCGTTGCGCTGGGTTCACGCCACCCTGGTCGAATCCGCCTTGATCGCCTACGACCTCGTCTTGCCGCAGCTCTCGACGGAAGAGCGCGAGCGATATTGGGGCGAAAGCCGGCTGTTCGGGTCATTGTTCGGGCTGAAGCCCGAGGACTTGCCGGCGGACTGGTCAGCCTTCGCGGATTACACCGCCGCGATGGCGCAATCGGACACCCTGTCCGTCAGCCCCGCGGCGCGTGACGTCGCCCAGCAGATATTCGCCGGCGCGCGGCCATGGCTGCGGCCGCCGCGATGGTATCTGGCCCTGACCGCGCAGATGTTGCCCGAACGGTTGCGCACGGGCTTCGGCCTCGATCTCGACGAACGCGACGGACGAGCAACGGATCGCGCGCTGAAGTGGATCCGCCGCGTATATCCCCATCTGCCGGCCCGCCTCCGCTATGCCGGGCCCTACCACGAAGCCCAGGCGCGGCTGCAAGGAAAGCCGCGGCTCGGCATCACAACCCGATGGCTTAATCGGGCGTGGACCGGACGACCGCAACTGGATGACCGCCGGGAGCGGTGAGATCGATGGGCATAGGCGTGTCATTGCAGTAAAAGGCCTCACTGCCGGCGATTCCTGAAAACCAACCCTGCAGAATGGGACTTTTTGGACCGATGGACGAGGACGACGACCCGATCGAGGAGATTTCGCGGATCGAAGCGCGGCTCGAGGAACTGGCCGAGACCGCCGAGCGGTGCCGCAAGATCACGCTGGTCTCGAAGTCGGCGATCGCCGCCGGGGCCGGACTGATGCTGGTCACCGTGCTTGGCCTGCTCGGATCCAATCAGGTCGCCGCCATCGGCTCGATTGCGGCGGTGCTGGGCGGCATCGTGTCGCTCGGCTCCAACGCCAGCACCTTGCGCCAGACCATGGCCGCCATGAGCGACGCCGAGGCGCTTCGTTCAGACCTGATCGGCAGGATGGACCTTCGTGTGGTGGGTGACGAAGCGCGCCACACTTAATATTCGCAGGCGGTGCAAGATATTCGCAAGCGATGCAAGCGAGGGCGTGACGTGTCAATTCAGTGGCACTGCCGCCGCAATTTCCCGTTGCCGGCCGATGCCGCGTCATCTTGCCTCGGATCGACTTGGCGCGATGGCGCAGATCCTGCTTTGACAGCTTCGCGCCGACCTGATCCATTTCCAGTATCGAGCGTGGCGAGGCATTCAGCACCAGTTGAGGAGTAGGTCTCATGAAAGAACGGGAAATTCGAGACCTGATCGCAGACGTCAAGACCGGCCACCTGTCGCGGCGGGCCTTTGTCCAGCAGATGATCGCCATTGGCCTTTCAGCGCCGATGGCCGGGATGATGTTGAGCCAGTCCGGGGTCGCGATGGCCCAGACCGCGCTTCCCTATAAGCCGACCAAGGCCGGCGGCGGCGGCGTGCTGAAGCTGATGTATTGGCAGGCCATAACCCTGCTCAATCCGCATTTCGCCGTTGGCACCAAGGATCAGGAAGGCTCCCGCATCTTTTACGAGCCGCTGGCCGGATGGGATGGCGACGGCAACCTGATGCCGATCCTCGCTGCCGAGATTCCGAGCAAGGAGAATGACGGATTGGCCGAGGACGGCCGCTCGGTGATCTGGAAGCTGAAACGCGGCGTCAAATGGCATGACGGCGTGCCATTCACGGCCGACGACGTCGTCTTCAACTGGGAATATGCCAAGACGCCGGAGACCGCGGCGGTTTCGATCGGCAGCTACAAGGACATCACGGTCGAGAAGATCGACGACTTCACCGTCCGCCTCATCTTTGCCAAGCCGACGCCGTTCTGGGCCGATGCCTTTGTCGGCAATTACGGCATGATCATCCCGAAGCATTTGTTCAAGGATTACGTCGGCGCCAAGTCGCGCGAGGCGCCGCACAATCTGAAGCCGGTTGGCACCGGCCCTTATCAATTCGTGGATTTCAAGCCGGGCGACATGCTCCGCGCTAAAATCAACCCCAACTACCACGTCGCCAACCGGCCGCATTTCGACGAGGTGGAGGTCAAGGGCGGTGGCGATGCGGTGTCGGCGGCGCGCGCGGTGCTGCAGACCGGCGAATATGACTATGCCTGGAACATGCAGGTCGAAGAGGAAATCCTGCAGAAGCTGGAGGCCGCCGGAAAGGGCAAGTTGAGCATCACGACGTCGGGCAATGTCGAATTCATGCAGCTCAACTCGACCGATCCCGCAGTCGAGGTCGACGGCGAGCGCGCCAGCATCAAGACCAGACATCCGCTGTTCAGCGATCAGGCCGTGCGGCAGGCCATCAATCTTTTGATCGATCGCGCGTCGATCGAGAAATTCATCTATGGCCGCACGGCGAAGGCCACCGCGAACTTCCTCAACAACCCGGAACGCTTCCGCTCGAAAAACACCAAATTCGAGTTCAACATCGAGAAGGCCAACCAGATCCTCGAAACCGCCGGCTGGAAAAAGGGCGGCGACGGCATCAGGGCCAAGGATGGCAAGCCGCTGAAGTTCGTATTCCAGACCTCGATCAATGCGCCAAGGCAGAAGACCCAGGCCATCTTCAAGCAGGCCTGCCAGAAGGCGGGCATCGACGTCGAACTGAAGTCGGTGGTGGGATCGGTGTTCTTCTCCTCCGATACCGCCAATCCCGACACCTACACGCATTTCTATTGCGATGCGCAGATGTACAACACCACCATGCCGCAGGCCGATCCGCAGTTCTTCATGAATCAGTACACGTCATGGCAGGTGGCGAACAAGGACAACAAGTGGCAGGGGCGCAACGTCTCGCGCTGGCAAAGCAAGGAATATGACGAGATCTACAAGCAGGTCGAACAG
>Ga0081455_10006928_pt1 | contig 12055 bp, 11 predicted proteins | sample TabmetS3T2R1_FD_70207 | JGI IMG/M metagenome (GOLD analysis project Ga0081455, IMG submission 70207) | Tabebuia heterophylla rhizosphere microbial communities from the University of Puerto Rico - S3T2R1 | ecosystem: Host-associated > Plants > Roots > Rhizosphere ...
TGCCGGCTCTGTCTTGCTCGCGTTGCGGCTGATCGAATGGATCGCGCCCGGCGGTTCGGACCAGCTCTCGCCTGCCCGATAGATGCGCGTCTCGCCGTCATTCACCTTCGACTCGATCGCGCCCGAGATCACATAGGCGTAGATGAAAGCCGACTTCGCGTGGGTGTGGGACGGAGAGGCCGCGCCCGGCGTGTAATCGACCTCCACGGCGAGCACCGACTTGCCGGGTCACTCCTCGCAACATCAATTCAACCTCAAGCAGACCCTCTCTAAACCGCCGTCACTTCGAGCCCGCGCTGCACCGCCGGACGCGCGAGGCCGCGGTCGAGCCACGCCTGCACGTGAAGAAAGCGGTCGAAGCCGACGATCTCGCGCGCTTCGTAAAAGCCGATCAGATTGCGCACCCAGCCGAGCAGCGAAATATCGGCGATGCTGTAGTCAGCGCCCATCACCCAGTCGCGGCCCGCGAGCCGTTCGTCGAGGACACCGAGCAGCCGCGCTGATTCGGTTGCGTAGCGGTCGCGCGGGCGCTTGTCCTCATAGGCCTTGCCGGCGAATTTGTTGAAGAAGCCGACCTGGCCGAACATCGGCCCGACTCCGCCCATCTGCCACATCACCCACTGGATCGTTTCGTAGCGGGTGTTCGGATCGGCCGAGATAAATTGTCCCGTCTTGTCGGCAAGATAGAGGAGGATCGCGCCCGATTCGAACAGCGCGAGCGGCATGCCGCTCGGCCCGTCGGGGTCGTAGATTGCGGGAATCTTGCCGTTGGGGTTGAGCGCGAGAAAGGCCGGGTCGTGGTTTTCGTCCGCCATGATGTCGATCCGGTGCGGCTCGTAGGCGAGGCTCGTTTCCTCAAGCATGATGCCGACCTTCACCCCATTGGGCGTCGGGGCGGAAAAGAGTTGCAGCCGATCAGCGTACTGCGCCGGCCAGCGCGTGAAAATCTGATGATCGAGCGTCACTTTCTTCCTCCTAGATGAGCGGGCCGAGCTGTAGGGACGACGCTGCGCGTCACTTCGTCAGCGGGCAACCGCTTTCCTTGGCGGTGAAGAACGCCTGATCGCCCGGCACCACCGCGAGCTGCTTGTAGTAGTCCCACGGCTTCTTCGACTCCGAGGGCTTCTTGACCTCGAACAGGTACATATCGTGCACCATGCGGCCGTTGGTCAGCACCTTGCCCTTGGCAAACGCGTCGTCGACCGGCAGCTCTTTCAGCTTCTTGGCGACTGCCTCGGTGTCCTTGGTGCCGGCGGCCTTCACCGCCTTCAGATAGCTCAGCGTCGCCGAATAGGTGCCGGCATGGATCATGCTCGGCATCCGTCCGGTGCGCTTGAAGAAGCGTTCGGAGAAAGCGCGACTCTGTTCGTCGTGATCCCAGTAGAAACCTTCGGTCAGCACCAGGCCTTGCGCCGCGTCGAGACCGAGGCCGTGAACTTCAGAGAGCGTTATCAGGAGGCCGGCAAGCTTCTGGCCTTGCCGGAAGATGCCGAACTCGGCCGCCTGCTTGATCGAGTTGGTGGTGTCCTGGCCGGCATTGGCGAGGCCGACGATTTTCGCCTTCGAGCTCTGCGCCTGCAGCAGGAAGGAGGAGAAGTCCGACGAGTTCAGCGGCACGCGAACCGAGCCGACCACCTTGCCGCCGGCATGGGTGACGATCTCGCTGGTGTCCTTTTCCAGCGCGTGGCCGAACGCGTAGTCGGCGGTGAGAAAGAACCAGGTGTCGCCGCCCGCCTTCACCAGCGCGCCGCCGGTGCCGACCGCGAGCGCGCGGTTGTCGAAGGCCCAGTGGAAGCCGTAGGGCGTGCAGGCGTCGCCGGTGATGCGCGAGGTCGCGGCGCCGACCACGATATCGATCTTCTTCTTCTCGTTGGAGAGTTCCTGCACCGCCAGCGCGACCGTCGACGTCGTCAGCTCGGTGATCATGTCGACGCCGTCGGCATCATACCAGCGCCGCGCGATCGAGACGGCGAGATCGGGCTTGTTCTGGTGATCGGCGGTGACCAGCTCGACCTTGTGGCCGAGCACCTCGCCGCCGAAATCCTCGATGGCCATCCGCGCGGCTTCGACCGAATATTTGCCGCCGTAGTCGGCATAGACGCCGGACTGGTCGTTCAGGATGCCGATCTTGATACCCTGCGCCGGCGCCGACGCCGGCGCCGCGAGCAGCAGGCTGCACGCTGCGACCGCGGCGAAAAATCCCGATTTCATTTTTATGGTCTCCCCACATGAGGTGCGGAGCGGAGCGAGCCTCGAAGGGTGAACGGCGCCGGGGCCGTGCACCCTTCATGACGCGCGTTCCGCGCTCCTAAGGGTGACGGAGATAGTGTTCCGGCTTCATCGCGCATGCCTTCCGCGAGGTTGCGCACCACCATGTAGAAGATCGGCGTGAAGATCAGGCCGAACAGCGTGACGCCAAGCATGCCGAAGAACACGGCGACGCCGACCGCCTGGCGCATCTCCGAACCGGAACCGGAGGAGATCACCAGCGGCAGCACCCCGAGAATGAAGGCGAACGACGTCATCAGGATCGGCCGCAGGCGCAGGCGGCAGGCCTCGATCACCGCCTCCAGCCGCGGCTTGCCCTCGAGCTCGATGTCGCGGGCGAATTCCACGATCAGGATGGCGTTCTTCGCGGCAAGCCCCACCAGCACCACAAAGCCGATCTGGGTCAGAATGTTGACGTCCTGCCCCATGATGCGCACGCCGATGGTGGCCGCCAGCAGGCACATCGGCACGATCAGGATCACCGCGAATGGCAGGCTCCAGCTGCCATATTGCGCGGCCAGCACCAGATAGACGAACAGCACGCAGATCGGGAACACCAGCAGGCCCGCATTGCCCTGGATGACCTGCTGATAGGCAAGATCCGTCCATTCGAAGGAGAACCCGCTCGGCAGCGTATCGTCGGCCAGCTTCTTCATGATGTTGATGGCAGTGGTCGAACTCGTGCCCGGCACCGGTTCGCCCTGCAGTTCAGAGGCCGCATAGAGATTGTAGCGAGCGACGCGGTCGGGTCCGGAGACGTGGCGGAAATCGACCACGCTGCCGAGCATCACCATGTCGCCGCTGGCGTTGCGGGTGCGCAGCCGCGCCAGGTCGGCAGACTCCTTCCGGAACGGCAGGTCGGCCTGTGCCGTAACGTGATAGGTGCGGCCGAACAGGTTGAAGTCGTTGACATAGGTGGAGCCGAAATAGGTCTGGATGGTGTCGTTGATGCCGACGATCGGCACGCCGAGCTTCTGCGCCTTGACGCGATCGATGTCGACAAAGAGCTGCGGCGTGTTGGCGCTAAAGGGGGAGAATATCTGGGTGAGCCGAGGCTCCTTGCGCGCGGCGTTGACGAGTTCGTCGGTCGCGGCGGCCAGCATTTCCGAGCCGCGGCCCTGCCGGTCCTGGATGCGCATGGCGAAGCCGCCACCGGTGCCGATGCCCGGCACGGCAGGAGGCGGAATCACGATGATGAAGGCGCCCTCGATGGTCGACACTCGCTTGCGCAGCTCGGCGGTGATGGCGGCAGCCGTGAGTCCTTTCTTCAGCCGTGCTTCCGGCTCATCGAATACCGGGAACAGCGCCGCAGCGTTGCCCGCCTGCGTCCGCGTCGCGCCCGAGAAGCCGGCAAACGCGGCGACGCGGACGACGCCTGGCGTATCCAGGGACATTCTCTCGATCTCGCGCACGATGTGGGTCGTGCGATCGAGCGATGCGGCGCCCGGCAGCTGCACCGAGATGATGACATAGCCACGGTCCTGCGCCGGAATGAAGCCTTGCGGCGTGATCGCAAGCAGCCAGCCGGCGCTGCCGATCAGCGCGACGTAGAGGAGCAGCATCACCAACGAGTGACGGATCAGGAAATTGGCGGCATCTGCATAGAAATGCGACAGGCGGTCAAAACCGCGATTGAAGAGCCGGATGAACGCCTCCCAGCCGCGGGCGATGAAATTCCAGCGTGCAGGCCCTGTCTTCTCGGCGTGGACCTGCAGGATCTGCGAGGCCAGCGCCGGCGACAGCGTCAGCGAGCAGAAGCAGGAGATCGCGGTCGCCACCGCGATGGTGACGGCGAACTGCTGGAAAAACTGTCCGGAAATGCCGCCGAGGAAGGCGGTCGGCACGAACACCGCACACAGCACCAGCGCAATCGAGACCAGCGCGCCGCCTACCTCCTCCATGGTTTTGAGCGCAGCATCGCGCCGGTTCATACCGAGCTGGAGATGTCGCTCGACATTCTCGACAACCACGATGGCGTCGTCGACCACGATGCCGACCGCGAGGACCAGACCGAACAGCGTCAAATTATTGATCGAGAATCCGAGCGCGGCCATCACCGCGAAGGTGCCGACCAGCGACACCGGGATCGCGATGATCGGGATGATCGCAGGCCGCCACCCCTGCAAAAACACCAGCACAACGATGACGACGAGCGCCATCGCCTCGTAGATCGTCTTGATCAGCTCATGGACCGATTGGGCGATGAATTCGGTGGGGTTATAGCCGATATTGTAGTCGAGCCCCTTCGGGAAGCTCGTCTTGAGCTGCGCCATCGTGTCGGAGATATGCTTCGCGGTGGCGAGCGCGTTCGATCCGGGCCGTTGCGTCACCACCATTGCGACGGCCGACTTGCGCAGGAGGAAGCTGTTGGTGGTGTAGGCCAGCGCGCCGAGCTCGATGCGGGCGGCGTCGCGCAGCCGCACCACGCGGCCATCGCTGCCGGCCTTGATCAGGATATTTTCGAACTGCCTTTGATCCTTCAGCCGGCCGGTAAAGACGAGGTTGGGCTGGAAGGCGCGGTCGGTGATCGGCGGCTCCGCGATCTGGCCGCCCGCGATCTGGTTGTTCTGCGAGCGGATCGCCGCGATCACCTCGGTCGAAGTCAGGCCGAGATTGGCGAGCCGCTCGGGATCGAGCCACAGCCGCATCGAATAGTCGCGCGCGCCGAACATCTGGATGTCGCCGACGCCGTCGAGGCGCAGCAGTTGGTCGCGCACCTGCAACAGCACGTAATTCGAGATGTAGAGCTGGTCGAAGCTGTCGTCGGGCGACAGCATGAATACGACCATCAGGATGTCGGGGCTGTTCTTGCGGGTGGTGACGCCGTTGCGCTGCACCTCCTCCGGCAAGCGCGGCTGCGCGATGGCGACGCGGTTCTGCACCAGAACCTGGGCCTTGTCGAGGTCGGTGCCAAGCTTGAAGGTGACGGTGATCGTCAACTGACCGTTCGAGGTGGCCTGGCTGTAGAGGTACAGCATGTCCTCGACACCGTTGATCTCCTGCTCGATGGGAGCGGCGACCGTGTCGGACACGGTCTGCGCGGAGGCGCCGGGATATTGCGTCGTGACCACCACCGTTGGTGGCACCGCCTGCGGATATTCCGAGACCGGCAGCGTGCCGTAGGCAATCGCGCCGACGATCAGGAGCACGATCGACAGCACCATCGCCAAGATGGGCCGGTTGATGGAAAGCTGGCCGAGATTCATGGCTTGGCACCTGCTGGCTTATCGCCTGCCGGAGCCTTGTCGCCTGCCGGCGCCTGCGCCATTTTCGGTGTCACCTTGGCGCCGACGCGGGCACGCTGCAGCCCGTCGACGATGACGTGATCCTCCGCCTTGAGGCCCTCGCGAATCACGCGCAGCCCTTCATCGAGCGGCCCGAGCACAACCGGCCTTGCCTCCACCGTGTTGTCTTCCTTGACCACGAACACGATCTTGCGCGACTGGTCGGTGGCGACAGCGGTGTCCGGGATCAGCAGCGCCTCGTAGGGCGAGGAGCCGATGATCCGGACCCGGCCGAACTGCCCGGGCAGGATCGAGAGATCCTTGTTCGGGATGATCGCACGGCTGCGCAGCGTCGCGGTCGAGACGTCCAGTCGATTGTCGAGGAAGTCCATCTTCCCCTCATGCGAGGGTTTTGTCTCGCCGGTCAGCGTCACCTGCACCGGGTTCGGCGTATCGCGCGAGCTCGGCCGCTTGCCTTCGAACCACAGCCGGCTGTTGCGCTGATAGGTCGCCTCGTCGACGTCGAAATAGATGTAGATCGGATCGAGCGATACAATCGAGGTCAATAGCGTCGCGCCGCCCTCGCTGCCCTGCACGAGATTGCCCGGGGTCACCAGATGGCGGCTGACGCGGCCGGTGATCGGCGCCACCACATGGGAGAATTCGACATTGAGCTGTGCAGCCTTCAGCGCGCCTTCGGCCCGGGTCTTTGCGGCACGCGCCGCCTGCAGCGCCTGACGGCGCTGATCGACGGCTTGTTCTGAGACCGCGCTGGTCTGCACGAGGTTCAGGCCGCGCTCGAGATCGCGCTTGGCAAGCTCCCCCTTGGCGCGTGCGTCGGCGAGCTGCCCCTCGGCTTGCAGCACGACCGCCTCGAACGGGCGCGGATCGATGATGTAAAGCAGATCGCCAGCGCGGACGATCGCACCATCCTTGAACTCTACACTGTTGACGAAGCCGCCGACGCGGGCACGGACCTGAACCTCCTGGATCGCCTCGAAGCGACCGGTGAACTCGTCCCAGTCGGTGACGGTCCGTTTGACCGGTTGTGCCACCGTCACCGGCGGCGGCGGAGGCGCGGCCGCCTGCGATTGCGCCTTCTCGTCGCAGCCAGCAAGCGCCAGCGCGAACAGCATACCGATCGCTGCGCCGCCGCATCGTGGAAGGCGGTGAAACGAGCCGCGATCGAGCCGGGTCGCCGGAGCCGGATACTCCGTTCTGTCAGTCGCACTCACTTCCGTCTCCCCAAGGACCTAGAATGTTGCAATTGAATTGGACAGGTCGACACTGTTACCGTCGGCCGGTCTCGATACAGGCAGCATCATCATTCGCACCGCTGTTCCGACGCCGACCTCGGACTTGATTTCAACAGCGCCGCTTCTCTCTTGGACAAATCGCTGCACCTGGCCGAGACCGAGATCCGAACTTTGCCCAACGGGCTTCGTCGTGAAATTGGAGTCGAACAACCGTGGTGCGCGTGTCGGTCGCGGCACCCAAAGTCTCGGTACAACCATGCTCTGGAGATTGACCTTGCAACGCCGGCGAGGGAAATCACCTCTCGCCATGGAGTCGATAAACGATCGTTATTGCCGCTCGCTGCGCGGCGTGACGCCGTAGCGAGGAATGCCACGAGTCGCATGGCACCTCGAAACGAACGTTGTTATTCTGCAGAGACTTCTAAGCCGCGTTCAGTCGCTGTATCCGCAATCAATGCCGTTGCGGCTTGCACAACTGGTGCCGCGAAGTTCGCGCAGCGAGCCCCGAGAGCGTGAAGCGTCACACATCATCGCCGACCAGGCACACTAAAGCTTGACAGGAATTGCTGCTGCAACTTCCACTGCGGGCGGACGAAGTGGCAGGTGTAGCCGTTCGGATAGCGTTCCAGGTAATCCTGGTGCTCGGGCTCCGCCTCCCAGAAATCGCCAGCGGGCGAGAGCTCGGTCACGACCTTGCCCGGCCACAGCCCTGAGGCCTCGACGTCGGCGATGGTGTCCTCGGCGACGCGGCGTTGTTCCTCGCTCGTGTAGAAAATCGCCGACCTGTAGCTTGCGCCCCGGTCGTTTCCCTGCCGGTTGGGCGTCGTCGGGTCGTGGATCTGGAAGAAGAACTCCAGCAGGTGGCGGAAGCTCGTCTGGCTCAGATCGAACGTGATCTCGATCGCTTCCGCGTGCGTGCCGTGGTTGCGGTACGTGGCGTTCTTGACATCGCCGCCCGAGTAGCCGACCCGCGTCGAGACGACACCGGGCAGGCGCCGCACCAGCTGCTGCATTCCCCAGAAGCAACCCCCTGCCAGGATCGCGCGCTCTGTAGTCGCTGCCATCGTCAGGCCTCCTGCTTTGCGAAGAGCTTCGCGTACTCGCCGTACCCCTCGCTCTCCAATTGGTCGCGGTGGATGAAGCGCAGGGAGGCCGAGTTCATGCGGTATCTCAACCCGCCCTTGTCGCGCGGCCCGTCAGGGAAGATGTGGCCAAGGTGACTGTCGCCGTGCTTGGAGCGGACCTCGGTCCGTGTCATGCCGCGCGAGATGTCAACGTTCTCGACGATGTTCGCGGCCTCGAGGGGCCGCGTGAAACTCGGCCATCCCGTCCCGCTGTCGAACTTGTCGAACGATGCGAAGAGCGGCTCGCCGGAAACCACGTCGACGTAGAGGCCAGGCTCCTTGTTGTCCCAGTATTCGTTGGCGTAGGGGCGCTCGGTTCCGTCAGTCTGCGTGACGCGGTACTGCTCGGGAGTCAACTTCGAGACCGCTTCTGGGTTTTTCCTGTAGGTCGGCATTCGCGGAGCTCCTTTTTGTTCTGCATTGAAGATAGGCACGGGTGGGCGACCGTCCAATCACCTCCGGCTATCGAAACGATGCCAGGAGGATCGACACTGGAGGTGTTTCAATCTGCCGGGGCCGATTCACTTGCCCCGGGCGACGGGTCTGACGTTGCTGGAACAGGACTTTGAATCGGCGCTCGCCGCGATACCGAGCGGCTACGGCGAAGGCGTGTACGAGGGGCTGCGGTACGGCGTCACGGTGCAGAAGTCTCGTGACGGAAAGCGGACCAGCCTGTTCGCGCGAGCGCTCGCGGGCGGCGACGTCGTCAGCTTCAACCTTTACCGGCTGAGGTCGGGCGAGGACTCTTTGCGTCCCTGCGAAATGCCGGCCGAGAAGGTCGTCGCGTTTGTTCTCGGGTATGTCCCCGACCTTCCGAAAGCTTGAGCAAGGTTGCGCGGTCTCGTGCGATGTCTGCGTCGCTGCCCGCTGAGCGAGCCCGGGGCTCAGTTTGCCCGGCGACGTTCGGGAGGCTCATTGCCGAGCCAGGCCAGTGCCATCAACGCGGCGGCCACGGCGAGCGCCGCCGCGGTCCACATCACGCGCCGGTACGCTTCGACAACCGCGACCGACGCGACGTCCGAGGCGGACGTGCCGCCGAACGCGAATCCGAGCGCGGCGACCGCGACGAGGCCGTCAAGCCGCGGCCGCATTGTTCACCCCGGACGCCGAGCCACCCAGGTCGCAGGGCGCGGCGTCCAAGACCACCGTCGTAAGCGGCGCCACGCACGCGGTCATGCCGATTTCGGTCAACACAAAGCCAAGTCGGCGCGCACGACACCGAGCACAACAACGCCCTGGCGCTCGCGGACTACCTCGCGGCACACTAGTCGGGGTCGATGTTCGGGATCGGAAGCTCGCTCAAGTCGTCGTCATAGCTTGCCGCCCGCCCGACGCTGACGTTGTCGTTCGTGCGGATGTCGGCGCTGAGGCCGAGCGTCCGCCCGACGGGACACATGTTCGCGGCCTGCATCAGTTGGGCGCGCTCCTCGTCGCCAAGGTTTCCTTCGAGCCTGATGGAGCGCTCGAAGGAGTCGCGGCCGCCATCCCCGCCATGGTGGTACGACACGGCTACCTCGACGTGGGAAAGCGGGAATTTCCGCCTTCGCGCCAGCAGCCGTATCGTCATCGCCGTGCACGCGGCGAGCGAAGCGCTCAGCAGCTCGTAGGGGTTCGCCCCCGCCGCTGTGCTCCCCCTGCCGTCGGGGCCGCCGATCGAGAACTCCGATGCGCCGGCACGGCCGTTGAGCGTGCCGGGGCCGTCAAGGTCGCCGGCCACCACAGCCTGTGGGCGGGGAGCGCCATCGTCGTTCGAATTTGTCATCGTGCTTTCCCTTCAGATTTTGACTGGGCTCTTGGCTGCCCCGTCAGAGCGGGTCGCGGCAGTCGATTCAGTTTGCACGGCATCTTCGCGGGAGCCTCCGCGTGCATCGGCGCAGTCTCACGCTCGCTGATCACGTAAGCGCTGATCACCCACTGGACGTCAGCGAAGCACGCTCCGAGCGACCGCCCAATCGAAGGCAGCGAGACCGCTACGATGCTCGAGTCGAACATGATGAGAGACGAGACGCGACACCGTCAGCAGAGCCCGAAACTTCGGCGACGCCTCGGCGCCTCACTCGTCCACCGCGCTCGTCATTTTCGACGGGTCTCCTTGATCGTGTGTCGTCGCTGCCGCCTCGCGAGATCGACCCTGTCTCCTCCACGGCTCGTGCCTGGGCGAACGCAGGGTCGAACTCGCAGCAGGCCGGTCCTTCCCGACGGAGCGATGTCAGGCGTGGAGGGTCTCGCCGCCCTTGGCGTCTGCGTAGTACTGAGGCGCCTCGCGACGGTCGTATTTCCCGTAGTCGCGCACGATCCGCACTCTCCGGACCCTCGCCTTGTCATTCGGCGCGGAAGCTTCCTCGTAGGCCTGCGCTGCAGCGGCGTCCTTCCAGGATATGAGCAGAATCAGGTCGCCGGGCGTGAGCACGGCGTCGAAGATGTCCCAGGACGTCATGTCGGCGGCCCACGGGTTCAGGCCGAGCCACTCGGCGCAGTCGTACGGGTTGTTGGTCTGCTTCCACTCCGCGAGGCGAGTCGCGTTGATCAGTGTGACCGTCGTTCCCTCCCCGACTTCGGTCTCTTCGAGCCGCTGCTCCGTTAGGGCGTACCCCGCGGGCACCTGATTATCGGCAGTGATCTGGCCGACGCGCAGGTGGTAGTCTGCGAGAATTTCGTCGCGACCCTTCTGCTGGACCTCGTGATGGCGCATGTGGGTGCGCCAGCGGACGAGCGACTTCTCGTCCCGCCAGTTCGAAAGCGAAAGGATCCAGCCCTCGCGGGTCAGGCTCTTGTAGCGGATGTTGTCGACGAAGCCCTCGACCTGCTCCAGCTCGGGGGTGCGCCAGCGGACGAGCGACTTCTCGTCCCGCCAGTTCGAAAGCGAAAGGATCCAGCCCTCGCGGGTCAGGCTCTTGTAGCGGATGTTGTCGACGAAGCCCTCGACCTGCTCCAGCTCGGGGCGCAGCATCTTGGCGTTGTCGAGGTAGTCATCCCAGTTCTCTTTATTGGGGAGGACCTCGAAAATCACTGAAAACATGGTCGTATCCCGCTCCTAGAGTGCTGCGACGTAGTCGATCTCGATGTCGAAGTGCCTCGGCCACACGCGCCGCGTTCACCGCAGAAGACCGTCAAGCCGTCGACATCGATCGTCTCGGACAGCATCCACATGGCTCCCGTTTCGTTCACTGTTGCGTCTCCTTGCATTCGGCGCGACCGTAATCGCCGCGCGCCGCACGGATAATCTGGCATTTGCGAAAACTCTTCTCTCGCAAAGAGAGATGGACCGTCTCTCAAGTGCCGTAGCGTTCGGTCTTGATCGCCCCGGCGTCCGGTCTCAAAGCGAGCGCCGCGTCCGCGGCGATGTCGACGAAGGTGTTCGATCCGCACACGAAGACGCAGCCGGGGGCGACCCGGAGCCGCGCCGCGACGTCAGCGACCATCGGCGCGTCGATCCGCCTGCTGAAGTCGCTGCTGCGCATCGCCGGCTCGCGCGTCAGCGCCAGGGCAAGCACGAAATCGGGCAACGAACTCTCGAGCTCGAGGAGTTCGTCCCTGAACAGCACGTCACCCCAGGTCCTGGAGGAGAGTAGCAGCGCGACGGGCACACGTTCGGCGCTGGCCTTCCTGTACCGGATCATGGCCATGAGCGGCACTACGCCGGAGCCCGCGCCGATCAAGAGCACCGGCTTCTCGGTCGGCCCCGGCCAGAGAAAGTGCCCGCCAAGCGGCCCGCGAAGCTCGATCGTGTCGCCTACTTGGACGACGTCGTGGAAGAACGGGGAGACCTCGCCGTCCACGAGGCGCTCGATCGCCAGCTCGATCACCTTGGAATCGCTCGGGGCCGAGGCGATCGAGTAGCTGCGCATGGCAGTGTAGCCATCGGGTGCAGTCAGGCGGACGTCGACGTGCTGGCCGGCCTTGTGGTCGAACGGTTCCGTCAGGCGGAGGAAAAAGCTCTTGATGGTCGGCGTTCTCGACGCAATCTCGACAATCGCGCAGCTCTGCCAGCCCGCTGTCGCGGCGGACGCCTCAGTCATTCGTGTAGCGCTGCTCACGCCACGGGTCGCCATACATGTGGTATCCGCGCAGCTCCCAGAAGCCGGCCTCGTCGCGCTCTGTGAACTGAAGCCCGTTTACCCACTTCGCTGACTTCCAGAAGTAGAGATGCGGCACAAGTAGGCGCGCCGGCCCCCCGTGTTCG
>Ga0081455_10006929_pt1 | contig 12054 bp, 12 predicted proteins | sample TabmetS3T2R1_FD_70207 | JGI IMG/M metagenome (GOLD analysis project Ga0081455, IMG submission 70207) | Tabebuia heterophylla rhizosphere microbial communities from the University of Puerto Rico - S3T2R1 | ecosystem: Host-associated > Plants > Roots > Rhizosphere ...
AGTTCGCGGGCGCCGGCTCGCAGACCTCCCCGCAGCCGGCGAAGTATCCGCTGAGCCGACTTCCGGCGGATCTGGCCGCCATGTTGCAGAAGACGCCCAAGAACGACATCTTCTCGTACTCGCTGACCAACGGCGGCGCCAAGACATTCTTCGTGATGCGCTTCGGCGGGATCGAGACGCCGTCGCTGGAGGAGGCCCGTCCGCAGCTGGAGGCGCAGACGCTGCAGCAGGCGACCGCCGCGGGACAGAAGTATCTGCAGGGCGTGGCCGGAGAGCTCGGCGTCGAGGTCGTCGCGGTCAACCCCTCGTCGGTGCAGGGGCCGGGCCGAGCCACCGGCTCGGCCCGGCTCCTGCTCGAGGTCGCGAACGGCCGCCTCCCGCTGCTGGTCGACACGACGATCTCGCTGGTGGACATCGACGACTGCGCCGCGGGGCACGTCCTTGCCGAGGCCCGGGGCACGCCAGGCGAGCGCTACCTGCTGTCCGGCGCCACCCTCACCACACGGGAGGCCGTGGCCCTGCTCGAACGCGTCTGGGGGCTCCCCCGCCGCGTGCGGTTCGCGCCGGCCTGGGTCGCATCGGCCGGCGGGTGGCTCGCGTGGGCGGGCGCACGGCTGCTCCGGCGCGACGCGCCCGTGTGCCCCGAGGCGGTCCGAACCCTGCTGCACGGCCACCGCTACGACGGCTCGAAGGCGACACGGGAGCTCGGCCTGACCTACACGCCGGTCCAGGAGACGCTGCGCCGAACGCTCGGATGGTGCGCCGAACGCGGCCTCGTCCCGCCCCCGCGCTCGAACGTAGGATGACGCCGCGGGCCTGATCCGCCCGCCCCGACCGGCCCGGAGGTCACGCGTGGTGGAGGAACGTCCAGACCGGAACCTGGCGCTCGAGCTCGTCCGCGTCACCGAGGCCGCCGCGCTCGCCGCCGGCCGATGGGTGGGCCGCGGCGACAAGATCGCGGCCGACCAGGCCGCCGTGGACGCGATGCGCCTGATGATCGACACGGTCTCGATGGACGGCGTCGTCGTGATCGGCGAGGGCGAGAAGGACGAGGCGCCCATGCTCTACAACGGCGAGACGGTCGGCACCGGCGACGGCCCGGGCTGCGACGTCGCGGTCGACCCGATCGACGGCACGCGCCTGACCTCGGTCGGCCAGCCGAACGCCCTGTCGGTGATCGCGCTCGCCGAACGCGGCTCGATGTTCTTCCCGGGAGCGGCCGTCTACATGGAGAAGGTCGCCACCGGGCCGGAGGCCGCGGGCGCGATCGACATCACGGCCCCGCCCGAGGAGAACGTGCGGCTGGTCGCCAAGGCCAAGGGCACGCGTCCCGAGGAGATCGGCGTGGTCATCCTGGACCGCGACCGCCACGTCGAGATGATCCGGCGCGTCCGCGAGGTGGGCGCGCGCGTGCACCTGATCACCGACGGCGACGTCGCCGGCGCGATCGCGGCGGCCACGACGAGACGGTCCTCGCTCGACCTGCTGCTCGGGATCGGCGGCACGCCCGAGGGCGTCGTGGCCGCGGCGGCGCTCAAGTGCCTCGGCGGGGCGATCCAGGGACGGCTCTTCCCCCGCAACGACGAGGAGCGCGCGCAGCTGGTCGAGGCCGGGTACGACATCGAGCGCGTCCTGCACACCGACGACCTGGTGGCCGGCAACGATGTCTTCTTCGCCGCCACCGGCGTCACCGACGGCTCGCTGCTGAACGGCGTGAAGTACTGGCCCGACGGCGCGACCACCTACTCGATGGTGATGCGGTCGCGTTCGGGGACCGTTCGGATCATCGAGGCCGAGCACCGGTTCGAGAAGCTCGAGCGCTTCTCGAGGATCGCCTACCGCCGCTAGGTCCGGTTCCGCACCACCCGCCAGGCGAGCGGCAGCAGCCCGGCGGCCGCCAGGAGCTTGATCGTGTCCCCCACCACGAACGGCGCGAGCCCGAGCTCGAGCGCCTTGGTGAGCGAGACGTCGAGCGCCTGCATCAGCCACGGGATCGCGACCGCGTACAGGACGACCTCGCCCAGGAACATCGCCCCGATCGAGCTGCGGATCGAGCGGTCCCACGTGCGTTCGGCGAGCGCGCCCACGACGGCGGCCGCCAGCACGAACCCCCAGAGGTAGCCGCCGGTCGCGGCGGACAGCCGCAGGAACTCCGTGCCGGCGTCGCCGCCCGAGAAGAACGGCAGGCCGAGCGCCCCCTGCGCCAGGTACAGCAGCATCGAGACCCCGCCGAGCCCGGCCCCGAGCGACGCGCCGACCAGCAGCACGCCGAGGGTCTGCCCGGTGATCGGCACGGGCGTGAACGGGAGCCTGATCTCGACCTGCGCGAGCACCGCGACGAGCCAGCTGCCGGCCAACGCCAGCAGCACGCGCCAGGCCAGCCGCGATCGAACGCGGGTGGGCGAGGCCACGATCGCGAGCGTCGTGGAGCTCATCGTGCCGCCGTCGTGTACACGCCGGTCCCCTCCCTGGTGAGCACGCCCGATCGTACGCCCTCGGCGAGGGCCGACAGGAGCGCCTTGCGGACGTCGGGGGTCTCGAACGGGTCGAGGTACCCGCGCCGCAGCGCCAGGTCCTGGATCTTGGTCCAGTGCAGGGGCTCGCCCTCCTCGCCCAGCACCGTCACCGCGGCCTCGAGCGGTTCCATCAGAGCTCGCGTGCGGCCGGCAGCACGCGTTCAGCCAGCAGGTCCAGCATCGAGGGGTCGGGCAGCGCGAACCAGACCGGGGCCGGGCAGACCACGAGCTCGGAGACGCCGAGCTCCGCGAACCGCGACAGGCGTTCGAGCACCTGCTCGGGGGTCCCGACCAGCCCGTCGACGCGGAGCTCCTCCAGCGGCGTCGCCTCGGCCACGCCGGGCGGGAGCACCCGTCCGATGCGCTCGTACCGCGACGCGAGGTCGGCCTCGGACTCCCCCACGACGGTGAACAGGCCGATCGACAGCCGGAACGACGACGGGTCGCGACCCGCGCGCTCGCAGGCCTCGCGGGCGCGGGCCACCAGCGGCGCGTAGGCCTCCGGCGTCCAGCGCCAGACGGTGTTCCACCCGTCGGCGTACCGCGCCGCGAGCCGGAGCAGCCGCGGGCCGCCCTTGCCGCCCACCAGCACCGGTGGCCGCGGCTCCTGCACCGGACGCGGGTGGTTGAACGCCTCCCGCAGCGCGAACCGCTTGCCCTCGAACGTCGCGGGCTCGGGGCCGAACAGCGCGTCGAGGTACCCCAGCGTGTCCTCGAGCAGGTCGAACCGCTCGCCGACGGTCCCGAACGGCAGCCCGAACGCCCGGTACTCGTCCTCGAACCATCCCGCGCCCAGACCGAGCTCGAGCCGCCCGCCCGAGACCCGGTCGATCGCCGTCGCGGCCTTGGCCAGCACCGCCGGGTGCCGGAACCCGGCCGAGAGCACGAGGGTCCCCAGGCGCACGCGTTCGGTTGCCGCGGCGAGCCCCGCCAGCGTCGCGAGCGGTTCGAGCGACCCGTGGCGCTCGGGCCCGCCGCCGTAGCGCTCGAGGGTCGAGAAGAAGTGGTCCGAGATCCACACGCCGTCGAACCCAAGCCGCTCGGCCCGTACGGCGACCTCGGCCACCGCGTCGAACGTGACCGGGCGCACGCCCGGGATCGAGAAGTCGTAGTGCGGGAGCGCCAGGCCGATCCGCATCGCTCAGCGCCGCATCTACAGGAAGCGCAGGACGTCGGCCGGGCCGGCGACCTCGCTGCCCGCCGGGATGCGGATGCCGGATGGCAGCTTCAGTCGCGGGTACACCGAGACCTCGTCGGCCAGGTGCACGCCGGGGTGGACGACGACCTCGTCGCCGAGCGCCACGAACCGCTCGAGCGAGCTCGGGTTGAACGGCTCGGAGCGGACCTCCGTCATCGAGCCCACCACGGCCTCGGACACCTGCGCCGAGGGGCCGATGATCGCGCCGTCGCGGATCTGCGAGCGCTCGATCCACGAGCCGCGGTGGACCTCGATGTCGTCGTCCAGGTTCGACTCGCTGATGCGCACGCGCGGGTGGATCTCGCAGAACCGCCCGATCCGCACCGCCGGCCCGATCTCGACCAGGCCTTCGGCGATCTTCTCGGCCAGGGTCTTGCCGCTGGTCGAGTCCCGCATCGCGAGCGACTCGGGGGCGATCCACACGTTGCGCTCGGCGTCGAACGGCGGGCCCAGCAGCCGGTCCACCGCCTCGAACTCGCCGCGCAGCGCGTCGATCATCGTGCCGAGGTAGTCGCGGACGTTGCCGAGGTCGCCGATCGCGCGCACCGGGAACACGTGCACCGGATGGTCGTGGCCCACCAGCCACGGCAGGAGGTCCTTGCCGAAGTCCAGCCGGCGCTTGCGAAGGCGCGGGATGTCCCGCCCGGCCGCCAGCTCGCGGATCCGCGCCGTGTCGACGAGGTAGAAGCCCGCGTTGGTCATCAGGGGCAGCCGCCTGAACTCCTCCTCGTCCGGCACCTGGAAGTGCTCGCGAAGCTCGGCGAGCGAGGGCTTCTCGACGAACTCCCGGATGCGGCTGTCGCCGTCGGCCACCAGCACGCCGTACTTCTCGGCGATGTCGTCGGGCTCGCGCACCATCGCGGCCACCGTCACGATCGCGCCGCTCCTCTGGTGCGCCTCCAGCATCGGCGCCAGGTCGAAGTCGATCACCGAGTCGGTCGGGAAGACCAGCGCCGTCTGCGAGATGTCCCAGTACTCGAGCATCCGAAGCGTCGAGTCCGCGCTGCCCTTCGACAGCGCGTCGTACTTGACCGGCGAGTACTTCACGTCGGCGCCGAAGCCCTCGCCGTACCCGATCATGACCTTGATCTGGTAGCGGTTCTCCTTGCCGTGGGCGATCACGTAGTAGTCCTTGATCCCCTCGCTCGAAAGGATCTGGATCACCCACCGGATCAGACGCCGGCCCAGGAACGACATCGCGGCCTTCGAGCGCAGGTAGCCGGGCGCCTTGAGCGTGAGCGGGCGGGCGCGCACGCCCTGACCGCCCGCCAGACCGATGCCGACGACCTCGGACACCTCGGGCATCACGGGGCCATGATATGAGCGATGCCCCGACGCCGGGCATCCGACCCGCCCGAACGCACACCGAAGGAGGCCCTCGTGCAACCGTGGAGCCGAACGTTCACCGGACGCCTCGATCGCCTGGAGATCGACAGCCGGGCGCTTCGCGGCAACGCGCTCGGCGATCCGAGCACGCGTCCGATCTGGGTGTACACGCCGCCCGGCTACGACGACGAGCCCGAGCGCCGCTATCCCAGCGTGTACGTGATCCAGGGCCTGACCGGCCAGCTCGACATGTGGGAGAACCGCGAGCCGTTCCGCCGGACCTTCCCCGAGGCGGCCGACGAGCTGTTCGCCTCGGGCGAGGCGCCGCCCACGATCGTGGTGTACGTCGACTGCTGGACCTCGATCGGCGGCAGCCAGTTCCTGAACTCCCCCGGCACCGGCCGCTACCAGGACTTCCTGTGCGAAGAGGCCGTCGCGTTCGTCGACGAGCGGTACCGCACGATCGCCGACCGCGAGCACCGCGCGATCCAGGGCAAGTCCAGCGGCGGCTACGGTGCGCTCGTCGTGCCGATGATGCGGCCCGACGTGTTCTCGGCGCTCGCCTCGCACGCCGGCGACGCGCTGTTCGAGGGCTGCTACCTGCCCGAGTTCCCGCACACCGTTCGCGCGCTGCGCGACGAGTACGGCGGCTCCTACGACGCCTTCTGGGAGGACTTCCGCTCGCGGCCGGCCATGTCGAAGAAGTCCGACGGCTACCTGCTCAACGACTGGTGCATGGCCGCGTGCTACTCGGCGGACGAGGACGGGACCGTGCGCCTGCCCTTCGACCCCGTCACCGGCATCCTGATCGACGAGGTGTGGCAGCGCTGGCTCGCCGTCGATCCGGTCCGGATGATCCCGAACCACGCCGACGAGATGCGCTCGATGCGCGCGATCTGGCTCGACGCGGGCACCAGGGACGAGTGGTTCCTGGACAACGGCGCGGTCGCCGTGTCGAAGCGGCTCGAGGAGATCGGCGTCGAGCACACGCTCGAGCTGTTCGATGCGGGCCACATGTCGATCGGGTACCGCTACCCGCGTTCGCTCGCGTTCCTCGCAGAGGCGCTCGCACGGCCGGTCTGACGCGGAGATGTGGCCCGCTGATGTGGGAGCATGGCTGACCCCGCACGGGAAGGAACGCCACCGATGAGCCAGACCACCACCGAACCCACTCTGCCGCCCCCACCCGGGGCCCAGCAGGCCGAACCCGAGCCGCGCCGCCGACGCTGGATCGTCCCGGTCGCGATCGCGGTGGCCCTGCTCCTGGTGGCCGGGGGCGCCTGGGTCCTCCTGTCGCGCGGTGACACCGCCGAGGCCCAGCCCCTCGCGCTCTCGTTCACGCAGGGTCAGGAGCAGACCTACGACATCCACCAGACGATGGACGCGCACGTGTCCTCGGACGTGTTCGGGGACCAGCCGTTGACGATGGACCTGCGCGAGACCGTCACCTGGACCGTGAGGTCCGTCGACCGGGACGGCACCGCCACGATCGAGGTCACGGTCACGAACCTCAGCGGCTCGCTGAACGGCGAGCCGGTGCCCTCCAAGGACATCCCGCCGCTCGAGATGACGATCGCCTCCGACGGCCGGGTGCTGTCGGCGGGCGGGATCGCGTTCGGCGGCTCGCCCGACTCGCAGGGGTTGGGCTTCCCCGGGATGGAGCAGCTCACGCCGGTCCTGCCCGACGCCGGCCAGAAGGTCTCGGTCGGCGACACGTGGGAGAAGACGTTCTCGCAGGACTTCCCCTACGGGGACGGCAGGGTCGAGTTCAACGCATCGAGCACCTACGTGCGCAACGAGACCGTCGACGGCCGCGAGGCCGCGGTCATCCAGACGGAGCTCACGGTGCCGCTCGACCTGACGATCAACCTGTCCGAGCTGTTGGAGGCCCTGGGGCCCGAGCTCTCCGGTTCGACGGGCGCCGACCTGGGGAGCCTGAAGGGCGCGAGTATCGCCTACGAGGGCCAGGGCTCGGCCTCGCAGACGAGCTTCGTCGACCTGCAGGCCAAGGAGCTGCTCGAGACGCGCAGCAACGGCGACTTCGACATCACGCTCGGGTTCCAGGGGCTCCCGGGGATCGGGGACGCGCCCGTGAACATGGCGTTCACGGGGACCTTCACGCAGAGCGTGGACGTTCGGTAGCGGCGCGGGCCCCTACGCCGACTGATCGACCGTGCCCGCCAGGACCACCTGGCCCTGGTCGTCGAGCACCCTCGCCTTCGTGAACCCCGTCAGGTCCTGGGTCTTGAACTGGTGGTACAGCGTGGCGCCGCCGTTGCCGTTCAGCGCGGTGATCTGGCCCGCGCGCAGCACCCTGCCGTCGGCGTTCAGGAGCTGGACCCGCAGCGGGAGCCCGTTCGGATCGTCAAGGCCGTTCACGGTGACCATGACGAAGTCCAGCATCGTCGGCGAGACCAGCTGCAGGACGAACCCGCCACCGGTCCCGGTGGCCACCGGGGTGAGCTGTCCGATGTGCGTCTCGTTGTCGGGCAGGTCACTGCCCGGGATCACGTTCGCGTAGATCCTGCGGAACTGTTCGATCGCGGTGGCCTGCTGCCGCTCGGCCTCCGCGGCCCGGTCGGCGAACCGCTCGGCCCGGCCGGCCATCACGGCGCCCCATCCCAGGCTCGCGAACGCGATCGCCGCCGCGACCAGCGAGGCGGCCACCGTGCGCGCGTGGCGCCGGGTCGAGGGGCCGCCCGCGGCGCGTCTGACACGCGCGACGACCTTGTCCTCCAGCTCCGCCGGCGGGGAAGCCTGCGGCAGCGCGAACGCGAGCGTCGCGGCTGCGTCGTCGAGGTCCCGTGCCTCCTTGCGGCACCCGGCGCACCATTGGAGATGTCGTCCGAGGCGGTCGCGCTCGTGCTCGGGCAGGACGCCGATCGACATCTCGGGCAGGAGCTCGCGAACCTCGAGGCAGGTCACGGCCGCTCCTTGTCCTGGTTGGCGCGCCGAACCTTGATCAGCGCCGTGCGTAGGCGGGTCTTGACCGTGCCGAGCGGGATCCCGTCGCTCTCGGCGATCTCGCGGGCGGTGAACCCTCCGAAGTACGCGCGCGCCAGCAGCCGCTTCTCCGGATCCGACAGCGACTCGAGCGCCCGGATCGCCGCGTCGCGCTCGATCACCGGCTCCTCCTCGTCGACCCACCCGATCTCGGGCACCTCGTCCACCAGGACCAGGTGCGGGCGGGTGACGCCGGTCTCGCGCCGCAGGCGATCGACGGCAAGGTTGTGGGCGATCGTCATGAGCCAGGTGGACAGGCGCCCCCGGGCGGGGTCGAAACGCGCGGCCTTGCGCCACGCGGCGAGGAAGACGTCCTGGGTCAACTCCTCGGCCGCCTCCGCGCTCCCCAGGAGACGAAGGCCCAGCGTGAAGATCGGCCGCGCGTATCGGGCGTAGAGCGCACGCACCGCGTCCTCGTTCCCCGCAAGCAGCCCCTCCACGAGTTGTTGCTCCTCGCGTGCGAGGAGCGGACCTTCCGGCCGGTTGCCCACCCGGTCTCCTTCCAGGTATACGCCCGTCGCGCCGCCGGGAGCTTTGCGGAGGGCCTTCGTCATGATGCCATGCCTGGATGCGTTCGACGCCGGACCCGCCCCGGCTCGTTTTCGGTTCTGACGGGCGGGGCTCCCTCAGTGGCCGTTCGCGGACAGGTGCTGGTAGTCCTTGGCGCCGGACCAGGCGCCGCCCCACCCCCAGCCGATCCGCCGGAACGACCGGACCACGACCCCGCCCCGGACGATCATGCCTGGCCGGACATCCGTGCGGTCCAGGAAGCGACGGCCCCGGCGGGGAGACACATGCGAGCCGTCGACGTAGGGGTTCTCCACGGGGTTGATGTCGACCGCCCGCCCGTAGGCATGCTGCGACCAGGTGGTCGTGCCCCGGACGTAGCGACAATTGAACGCCGACGTGTTGTCGTGCCGCATCGACCTGCGGTCGTCCGCGCCGAACCGATCGACCAGGCGCACGCGCCGGATGGGGAACCCGCGCCGGTAGAGCCGGGCGAACACGCCGAGGACCGCGTCCGCCCACCGCCGATGGACGACGAGCCGGCCGCGATGGGCATCGCCGTCGAACCCCACGTACGTGAGCCGTACCAGCCGCAGCGCACGGATCGGCACCGGGCACCCCGGGTGCCACGACGAGCCGACCATCAGCCGGCGGGTCTGGGGGTCGATGCGCGAGACCGACCCGACGAAGGGTTCGCCGGCGGCCGAGGTCGACGCCGAGGCCCACCCGAGCGTCACCACGCACGCAAGCACGACCAAGGCCCGCACCGCCTGCAGGATAGGCGCCTCGTCCTCCCAGGGGTGGTGCGATGATGATGGTGATGAACGCGACCGCGCGTCGCCTGCTCGGCCCGATCGGGCTCGTGCTCGCGGGCCTCGCGTTCGCGGCCGCTCCGGCGGCCGCCCAGTCCGGCTCCCCCGGGGTGGTCGAGCTGCGGATCGACGGCGTCGTCGATCCCTTCGTGGCCAACCACGTCGAGGGCGGCATCGCCGATGCCGCCGACGCCGGCGCCGAGGCCGTCCTGATCACGCTCGACACGCCGGGCGGCCTGGACTCCTCGATGCGCCAGATCACCCAGGCGATCTTGAACGCCAAGGTGCCGGTGATCGGTTACGTGTCCCCGCAGGGCGCGCGGGCCGCCTCGGCCGGGACGTTCATCCTGCTGTCCACCAACATCGCCGCCATGGCCCCGGCCACCAACGTGGGGGCCGCGCACCCGGTCGGCCTGTCGGGGGCGATCGCCTCGGAGAAGGCCGTGAACGACGCGGCGAAGTACATCGTGAGCATCGCCGACGAGCGAGGACGCAACGCCGAGTGGGCCGAGTCCGCGGTCCGGGACTCGGTGAGCGCCTCGGCCGAGGAGGCGCTGCAGCTCGACGTGATCGACCTGATCGCGCCCGACGTGCCGACGCTGCTGGATGAGGTCGACGGGATGACCGTCCAGGTCTCCGGCCGGCCGGTCACGCTCGACACCGCCGGCGCCACGGTCACCGAGGACCCGATGGGGTTCTTCGCCGGGTTCCTGCACGGCCTGCTCGACCCGAACCTCGCGTTCATCTTCTTCTGGCTGGGCCTCGCGTTCATCGTGGCCGAGTTCTTCGTTCCCGGCGGGGTGGTGGGCACGCTGGGCGCGCTGATGCTCGTGACCTCGCTGGTCGCGCTCGGGACGCTGCCGGTGCAGATCATCGGGGTCGTGCTGCTGATCGCGTCCATCGTGTTCTTCGTGCTCGAGCTCATGCACCCCGGCGTGGGCCTGCCCGCGATCGCGGGCATCGTGTGCCTGGTGTTCGGCGGCCTGTTCCTGTTCGACACCTCGGTGCCCGGCGTCGAGGTCTCGTGGTGGGTGATCGCGCCGGTCGCGGTGTTCGCGGGCTTCTTCTTCCTCGTCGTGATCCGCGCCGCGATGCGGCTGCGGCACAAGGGCGCGACCACGCGCGACCAGGAGCTGATCGGCGTCGAGGGCGTCGTCCTGCGCGACCTCCGACCCCGCGGCGTGGTCCAGATCGCCTCCGAGCACTGGACGGCCGAGGCGCTGAGCGGCAGGCCGCGCAAGGGTGACCACGTTCGCGTGGTGGAGATGGATGGGCTCAAGCTGAAGGTCGAGCCCGTGGAGGCGCCCGCGACGGCGTCGACCGGGCAGGGCACGCCAACAGGAAGGGAGGGATCGCCGTGATCCCGGTGATCATCGCCGTCGGCATCGTGTTGCTGCTGCTGATCCTGATCGTCCCGCAGATGATCAAGATCGTCCGCGAGTACCAACGCCTCATGGTCTTCCGGCTCGGGCGCGCGATCGGCGCGAAGGGGCCCGGGCTGGTGCTCCTGATCCCGTTCGTGGACAAGGGCGTCTGGGTGGACCTGCGCGAGCTCTACCTGGAGATCCCCCACCAGGCCGCGATCACCGAGGACAACGCGACGATCTCGATCGACTTCATCGTGTTCTATCGCGTCGTCGACGCCCGGATGTCGGTGATCGAGGTCGGCAACTTCGCCGGTGCCGCGCAGAACATCGCGGCCACCACGTTGCGTTCGGTGGTTGGCGACATGTCGCTGGACGACGTGCTCGCCAAGCGTGAGGCGATGAACGAGATCCTGCGCAACAAGCTGGACGAGGTGACCGAGCGCTGGGGCGTCAAGGTCACCAACGTCGAGATCCGCGAGATCATCCCGCCGCCGCAGGTGCAGGACGCCATGACACGGCAGATGTCGGCCGAGCGCACGCGCCGAGCCGTGGTGACCGAGGCCGAGGGCGCCAAGCAGGCCGCGATCACCGTGGCCGAGGGCAACAAGCAGTCCGCGATCTTGAACGCCGAGGGCGACCGGCAGGCGGCGATCCTTCGGGCCGAGGGGTTCGCGCTCGCCCTCTCGAAGATCTTCGAGACCGCCCAGGGCGTGGACGGCAAGACGATGTCCCTGCAGTATCTGGAGGCGCTCAAGCAGATCGGGCAGTCGCCCTCGACCAAGTTCGTGATCCCGATGGAGTTCACGCACCTGCTGTCGGGGATCTCCTCGTTCGCCGAGCGCACGTTCGGAGACGGCTCGCCGGGGAACGGGCAGGGCGGCAGCTAGGGCGGCCGCCGAACCGCCGTCGGGAACCGCGCCCGGCCCCTCGGTGTAGACGCAGATGACCGACCGAGTGGAGGGCCGTCCACTGGAGGACGTCGGGTTCGCACGCCTGGACGACGTCGAGCTCGTCGGGCGCGCGCGAGACGGCGACGTCTCGGCGTACGGCGAGCTCGTGGAGCGGTACCGGGAGGTGGCGTTCCGCACCGCATGGTTGATCACGCGAAGCTCCGCCGAGGCCGAGGACGCCGCGCAGGAGGCCTTCATCAAGGCCTTCTATGCGCTCGGGCGGTTCCGGGTGGGCGAGGCGTTCCGCCCGTGGATCCTTCGGATCGTCTCGAACGAGGCCAAGAACCGGCGTCGTTCGACCGGCCGGCGCGAGCGCCTCACCTTCCGGCTCGCGCAGGACCGCGGCTCGGGGGACGCGGCCCAGTCCCCCGAAAC
>Ga0081455_10006930_pt1 | contig 12051 bp, 14 predicted proteins | sample TabmetS3T2R1_FD_70207 | JGI IMG/M metagenome (GOLD analysis project Ga0081455, IMG submission 70207) | Tabebuia heterophylla rhizosphere microbial communities from the University of Puerto Rico - S3T2R1 | ecosystem: Host-associated > Plants > Roots > Rhizosphere ...
CCGAAGAACAACGCGAAGATCAACGTCACTAGACCCGCTACGAAACCATGCACGATCATCGATACGCAACCGACTACCGTGAGCAGTGCCGCGACGCCCCCTAGCAGCGCGGGAACCGTAGGCGCATCGACCCCGAATGTTCCACCTTCAGGTTTGCCTGCCTCCTGGCCCCCCAATCCTGAGGCAGGCGCGCTCATGTCGCCGCTACCGTGACGCCCTTGGCAACCACCGTGATACCGCCCTCTGAGACGTAGAAGCCGCGGGCCTCATCGGCTTCTGGATCGATCCCGACCTTTGCACCCTCCTCGACGGTGACGTGCTTGTCCAAGATCGCTCGGTGGATTACTGCCCCACGCCCGATGGTGGTATGGGACAAGATCACCGAATGGTCGACCTGCCCGTCTTGGTACACCTTGACGTTAGGGGAGAGCACAGAATTTTCGATCGACCCACCTGACACGATGCATCCGGGGCTGACGATCGAGTCCCGGGAGACGCCCTCCATAGTGAACTTCGCACCAGGCATCTGCACCGGATAGGTCCAGATCGGCCATTCCATGTTGTAGAGGTTGAAAACGGGGTCTACTGAGACGAGGTCCATATGGGCTTCGTGGTAGGCGTCGAGCGTCCCGACATCGCGCCAGTACGCCTTGTCACGTTCGGTCGAGCCGGGCACCTCGTTGGCAGTGAAGTCATAAACCTGCCCATCGCCGCGACTCACGAAGCTCGGGATGATATCGCCGCCCATGTCGTGGCGAGAATCCTCGTTGTCAGCATCCGCAACTACCGCCCTGATCAGCGCGCCGGTCGTGAAGATGTAGTTGCCCATCGAGGCGAACGAGGCCTCCGGATCGTCCGGAAGACCAGGCGGCTCAGCCGGCTTCTCGAGAAACTCCTTGATCTTGTTGTCGGCCCCGGCGTCGATCACTCCGAATGCGCTGGCTTGGCTCCGAGGCACGCGGATGCCGGCCACAGTGCAGCCGAGGCCACCATCGATGTGCGCCTCAAGCATCTGATGGACGTCCATCCGATAGATGTTGTCAGCGCCGAAGACGACGACGTAGTCCGGCTCCTCATCGCGGATCAAGTTCATCGACTGGTAGATCGCATCCGCGCTGCCCTGGTACCACCTCGGTCCGAGTCGCTGCTGCGCAGGCACCGGCGTGACGAAGTTGCCGAGCATGGTCGACATGCGCCAGGTCAAGGAGATGTGCTTGTCGAGTGAATGCGACTTGTACTGCGTCAGCACCGCGATCTGACGCATCTCCGCATTCGCCAGGTTCGACAAGACGAAGTCGATCAAGCGGTACGTGCCGCCGAACGGAACCGCCGGTTTCGCTCTATCCATGGTCAACGGCATCAGCCGCTTTCCTTCGCCGCCAGCCAGTACGATCGCCAGGACTCTTGGACGCGCACGCATGAGTTGAACCTAGCCCATACCGGCCATCAGAAGCACCGTTCCCGGCCATGTTGTGGTCAACATTGCGGGCGCTGTGGAACGATGCCAACTATGGCGCTGGCAGACACTGATCGACTGTCCATCTCGTTGCTGACCCGGGAATACCCGCCCTTCATCTACGGCGGTGCTGGTGTGCACGTCGGCCAGCTGGTGCCGCAGTTGCGCAAGCTCATCGATGTCGACGTGCAGTGCATGGGCGAGCCACGGGAGGGTGCCACCGCGCATCTTGAGAATTATCCGGAAGGAGCCAACGCCGCGCTCCGGGTGTTCGGGGCCGACCTCTCGATGGTGGCCGCCATTCCTCAAGTGGATCTGGTTCACTCGCACACCTGGTACGCCAACCTGGCCGGCCACCTTGCTGGTCTATTCCAAGACATTCCGCACGTCGTTTCAGCACACTCACTGGAACCGCACCGTCCCTGGAAGGCGGAGCAGCTTGGCGGTGGCTACCGGCTATCGTCGTGGGCTGAGAAGACAGCCTTCGAGGCGGCCGATGCTGTGATCGCCGTCAGCGCTGGGATGCGGAAAGACACCCTGGACTCCTACTCCGATCTCGATCCCGACAAAGTGCACGTCGTCAAGAACGGCATTGACACCCAGGAGTTCAAGCCGGATCTAGGCACCGACGTCGTCACCGGTCTGGGTGTTGATCTTGACAGGCCTTCGGTGGTCTTCGTGGGACGGATCACCCGTCAGAAGGGCCTCATTCACCTGGTGCGGGCGGCTGAGAACTTCGATCCTGATACGCAGGTCGTGCTGCTGGCCGGCGCGCCGGATACTCCGGAGATCGCCAAGCAGATCGGCGATGCCTTCGCCCATCTTCAATCCGCGCGCGGCAATGTCTTGTGGATCGAGGAGATGTTGCCCCGGGCGCAAGTGCGCCAGGTGCTGTCGCACGCGACGGTATTCGCCTGCCCGTCGGTGTACGAGCCACTGGGCATCGTCAACCTCGAGGCAATGGCTTGCGAGACGGCGGTCGTCGCCACGGCAGTGGGCGGTATTCCTGAGGTGGTAGTGGACGGTGTGACCGGCTATCTCGTCCCATATGACGCCATGCAAGCCGACGACCCGGCTGCCATAGCCGCCTTCGAGGAGGATTTCGCAGCCAAGATCAACTCGCTAACGCGGGACCCCAAAAAGGCTCGGCAGTTCGGGTTGGCAGGACGCCAGCGCTGCATATCCGAATTCGACTGGTCCAAGATCGCCGCCGAGACCGTTGAGGTCTACCGCCGCGCGCTCGAGGTTCACAAGAGCTAGGCAAACCAGTGATACGGCGGCGCAGGGCAGCCACCCGCTACGCCAATCGCAATACCGCCGGGCGCGCACTCGCAGACGTCCTGGTCACAGATGCCGCGTTGGACAATCCAGTCGTCCTAGCGCTGCCACGCGGCGGAGTCCCCGTTGCCGCGGAGGTGGCGGCTCGGCTGAACGCCCCGCTAGGGGTGATCTTGGTGCGCAAGATCGGTGTGCCGGGACGTAGCGAGCTTGCCATGGGTGCCTTGGCCATGGTCGGTGGAGAGATCGCAGAATTCCGCAACCACGAGATCATCGACGGGCTGCGGATCAGCAGCCACGCGTTCGATGCCGCTCGGGACCGGGAGCGGATTGAGCTCGAGCGTCGCGCCAATGTCTTTCCCTCAGACGAACTGGCGATCGCTGATGCGACGGTCATCCTCGTAGATGACGGCCTGGCGACCGGCTCCACGATGCTGGCGGCAGTCGCCGCCGTCCGAACCCACCAAGCTGCGGCGGTCGTTGTGGCAGTCCCAGTCGGAGCCCGCCAGGCCGTGGAAGCACTGCGCTCAGTCGCAGACCGCGTGATCTGTCCCTCCACTCCAGAGCCCTTTCTCGCGGTGGGGGGCGCGTACGAGGACTTCCGGCAACTGAGCGATGAGGAGGTCTTGACCATACTCAAGGAATTCTCCTTGTGAGGTTCACTAGGGCAGCGCGCCACGGAAGCGGCGCTGTCCTCAGCCGACGTCGACCTCCATGCCATCAGTGAGCATGATGAGTTCGGCGTATGTCAGGGGAAAGACAGCGTGCGGGATTCCGCCGGCGGCCCACAGTACGTCGAACTCAGCGAGTGCACGGTCAACGATGGTGCGGACGGGCTTGGGATGGCCAACCGGCGCGACACCTCCGATCGGCTGGCCGGTGTGTTCGCGGACGAATGCCGGCGAGGCGCGACGGACCTGTACGTCGAGCTGCTCTCCGACCGTTGTCATGTCCACCCGATGGGCGCCACTGGTCATGATCAACAGTGGCGCGCCTGCACCCGTCTTCGTGAGCTGCTCGCGAGTGCCGAGGCTCGCAGATGGGAACGTTTCGAAGATCAACGAGTTGGCGATTGCTCCTACTGGGCATCCCAGATGTCGAGCGGCAGCCTGTGCGGTGGTGACCGCCTCATCGAGCAAGCGGACGCGACCGGTAAGCCCAGCGGCCTGGAGAATCGCGTTCACGGCATGGCAGTTGGGGTGCAAAGGACATCGCCTTTCAGTCGGACCACGCAAGCAAAAGGACCCAGTCATGGTGACCAGGTCCTCGTGCTGTCAACTCCTCAGCCTATCCAACGACCTCTTTCAGTGCGCCTGCGAGCTCGGCCGCCTCGGCGGCGTTGAGTTCCACAACGAGCCGGCCGCCTCCCTCGAGCGGAACCCGCATGACGATCCCACGACCCTCCTTGGTGACTTCCATAGGGCCGTCACCTGTCCGCGGTTTCATTGCAGCCATCGCGCATCCTCATCCTGTAGTGATCTGGCAACTTGCCGGCTCAATTATTCCGTACCACCTAGTCGCAGGCCGAGTCGGGTCAATTGGTCTGGGACAGCTGGGATCACCGGCCGGAAGCCGATTGCGCGCCTCGCGGTGCCGCGGGCATGCTCCTAGTCCGGCCAGACCGGCGGAGGCGCAAAGCAGCCAAGCGCATGATCATCAACCAGGCCCACCGCTTGCATCGTCGCGTACGCCGTAGTCGGACCGATGAAGCCGAAGCCAAGCTTTTTGAGCTCTCGGGCCATTCCGACTGACTCCGGCGAGGTCGCACGCCACTCCCCCGCTGCCGGACGAGGTCGTCCAATCACCCGGTAGCCGAGAACCAGTTCGACAAACCTCGGGCCAAGATCGGCAACTAGCCGGGCGTTGTTGATCGCCGCCGTGATCTTGGCGCGATTTCGGACAATGCCTGGATCGCTCATCAACCGCGCGATGTCATCCTCGGTAAAGGCGGCCACTTGCTCGGGCTGAAAGTCGGCAAAGGCTCGCTGAAAGTTCTCTCGCTTGCGCAGAATCGTGATCCACGACAATCCGGACTGGAATGCCTCCAAGGTGATCCGCTCGTACAAGCCCTGCACAGTGCTGACTGGCCGGCCCCACTCGTTGTCGTGGTAAGGGAGGTACTCCGGTGCCGAAAGCGCCCACGGGCAGCGCAGGAGGCCGTCAGGACCGGCCACCACTCCACTGATCATCGTGCTTCAGCGATCGCGGCCAGCGTTCGTAGGCTGCTGGCAAAGCCAGCACGTAGGGCCGGCAGTGCGAGTCGGGCGAGCCACTCGACCGGCCGTCCGCCAGGAACGGAGAACACCTCGGTACATGCCACCATGGTCTTCCCGTCATAGCCAACGAGGCGGAAGACGCCCTCTCCCGTGAAATAGGGGCCCAAATGCAGGATCTCCAGCTCTGCAGCATCACCGACGGGAGCAGACCAGCTGGTAACGATGAACCGGTCCAACAACCCAAACGGAATTCGGCCAAGCCAGACACCAGACAGCGCCTCGGCTCGTACGCCAAGCCCGGTCCGGCGGTCAGTGGTGACCCGGACAGTCGTCAGCGGAATCCAGCGAGACTGACCGGCCCAGTCGACTAGCTCATCCCAAACCGCCGTCACTGGTGCGTCGACCTCGGCCGAGACCTCCACTCGAAGACTCACGTCAGCTCTGGTCGCTGACCAGATTGACGATCTTCGACCGCGGACGCGGGTAGGTCTGGAGAGGCTGGTGTGTCCGCTGATCCCACCGAGTCCTGTGGCGCCGACTGCTCGGCCGCGCGCGCTGATGCCGTCGACTCCAGGAGTCTCTGCCGAACTGTGGCGCCCTCAGCCAGCTCGGCGATCAGGGCGTCCCGCTCGGCGATCTCGACTGCCAGCCGATCGAGCAGATCGTCCACTTGGGCCATCGCATATCCGCGCAGCGTGACCCCGAATCGGACATTCTTCAGCTCCTCCGCGGTTAGGGCGCCCCCGCTGGGCAGATCCTGCCGGTACGTGTCATAAACGGGCTCCCTGCTCATCTGTCCCATGCCTCCCGCAGCCGCCATCGCCGCCACGCCTAATGCCGCTACTGCGACGACGGCGATGAACCACTCCATGGGTGAATGCTGTCACGCTTGACAAGGGTGGCAGCACGCCCCGGCACCGGCGGACAACTAGTTGCACGGCGGCGGCTGGCCGGCGCCAGTGCTCGGGTTCCTCCACGAACCCACCCCCGTTAGGTCAGCCACCGAATGAGAGCATCACGGCAGGCAACGACATCGTCTGCTGGGCAGAACTCGTCATCGGCGTGAGCCTTGGTGGGGTCGCCGGGACCGAAGTTGACCGCCGGAATACCCATTGCACTGAAGCGCGCCACATCAGTCCAACCCAACTTCGCGCTCGCCTGACCGCCGACAGCACGAAGGAACTCCGCCGCAGCCGGCTGGTCGAGGCCAGGTCGGGCCCCGGCAGCGACATCGGTGACGTGGATCGGATAGCCGTCCAGGACCTCTCGAACGTATGCCTCAGCCTCGGCTGGGGATTTGTCGGGTGCGAATCGATAGTTGATCTCGACCAGACATCTGTCAGGGATCACATTTCCGGCAATTCCGCCGCTGATCGTCACCGCGTTCAGCCCTTCCCGGTAAAGGAGCCCGTCGACCTCGATTCGCCGTGGTTGGTACGAGGCCAACCGCTGCAGCAGACTGCCAGCGTCCTGAATCGCGTTCTGGCCCATCCACGATCGTGCGGAATGCGCGGCCAGCCCTCGCAGCTCCACCTGCAGCTGCATTGATCCCTGGCAGCCACCCTCGATGCGCGCGCGGGTCGGTTCGCAGAGCACCGCGAAATCGCCCCTCAGGTAGTCGGGATGCTCCCGACCAATCCGGCTCAGACCGTTGCGATACTCCTCAACTTCCTCGTTGTCGTAGAACACCCAGGTGACGTCGCGCTGCGGCCTGGTAACTGCAGCGGCAACCGACAACTGGACTGCAATGCCACCCTTCATGTCACACGCGCCGCGACCCCAGATGATCTGCCGGCCTGCACCGTCGTCCGTTGTCCACGATGGCAGGTTGCCCGCAACCGGCACCGTGTCCAGATGGCCGGCAATCACTACCCGCTCGGCTCGATCGAGTTCGGTAGTCGCGAGGACGACGTTTCCGTCCCGGACCACCTTGAGGTGGCCATACCCGCGTAGTGCCTGCTCCACCCGATCAGCAATCTCAGCCTCGTGCCCACTCACCGACTCGATGTCGATCAACGCTCGCAGCAGTTCGACGACATCACCATCCAAGTCAAGAGCCGCAGACACGAGCCGCACCTTACAGCGTCGGTAGGCTCGGGCCCATGACTGATGCCGCTAATGCTCCGCTGCGGGCTGCCTGGGGCTGGGGTCTCGCATCGATCCATGCCTCTGGTCAGATGTTGGACACCTACTTTCCGTCGCCTCGGCTGGGCCCAGCCGACGATAGTGCAGCCGCGGAAGCGCTCATTTCGGCAGTCATCGACGACGAAGCTCGCGAAGTTCGTACCGAGCTTGTCATGGTCAAAATCGATCTGGATGCGCCACCGGCGGGCACCTCCGATGCCTACCTGAGACTGCACCTCCTCAGCCATCGGTTGGTGAGGCCACGCGGCCTCAACCTCGACGGCATTTTCGGGGCGCTCCCCAACGTCGTCTGGACCTCCGCAGGTCCGTGTGCCATCGAGGGATTCGAGCGGGTCCGCACCCGACTGCGCGCTCGGGGCGGACATCTCACCATCTTCGGGGTGGACAAATTTCCCCGCATGGTCGACTACGTGGTTCCAACAGGGGTCCGCATCGGCGACGCCGACCGAGTCCGGTTGGGTGCGCACCTCGCCGAGGGGACGACGGTGATGCACGAGGGTTTCGTGAACTTCAATGCCGGCACCCTCGGCGCTTCGATGGTGGAGGGCCGAATCTCTGCTGGCGTGGTGGTCGGGTGCGATTCTGACGTGGGCGGTGGCGCCTCGATCATGGGGACGTTGTCCGGCGGTGGCACGGAGGTCATCTCGATCGGCGAGCGTTGCCTTCTCGGCGCCAACGCCGGTATCGGCATCGCACTCGGTGACGATTGCGTCGTCGAGGCGGGCTTGTACATCACTGCCGGCACCAAGGTCACACTGCCGGGCGGCGAGGTGGTCAAGGCGCGTACCCTGTCCGGCGAAGATGGGCTGCTGTTCATACGAAATTCGGTAACCGGCGCGGTCGAGATGCGTCGTCGGCCACGTGGCGGCGTTGAGTTGAACGCCGAGCTACACGCGAACTGAGCCCATTTGCGATCCGAAACAATCCGAACTCTGGGGTGCCTCACCGTCGCGATAGCCCTTGTGATTGCGGCCGGCGTCGGAGCCTTCTGGTGGCTCCGTGCCCGAAACCTGACTGAGCCGGTGCCCGGGCAACAGCGCTGCGTGGCAACCGCCAAGAACGGATCCACGGTGGTCGATCTCGAACAGGCCCACTTCGCCTCGATCATTTCCGGGGTAGCGGTACGTCGGGGCCTGCCACCCCGAGCTGCCTCGATCGCGCTTGCCACGGCCTATCAGGAGACAGGCATTCGTAACCTCGACTATGGCGATCGCGACTCGGTCGGCCTTTTCCAGCAACGCCCCTCACAGGGTTGGGGCACCAGGCAGCAGCTGATGGATCCGTACTATGCGACAGGAAAGTTCTACGACGCTCTCGTCAAGATCAAGAATTGGGAGAGCGCCGACATCAACGACGTCGCTCAAAAGGTGCAGTTCAGCGGGCATCCGGAGGCCTATCGCGATCATGAGACCGACGCCCGTGTATTAGCCAGTGCGCTGACCGGTCAGTCACCCGCTGGTTTCAGCTGCCTGGACCGCAGCGGTACGCCGGGAGATGCCAAGGAATTGCGCAGTGCTCTGCAGCAGACGTTCGGCAGCATCGATGACTCCGCCGACGGATCAGTGATCACCATTCGTGCCGACAGCGGCCGCCGGGCATGGGCGTACGCGCACTATGCCGTGGCAAATGCCCACCTGTACGGCGTAACCACGGTAAAGATCAGAAACAAGTCATGGCAAACCCAAGACTTCAATCTTCCTGATTGGCAAGAGGCCTCTCCCAGGCTCAAGAACGAGCGCGTCGAGATCACGGTCCGCTGACTTGATCCACCTGAACGTTGGTTCAGCCAAAGGGGGAGGTCAAGAAGTCCGAGCAGCCAGGAGACGCGCAGCGCCCGCAGCAACACGCTCATCGGTCGCCGTAAGGGCGATCCGGACATGCCTGGTCGCGGCGTCGCCATAGAAGTCTCCGGGCGCCACCAAGATGCCCATCCGGGCAAGGGAGTCAACCGAAGCGTGACAGTCCTCATCACGCGTGGCCCACAAGTAGATAGACCCTTCCGAGTGCTGGATCCGGAAGCCAGCCGCCTGCAGCGCTGGTCGCAGCACGGCCCGGCGCCTGAGGTACCGAGTCCGCTGCAACTCCACGTGATCATGATCACCGAGCAAGTCGATCATCGCCTCCTGAACGGGGCGGGGTACCAGCATCCCGGCATGCTTGCGAACCGCTAGTAAGTCCGCGACGACGTTCCGATCACCGGCGACGAAGCCGGCGCGGTAACCGGCCACATTGGAGCGTTTGGAGAGCGAGTACACCGCGAGCAGGCCGTTGTGGTGACCTCTGTTGATCGACGGGTGCAGCACCGAGATCGGTTCGGACTCCCAGCCGAACTCTCCGTAACATTCGTCGGAAGCAAGCAGGGATCCGCGTTCACGGGTCCAGGTCACCCAATTCTTCAGCGCGGGAGCATCAAGGATTCGACCGGTCGGATTTGCCGGTGAATTGATCCAGACCAGCGCCGGCCGGGCATCACCCAGCTTGTCCGGATCATCACAGGCGATTGTGAGGCAGCCAGCGATCCTGGCACCCACCAGATAGGTCGGATAGGCCATGGTCGGATAGACCACAAGATCATCAGGGCCGAGCCCGAGCAACGTGGGCAACCATGCCACCAGTTCTTTTGTGCCGATGACTGGCAACGTGGCATCCGGAGCAAGCTCCTCAGCGCCCCACCGTCGCGTCAGGTAGGACACAATCGCCTGACGCAATGCGGCCGTGCCGGCCGTGAACGGATAGCCGGGGCTGTCAGCCGCCCGGGACAACGCCCGCGTCGCAAGCTCAGGTGTGGGATCGACCGGTGTTCCGACTGACAGATCGACGATCCCGCCCGGATGCGCTTCGGCGGTAGCTCTCGCAGCCGCAATCGTGTCCCAGGGGAAATTCGGTAGTCCGGAGGCCAATTGGCTGCGGCGCGCCGGAACCACCCCCGTCAACACAGCCCAGCGGTCACTCGTCGTGTTCTTGCGGAGGCAAGCTCTCGATCAGCGGGTGATCCTTGTCAATCACACCAAGCTTGGCAGCGCCACCCGGTGAACCAAGGTCGGAGAAGAAGTCAACGTTGGCGTTGTAGTACTCCTTCCACTCTTCTGGGGTGTCGTCCTCATAGAAAATCGCCTCTACCGGGCAAACCGGCTCGCACGCGCCGCAGTCGACGCATTCGTCCGGGTGGATGTAGAGCATCCGCCTGCCCTCATAGATGCAGTCGACGGGGCATTCCTCGACGCAGGCACCGTCCTTCAGGTCCACACATGGCTGAGCAATGACGTACGTCACAAATGTCGCTCCTTGATTTGCAATGTGCGTCGTCGCCCCCGGCGAGCAACGCGATCCTCATCGCCTAGTATCACGCGTCTCAGCGGCAATGATGAGTAAGGTCCATCTTCGAAGGGCGGATCTGGTGGATGGTCGGCACAGCGACCCGCTGGCCACAGCGCACCTCGGCGAGCGGTGGGTACTGAGATGCAGGTTGCCTGACGGTTCGGCAACTGATGTCATCGGCTGGATCGAGGTCCTGGATCCAACTTCGGTACAACTTGTGACTGTCGATGTCACGCAGGTGATCGAGCGGTCCATGATCATTGTCGCGCGGCGCGCCCCTGCGGCGGCCGGCGGGCCGGATCCTCGGCGAATTTCAGCACACGAACTGCAGCAGCATGCACTGCCCGGCTGGTTGGCGTCGCACTCCTCCCTGGGCGAGTGGACTCTCCGAGCAGGAGGCGGCTTTACCCGCCGCGCCAACTCATGCCACGCGGTCGGTGATCCGGGGGTACCGATCGAGCTAGCTGTTGAAAAGATCATCAGCTTCGCGTTTTCCAACGACATTGCTCCTCTGGCGCAAGTGATCGACGGCTCGGCTGAGGAACGCGCCCTGCGGAGCTTGGGATGGACGAGCACAGACCAGCCAACCGCCGTTCTTGTCAGTCGTCTAACCGACTTCCTGGCGGATCGTTCGGCCGCGCATCCGGTAACCATCACCGAGCGACTGGAGCCGAACTGGGAACGGATGTATCAGGAAAGCCGGCCGAACTCGGCTGATTCAGCCATTGTCCGGATGATCTTGGAAGGCAGCCGTCCTCGAGCCTTCGCGGCAGTTGCTGCCCAGAAGCCGGATGATCACTCCGAGCTCATCGCCATTGCTCGCGGTCACGGGCACGAGGACTGGCTGGGAATGGCCTCGATCTGGACCCGTCCTGATCATCGTCGGCGCGGCCTGGGCACGGCCATGACGGTTGCCCTTGGACAGTGGGCGGCTCGCCTTGGCGCCCGTTATGCCTACGTGCAGGTGGCGACTGTGAACGAATCTGCCATTGCTGCGTACACCAGGCTGGGCTTCGTCACACATCATCGATATCTCTATCTCGCTCCCGGCCACTGAACGGCGACCGCCGCGTGGCGGATCATGAGATACCAGGGACACACGCTGTACCCAGATTCCTCCCGCTATACGGGGCATGCACGCCGTGTGCAGCGTCAATACCCCACGTAGCGTGGGATGTTGACACCTGATGCGGATCAACCACCCTTCGGTTTCTCGCAGATGACGCGGTTGGTCGGTGCGTAGCGCCAGAAGAAGTTCTCCCGGCGTACGACAGAGCCGTTCTGATAGAACAACCGCTGGTAGCGGACATCGAAACCCCTGACCGGGCTCGTCGGCTGGCATTTCTTCGAGTCGTCCTTGATTTCGCGTCCAGTTGTGAAGTTCGACTTGACCGGACTTGTCGCCGCCACCTTGTCGTAGGTCTTGGTCGACCACATCTTGACAGTGATCGATCCGCTGCGGCTCGGTGTGCCCTTGACGATGTATGCCTGTACGAGAACGCCGTACTTTGTGTCGTTCTGGAACTTGAGATCGAGGCTGGGCCAGGCGACAGTTGCTTCCCGACCCGGCGGATAGCGATCAATGAACAGACCATGTGGTTTGTGCTCGATGTCCTTGAGTCCGGCGAAGAACATAGC